>JAABUS010001380.1_pt1 | contig 53397 bp, 41 predicted proteins | sample 5560161 | NCBI WGS metagenome assembly JAABUS01 (sample SAMN10711885, study PRJNA513376) | rock metagenome | isolation source: Antarctica rocks | place: Antarctica: Victoria Land, Trio Nunatak nord | collected 2016-01-04 | reverse complement strand
AGGAGAAGAGTGAGAGGGTTGGGCGGACGGGGGCGCCGCTTGAGGAGAGGTGATACGTGGATGTGAGAGGCGATAGATTGGAGACTTTGAGAGCGGTCTTTTGATTTGCGTAGACGGTGTTTGGCGGTGGGGTGGAGGGGATTGTTGAGATGGATGGGGGGAGCGGGGAGGAGATGAGGGTGCCGAAGGGGGCGAAGGATTGAGGTGTGATGGGGACGGCTGGGATGGTGATTCTAGGGGAGGGGATGGAGGGTGTCATTGTCGATAACGAACAAGAAGAGGGAAGGTTGAAGAAAGGGAGATGGTGTCGCTTATCGATAAGGACGGTACTTGAACGAGTTATACCACCACACAGCAGAAAAGCAGATTAGAAAAGAAATATACTGATTGTTTAGAGGGTGCGTAGAGGAATTGATTACAAAGCTCTTTGGGTATCTCGAGTTTCAACATCATCAAGCCGTTACCTGCCCACCACGTGAAAAGGCTCCAAAGTCAGTACCAAAATATGTAACCGAATGTTGCCTTTCCCAAGCCACTGTGTAGCAATAGATCCCATCAATCTTCTACACCGACCTCGGTACCTGCCCTTCCTCTTTCTTTTGCCTGCATCTCCCACCCCTTCTGTACAGCGCTTGCAATTCCATCCAACATAGTCTCAAGCTCCTTGGCTTTCTTCGCCTTCAGCGCTTCCTCTTTCCGCTGCTCGACCTGCTCCCTCTCCTCTTCTATTGCCTTGATCTCTTTCTTCAACGACTTTGCCTCTCTGGTGGCATCACAAAGCCGTGTCGTAAGGGCATTGTTAGTGTTCAGCGTCTTGGTCAATTGGAGCAGTCGGGCATTCAATTCTTCCCCATACATCTCCACAGTTCTCTTCTTGCGTTTGAACTCTCCACGCCGCGCAGGATCCTCATGCGCTTTCTCGGTGAGAGAGTTGCCAGACTTATGAATCATTTCGCGGCAGATCTGGGACAGAACGTCAACTGGGTTGATGGTCTTAGCTGTTGCTAGCGCATGAGCGCTGGAGAGTGGGTCGTTCTCAACTTCTGATAGTTTAGCATCGGAGCTTGCTGGAGATGGGGGACCATAGATGGTGATGGGAATGGAGTTCTGTGGTGGCCCACGAACACGAGAAGATGCCGCCTTGCTGGGCTTAGGAGCGAGTCCAGGGACCTGTTGGCGTCGCTGTTGGGATTTGACTGCTTTTGCTGGTTTACGTGCAGAGGGTCTATCGTCTTTCTTTGGACGATCTCTCTGCTTTGGGAACTTAGGAAGCACTGCAGGAGCTTCTGCAGCTTCTGAGATCGATTCAACTTCGATTTGCGCGTCTTCGTCAATGGGCTCTCTGCCGCCCGCTGCGCTGGAATTGAACGCAGAGGCTGCCCTCTCCGTCTTAGATAATCCGGATAATTTGCCCTTAGGCACATTCTTATTTGCGGGACTGCCAACAGAGGCGGACTCGGTGGACTTCGTTTTGGGCCGTTGCTGGCTGATGGATTTCCGCTTCTTTCTTTTTGGCTTCTGCCGGTTTCGAGGCTCTGCATTTTCGAGTGCGGTACCCTGCTCTTCAATAGCGTCGTTCGCTGTATCGGCTACGTCCTCCGCATTCTCATCTTGAGATTGAGATGCATCAGTCATGTGCTCAGCAACGGCAATCCCTCCTTCTGGGACGATATCTTTTGGTAGCTTTGCAGGTGCTGGCTTAGGACGCTTCTTCGACTGCTGCCCGATGGACACCCTCTTCCGCTTCCTACTTTTTGGCTTGACTTCTTCTCTGTCATCTTCTGGGCCTAGGTCGGCTGCCTCAGCCGCAAAATCTCGTGATTCGGTCACTTCAGGTGCGGAGGGGTGCTTTTGACCTCCGAAAGGCAACCCATTGACTTGTGCTTCTACTCGCAATTCATCGTGCGAAAGTTCTATGGGAAGTACCGCCTTGGGCTTTGGCACCCTCTTTTGCTGTGGCTTTAGCACGGCCTTTGGGGAAGTTTGCGCTTTGTTTGACTTGGTCTTCATTGATTGCTGTCCAATCGACTTGCGCTTCTTCCGTTTCTTCACCGGTCCTGATGGGGATACACCTTGCTCGGGTTCAAGGGTCTGTGGATCCTTGACCTGCACGTCCGATTCTTTAGCGCCCTCCGTAGCTTTTGCGCCTTTTGAAGATTTGGCGGCCTGATTGAGTCTCCCCCTTTTCGTTGCATTTGATTCTCCATCGTCCTGCCCAGCGATGGGTCCAACGGCGTCTGCCGTCTCGCCACGCTCTTGAATTGCATCCTGCGTAGCCCTCCCTCGCTTCTTCCTAGCTCCAGTAGCCGGCGTTCTTCTCGAAGACCGTTGTGGGGGCAGTTCCGGTGCAGGTGTACGTCTTGTAGAGCGCTGTTGCAGCAATTCTTCTGGGGCAGGAGTGCGCCGCGTCGACCTTTGGGGAAGAAGCTCTGGCTGCGGGGTCTTTCGAGACCTTCCGGACTTTCTAGGCTCTAGCGGAGGGTTGGCAGCATTCTCCTGGCCTGGTAGGACGAGGTCGAACCCAGTGTTCTTAACCTGGCGAATTCTGGCAGCAAAGTGAGCAAACGCATGGTTGGCGAGGGGTGGAGGTAGACTAACCCTGCACCTCGCTGGCGCTCTAGGCGGCGCTCCTCTCGGTCTATGGCTGTCAGTGGAAAGCATCGTATTATGTGGAGATGGGGCACCTACTAGGAGCCATTCATTAGCTGTACCCGTATTTCGTCACGCGAAATGGAGAGGTTGTCGATACTCAAGGTCGCGTTCGGTCTAGGGCTTCATATAGCATGTCACGTGTGTCCCGGCTATAGAGCGAGCGCGCTAGGTGACTAGAGGTGATACGATAACTTATACTGCTATTTACTTTACGTCCAAGGGACTTAGTAGTTATCATCTAACGTTCTAGGGTTTTTTCCAATAAGCTTCCTAGTTGCTTTCTAGATTTATAGCTGGTGTTTGGAGATCAAGACTACTGTTGCGTTACAAAGAATTCTCCTTCAAACGGGAAGTCCTGGAAGCGCATGTTTGGGGGGAGCGCACAGTTCGGTTAGATGGGAGCGCACAATTCGGTACTTAGATTTATATAGGGTTCACACCAAGATCTAAGTAGCTATCTATACCCCACTATCATCGCTGCAAGTTACCGCTATGTGCCCCGTATATATACTCGTTTTTAACCTCCTACCTCTATACTACTGTCGTCCTTACTATCGCCTTAACTATCGCCCTTACTGTCGCCCTCACTAACTTTACTATCGTCCTTTCATATGCCTAGTTGTCGCTAGCTATACCTCCATGGTCCCTTTATCCTAACCTAGATCCGGCAATCGCACCAAGCGTTTAAAGAGTAATGAATAATATACCTCACCAGTACCTCTCGCCCCCTATAAAAAATAAGATATTCGATAATCTAGATCGAATTCAGGCTGCGGCGGGGGAGTAGATTTTCGGTACCAGATAAATATAGTTATTTAGGTACCTTAGCCTACTCCTTAAAAATCAACCCTCTTTTTCCAAAGGTTTTGGGGGTGGTTTTAGCGAGCGTATAGCGTAGAAAAAGGGAAGCCCTCCTATAGGGTACCCTAGACTAGATCCGTTCCGGGGCTGGGAAGCCCGGAACGTCGCTTCTCTGTTGCCTGTTGCCCCTAGTTGGGCTCCAGTATGACCTAATTAATCAATCAATCAATAGTCAACATCAGAAAAATCACAATTCTCGACCACATTCACCAATTGCGCCCACAATGGGCTGGTTCTGGGAGAAATCCTCACCACCCAAATCCTCCGACACCGACCCCCTCCGCGACCTCGACCCCTCTCTCCGTGATTTTCTCTCCAAAGAATCCCCCATAAAATACAAACCCGCCCCAGCTTCCCCTCCACCACCGCCACAAGTCGCGCCTCCTGAAGCCTCTGAAAAACCGTCATCCACACCCACAACGCCTCCAGTGCCCCCCGAATCCCTCTACCCAGACGGCCGCTACGCCCATCTTTGGACCTCCTATAAATCCCTCGCCGCCATCGAGAACGAGAACAAGAGTGATAATGAGAAACTCCAGGATGTGCTGGATGGGTATAAGCAGCGGAAAGCGCAGATAGGAAGGGCGGCGGTGGAGAATTGTGTCGAGGAGCATATGGCGATTGATGACTGTTATGACAATGGGAGTTATGCGAGGACGATGGCGATGTGTAGGCCGGAGAATAGGGCGTTTGAGAGGTGTTATACTATGCAGTCGGTACGTTGTGCCCTACTTATTAGATCGGGGACTTGGAGGGAAAGGAAAAGAGAGGGGTGGCTTGGGGGAGGGTATTGGCTGATACGTGTGCGAGGGCAGAGATTCCTAAAAGCACTAGGCTATCTATCGACCTTCGACCGCCCCCCAGAAGTCGACGAGAACATCCAGATGCACGCCGACACCCTCTACCACCGCATGCTGGCCCAAGAAAAAGCCGTGGCAGAAGCTAAAAAGGCTGGACAACCGGCGCCAACCTTCGCTCCTATATTATCGCCAGAAAGCACTGAACCTCCAAAACCTCTTACCACGAATGCTTCCCCTACACCACCGCCCACAACAACACCAGAAGATCCGAAAGAGCTGCCACCGCTTTCACCAGAGTTACAAAAAGTTCTCAGACCTGCGGCGCAAAACGCGATGAGGGAGAGAATGAAAAACATGACGCCTACCGAAAGGGAAGTGGAGGAAAGGAGTGCGCTAATGGAGGCGAGTGCGGTGGGGGAGGTTGGGGTGAGGGTCAAGGAGGTGGAGGACTTGAGGAAGAAGAGGCGAGAGGAGGGGAAGGGGACGGCGGCTGATACGATTAGTGGATGGTTCGGATGGTAAATCAAGTTTTCAAGGCATTAGCGCGGTGTTGATCTGAGCGTTCGGATGTAAATACGATGGAGACTGCGAGTTTGGCATGGAATGTATCATTGTGTATGTGCTCTTTTCGGGAACGAAGTATTGCTCCCAATGCTGAGAGCCTATGTTCAAGAATTACACCTCGCTCTTTTCCCCTTCCCGATTGAACAACGCCCGCTCAATGCACGCACCAAACAACGAAACATACGCTCTCTATGAAGGCCATGCATTTTGCTGCTGCTGTTGTGGCTGCCCAGGCCTTGGAAATACGGGCATAGTAGGCAACTGCCCGAAGCCCCCCATTGTGCCCTGACCAGACTGCCATCCCTGCCCAGTTTGCTGGTTCAAAAACGCGCTCTGTCGAAAAGGATTCGTGCTACCAGTAGGGCTAGCTACGAGAGGCGCGGCTGACGGGAACGGTGACTGGTCTTCAGGCGCCCCCGGGGTACGAGCAAAGGGGTTGGTACCCGTTCTGTGCGGTGTTGATGGTTGCACAGCACTCTGTTGTTGCTGTTGAGGCTGAGGAGGTGGTGATGTAAAGGGGGTACCTTGCGGCTGCTGTGGTGGCGGCGAGGTGAAAGGGGAGCCTTGTTGCGTTGCGAATGGACTGTTCTGCGCTTGTCCTGTTTGCTGGTTGGCGAGAGTACGGGCAAAAGGGTTGCTGCCAGTGGCTTGGTAGGTCTGTGGTGAAGTGGGCATTGATGGGGCATTCGATAAGGAGGGTTGAGAAGCCCCTGTAGCTTGCGGCATCAGGGACTGTCGGAAGGGGTTACTTCCCGTAGTCATTGGCTGCTGTTGCCCTGTAGGGAATGCCTGCTGTTGCTGACCAGGGGAGCAGGATTGTTGACCTGTACTGAAAGGCTGTTGTTGCTGTGAGAACGGGCCAGTCGTATTCTGCGGCATGCTTGAAAGAGCGTTTCGTTGCTGGGCATAGGGCTGTTGACCGTATCCACCAAAGCCTGCTCCAGTGAAATCTGGCTGCACAGACTGCTGCTGTGGCTGCTGTGGCTGCTGGGGTTGACCAAACGGATTGCTGCTGCCAAAAACATTGCTATTCTGTGCTTGTGGCTGCTGCCCATTCTGGCTAAAGAAATCGAGCCGTTGTTGTGGAAGCACACCCGTCTGCTGGAGCTGCTGTTGCTGTTGGTATTGGGGACCAACTCCAAAGTTCGGCACTTGCTGCTGCTGCTGTTGCGGTGCCGAAGCCATGGGCTGTTGGTTTTGCTCGATCGAGTCGAAGAAGTCTATCAGATCTGGCGCAGGTCCTTTCGTCGCCCGCTGTAGGGGGCCTGCCTGAACAGTCTTTGGTTCTGGGAAGTCCTTGCTTGCGCCACTATTCGTAGCAGTCTTCCCGAAGTTATTCTTGGATGCAGTAGCGCCATTACTCGTACTTTTCCCACCCTTTTTGGCTTCTTGTTGAGTCAAGTATTGCCGCCTATTTACCTCGAAATCTGGGTCGTTGAGGTACTCTTCCAATGAAGAAGTCAAGCTTGTGGGAGCGTGCTTGAGCTTAGGGATCTCAAGTCGTGTAGCGTTCTCGTATTGCCTGGCTGTGCTTAAAAATTCGACGACATTGTTCGTCTGCTTGGTGAATGTCTTGTAGATGGCAAGCGCCCTTTCTGCGTCGTATTTTGACATCTCGAAGTAGTGCTCTGATAATTCTACGTTAGCATTTAATCAGGCACTCTCATGAAATACGAACATACCTAACACGTTGATTGTGCCTTCATTCATAACACCGTAAAGCACCAAAAGATCCATTGTCAGGAGGCGAAACGCGCAAACTGTGATCTCATTCTCTGCTTCGGTGCCCAGAAGCTAAATTCATCGATTAGCTCATGGTCAAATATTTCTTCATGGCTCACTCACGTCACATTGTAGCAGCTTCGATATCTGACTTTGCACAGCCTCTGTCTCCCTGAGCAAGCCCTTATCTACTGTTTGTCTCTTCAAACGGCCTACGCCTTCTCTGACCCAATCGATCCTGGTATCCATGTATGCCTTCGCTCGAGCCAGAAGATAGGTATAGTAGTGCCTTATATTCGTTCCCTGGACCTGCACTAAAGCCACAAACTCGATCAGCGAATCTCCTCAATACCCACACCAATGGGCGGGAATCCCCTATCTCTTAATAACCGTGTATACCCACATTCAGTCGGCCCTCGAGCCGACGCCATACTATATTCCTTGGACGTACCATCTGAGAAATTGCTTATAGCGAGCTTCGACGGCGAATCGGCCACGAATTTCAGCGTCACGTTCGGTTCGCCTTCTCTTACCATGAGATGCACTATGATCAGCGCCTTGAAAACAATTGTCCATGTCGAATCCCGTAGTCTGTGTTGTAGCGCTCGAAAGATTTCTGCGACTCCAGCGTCTCCGGCGTGGGTTGCGATGAGGATGTGTTCGACATATTTGGCCTTGGGTGGGGCGAGCTGTAGCAATACAGTCAGCGGGGTATTCTGCTATTATGTAGAACAGTCTCCTCTCACCTTGATTTTCGTGCCTCCTTTGACGGACTTCTCAAAAGAACCGCTCATCCCATGTGCGCGGCGCGACATTTGATCCTGGCTTTTCCTTTCCCTGCGAAGCTGCGTAGGTGGGAAATACTTTTTGGAAGCTGAGACTCTCCCAGCGCTATCGTGAAAGCCCTGGGAATGGGGTCATCCTGCTATGAGAAAGTTGTAGTCCAGCTCGTTCTTCGAGGTGGGCTGGCGTGCTCGTATTGACGGCGGGATGCCTGATCGCCCAGCTTCGATGAACGAATGCGATTTGCGTCTAGTTGAATGCTCGATCGATATATCATAATTTGAAGACTCAATTGGCGTTAGAGTGAAGATCGCAAGAAGAATACGCGGACGTAAAGCTTGGGGATCAGCGCTCTTCTTCACTAGCGATGACCATGCTTGGCACTTGTTTTTACGAGGTCGTACGAAAAGTTAGTCTAGTCTCAGCTTAAGTTTTTGTCTGCATTTTCCCGAAGTTGAGTAACACTTGCTATGTTCAAGTTTGAACGGTGAATTTGGCATTCCTGGATAATAAGATATATAGACTTCTAATTACTGCTAGACGGAGAAAATAAAGCTAGTCTTCCGCTAAGTAGGTAAGTAGAGCTGTTGCAGTGTTGTTACGTCCTTTCACTCATCTGCAAGGCTCAAAACGAGGAAGTGATAAACTGTTGACAGTGCTTCGCTCAATTTGCCGCGTAGCAATCGTGACCTCCAGCATTGCACTCGCAAAAGATCTAGTGCAGCCTGCGGTCACTGTCCGACGAAGGGAAAGGACTGGAGAGCAAGAACAACACCGGGAATCTAACATGTAGACCGAAAATTTAGACTAATTATGTACACATTTATTCCACTGCCGAAGAGGATAAAGCTTCAATAACCGCCAAAATGTCGGACGACGGGTAAGAGGGGGAGAAAGTGTGGTTGGGCTAGGTAGGAGGATCTTCTTCCAAATATGACGATCAGAGACGCCTTCATCGCGTCCGTTATGGTAACAAGGTGTGTGCGTCGAACGCCTATTTCACCCTTCCTCCAGTCACCAACAAGCAAGCCACTTGAGCCCGGTGAGGGGAGAGCTGCAGGTCGGATCAGGAGGAAGTTCTGTCATATAGTACACTCTAGGCTTTCATCATCTATAGCAGAGGTCAATGGTGTACTTCAAATCCAGAATCTTAGACTCACTTGTTCAAAACTTGGAAGGATGAAGAGAGAAGAGAGAAGAATGTTCGTGCGGCCGGATTTTGGTATTCCGCGACTGAATCGCGCTAACTTTATCAGAAAATTAGCTTAGAAAGAGACCTCGAAGCCAGAGACTGTGACGTTTCGTACACTGTCCTGATCAACAATCAACTTCGACCACAGCTATACGCCATTGGCATACGTAACAGGAAAGCCACCGAAAGTTCAGTGCAAAGCCATGGCACCTGGCAGCCTTTGGTAAATGAATAGCGGAATTCCAAGCTCAAGGATCTTGGCAAGAGCTAGGTCTTACAATTGCAAGAGCCATTAGGTATCCTAAGGAACATCTCTTTAGCCCTTCAGAGGATCTCATGTCCTCCAAAGCTCGTCGGAATGCTTGGCCGAGCTACATTGCGATCTCAAACATCTTCCGGGCACCGAAGGCGAGGACTCCTGGAGATGTATCTTCACCCACAGCCTCCCAGCCATCGACATGTCGGTCCCTCTATCAATCTCGATGCATGAAGCAACTAGAAATACAGGCTACAGCGCGATACAACTTCCTGGACAAATTCAAAACCTCTCGTGCGTTGTGCTTCGTTCCGTGTTATTCTACGTGATGATGCAACGGCTCTGACCGCATCCAGTGACATTCCCTCAGGAGACGGAACAAATTTACAAGATTCCACACAAATATGAGGCAAGCCAACCGGAAAGAGAAGTCGTTCTTTATGGCTATTTGGGTGTACGCCGCGATCTATCAAAGAATCTCTCATTTGTACCGCTCATCAACACGATAGGTTACGAACAGATCCAAGTCATTTCATCGTCGAAAGCGTCGGACGAAGGAACATCTCCCATACGGAAAAAGCTCAGAGCTATACGCCCATACACTCCAGTTGCCCTCACTGGCATTTTGAAGCTAAAGCCAGAGGCTGATCGCAAAGAGAGGGCTACAGATAAAAAACCAAAGCTAGTAGATTTTGAAGTTGTACTCCGCGATGTACAAAGCCTTAACGACTTCCCGTCCGATATCATCGTAACATCCGAGACCGAATTCCCTTCTGAGCAACGACACCTTCAAATTCGCACCGGCAAAGATCTGGCATTTGCTTTGAAATTACGTGACGATGTTGCACGAACTTGTAGGTCAGAGCTCCAATTGGGGCAAGGATTTACTGAGATAGAAACGCCGCTCTTATTCAAGTCCACATCTGAAGGGGCGCGGGAATTCGTTGTCCCTACCAGGAGGAAAGGACTGGCATATGCATTGCCCCAGAGTCCACAACAGTTCAAGCAGATTCTGATGGCTAGTGGTGTCCGCAAGTACTTCCAATTTGCGAAGTGCTTTCGCGACGAAGACTTGCGAGCCGACAGGCAGCCGGAATTTATGCAGGTACGCAGATATTTTAGATGGGTTTGATTGATGCTAACGCGATGCGCCTCAGTTGGACTTAGAAACCTCTTTCGCCACTGGTGAAGATGTGATGCGTCTGGTAGAGAAGGTCGTTCGCAGAATCTGGAAAAACGTTCTAGATATCGACCTGGCAGAGACCTTTCCCCAGTTGACGTATGAGCTGGCTATGTCAAATTATGGCTCAGATAAACCTGATCTTCGAATTCCAATAGCACCATTCACAGCAGTCGACTTTCTCTTGCCAGCTGATCTCATCAGTATGATATCGCCTCTCAAGGAACCTCTGGTTGACGCAATGGTATTACCACTCGAGATCCCGCCAGATGCCGCACGTAAATTTATTGGCGGTTTCCTAGATTCTCTGGAGAACAAACACTTCCTCAGAAATCCTAGCGGAGGTCCAGGCATCTTCATCTACGACTCAAGCAAGCCCTTACACGGGCTATCCGCTTTCGGTTTCGAGGCAGTGGAACGGATTGAACAAGATTTGGAATTGGAAGATGGCCATCTAATCGTGTTGCAAGCCCGTAAGAGGGTTGCCTTCAGTGGTGGCTCCACAGCCCTGGGTAATTTGCGTATCGCCCTTCATAGTGCAGCTGTACGCCAAGGTCTATTCGATCCCCCAGGTTGGAAGGACTTTCAGCCTCTGTGGATCACGGATTTCCCACTCTTTTCACCCCATGACTCGTCTGAGCCAGGCCAAGGCGGCAATGCTGGATTAGCATCCACACACCATCCATTCACTTCACCCAAAACCGCCGAGGACGTTGATTTGCTGCTGATGGATCCTACCAAGGCCATCGCGGATCACTACGATCTGGTCATCAACGGCGAAGAAGTTGGTGGTGGCAGCCGGCGTATCCACCACGCCGAAATGCAAAAGTTTGTTTTCCGTGACATCCTGAAGATGGATGAAAATCGAATTGCTGAGTTCTCTCATCTGTTGGAAGCTTTGCGAGCAGGATGTCCGCCTCATGCCGGGATTGCACTCGGATTTGATAGGCTCGTCGCCATGATGGTGAGCAGTAAGCTTGAAAAGAAGCTATCATTGAGGGATGTCATAGCTTTTCCAAAAAGCGGGAAGGGTGAAGATATGATGGTCAAAAGCCCAGCACCGATGAGTGAAGAAAGTCTCAACACATATCATCTGAAGCTCCGTGATTGAAGCTTTCAGCTTTCACCAGTCTCATTCCCACTCACGAAAACAACAAGAACAGTGGCGTATGCTGCCGTGGCCGCAAAGACCTCCGCTCTGCTCGCCGTTGTGAGTAGGCCTACACTACCTGCGAACAAAACCGTGAAGATTCCGATGAGCGCTATACGCCAACTCTGGGACTGGACGTAGTTGAGAGCTACGACTGCACCGATGAGAAGCATTGCCGCAAGTAATGCCACACGACAGCGACGAAGCCGCCAATTTTGTGCTCTGAAATATGCGCTACGTAGCGCATTTACCGGTCAGCTTGACTTCTTTGGGCGAAAAGAGTGGGTAACAAGCCATGTCTCGAGAGTACATTTGGGGTAAGAAACCACAATCCTACTCCAAAACAAGTCTTTAAAGTACAGAACGGTTATCAAATAGGGAAGAAGACCCCGAAAGTCGCCTTACTCGGCCATTGGGTGGTTCAGTCTATCGCAAATCGTTAGGTCGGAAGCTTTTCTAAAAACATGAGGCCTCAAGGCAGACACTCACAATCCTGTTCCGCTGGAACTCTGAGTGCAACCAAGTCATTGTCGTCCTCCCACATCCGGCTGCTGTGGCCACGCAACTTTGGTGCTGGAGGTTCGTAGAGAAACCATTGCTTGAACGCTTTGAGGGTAGTCTTTGCTGGCGCTCTTAGCTTTCGCACTTCACTGTGTAACAGAACTGCTTCGTCTGACAAAAATCCAATCAGTCACTAGCTTGCATCTCCAGGCATCTGATAAGTCTTTATAGCCTTTTCGATCTCTTCTGCAGTTTCCGTTCTAGTCTTCTCACACTCTCTTGGCTTCGCTAAGAACTCAAGATTTCCCATGAACTTGCCGCCCCTCTTGCTTCCTAAGTCGTCTGACCGTAAGACTTCATCATCTAATTCGCTTTGTATGGCTTCAAGCTTCTGCAGTTTGGCTTGCAGATAGAGCAAGTTCTGCACCGTGAGACAGCCAATTCGTCTGTATATGGCTGACGTATTATCCTGGTCTTTGGCGATGAAATTTGGTACCGTCGCTAAGCCATTAAGGAACTCTTTCTTGTGTTGTGCGAGCTGAACATCTGTCGACAGGAAAATACTCCAGGCAAACTATCAGAACCAGTGGCAGTTCCAGGGTTGCGGAACCTGGAAACCGTAGTGGAGTGATGCAATGGAGCAAGATATCTACCTATTGGCGCTCAAGTTGAAGCTTGATCGATTGATGCTCAATTTGTAGCTTCAATCGAGGGCGTCCTGTTTTGATTTAGTGCAGTTGCATCTAAAACTGTCACGTTTTGGACATCAAGCTTGGCTCCTAAACACGAGCGCAGTTCAAGGTTGAAGGACTAAGACGTTTCAATACCCACAACGAAGTCCAGAGAACTGCGGGAGGGGCACGCTGCAATCTTGTTGATTGGGCACAGATTAGGCACACATAAACAGGGCGTGGGCCACCATTACTAGTGTGCATGACAACGAGACGGAGCAAAATGATCTCTCAAACCTATTATCGCAGATGGTAACACTTTTGTTTCTATCAACCTGCACATCGCCGTAGTCAATTCCTACTCGTAACAACTACCAGAACTCTGATGTTCAGTTGGCCGGAAATCCTCAAACCTCTTCATGCCTAGCGCCTGAAATTACTTACAGACTGCTACAGGAAACGCAGGCCGTGAGCCATTTCGCTGGTCTATAGGCTTTGGAGCCTCTGCGACTCAACAATGCATTAAGTCGGAGGGAATAACGTATATGTCAGCCAGTCCACTCAACCATTGCCGTAAAGCCCCTTCAGTCTACGCCAACCCTTGTCAAACAGCTATGGAGTTCGACAGCCGACCATACGGTCGCACTCTTCCATAATGCCCTTCGATGTGCAGGAAGCCCCACCTACCCCGGTACGCGCCATCGTCACCAGCCTCAAGAACCCGGGGATGGTCTTGGTGGCCCAGTCTTAAAAGTCAGCCGCGAATGGACGATAGATATAGATCCCAGGGTACAACACCAACATAGAATCCACCAAACCCATGAACTTGGAATGGGATTTGAATTCCCTATATTGACCACTTGGGGATAAATGGCCGCCGAGCCAGGACGTGAATCTGGATATGCCAATGGCCAACCTCCACGACCCTGATATGCGTCAGCATGACTAAGCAAGTAATTTTCGAATTTGCCAGAAGGCCGAAAGTCCACAAGTCGTGAAATACCACCGATGGAGGGCCATCCGGATGACACCCAAAGTGAGCCCGAGATGCTGTTGTAGCCTGATTTCAGGCCGACACCTCACGAGTAGCTAAGGGTCGAGGCAAAAGGCCTCTACGTGGGATTCTCTGCGGCTGAGACGCACATCGGATTGAGACAGTATCTTGCCGCTCCAAAAAGAAAGGTATTGTAAAGACAGATAGTCTCAAGAATGACCACTAGCAATCCTTGATCGCTCGACTTTTTCCTGGCATTACAAAATCCTTCCGCAAGCCCGGCCCTAAGTAGATTTGCAGCACAATGTAGCATGCCGGCAAGCCTCCGGTGTTACGGAATGGACGTCATTCATCAACATCCCAACACTCCATATCTTCGTAAAGCCCCTGCCGTTATTGACCGAATTAGTGCTCCCTGTGGTGGTAAGGAGCTGCCTATGATTGTTGAAGGTAGAGAGATCCGAGCGCAGCATGACACCGACGCAGTGTCTGGCAATTTTATCGCCCGCGATCTTGTGGGGGGCCTTCGTTTGAAGATTCTCAAGGAAGATGATGATTACCAACAATTCTCGTTAGGCAACAGGATGGGTGTGCAAGCAGTCGGCAGAGTGAGCGCAGTAAGCGCCTTTGCCAGGGATTCAAGAACCAAGATGGATTGCTCACTTTACGTATACAAGGAACTGGTCTCACCCATGATCATGGGCGCCAATTTCCTGGAGAAAGCAAAGACCTTACCCAAATTTCGCCATCGACTGGTAGACCGAGTCTGCCATGCCATGCCTTTACCAGTTCTGAATCTCATTGGATCAACCCAGCAAGATAAACGACATCTTGCTTCATATATTGACGACCGCCCGACATGGCTCAATGCTGATTCGGGCTCCGATCTTGATGTCATGTCTTTGGATAGTGCGATCATGCATAGACACTACATAAACTCCCGCCCGAAATGCAGGAAACGCGTCCAGCTTGCCGATACCACCGCTGTCGAGATCGTTGGCCAAGTCCAAGTGACATTGACGATGGAAGATGGAAGCAGCTATCAAACCCATTTGACGTCCTCCCAGGGCTAACACCAAGTATCGTTTTAGGTGAGGGCACTTTGGACAAAATGAATGCGTTCACCATCCACGAAAGCTCCTTTGCCGACGATTTTCGCAGGCGAGTGACATTCTGAATTCGGTGTGCTCAGCCATCTTGGACCAGGGAGTCACTTTATAGCACAAACAATGAGACTTGGCCGTAGCCAGTCAAAAGGGCAGCAGAAAGGTAAATGCTACGTCCCCTCGTATGCTAGGTACGAAACTGACGTCAATATATCAGCATCGCTTGCAAAGCAACAAGACGACGCCATGATGGAAGCTCTACATGCGGACGATGACGGAAATGAAAGGTTACGCAACCAAAGCAACAACAGCGACGAAGATGACGCCTTCATTACCAAACAGAGATCAGTCGAACGGACGATCTTAACTATCGGAACAACCGCACGACGAAGGGCCACGGGGCACTCAAGCTCCCCCGGCACCCGCAATACCACGTCAGGAACGCCATACGTGGCCAGACCACCGCTCAAAACGAAAGGATGGATTCCGAAAAGCGCCCGAAAGCCAATCTTTGATGTCCCTGTGGCTACTCGTATAGTATCAGCTGCACGATCATTAGTAGGGCTTTGAAGTCCTAGGCTCTACAACGCGCTACCTGTAGAGGGTGAAGGGGCCAAAGTTGGTTCACGCAAACCTAGGAATGGTTGAAGCTGAGGATTTTATATCTCTGCTCGCAGTGTTTCACTAGAGGTTCAAAATCGGATCCATAATATTTCTAATCCTCAGGTAGGGATCACTGCTGTTGGAGCAACAATGATGGGGGTTTTATCATAAGTGAGTCTTATATAGAAGACCAAATGGATTAAACAAAGTTCTCATTCCATTAAGCAGATTTTTACCCTGCTCTTAGCAGATTATTCTCATCATCGTGGATGTAACCAAACTTCTGACTGGGCGCACCGCACACTTTTCTACCACAGACCATATAGAGAAAGTACTAGATAAGAAGATCCTTGGGACTACTTAGGCATTATAGACCTATACACCAAGATCAAATCACCACCGCTATGCTCCATGGTACTGCCCAACGCCGCCTGATCTACCCACAATCCTGTCCCTGATATCAGCAATGCAATGGTTCGCTAATAATCGCTACAAATTCACAACCTGCACCTCCCTATCATCCCCGGGATCATCCCCCCTCAACGGCCTAAAATCCACCGCCTGTGCCTTAAATTGATGCCAACAATTCGGCGCCTGCAACACATACCTCCCCATCGCCTCCCTAAACCTCGACTTATACTCCTTCGGACTCGTAACCGTCGGTCTGTTCTTCCCTCGATCCTTGATCCACGTCTCGAATTTCTTGTCCCACGTATACGTCCTTATGCAATCAATGATCCCCACCACAAGTTCCTTCCGGTTCTCGTCGATTGCGACCATGAGACTGTAGTCCATAACGTTTTGGCGGGAGAGGAAGAGAGTGTCGTTCCAGACGCTGGCGCGGAGGAGTTTTTTGGAATGCTCACGCGAGAAGAGCGGGGATTCGTAGATAAATTCAACCATGTTTTCGTCGAGGAGGACTTCGTTCTGTTCGCCTGTGGATTGAATGCGGCGGTTGCGCATGGAGCCTTTGAGATCGAAGATACGGGTGAGCTGGGAGCGGTCGTAGAAGAGGTTTTCCATTACGAGGAGGAACCAGTTGAACTCGACACCAGTGACGCTGTTTTTGATGATGACTTGGTAAAAGCCTAGCATTTTGGCGATTACAGATGGTAGTTCATGGAAGAGAGACTCGGACATGATGCGGAAGTAGGCAGGGGCGAACGTGAGGAAGGCTTTCGTTTCAATTGGTGATAGAGACTTGAGAACGAAGCGGTCGTCGAGTGTTTTCAGAAAGACAGATTTTGTCTTGCCGCCTTTGCTGTCCCATTTCATGCATCGGGAGAGTGACTCGACGATGCGTTCGGAGACGCCACACTTTCTGCGGACGGCATCGAATTGCTCGGCGTAGAAGACTTTACAGAGCATGGTGGCAGAACCTTCGACGAATTGGTATTTGAGATGCGTACCCGTTGGCTTTAGAAGCGAGCGCTCCAATCCAGCTTGCTCGCGATTCGAGCAAGAACTTTGCGGCGGACTGCTTTCCTTTTGCGTGCCAGGCTCCTCGGCCTGTTTCGAAATATTCCGTAGCTTTACTTGGTAGTCTTCAGAACCCAAAGCGAAGGCGATGAGAGAGCTGGGCTCGTCTTCCCGTACGATGATATCAGAGTCTGCGAATATGTGGTCGGTGGCGTTCAGTGGGTACTCAAGAGGCTGCCAGCCGCTTGCCGATCTTTCAGCCCAGAAATTTGTCAACATCTTCATAAGAGAGCTTTTCTCGTGTTTTGGCAGATCGAGCTTGATGTCCATGTTTGCTTCTTCAGGTGATAGCGCATGATGTTCATCCGCAGTCCCTGGTATCTGGATGTCGTCTAGGATGGAATGCTCTTCATCACTTCGGTTCCCATCGCCTTCAGCATCTGATCCGACGCTATCATTCGTCCTGTCGTCGGTCTCTGTATTATCTGCCGTAGTTTCCTCTGCATGAAAGCCTTCACCCGGAGTTTGAGAGTCTGTGCTCTCGGCCATATGATTGATGGTGTTCCTTGAGCCCTCTTGCTCGTCCTGGGGTGGGTCTGAAGAGATGTCTTCGTCAGATGGATCTCGCTCCCCAACAGCTTCGTCGACACTGCGGTAAACCTGGACTATGGGCTTCGAAGCGGCCATAGGGTAAGCCCTTGCTTGTCGACTCCGAGCTGCACGCTCTCTTCGTTCTCGCATGCGTTCCTTTTCGAACTCGCGACTCAACTGCTCGAAATGCTTCGCCAGATTCGAGACTTTCGAGTCTTTTCTCCTGTTGGTGATTGAGCGTGGTATCATGGATCCTGCAGTCAAACTGGTCTGCTTCAGCGCGTTAAGGCCAAGCCGATCAGAGAGTTTCCTGTCCACTGGTTTCGTGGCACTGGTAGGGGGCACCGGGGTAGCGCTGAGATTAGGAGACTGGCTCTTTGAGCTCGAAGACTGCGGGGTCCCCGATGTTGAGTGACTACTGCTACTGCTAACGTTATTGCGTAAGTGTGCGGGTTGTGACTGAGTACGGGAAATGGTCGGCGATACATTAGACCTCGTGGCACGGTGATGTCCCTCAGTACGGCGCGGAATGCCGGATATCAGCGTTTTTTCGGCACTGTTCGAAGATTTGGAACTTAACTCCTGGGCGCCTTTGCCTCCATCAATTACACTAGGATCGCTATAGTTCGGATCAGACCCAGCTTCAGGCTGCGTAACTGGAACTCTGGATTTGTCATCGGTATCTGAGACTGCTTGGACTTGTTGATTGTCAATCACAGCTGACCTTTGGTTGTCCTGATACTTTTCAGACGACACTGCCAGGTCCAAATGCCGAATCTCTTCTCTATCGAAGTCTTGTATAGAAGACGGGGTGGCCTCCAGATCGAGGATCGGCATAGCAGTAGGAGGAGCACTCTGATGCTGACCAGGATGGCCATCAGTTGACACATGTTTCTCGACCACAGCAGCCAGCAGGTCCTGAGCTTTCTCCGGAGACATCCGTCTCGTCTGCGGGGTCAAAGTTGGAATCGAATCGAGAGACGTTTTTTTAGTCATTCCCTCTTCAGGTATTGTCGTAGTACTGGATCCGTCATCTGTGGAGTTCAAGGAACTGATCGAGTCATCGCGGTCGAGGAAGATCTTTTTGAGTTGGAGAGTTGTCAGCCTTCGAATGTCTTTCTCCGATGGAAAAAAGTCGCGATCAAAGTCCGCAAAGGCTTTGTCCCACTCTGCCACCTTCTCCTGGACAGCCCGCACTGCTCGGTTCAGAGGTATGATCTCGTAATGCTTCGAGTTCATGTACTTCTCCCGAAGTTTTTGCACTAGGGCGTGGTGCTCATCAGAGGCACGTTTTGAGAGCTTATCGACCTCTTGCTTGCAACTTTCCGTCTTTTCCGGTACGACGCTTTCGATGTTGATACCTCTAATGCGAAAAGCCACGGAAATCATAAACTTGCTAAGACGTCTCTCGATTTTGGTGAACAGCTCATTCTTGAACCTGAGGTCATTGTCAACCTTCCACGTAATCCGGGCTCTGGGCACAATGATTTCAAGTAATGTGATTGGGTCATAGTGTACTCTTATTGCCATATCCTTGAAGCCAAAGTACCGGAGATGGTTACGATGGAGGTCGTGAGGGCATACATCAGCCCTGGCATGCAAATCGCTGCACCAGAACGAGAGTTCCAAATATTTGCCAAACGAATATTTCCAGCTGCTCTCGGACATTGGCAGGGTCTGGGTCTCTTTGCCACAAATCCGACACGTGCTCCACATTAAGATACTGTCTTGTAGTCCTCGAAGCTTGCAAGGATGCCGCTCGACGAAGACACTTAGCTGAGCTTCTCCATGAACGTACTGTCGATGATGCTCGAGCATCCTTCTCTCACAACCGTTGGCAATGCATACCGCGTTAGCTCCCATGCAAAGGTCTTCCACGTACTGGCCAAGAGTACAGTCCGCCTCAAAACCAGTCTCTATGTCATGCTCATTGTAGAAACTCAAAACAAGCATATCGGGACCCGAACATGGTACTGTCGTTACGCTACAAACCAAGCTGTACAGAACAGCGATGTTCTGATGTGCGTATGGATCGAACATCGCGGTGTTACCAGCTATGTAGGCTTCCCATTGTTTGCTTTGTGTCTGGTAGTTGTGCAGAGCCTTGTCGTATTCGGCATCATGTACGGCATGAAGTACCTCGCGCACCTTTCTCGAGGCGTTGTGTACTTTCTCATGGACCATTTCGGGAGTAATGAGATCAAACTTTTCAGGCTTGGCTTTCTCATCCAATTGTTGTTCTTCCACGACATCTTGGTCTCTTAGGCGTTTAAGGTATGCCAGCCGCCGTTCTTGTTCTCTAGAACGCATGAGCAAATACGGCTGCATGAACTTAACAAAAGGCGAGGCAGAAAGGATCTTAGTTTTATGTTCCTCGACCATATCCCCATAGAATGTTGGCATTGGGACGTCTTCTGGCACGGAGTCTTCGTCCGGGAGACTGATGGTTGGCTTTGTAGCGTCCGAGTGTTCTGAAATCTTTGTCTGTGACGTATGTATTCTTGGGGTATCTGCGTGCGCCTGAGACGAGTCTGTTACGACGCTGTCTGTAGCGTTGTCTGAATGTTTTTCGACCTCCTCGGATTTTCTGGGAAGGAAGGCTTGGAATGCCTTAGGTAGGGGATCTTTGCCAGGAGACATAGAACCTATTTCAAGGTTCGAAGGTATTGCCGCAAACTCGTCTCTCATTAAACACGTCTCCAGCTTGAGATTGTAGACAACGAAAATCATGAATTCTGTAATGCGCTTCATCTTCGCCAATGTCATATCATCGTCGCCCCGAAGTACAACGGTGCAGCCGAGTTCTTTGGCGCACCCAGAAAGGAACATATACGTCTTCTTTCTTCCTTCATTCACGTAAGTCTTGAGGTAGAAGCTTGCGCATTTACCTGCCTGCGCAGGCTTGATCGCAAGTTTATCCATGGATGATATGATCCTTGTCTGACAGCAACGAGAGACTGCTTCGAGTACAGAGGCTTTCACGTTGTATGCCGTAGCAATATTGGCTTGCTCCAAGAATTCTAGCGCTAGCCCCGAGACATTGCGTTCGACGAGAAGAAGCTGAGGCCGCAGAGCAGCGATTCGATTTACAACGTTTTGGAGATATTCTCGTTCCTGTCTGATAATGGGGTCAATGCTCATGAAATGCTGTTGATGACGAGCATATTCTAGGGCGAAAGTAAGTATCAGAATGTTAGGATGGGATATGCTCCGAGGCATCGATTTCAAGGCGAGATTCTTTGTGAACACCAATCCGGATACGTACGAGGTATCTCCAGGTCGACCTCCCGATATTTTTTTAAGTTTCACGTAATGCCTGATATCAATGTCGTCGCCATTCTGCATGTCCGGATTCACATCGTCCGTGGCTCTGAGTAGGATGGGCATTAGAGCCCTCTCCCAACTGGCAACGTTGGGTACATGAGAATCTTGCAATAATTGATGGAGTAATCTACGAACATGCAGAAGACTTGCGTTGTTTAATTCGATTGCAGGTGCGGCCTCTCCCTTCATGGACGAGCTCCTGATCATTCTAGAACCTCCAGCGGGGCTGACTGAAGATATTGCTTCGGCGAAGACAGAAATACTAGTATGCTCTTGGAGATCGAGGCCCAGGCCCAGAGTGGGCGTTACTAAGCTTGCTCGGTAACCTCTTGGCGAAGGCCGCAGGTGTGCATTGCTTGTGGTGCTAAGATTGCGCCGCTTTAAGGATCGTGGGACGTTTGTAGCCGACGAGCTGTTGAGACTGTGGGTGTCCGCATCGCGACTAGCAAACGTGACGCCACTGATGCTTTTGTCTCCTATCCTAGATCGAGGACCTTTCGTAGCCGCGAGCCTGCTGAACCCGTGTCTCTCATTGTCGTGGCTTCGAGAAAACCCGTCGCCATTCAATGCAGCCATCATACTCATCTGTTCTTCGCCGCTGGATGCTTCGTCAGAAAGGTACGGCGCAAGGTCGGGGTCAATAATGTTGTCATCATGGAAGGCGGGTAGTCGGCCCGACCTCGCCTTGTCGTCTACAGGATTTTGATGGAAAGGGGCACTTTCCTCGTCAACTGCCTTAAAGCTTCTCTGGAGCAACATCCGTGAATTATGACGCCGGTGACCGGCATGGTGCGATTTATTTGCAAAAGAAGATTTTAATGATCTCGAGGAGGAAGGCCTTGCAAGAGTTCGCTGGGCATCAATTTCGAGGACATTTGAATCACGGCCAGCTTTTCGTGTCGCCGGGATAGACATGGTAGGGACTGCTAGATCTGGATGTTTGGGACTTCCATAGAGACTCTTGGTGTTTGTGGGGCTCGAGCCTGTCAATGGACTTCCAAGGACCTCACCAGCCCCTGTAGAGCCGTGCCTAGGCCTTATACCACGGACAGAAAGGCTACCATCATCCGAGAATTCCGAAGAGTCATCTTCATCAAGAATGATACCCTCGCAGGGTTTGCATACACGTAGGTTGCCTGCTTGACCGAAGTGCTGTCCAGATATAAGCGACGTGCACTTGGAATCAAAAATTTGACCACAAGTCCCTACATGTAATATTAGCCAGGTAGATTTGAACAACTGGGAGATAAGCATGTCGGCGAGAATACGTACTACAGTGATGTTTTCTTCTGAAAGTGGTGAATGAATCACCACAGTAGAAGCAGTCTTTAGCATTCTGATCTTTCATCCAGTATTCCTTATTTAAAACTTTGTTCTTCACTTGAGAGAATACATTCATGGTCCTCAAATCGCGGTGAACAGATGCCGGATCCGCGGGGCGGGAAGTATTAGCCGTGCTGGCAGCCACTTTTTGCGGCTTTTTGCTTTCTATATTGGACATTGTTGGAAGTGCGGAGCTGGTCAAGCTATCAGTATTAGTTTCCGAAGATGATACTCGAGTCAGGCTCGGATTCTCGGAATTTGACCTGCTGATCAGAGGTGGTGCCATGCTTTGCCGTAGTGGCAATTCGAGGTGCTGATATCCTCCCATCTTGTGATTGTGATGATTCACGCCAGTTCCAGTGGTAGCAGAAGGTCCAGTGAAGACATCGTCTTGCTTATTGCTTTGACTAGTGACTATTCTAGGAAGTACAGCGTCATTGCCTTCAGCGTCGGATGAAAAGTCAGACACAGGATAGCCAGTCTCAACGTTTCTGCCATCATCTAAGACAGAAAATGGTCCTACAATAGTTGAATCAGTTCGACGACTTATAGATCGTCCGACCTCCCCAGCGCCAGACGCTCTGCCTTGAGGTATATGCTGGAATTTAGCGTGTTCAACATCTAAACCTCCCTCTGTACTTTTAGCAGCGCCTTGGCCAAGACTGGTTAGCTGGGAGCCCTGATAGGAGGAAACCGCAATACCTTCAAGGTTACTCTTGGCAACGAGCTCACTTTGGGGTTTCTGCGGTTTGGAATCTTGATTTATCCTAATAGGATCTGCAAGAGACTCGGCCTTTGGGTCTGGTAGATGTCGCCCGTTCGAATCCCCTTGTTTCACTGCACTGATGTTCACCTCTACCAAAGTGGGACTAGCTGTCATTGGTTGGTTGGCCTGAGCAGGTGAGGACCTAAGAATTGCTGTGGATTTAGGGTTTGACCTCGAAACATTGCTTCCAAGCAGAGCCGTAGATGACTTGTTCGGGGTAGTATCAATCTTCAGCGCACTCGCATTTGACGCATCCGTAGGAGGTTGCTTTCCGGCCTGCGGTGTTGAGTTGCTTTGAAAAGAGGCAGCCGAGGAATTAGAGACTCTTGAATGTTCGGCGGTCTTCTTTGCGGATGGCACAAGGCTCTTCATTCCAGCTTTCGGGCTGTTCAGAGACGTATTCTCAGCGGCCCCATCTTCCCCTCCCGGGTTGACGGAGTCCTTCACATTCCCAACAGACGCCCTGAGCCTACTGTAGAGCCCACTCAACCCTCCTTGTAGCTCGCTTGCTATTCCCTTCGAATCTGGGCCTAAGGACGAGGAGGGAGGAGATGTATACTCGTTGAAGGTTGTAAGAGTCTCAGTCTGGCTGGCGGTATTATGGATTTGATCAAGGGCTTGTGAGAGCATTTCCTTGTCAAGCTGAGTCGTGCTTGAGAGTGAAGCTAGTGGTCCACGACGTGATTGACGACGCTGAGGAAGGAATAAGGAGGAAGAAGATGGGCTTTCACCGTCCCGTATTGACTTGGAACCCATGCTTTATTGTTGCAAATGCTCTCATAAACCGGGTCGAGATATATCTGGAAGCCTGTTCAACAGACTGTATGACTGCATGCTGATTCTATCCAAGGCCCAGCAAGAGCAACCCAACTGCCTGTAAATGGAGGGCACTCTATTGAATTTTCCGTGAATGTTTGGCACGTTGCTGTCAGTGAAGGTGTAACGGTTCCCTCACTAGACGCCTCATGTATCTCTGTCTTCGACAACATCATATCCAGGTACACAAGACTGAGGTGTAACCTTTAAGTCTTCATTTGTTGACTGGACGTTGAAGAAGGAAACTGTCACTGTAGGTGTCACTTTGACAGATCCCCACCAACGAAAGGTCTTGGCACTTGGGTATCTACCGCTCCGCACTGTCCTCCGCCATCCATCTGTGCTGGAGCGCGTCGAGGGCGAGGACATGTTTCCCCTGGCGTGTATTCATTTCCGAAGATAGGCCAGTGACCTTCATATTACTTTCTGCCCTCATAGTCTACGCGTACTGGAGTGCCCTACGCTGAGATGTTTCGGGCAAGTCAATTGCTGACAAACGATGTACCTTGATCGCAATTCGATACATCACGATCTCGTCCATGGATCTCTTGTCTGAATGGCTCGGGAATTTAATAGAACAAGAGCTTGGACAAGCGTTGGCATGCAGAGTCCTTGACAGCAATCAACCTCCGTCGACATCTAGGAAAGGAGGCTGTATCTTCGAAGACGATGGTGAAGAATTGAGAGTGCAAGCGTCCAAGTCTGGAGTGCTACGAGTGCTACAGATCATCAAGGTTGGACTCTTGATTCGGCTTAATTGTGCATTTTACTAACAACTGGTGCTACTAGTGGCTTGAATTTGACAGACACCCGAAAGCAATACTCTCAGACAGCTTCTCCCAGGTCCACGTTTCCTTTGCAACTACTGCCATACAAAGCTACGAAGAGGAGCATAAGAGACGTCTCTCTGAGGGAACACTCGGTGGTTTTTTCAAATTGATAGATTTTGAAATCGTTGCAACCCACAAAGGACCAAGATTGGACAGGGTTGTCTTATTTGTCAAGAGTTTCAAGAGTCTTGGCTCGAATGGATCAGGGCAAGTCGGTGTTGCACCTCACTCGGTCACCAGTCGTGAAGTAGTGAAGGAGCATCTGAAGAAGCTCACTATGCTTCGGGATCAGGAAGCCACAAGCAACTACAACCTTTCAAAACCTAAGTACTCCAGCGAAGCACCCTCATTCGAATCTCAGCCAGGTTATGCCTCCTCTGGTGAAGAGACTCAGCCCGCAAGTCAAGTATTCGCCACCCAAGCACCATTTCCCAAAAGGTCGGCTGCTGGTGTGTCCAAGGTGGGAGCCTCGTGTGAGGCAGTCAACGTCGGCTCCACTTTGAATGGAGGCGGTGGCAGGCCGTCAGATATCATGTTGACGCCTGTTGCGAGTAACAACGAGATTACAAAGCCTACGAATTCATCAACAACCGCTAAGCACCCTCTGCGGGAGCAGATAAAACCCTATGCACCTACAGCGAACGGGAAAAGGATTTCCTCCAACCAAGCAGATTCACTTCTGAGTCTACTGCCACAACAAAAGAAGGTACCAATCCCCAAAGCAGTCTCTAGCGAGCCTCCCAAGGTTCTTGCTAGGGCTTGCGTTCTAGATACTTCGTCCAAGCTGGCACCAGAACAAAACGCTGCTAGACTGCAAGATTCGGACTCAGATGTTGACGATTTTACTGGCCAGCTTGTCATACCTAAAACGGTAACATCGACGCAGCCCGCTACTATAATCGCAACCGAGCCATGTGTAGATGTGGTGTCGATGATCCCAGCCAAGGAGAAAAGCCCACGTCCTATTCAATATGACGCTCGTACTCGAATCAGTAGCAGAGATGTGAGAATCACAAAAGATCAAGAAACCCTGTTGAATTGTGAAGACTGTAAGTGATAATACCCTAGCCACTCTTTTGCAGGCCTGACAGTTGATGTAGCATGGATACCAGCCGAGCCGGGTCATCGGGAGCCTGCCGCAAATGTACCTATCTCAATTCTGCAAACAATGAACCGGGATGCAGATCTGCGTGTACCACGTTCCCAATGGTCTCGTAAGAGCAATAGAAAAGTCACCGATGCCGGACAATTGACGACTTCTCCAAGAGAGTCTCTGCAAAGTACTGGGAACAACAGCCGGAATGACTCAGAATCCGAAATTCCAGCCGCAGAATGGCCCGAGTCGCCTGAACGTGATCGACTTCCACCAGATAGTAGCATGGAAAGCGCAGTCCATTCTAATCATTCGCCGCAATATAGATCCCCTCAGATTACATCTGGTGTTCAGTCGCGAAGGCCGTCACACGCATCAATTCCATCTAAACCTGCATCATCGTCACGCCTAAGTCCTATCCTCTCGACTGCTCCACTAGTAAACGTGAAAGAATCATCTCCCGAACCGGTGTCCCCCCGCCTAGGCTCCCCTAGCATTATATCAACCTCAGCTGGCGAGGAAACTTATGTGTATACTTGTAGAGAGGTTGGCTGCAGCCATTCTTATAAGAAGGCCGGAGGTCTGAAACAACATATGGACGTGGGTAACCTCAGTGTGTCTTTTGAAGCTTGCTGACAATATCTAGCGTCGTCACAGCAATAGGTCAATACAGATATTCAAATGCACTGTGCAGAATTGCAACCAATCTTATACGAGTCCCGAAGGCCTGAAGGTTCACACTGAGGTGGGTAATTCGACGAGGACTTCCAGCGAATGCTGACCTCTTTAGTCACGCCATAGTGGCAAGCAGCCACGCGCAAATCAAGATCAGAGTGACACGGCCGACTCTTGTGCTTCTACTCCAGTATTGCCTGCAATGATGTCTGCTGAGCCCCACGGCACCAAAAGCAAGATCGGGTTGGGACATGATCACGAGGATCATCTTCGCGATGAGGATATAGGCTCATCTACCACCAGCATTGCAGGAACCGCACCATCCAGGCCGGATTGTCATACCCTGCCCGGGGAAAATTCCGAGTCTATGGAACAGGACATGAATACTACTCAGACTTTACAGCCACAATCTTTCCTTGACAATGGTTCATTCCTGGTGAAGCCAGCGCGAACATTGCCTAATAAAGCTCAGAAACCCTATGTCCAAACAACTTCAACGCACTCGAGGTCTGCATCGCCCCAATCAGATATGGAGATGACTTTGCCACGTCCACTGCACGAAAACAAAGACTTGCACGTCAATTCAGCGCCGCAACAACGATCCCCCTCTACTGCTTCTCAGCCAGACGCGCCTTTCACACAAGTAAAACGGACACCATACATAAATGGTCAACTACAAGGCTACTCAACGCAAAGCTCGATCCCGCAATCCTCTCCATCGAAATGGCAAGGCTCTCAACCTCTTGGTGGTACTATGTTCGAAGACATTACCCATGTCTCTGCGTCACTTCTTTCTACGCAGCTGAGATCCAGCGCTGACGTTGCTTCTGCCGCTACAACGCATCCTTTGACGAATAGCCATGTCGGCGAGGACAATGAACTCCCAAAGGAAGGTGACGACAGCGTCTCAGCTCCGACCGCGCCAGCTAATGTTGATCCTCAGAGCCGGACTGACAGTATCCAAGACCACGCTAAAGATCAGAACACGAAAGCTGATGTCGGGGGTTCCCCAGGCCAGGACCACGGACTCGGTGCGCCAAACGCGATTTCCCTTGGAAATGGGAGAGAAACGAGTGGGAGCCCATCGCGCATATCTAAGTCAAAGCGCAAAGCTTCAGATCCAGGTTTCCTGTCTCCGAATGTCGCAAATCGACGGAAGAAGCTCAAAGTATCCTCTATTTTCGACTTCACTGAAAATTTTGAGGATCGGCCAGACCCCTTGAAAGGAGCTCGCCACTCTCGTCGAGAGTTCGTGGAGTCCAGGAGGAGCAGCGAGAGGATTACACCAATACCGAGTCCGACGAGATCTTCTGCCAGTCCACCCAAGAATGTGCAGCCAAGTACGGAGGCTCCTGCACTGGTAACACTAAATACTCAACTTGTCGCGCAAGACCAGTCGAAAGCAGCCGAAAGTCACGCCAAGCAGACGATAATTGACCTAGAAATGTCATCCGGTATTCACGAAGAAGAATCGATGGCAGTCATTGAGAAGGCTACGGCATCAGCAAATCCAAATGGAGACATAGACGAAGATGTCGTTGCTCCAACACTCGAAGAGGGCACCCAATACCAAATCATTGATGGGGAAAGAGAAAAGAGTTCAGTTGGAGCTACCGACAGCGATGTGAATATGCTAGATGCTGACGTGCAATCGACTACGGCCCCGATTGACATGGACACGATCATCTCAACAGTCCAAGCCCCGTCCACACAACCCAAATTCGATGTTGAGGATACCATACCAGCTGCACACGATGACGAGTCTACTCATCTTCTCGATGATGTCTCAGGGACAGGCCTCCTAATCATTGAGAGCGAAAGATTGGTCCATGAAGAAACCAAGATTGATTCGAGCAAGGAATTCATCCTCCACCAGAAAGAGTCGATCAAGCACGACCTCAAGCCTCAGGTCCTCGATCATCAAGAGCTGCCTGCGCATTCCCCAAGCGCGCTAGCATCGCAGTCTTTAGTAGCCGACCAAACCAACGACTGGTCCACTAGTTTAGCTTCTCTACCTTTGATGATGGACGTGGAAGACCCAATGCCAGATGTCCAAGAGGAACAAAATCTCGATCCATGGGTGAAAGCCAATTCAACTCGGCCTAGCCTCTTAGACGAATCACCACGCGCACAACAAGATGTTCCGGCCCTAGTCAATGAGCCCGTGTCTATTGATCAAGCTTTACCTTTTGTGAATGCCACTAGAACGGCGTCGCTGAATGTTCTTGCGACAGATAGGAACGCGAGCAACCATCCACCGAAGTCTGCTTCTACGGAACATGTCGAGAGCGTTGCAACCCCGGCACCTGCAAACATCTTTGCGAGATTCAAAGAGACTTATCCCTCCTATTCTGGGGATATGAAGCATCTTGTTGCTATATGTAGAAAGATCAGCAGCCTTTGCCAATCCAATCGAATGGAGCATCAATCCTTGTGGGACGATTTTATTATTAGACACAAGGTCGAATATGCACAATATCTGCGGCAGTGTGCTGAAGATGCCGAGGATCCACTACCATACGAAGACTTTTATCGAAATGAAATTGAAGAGCCAAAGTACCGTAGCCGCGTCGTCACACGGAAAAGCCTCGACGAAGTTTTATCCCTGATCAACCAAGCTCCCAAATTGAGGGAGGAGCAGAAGGTGGGTGCAAGAAACGAATTATGTCGTCCTGAGATTAGCAATTCGAAGCCACAAGCAAGATCGAAGACTCCGGCAGCCACCCCAACAAAATCGTCCAAGGCTCGGGTCACCATTGATCTTACCGAAGATGATCAAGGAAGTGGCTCTCGTCCTATTACCCAATCGACATCCGACCAATTCCTGATGAATAGCAGGAAGAAAGTGTCGCGCTCTATACCTTGGCGAGAGCCTTATCCTGGTCAAGATTCGCCCGGTATCGCAAATGCTACCCCGCTTGGACAACGAAAAGATTCAAGTCTTCTTGGAGTTGACGTGTCGAGGTCTCAGGGCTCAAATCTTGTTCGTTTTCAGAACTCCCATGCTTCAGATACTTCCGACACTGAGTCTGTTAGCGTTCTTATCGCTTCCGGCAGGCTCGGAGGTCCTACTAAGACCAAGGCAGAGAGAAGACGAGATCAAATGATAGAATACGAGAAGATCATTCGCAGTTCTTGGGGGATCGGCCCACATGATGTCCTCGAGCAGAAGTACGTTGACAAGATGGACAAAAGGCAGATGCAGCACTTAGCAGATATTTCAAGAAATGTCGCGCTTGAGAAGGGCCGCCAACTGCTCCTAGAACGCATACATGGACGCATCGCAAGCAATCCTACTGGTGCAATGCTGAGGTTGACGATTGAGGATCTCAGAATAGTGAAAGAACTTACCTGGAATTTCAATCTGCCGCGTCCGGGAATGCCGTCAATTGAGGTGGCCCATTCTCAACAACCTAGGCACTCGGGCAAAAGCCCGTCCACACCCAGTCCGGATCCCTATGGAATCAGAATACAGGAAGCTTGGGGTGTGGAACCAGGCAATGTATTGGAACGCGAACATTACAGTCCTAGGGCTATCACGCCGAGACTGAAGCAGTTGCTAGCTGAGATAGCAGAAATCGTGGACATTCACGAGGCGCGTGCTATGATCAAAGCCGAGATAGAGAAGCGCAAAAGTCGTGAAGCACAAGTATCGGTTTTACGCGACGCAACGAAGATATTGACGACTGCTGACCTGGAAGCTGTGAGAGACGAGCTTTCGAGTAGGAAAGCTGTCAATTCTGGACGTCAAAAGCGTTCGGTTGGAGCGAAGAAGGTCCGGGGTCTGAGTACATCGGATCCCTTGTCTCTGCCTCCAATTAAGACAGCAGATGAGTTTCAAGATGAAAGTAAGGTCAAGGAATGGTGGCAAGACGCCAACGCACCTTTCAAGACATTCGCAAGAGCTTATGCTTCGATACAACCAGGAAGGGGAAATAGCTATGCCGAAAGTGAGACGGTGAGAAGAGGAAGTGTGGAAAGGGTGGAGCAGGTACAAAAGCAGATCATTGACATCCTTAGCTGGAGCTTGTAGCATATGGTGGCATGCCGCTTTGAGAGGATGCATTAGGAGCTTCATGTCTTGCTCATACAACGTACATTCATGACTGACGTTATGGCGTTTTGAATTTAGCATAAGATACCCCCTTGTAGCATTCAGCTTTGCAGCAGCAGTCGATAGTAATGGACATCATTAATGATGAGCAGACCCCATATGCGACCTCTCTTCCTCTAGTTGACTAAGGAAACTTCATCCAAATACAACGGCAATATATCCAGAGCAACTGAGATTGAAATTTAATGCTCCTACCAAAAAGTGCATTTCAAGGTTGCGCGATGAAAAAAAATTATAAGACAATAGTGAGAACTTTTTTCGCGGTCGACTAGTATAGTGGTTATTATGTCTCCTTTACATGCATTGCATTGAGCGGAGAAGGTCGCATGTTCGATCCATGCGTCGATCAATTCGTTTTGCTTCCCTTCCTTCTTTCCTGCTCCATAATCTGCTCCGGTTTTTGCAGGTATAGAGTCAAATTGGTATTGGGATTGTACGGAAGGAGTATTCGGTGGGGCGAACCTGCCCTCCCATTTAGGGTTAGGGTTTTAGATTTTGATCTAGCAACGCCTCAGGTTCTACCACCATCAACAACTATTTCAACCATGTGACTTCAGCCCAAGGATGGCTGACCTCCTGAAGGTCAGTCTCCCTTGTCTGAAATACGAGCATGGCTTACGCACTCCTATTCGTAGATCGAGAGTGCCTTGAATCCCATCACTGCGCTAGCTTTTCTCGAATTGGACCGTCTTTACTTGCTTGCTGGCGAAGGATGCTACCTCTCAATCTACGATCATGAGACAAAGGTCCTCATATACTCAGGACGTGTCTTTGAGGAGCAGACCATTCATGGCATCGTCTGCTCGACTAGAGCTACTCAGCCTGACTCTGACCGACATGGAGATTTACTGATATGGGGTGGCCGCTCGACATCAACTCTTTTCGTCGAAGCTACTGACGGCAGAACTCTGCTGTTAGTTCAGTCACCCTCAACAGAACATCAGGTCGATGACTGGATCCTTGATGGTTGCTTTGGCGGAGAAGACAACACCACCGCTTACTTCGTGAATGCTCATAACGAGGCATATAATTTCACAGCCGCCAATGGAGCTCACCGCATCGCTTGTGGACCAACTTCGATACTGTACTCTGCTCACATTGTTTGGAGTGAAGACGGATCACTGCTAGTGGCGGCTGGGACTGTTTTTGGAGAAGTGGTATTATGGTCTTGTGACATTGCAGATTCCAAGGACACTGCTACTGTCCAATTGCATCGTATATTCTCTGGCCATGAGGGTTCTGTGTTTGGTGTCAGGATCTCGGAAACTGTCGAGCAATATCCTTGGCGACGACTTCTGGCTTCGTGCAGTGATGATCGTACCATCAGGGTTTGGGACATCTCCGATGTGGCAGACGGGAGGGACTCAACCGAAGACACTGTTATGCACAAAGAAATAGAGTCTTCTTCTGAGTCTCTGGCCTCAATAATGGGCCATGCTTCGCGAATTTGGGGTGTAAGCTTCCTAGCTTATGACCCCACTGGCTGGGAAATCTTCTCTCGTGGTGAAGATGGAACCGCACAGACCTGGTCACTGATGTTCGGGCATGATTTGAAGCATGATAGGGATGGGGTTAGTATCCGACGGTGTACACTCCGACATAAAGAGACTCGTCGCTATCATTTGGGGAAGAATCTATGGGCAGTAGCTGTGTACAGCGGGCGACCGTATAGTCCAATCATCGCAACTGGTGGAGCTAATGGGCGAGTCATCTCATACAAAAATACTGACGGCTTCTTGTTGCAAGTCACCATGGGGGATGTTCGAGGTCTCGCTCAACCTCGAGACACAAGGACACGAGGGTTGACTCTGAGAAAGTCGATCATTACCTCTTTAAAAGGACCTTGGAAGCTCTTTCGCCGTCTAAGGAGCGCGAACGCAGACTTTCCATCAGGCTTTCTTGAGGGCGGCGCTTCTTTCGACCAAAGGACTCCCTCAGATGAGGTCTACGATATTGAGTATCTGTATTCTGAATGGGGGGACTTTGTTCCAGACCAAGGTTTCGCGATGAAAGCGACAAGACAGTACGTCTATCGGTATCAAGAGCTCTCAGATGAGATCAGCGTCTGGTTTGTCAAGCCAGAGGACAAAAGTACCGTAGACTACCTTTTCCACGTCCTACATTTCGACGAGTTGGGTGCTGAGAACCTCAAACGAGCTGAAACTTACAACGGCCGCGATGCGACGGCGAGTGGACACCACCTCTGCGTAGAAGATAGTTACGGAGCCAAGTACTCCTTCTGTCTAAAAGATTCAATCATCAGCGAATGGTGGGCAGAATTTGCAGTCGTCGGCCCTAGCAAGGACTATTTAGCCAAAGCTACATACGTACGTGACAGCCATTTCAGTCAATCAGAGAGTATGGGCTCGATATCTGAAGGACTCGGGATCTCGAACGCTGCAGGAGAGATCCTTTTTGACTTGGAGCCGTCAAAGCCCGACAATTTTAAAACGTATGTATGGATCAATGAACACGACGTCTTGGCCTCCACAGAGCAAGGCTTCCTTCTGGTGGGCGCTTTGATTATTGGGAGAATTACAAACCTGGAAGGTGGATCGAACATCACCCAAAGCATATCGTGGAAAGTGATCTGCCATCGCACTTCTTTGATGTCTTCTAGTATTGCAACAAGCATTCTGGCCATGGGTATCGTCCTTCTCAGTGGCAATGATGGCTCAATTTATCTATATCAACATGCGTACAGACGTCTGGACGAACTCCACAAGTATCCAAGAAAGCTAGCTTATATGCGAGCTCAAGGTTTGCAGAGACCGTGGAATAACATTAATGCACTCAGAGGCGAGGACTCTCAAGAAGACGAGGGCTTTTGGGAAAGTAGCCAGACTCCCACACCAAGCTTGATTGGTGTTGTGACTACGTGCTTGGGGCTTCCCGAGGTAAATGTGCTGCTTTTCAGGCCTGGGGAAGTGCACTCCCAGCCGACCTCACGGCAGCTTACTCTCAGGTTGACCAACGATTTCATCGTCACAGCCTGTTCGTTTGTTGAGAGCGCAGGACTGTTACTGATTGGATCTCGCAAAGGCAATTTGGCGATGTATGATCTCGAACTGTGTGCTCGATGCAAATTTGCAATGAGTCCAATGTTGAAGTCTCACCAACACGAAGATGCAATTACGACCATCGAGCCTCTAGCCACGCCCAATGAGGATCAAGTAAAGTCAGTCATCTACCTCACGACAGGTCGAGATGGGACTTGCGCAGTCCACCAGATTATCTTTGATCGAGCAGGAGCCACAGAATCTGCCGAGGAAGCAGTCACCCAAACCATACACAGATTTACGCCCCCATTCGGACCGAACATTGAAGGCGCTTGGCTCAACCCTTTAAATGACGACATCTATTTGTGGGGTTTCCGGAGTACACAATTTGTGGTATGGAACGAGAGTCAAAAACTCGAGACGATGACCGTCGAATGCGGGGGAGCTCACAGGCATTGGGCCTTCATACCACAACAGGATGGTCAAGGCGGCGGAAATCTGATATTTACCAAAGCATCCGTGTGCTACATTCGATCCCAAGAAAGGTCTTCTCACCAGGTCTTTCGATCTGGGGGTCACGGGCGCGAGATCAAGGCAATGTGCGTATCAGCACCGATTGAAGAAGGCGATACCTTCGAAGACACCTTGATCGCTACAGGCGCTGAAGATACTGCAATCCGCGTCTTTGACAACAAGTTACGCTGTATAAGTGTTTTATGCGATCATACTACTGGAATACAACAGCTGAGATGGTCCCCAAAATCACCAGTACAACAAGAAGCATCAATCAAGGTTGCTAAACGGTTGTTTAGCGCTGCAGGGTGCGAAGAGTTCTTTGCATGGCGCGTGACACCTATGCCCTCTTTCGGCGGCATTGGCATCGTTCGAGAAGGCGTTTGCCCACGCGTTTCTGAAGACGGGGACCTGCGGATTATGGATTTCACGATTCGAGCACAGACTAGGCTATCCGAGCTCCCTGAATATTTCTACACATGGTACGTGTTATGCATGCTTTACTCCGACTCTTCGGTGCGAATGTTCCGATACGATCCCGCAGAGACTGGGAAGTTTACGCTGTTGGCCTCTGGGCTCTACGATACTTTCTGCCTCACACAAGCAGTTTTGACAGATTTTCGTGGGAGGAGCGACTCAGTAATGTGCACGGCAAGTACGGATGGCTATCTCACTTTTTGGCCGCTGCAACGAGCGCTGTTCTGTAGATTGACATTGCCTGTGATGAGCCTCCAATGGGACAAACGCGTCAAAGTTCATCAAAATAGCATCAAAAGTCTTGATGCCATTCACCCTTCGCCTTCCGACTATTTCATCGCGACCGCTGGAGATGATGGCGCAATATCGTTGACCCGCTTAGCATATGCTGATAGTGGGGAGCTCACGCATTCGACGCTCCTTCTACCGCGTGCTCACGCTTCAGCTGTGAGAAGTGTTGGTCTTATCAGAGGTTCTGTGAATGATAACGAAATCCACTTCAGCCTTGCAAGTGTGGGCAACGACCAACGTCTAAAGCTCTGGAAAGTCCATATCCACATGGAAAAATCCGGTGTGCAAGGCATCACGATCGAGGAACGGGCTAGTGTATACACCAGCATTGCCGATGCGTCCTCTTTGAGCATTTATCGAGACGCAGAGAGCCAGCCGTGGCTGTACGTCGCTGGTATTGGCATAGAACGCTGGAAGATGACGGACGTGCTTGGGTCGTGAGTATTTGATACTCGGCACAACAATGCTCAAGATAGAAAGCATAATGTTACAGGTTGCGCAAACCGGGGGTTAAGCTTTACGGTTAAGATATTCCTCACATTCATCATTAGGCTTAATAGCTCGCTAATGAAAGATATTACCATATGTCGAGAGAAACATCGTACTCCACGCCAGATTCTAGGTCCCCCATACCCTTCAACAACCCGATAGACAAATTTCCTTTCCTTCGCCTCCCCCCGCTTCAACTTCCTCAACCCCTCCCCGTCATCATCCAAATCCCCAGGCACAACTCGATACGGATGAGCTGAAATTTCCCCTCTCTCGAACATCCCACCCAAATACCCCACAGCCTCCTTCACCCAGTCCGAATATCCCGTCCCCTCGTCTTTATCTTCCGGCTGGTTCGGCATCGACGGTTTATAGGCTCCTTCATGCACAGTACTCACATATGTATACACTACCTTCACTCCCTCTGGAATCGCAGGCTTGTCGTATCTATGAGCGCCGCTGACTTCACTGACGACTCCCGCCGTCGCGATCACGAAGCTGGGTTAATGGCACCCATGTACTGTTGGCGCTGATACAATTTATCCCGTCCAATGCCGTAATCACATCTCCTCGACGCCATTGCCGCAATCAACCATGGTGTCACCCTTCTTCACAGCAAGCAGTTTATGAACGTACTGATGACTTCCATCCGCAATAGCGATGATAGGGTGGGTATTCGATGCTTTAGTAAACTTGATCACAAACAGTCTAGTGCAGAAGCGGCACCATATACAATCCACGGGGTGGACGCCGCATCTTCAGCCACCGGCGCCCATGGCGGAGGCCATTTCTGCCTTCGAAACAACGTCACAGCAGCCGTAAGCATCACAAGGGTCATTGTCGCCGCCTATACGCTCGCACCTCATCAGGCCACGACCCAGCACGCATCACTCTCCACTCTCCACCCCCTCAAACATCTCGAAAGAGAAAGGAAAAGGCACCTTCAAACAGCACCCGCTCAGGCACCTTAAACGTAGTACTCGCCAGCGCAATTGCATACTCAGCATAGGTGCCGTCGGGCGCTAGCATCTTGTGCATGGCTGCTACGCGATCGCCGATTGCGAAGAAGGTGGAATGAAGTGGGTGGGACGGAGGAGCCGAGGACGTGGATTGTGCTGGCGATGTCGTCGTCGGAGTTGAGGGAGATGGAGAGGGAGAGAGTGGTGAGGTGGAACACTCCTTGGACTCAAGACTAGACTTGTCGTAGGTACAATTGACGCCGCGTGCCGCGAATTCTTGTGCATTTCGCGTCCCTAGAGGATGGCCAGATCGCTGGACAATTCCTCGCGCCTCTGATAAGGCGTTCTCTCATTCCCGGGGCCAGCCATTGCAGGCGCCATGCAGCCAGAAGCCCTTGCCGAGTTCTAAAAATTCGACTTTTGTGGCAGCTGGAGGAGATGTCTCGATTTCATTGGTCTCTGTCTTACGCATGGTCTTGCGTTTGTGCTGTCTAATGGCTTTCTATTTCTCCTTCTGCCGATACTTGCGCATGGCATTCGAACGGACGAACTTCCGCAGGTTTCCATCTTTACTTTGACTGGGTTCGCTGAAGTTGATGAAGGTGAATGTATCCGATTTTGACCCCATACCGCTAGAATTGATCTGATTCGTCTTGGTACCTTTGGATTGCGTTATAAAACTTCTGGATACGATAGCAGTCGCCATTCTCCCAGTGACAACTTATCAAGAGAAGGATAGGTAGACGTGGAATAATTGCACTTTGGGAATTCAAGGTCTTTCAGCATAGATTATTGGTAACAGGTATATTGGAGAAATTTGCAAGAGCTGTGTGCTTTAAGGCATAAAGTCACCCACCACTGAACCAGATATTTAGCACGAGTATAAGCGCGCCACCGGTGTCATTACTGAGCCGCTCATTACAGTGGTTTTCCGTTGTTGGCCATCAGCAGGCTAATTGACGACTTGAATTGTACATGAGTTAGTGAGTGCATAAGCCGATGATGGTCAGTCAGCAACAAAAAGCGACTGATCCTAGTACACTCGAACGGAGCACGAACTTGGGCTTTCCAGCCTTATCTCAAAGCTACGTCTTACCAGAGAGCAGCTCATCAAGAGTGCTGAAGGTCCCAGCCTTTACTCTTCTTCGGGTAGATGCTGCACATATTGGGCTCTGTACTCTCCCCTTGCAACTGCGCTGTATTCTGGCACCAAATCCTCCTCCCATTCTGACAACAAGCCTGCCTCTCACTCAATCACAGCCCTCCATCCCTTCCTCCCTACAAACCCCTCCACCCCCTCATCGCTCATAACTTCATCCGCCGTCCTACCAGTGACTACACTCCTCTCGACTCCTCTTCCCAGAACGTAAAAGGGATCGAAACCCATCATCTTCCCTTCTTGAATCCTCCGAGCCCATTCCATTCTCCCAGTCTTGCTATTATATTCCCTTCGCACAGGTCGGAAGCCGGAGGCATATCGATCCATACTCGAATACCATCTTCGCTGATGAATACTTCCCACGCTATTGCTAGCACCTGGATACGCATTGGTGCGCCTGACTTCTTCATCTTCCTGTTCCGCTATCTCCCTCTCGATCGCAGAGGCTGAGTTGTCTATGATAATGGGATGAGCATCGGGCACGGTCTCATCGTCTTCGATGTCTGAGGTTGGTGGTGTTATTTGATCTGCTTGCGGGGCCGTTGATTTTCGACGGCGTTTTCGAGAGGGTTTAGCAGGCTGTTCGTGTCGGTTTTCCGAGGTAAGAAGGCGCAGGGAGAGGGTGTAGTTATCCGGAAGGCGGGTGCCGTGGAGGCGGATACGGATTTTACGCTGGATGTTTGTTAACAGGAGGTACCTTCTAAGAGAGTATATCCAATTTTACGTTCTGGAAAGCTAAATGCAATTTTCCACTATCCGCCAGTTTCGTCTCCGTATCCTCATCGTCACCAGAAAAATCTGACAGCTCATCATCCGTCTCTCTTCCTGTGGAGTCATGCCAAGGAAGCATTTCATACTCTCCCGTATCCCAAATCAATAGACTACCCGTAGAGGCAGACGCAGTCTCAATGAGATGATTCTATCACCAGCTTCAGCACTTCTCTCAGCCCCACGGTCGAGAAGGGTTACTAACCTACCCACAAATTATGCACCCTCGTCTCCGTAGCATTCCTATTCAACCTCCTCGAATTGGGGTTCCCAGGCAATCCATACATAATCGCCCAGCTTATCGAACTCGTCTCATTGATTTGTAGTCTGAGATCATAGTGCACGCCAGCGACGGGGTGGTCGTGCTGGTGGATGACAAAATGCTTCCCGTGAGGATGCTGATTGCGTAGGTAGAGATCCTCGAATGCTGGTATGGGGAGAGAAGCAAAGGGTTTTGCATACTGGGCGAGATGCGTGCTGAAGTACTCGAGATGATCACGTATCCGGATCTCGCCTGCTTCAATTGCTGCTAGGCTGGATGTCGTAGTCTCTTCATGCTGCTCGTGGACTATTTGTGCCCTACCACCATTGCCATTGGTAGATTGGAGGCTCTTGCAAACTTCCCTTCTTCGCGAGGGCGGTGGGGATATTGAGGCTCGAAGGGATATTGGGGGTGTTGCGTCCCTTGACGGTGTGTCGAGGTGCGGGGCACAGTCCTGGGCCTGTAGGTACGAAGTGGAAGACATCGTGGAGGATGTAGAGTGCAGGCGAGGCAGGACAAGGTAGCAGGTCGTGGCTTGTTGGTAAGGTTCAGGTTGGGCAATGAGCCGTGAGCTCGATGTTGGGGGAGTTAATTATGGAGGCTTTAGAGCGAAGCTGTGTGATATTGAAGGCGCTGGGTGTTACGCTGGAAGAGAGGCAACTCATAGAACGAATTGAAGACCGCAAGTTTGGCATTGAATCTGGTGAGATGGAGATGAAAATTTTCGGACTCTTGGAAGAGCCCATCGAAGCAGTTCATGCACGTCTACGTCACAAGAAGCACGAGGAACCATTGCAGATAGCAAGATGGTGCGCGCTCTATGCTAGCTGAAAAGGAGACTGACAAGCTGACTTGCAAGCAAACAGATCGACTAGTATTACACCTCCTGCCATTACCCTTCCACCCTCACCATCACATCATCCGCTCGTGTACGCATGTAACCAATAAGAGGGAGACAAGGAAACCGCATAGCTCTTCTCATCCCCTATGAAAATCACCAGAGCTGGGTATTTCGAACTTCCACCCCGCAACTCCTATCTCACGATCGATTGATGGGTATAGGGTGTCTCTATGCCTCGGTGGGTCTCTCCTCTTCGCGTCCTCGGTTCTCACCAGTCGCCTCCTCCTCTTCTTCCTCTTCCTCCTCCTCCTCGCCGCCCTGATATTCTCGGTGTGCACCGGCTGGAACCCAGAGGCCGGATTCGCGGTCCTTCATGCTGCTGTCCTGGCCGGAGAGGTCAACGCCCTCGCCCATCTGCTTGTGGCGACGCTGGGAAAGGTTGCGGGCGCGTGTGCTGAGGGATGGCTTGATGGCAGCGTTGGCGGTGACCCAGTTTGTAAGGGCGTCTTCGCAGTCTTGGATGATGCTGTAAAGAGTTGGTAAGCGGTGCGTATAGCAGATTTTCAGAAGCAGAATTTCTTACGCCTTGGATGCCTCATATCCGTCGTAGGCCTCACGAGTCTCTCCTGGGGTGACTGGGGTATCATCAACAAGCTCCAAAAGGTGCTTTCCGAAACCGGCAATGATGGCGAGTTTCTCGCTGTGCTCCTTGAGTGCATCAAACTGGTAGGTAAAGGCTGCCTTTAGCTTCTCACGGGTGATGTTGGAAAGCTGAGCCTCCGCGACAAGGGATTCGGCCTCAGCACGAACAAGCTCCTGCTCGAGAACGACAATGCGGGGGCTGTTTGGCTCCTTGTACTTGAGCTGGGCAATTTGGTCGGTGATTTTTTGCTTGCCTAGGGAGCAGTGACATATTAGCCAGAATCTTACAGCAAAAGATCTGGAGCTGTCTTACGGTCTCTGCTGGGCTGAACTGAAGCCTCGATGTTACGGATGCTTTTGATGGTAACACGGTACTGGTCGTAGCGGTCGACCATCTGGTCTTCAAGCTCACCGACTTCGTAGATTAAGACACCAAGCTTGTCCGTAACATCCGAGACATCCTCGTCGCATGCCTCACCCCAGATTGAGAGTTGTTGCTACGAGTCATAGTCAGTTTTGTTCGATTGCACGAATTTTGTGCGCAAGATTTACAGCGACCTCCATCCTCTCACGTCCGACCATCTCCATGCTCCGCATAACGTTCTTCTCCATCTTCACCAGCTGCGCGAGCTTCTTTGCAAGGTCTGGGCCAAAGGCACCAGCGGTGGATTTACGGAATGCATGGCCTAGACATTTAAGATCACGATTAGCCTTTGATTTGGACAATGAATGGAATCCCGAGAGATGATCTGTAGGTAGAATATCGCAACTGGCGAAAGGCAAGCTCCGTTCAATTTCCTGTAAAGCACTTGTCACGAAAGTACAAGATGGTCGCAGTAAGGCCACTGGGTGCGAGAATCTTAGGGATAGGAAGCGCAAAGAGCCAGGCCGTCCGAGACATCCCCCCAGCGGGGCGAGCCCTCACTCCCAAGGTCAAGTGCAGCCCGTAGAAAATGGCTACTGGGCGCGCTAAAAGTATGGCAAGACTCGTCCTGAAGGAAAATAGACTCACCGACGCTGCTCTTGCCGAAGAAACGGCCTGATTTGGTTGATGAGGCTGGTGGAGGTGGGTTCTGGATTTGGGAGGCAGTGGGAGCGCGCGATTGGCGCATAGAGTATGTGCGATGCATGATGGGCGATTTGGGTTGTTGTTGATGTATTTATTGCGTGCTTCTTGGATAGCTTCTTTACTATTGCAAAGCGTTGTGGTAAGCAAGAGTGATTGTGTGAGTTTGGGAGTGAGAATGTTTATGGCAAGTTGTCCAGGAGTAAGATTTGGCGCCGCTGCGTCATAAGGTACTCGTAGCGGCCCCCAATTTCGGACCCCTATGTATTTGCGCAACGCCTCGGAATCTTGTGAAACCTTTGTGGCTATGCAGAATCCTTCATATGCAAAGAAATGATTGGTGATTGGTACTTACTGTTCGATTCTGCGCAAAAAGTGGTTTGTATGTTTTGTTGGGGAGAGATATTGTGGTGAGGGAGAGTGGGAGCTCGCGGGCTTTGATTTATTGCATGGGCCAGAGTTTATTTAGAGCGGCGAACTTGTAGCTAATGCGTCTCAACTTGGGGGTCTAGGATGTTGGCATGGGAACACTGGCCACAAACAGCGTCATATTTGACGATCAGCGCAATCCAGAATCTAGGACATGCGCTCGTGACAGCTATAGAATACTAGCACAGATGGATCTCTAGTCAGGCACTCCCGGAAGCTCATGCTAACCACGAAAGATGCGTCGACGTTGATGATATATGACGTCAGTCCCATCAGCCATACCCTACCGCGATTCGACCATATATCCTGTCCCACATACTTACGTTTCACCTCTCCTTTCTCCTGCTTCCAACATGGGTCAAAGGCGTAGGATCATCGACGATGAGGATTGACGAGAAGCTCATTTCGCTTTGCCACAGGCAAATAATGAGGAAAGGGAACTTCTGCCTCCCTACATCACCTTGTGACCATGTATTTACAAACCGGAAAGACAATATCAACAGCCTTTCGTATCGAGCAGAAAATCGAAACCAAGCCAGAAAGCTATCGTAATGAAAGAAATACCAAGCTACCTACCAGCCACCTTAGGGCCATTGCTGTAGGAAAGAGCAAAGCCGAGCGAACCTTGGATCAAAGGGTGGAACTCCCTAGGACATTCAGACACTTCTTCTGCATGTCCATAGCAATGAGGAGCGGCCATAATAATTAGCCAGTATTTCCATCAAAGCCGCTATGTTTTAAGCCTACCTTTCGAGAATTCTCAGGGCTTCTTGCCCGTGGATCGCGCCTATGAGCCCCAAAATAGAGGTAGTTGTGTCCTTTTTTTGTTCAATGGTGTGGTGATGAGTGCATTCGCTACCTGTTTTAGAGCAGAAGCCGTGTTGTCAGGCACAAATGGAGCTCAGTCTCGTCAAAGATGCAACGTGTTATGGGTATGTTACCCAAAGTAAGCGTCTTTTCGGACGTAGATGTTGCTAAGAGTGAACAGGGTTTGGGTAAGCTACCGAAGAAGATGTTTTGTCGGTACATCAGGAGTTATATTTTTGCTTAAGTCATTGCCCACCTTGGATAAGTTATACATCGGACTAGGCATCCTTGGAGCTCAAATGTGTTAGACATGTAATACAGAGCTGGTAAATTACCCAAAAAGACGTCAAAATAGGTACATCTAGGGTTGGTTTCTGTGCAAACGGTAACGTATATAGGGTAAGCGGCCCAAAAAAAAGACGTCGTTTCAGGCACATTCGGAGCTCGCAGCTATTCAAAGAGTCATGTATTTCTAATAATTTACCTAGACTGTGTCCGAATATACGGTTCTTCACTGCTTCGCCTTCGTCTTCTTCCCACCCTTCGTCGTGGCCTTGCCTCGTTTCCTCGGTGGTTTCGAAGCTGAGTACTCATCATCGCTCAGATCCTCCGTGTCCAAATCGGGTGCTTCTTCTGGGGCTGCTCGCTTCTTCGACTTCGCTTTTCGTGAGGGTTTCTTTGTTATTGCTTCGCTGTCGGCATCCCTGGTCTCATGCCCCTTCTCATTCGCATCCACATGGTCGGAAAGCTCGCTTTCTACCTCAGCATCGGCATCACCCACTCCCTTAGTCCTGTTCCTAGCTTGTGCATGCAGCCTGCCCAGAGCAGTCTCCATACGCTTACTCTTCCCTTCAGCCCTACGTCTCGGGGCCAAGGCACTAGCGCCACCATCGCTCGGCTTGCTACCAATGCCCACACCGCCGCCAAAGAACTGCGTAATGTTCGCTTGCGTTCCCTCGTTCTCCCTACGGTTCATATCTTTAATGACAGGCACCAGAACCTCGTCGGTCCGCTCTTGTGACCAGCCAATAGTAGCCATAAGAAATGACCTCAGGGCGTCGAGATCGGGCACACCCCATTGAAATGCTGAAGGGTCTTTGTCGACTTCTGGATGCAGATACGCGTAGTCAACCCGTGTATCTGGGAATACAGCAGGCAGGAACAGCTTGGTTGCATTCTTTCTAAATTTCCGGCGAAACGGCTTCGCAGCGTCTTCAGCGGAGAGTTTCTGGCCCATTTGCACGGTGCTCCACCATTCTGCGAATTGCTCCAGGGTGTCGAACTCAGAAAGGATCTCGAGGGCTGTAACTGGGCCGACATTGGGAAGACCTTCGGTGTAGTCGCTGCCGAGTAGATGGGCGATGCGGATCAGCTTCTGGCGGTTGAGGGAGTATTCCTTCTCGAGGTCCGAGGTTAGATAGCATTCCACGAACTTTGCCTGGTTGAACATGTTCTTATAGACTCGTGTACCGCCAAAGAGGAAAATATCAGAGTCGTCGGTGACAATGCCATCGACAAGACCTAGATTGACAAGCTCAGCGCACTGTGCCTCTGCCTCCATGGGGGCGGTAACATAGGGTAATCCAAAGAGCTTGAGGAGCTGCTGGCACTCTATCACCATGATGTGCGTGACTTCGTCCGCGTCACGTCGGTCCTTCTTCTGCTGGTTACGTAGCTGGCGGAGCTCTTTCTCGTAGTCTTCAGCATTCTGTAGCTCTGACTTATGGTTCAAAGACGAAGCAAATCGGGCGTGCTCCTCTGCCTCGATCGCCAATTGCCGCATCAGTTCTTCTTCCTCCGGATCTGAGTAGGCATCCTCGTCGTCTGCGGGCAGGTTTTCGAGCATCTGACCACCAGGAGACTCACCTTGCGGTAGAGGAGGTGGTGGAACTGCGTGGCCGTCTTGCAGAGTAGCGGAACACTGTCGCTCGGTTGGGGAGTCGGGAAGACCGAAGTTCTCGAATTCAGGCGGAGGTGATTCCAAAGGTTGCGGTTGCAATTTCCCCCCAGCTGGCTCCTGAGCATGGGAAGAGCCTCTGCGTTCGTCTTCGGGCTCGCTTTCAGACCAATCGATCGTCGCTTCACTGTTCGACTCAGCATCCGGCTGCTCGCTTCTTGCGGTTTCTGGTGGCTGGGCTGGACCTTCATTCAACTTGGTATCATGAAGAGGCATCTCAGGCGTCGGAGGCTCGGCTCTACTGAGGTCGGCGACATCTCCCATCCTGATCTCGGTATTGATAGCTTTAGCCTCCCCCATGATCACATCGTCATCTTCCTCGTCTTCTGATGACTCGACTTCGATGACTTCGTCAGAAGTTTGCTTTGGCGCGTCCAGATCGATGACTTCTCCAGTCTCGTGTCGTCTCAGCACAGCAGGTTCTGACTGAGGGAACCGCTTCTTATCTCGGTTACCTCCTTCGTACTGCTGTTGCTCAATAGCTCTTTGTGCTGCAGTAGCTTCACGAATGTCACCCGCAAACCAGGGTGGTAAAGACTGAGCAGGCCTCTCTTTCTCTGGTTCCTTCTCGAAGCCTCCGGACTGCTTCTCCTCTACCTGCTGCATCTTCTTCTTGCCTAGTATAGACTTTCCCAGATTGAGTGACTCAAATGGGAGTGGGCCGTCAAAACTGGATGCCTTCTCTGGGGAGGTTAGTGGCAGAGAATCTACTTGAGTAGGGCGCTGTCTCGATGGACCCTTGGTGTAATCTGGCTTCTTGAAGTCGTGGACATTTGGCCCACCGTGAGGCTTGTATTTGGAACGCCTGGACTCTTCCAACGCGGCCTGTAAGTCGAGAGCATCCTCGTCATCACTCTCGTCAGCAAAAGGCTTAGGTGCTGAGCCGTGCGCTCTTGCATTGGTCAGATGGGCGAAATTGCGTCCAGCTTTTGCGTTCTTCTGGTTGAAGTCCAGGCGCTGATCAACCCTTGGGCCAGAAGATGCCGAAGCTGCGAACGAGGGTAGTCCAGCTTCATCAGCCGAATCTTGATTTTCGAGAGACATAGCGATAGCTCGTTCTAAGTCCTCGTCATGGTCATTCACTACTGGAGGCGGTACGTCTTCGAAGAGGGCCTCCACGTCTTCATCTTCGCCAGCTCCACCGTTCTGCTGTGGCACGAAGAGTGAGTCAGGGTCCTCTTCACAATGGTCCGAGTCCGCTCCTGCTACGTTCCCACCAGCTACTTCTCTCCTCGCATTGTAGAGTAGCCGCCTTCGTTCCTTCATCTCTTCCGACTCTAACGGCATGTCCTCGTCACCAGCTATTGCACGATGAGCGCGCTTGGGCAATCGATTCAGGCCCTCGATAGGCACATCCTCGAATCCATCGTCCTCCCAGCCAGCCTCGTCATTCAAAGGGTCCTCTTCTTTTCCTAGTCGCTCAACATCAATTGGCTTGCTCCTCTCTCCTTCGCCCTTGTTGCTCACCACACCCAGAGCCCAACCTCCCTCAACACCATCATTCTTCACAAGCACATACTCTTTTCCCTTTTCGCCAGCCACTCTGCCACCGTTGTCGATACCAAACATTGCGTCCTCTCCATTCATGCCATTAAGATTCATCAGGCGTTGCGTAAGCTCATTCCTTTCTTTCACCCGATCGATCTGGAATCTCGAGAAAGCCATCCTGTCGGGAAACATAGAATCCAGCTGCTCTTTGCTATATCCCATCCTTAAACGAGATCTCAAGCGAGCAGCATTCAAGATGTTATATCGATCACTAGCTGGCAAGCTCTGAAAAAAAGGGCCATTGAAATCGATCTTGCTAAAGTCGTAGACATTAACATCCTCTCCTGTATGGAACTGTCTAGCGTACTCCTCCAGCTCTTCGTGGCTCATGATTCTAGGGTCGTCAGGCGCCCCCATATCTGCTAAGTCGACATCCAGGTTCGGTAGATGATACGCATCTTTCTTCTTGAACGTCCGATTCTGCTGCCTCTCCTGCGCCGTCATCTGTAGCTCGTCAACGTAGACTAGGTTTTCGGGCACCGCCTCTTCCTCATCATCGACTGAAGGCCTATCCCGCTCCTCCCTTCTCTTATTGTCATCTTCTTCGGCTCTTCTCTGCATCTGCACAGCCAACAGCTTGCCTGCAGTTCTTACAGCATCTTCCCTCCGCCCCTCCCTCCTCGCCTTGCGTCCAGCGACGGTCTGCCTTTTGAGTATCGGCGCACCTCCATCGAACACGAAGACCGGCTTGATCCCAAAGAATAGGAGTTTGCATATACGGCGAAAGAAGCCCACGACGTGGGAGTTCCGTAAAGCGTTTCCCTCCTTGTCGCGCACGGCCTTTAGGAACTGGTAGATCCAAATAGAGGCATCGACAGCGAGGCGCTTCTTGTTGAGGGTTTCTATCTTGATTGGACGTGCGCAGGGTTGGACGACCGTCCAGAGACCGGTGACACCCATGGCTAAGACCCTTCAGGAAAACGGAACGTAGAAAGAAATCCAATGTCTAGAATTCTAGACCTCTTTCGCATGATGCGCAGACGAATCTAGCACTGCAGATGTAGTCTGCTTTTCTGACTTACACCCAGGGTGGACAGTGCCACAAACGACCGTCCTGACATTTAATTTTATAAAATAGAGCCTTCTATATACACAGAAAGAGGTAGAATTTACTTGAGGATTGTTTCCTTTGACTCAGTATGACCGTCATCGGTATATGGCACTAGTCAAAGATCTTGGCGCCCACGCGCATCCCACGCGAATCAGCCAATCAGTGAAGGAGTATCAACCAACTTCCAAGAACGGCAGAACCTGTGTGAACCCTCACCTTGTCCTACTGGAAGCTGAACATCGAACGACAAACACCATTGAAACAACTCTCCACGTCCTGACTTGCCATTGCAATTGGCTTTGCGCAGAATCCTTTCAAATGTTAGCTCACCCCCTCGCCGCCGGCTTTTGACCTGATATCGGTCAGCCCCCGGTACCTCAACTCATCCTCACTAATTCAGAGGCATTGATCGGCGACATCAAATTGAAGGCGACAGTGTGTCGACCTCTGAGAAGCAACCATGAAGGCATCACCATTACTCATCTCCTGGCACAACGACAACACCCCGATATACTCTGCCCACTTCGAGCCCCACGGAAAGGGACGATTAGCAACTGCCGGTGGAGACAATAATGTCAGGATATGGAAGGTGGAGAGAGAAGGCGAAGAGAGGACTATCACATATCTCACTACATTGATAAAGGTAACCATTCATGAGGCAAGTCTACTGCGGCTTTGCTGACTGTTGTAGCACACACAAGCTGTCAATGTCGTCCGATTCGCTCCAAGAGGTAAGCAAACTATCCACGATCACCCGGCTATATGCTGAAGAGTTGCAGGAGAAATGCTGGCGAGTGCTGGAGACGATGGCAATACTCTACTCTGGGTGCCGTCCGATACGCAATCCCACGCTCAAGCATTTGGTGAAGAGTCCCTAGAGGACAAAGAGACATGGCGGATCAAACATATGTGCCGCTCCTCAGGATCAGAGATATATGACCTCGCTTGGTCTCCGGACGGAGTCTTCTTCATTACTGGGTCAATGGACAACATAGCTCGCATATACAATGCTCAATCTGGTACACTATGACTGGTCTTTTTGAATACATTTGGGTCCTCAATTGCTGACTCATTATAGGCCAAATCGTCCGTCAAATAGCGGAGCACAACCACTACGTTCAAGGGGTAGCCTGGGATCCCCTCAATGAATATGTTGCCACTCAGTCTTCGGATCGATCTTGCCATATCTACAGCCTGAAGACCAAAGATGGCCAATTCACTCTTAGTCAGCACAACAAGGTCACGAAGATGGATCTGCCTGGGAGGCGGATCTCATCAAGCAGCCCAGCGCCTCCGGATACGGTACGAGCACATCTTGTAGGGGGTGATACATCCTCACTAGCCCCTGGCTCGCCCGCGCCCTCAATGCCTGGAACTCCTACATCCCTTGCACTGCCTATGAACCCTCCAGCCATCACCCACAGCCGACGCTCCTCGTTTGGCTCATCGCCCTCGATCCGTCGGTCAGCGTCTCCGGCGCCATCAATGCCTTTGCCTGCCGTGTTGCCAATGGAGAAATCTCCGAATCCATATCTCATGGGAAGCCTGGGGATCAAGAATGCAGCCATCTACGCCAACGAGACGTACACGTCCTTCTTCCGGCGATTAACGTTCACCCCTGACGGAAGCTTACTCTTCACACCTGCTGGCCAATACAAGACCTCACATCTGGCAGAAGGACCCAAGACCACGGATGATGTGATTAACACAGTGTACATTTATACCCGAGCGGGTCTCAACAAGCCACCCATTGCTCATCTTCCTGGCCACAAGAAGGCATCGATAGCAGTGAAATGCTCGCCCATCTTCTACACAGTTCGTCCTACTTCTAAACCTACAGTCAACATCACCATCGATACCTCGTCAGCAGAGGAAGCGATAGCACCCCTTCCGGATTCCGTGCTTTCACCAAAGCCATCAACCACACAATCTTCTATGGACCCGCCACCGCCTACTTCTATGCCTTCTCCCATGGAACGGCCTACCTTGTCCCCAAGGCCAGTGGAGAATGATACTGGGGTTGCAGGAGTTGGTCCAAGCCCAGCATTCGCTCTGCCATACCGTATAGTCTACGCCGTGGCCACGCAAGATGCCGTGCTCGTGTACGACACGCAGCAAATGACGCCAATTGTCGTTGTAAGCAACTTACACTTTGCGACTTTCACAGACCTCACCTGGTAAGCAACATGCCTTCCCTACGTCTTTGAAAAATACTGACCGTTGATCTTAGGTCTAATGACGGACTCACCTTGCTCATGAGCTCATCAGACGGCTTCTGCTCCACTCTGACTTTCAGCCCGGGCGAGCTCGGCCAAGTATACGCAGGACATGTGCCCACAGCGCACCACCCGTCGCCAGCTCCAATATCGACGGGCTCCTCTGCACAGCCAACACCCGTTCCTACGCCTACAGCCGCTTCGGCGCCTCCATCTTTCGATAAGCAACCTACACCCGTATTAGCACCTTCAGCCTCGCCTGCACCATTTCCACCACCAAGCCCAACAAGATCCAACTCAACGTCCTCCGTCGTCACTCAGTCGTCGCAAATGGTCGGAAACAACCCAACGCCGACGTTGGGAAATGTTCCAAGTGTGACTGCACCAAGTTCATCTTTCAGCGGTCTACCATGGACTACCCCCCCACAGACTCCGTTGGGGATGATTAGTAGCCGCCCAAGCTCAGTAAGCGGCAGTGTTCTTGGGAAGCGTGACACCAGCGAGTCAGAGAAGGAGGATTTTGTCCCGAAAAAGAGGAGGCTTGCCCCAACGTTGGTCAGAAGCGAGGAGCCGCCTCCTCCGAGTGCTTGAGATTTGGGGCTTGTTACCCTATGGATGCTATTCGACGGCCAAAAGCGGTATAATTTAGCAAGGCGCTGGCCGGAAATATCCTCGATAGTGGCCCAAGACTTGGCTTGGATACCATTGCGATGGGCAATGTTGTTTGATCTTTCATGCTTATAGGACATAGCTTAGGTAACTCAACAGAAGAACATTACCCTTTGAACAGATGCGAGCTCTAAATGAACCTATTGCGACGTCCTATTGGGTGACTTGCCAGATATGTAAATAGCTACGAGCTCCAAATATGCTCGATTCGATACGCAAAGTCTGAGCGATGGCGGGTACAAAACCTCCTCGGAAACGAGCAAGGCTGTGACGAAATGTCGGAAGAAGACCAAAGTGAAGCAGCTAATGGCTGCTGCCGAACCTTTAGGGTCGCAAGGCTAGGTACGATAGTGATGGAGGGTTTTCAGCATGTGACATATCCGTTGTTTGAGATATCACATTCACCTAAGAATTTCCCTTTCACCCTGCCGGAGCGATAGTCCTCGCTTGGGCCCCCGGTCTAGCGTCGGGGCTAAGCCGCCACCGAGCTTAGCACCGCCCGCGCAAACGCGAACCACAAGAAAGACGTACGTATACTATTAAACCACCGGTAAATATAACGAAGTAGAGGTAACACCCCGAGGAAAGGCTTAAATATTATACATAAAGATAATAAAATAATAGTTTTATAATAACTTTTATAAATTATAAATATAATAATAATATAATATAATTAAAGTCTTTAATTATCGCTATTTATATTATAGGAGCTTTATATTATCGTAGAAAATAATAATCTTAAAGAGAATCCTCGGTAAAATCTAAAAGTTAATTTTTCGATAAAATAAACTAAATCTTTAGACCAGCGGGTCCTTTTTAGACTATCGCTTTATATTCGCGAAGTTAGTTTCTTTTTTACGAGGGAACTCTTATAATAATCTTTATAATTATTTTCTTAAACGTAAAGCGATAGTCTAAAGATTTAAAAAAATCGGCCGTAGGCCGAGCGAAATTTTTATAGTATAATTATTAATCTAGGCTATAATCGTCGGTTTTTAAAATAATTTAAACGGATAATCCTTATAAATTATATTTTCTCGAAAGACCGTAATCTAAATACGAATATAAATAGGATATTACAAGAAATACGATTAAGATAAAAGTTTTAATTAAGGATTTATTTAAATATCTTTTATTTTTATTAAATCTTCTATAGGATTATTTAAATTCTTATTCTATATTATCGGTCGCCGTTATAATTATCGATATTTACGCGTAATATCCGGGGACTTCGTTATTATCTTTATTTTACTACTTTTTATATATAAGAAATATATTATTTATTACTCGTTTTAATACTTTAGTCTCGCTTTCTTAATATCTTCCCCGTTAAATACCTTTCGTTTTTTACGGATCGTCTTAATTAACTCGGTTTAAATTCGTCGATAATTCGTTTTTTTTTTAGTATTAAAGACGGTATATAACGCCTAGAAGGCGTCTTTATTTACGAAATTTTAAAGATTTTATATGATCGTCTAGATATATCGTTATTATTAATATTTAATAAAAGTATTATTTAGAATAATATACTTTTTATTCTTAAAAGGATTTTTTTAAGACGTTTTATACTATAGGGTAATACTTATAATATAATTATCCTAAATAATATAAAGGCACCGGTATACTCTTTAATAAAAACTAGTTTAAATTATTTTATTATCGAAATAAAAGGGGAATATCCTTTAAAAAGCTCGCTACTTTTAAATTAAAAAGAAAATTATCGTTAATAAATTCGACTTTAATACTATTAAGGATAATTTATCGTTTTCGAAGACGACTTTATTAAAGAGTAGTCGATAAAGATAATCTTAAAGGCTCTAATTATCTAGGAACTCCGGTAGTTTTAATAATAATTAATTAGACGACTTTATAAATAACGTATTTAATACTAAAACTAGACTTCTCGTAAAACGAGAAGATATAATAATATTCGTAACGATTCTCGATAATAACGTTATTTTTCTTTAGTTTTAACGGTATAATAAGATTCGATAAGGAGGTATTACCTATAGTAAAATAATAGAATTACGATATTAAAATCGTTAATAAAGGAGGGAGGAGTTTATTATCCGCGAGGATTTATTTAAATAGAGGTTTATAATATAAAGATATTAATCTCTTTTAAGGTAGAATAAATTATTATATTAAATTTTACCTTAATACCTAAAGAGTTTAAAAAGATTAAGTGATTTCTTTAGGGGTTCTTTTTCTAATAGTTTAATATTCGTCCGTTTAAATTAATAACGCGTTTCGTTTTTTTAGAAATCGCCGATTTAAGAGAGAAGCGGCGTTATTAACGAAGTATTATTAAATAGATATCGTAGATTAAGTTTATTATCGTCTTTAATTAATCTTCTATCTTTTCGAGGTTAATAATATAATAATTAAAGTATAAATAATTATAAGAAACGAGGATAACTTTAAATATTTTTAGAAAATTACGGTTAATTAAATACCTCCGCCTATCCGCCTATATAGACTATTTATCGTTCGTATTTATTATATACTCTCTTAATCTTATTTAAAAACGATAAATTTAGCCGATAATATCGCTTCTAACGCCTTCCGCTAGATTATAGGATTTTAATCTAACTAGATCGTTAATAACGAAGACTTTATTAAATTTAGATCGTTCGATATTAAAGAGGATATATAGGATTATAAAATAGAATTCGAAATAATAAAGGATACTATAAAAGATACCTCGAAAAACACGTATATAAAAAGAATTTAGGATAATTATCGAGGGTATTCTATTATATTAATTCGCTAAGTTTTATCGGTAATAACGATAGAATATAAATAGATCGCTTTATTTAAAGACTTCCTTTATCGTTATATCCTTACCGATAAAGAGATCGAAAATCTTAATACCCGAATCCCCGAATATATCGTTTTTTAGATATATAAAGCCTATAAAAAATCTAATTTAAACTCGAAATTAAAGGAACTTCGTAAAGCGAAGAATTAAAGCTTTTCCTACGCTTATAAAATACGTATTATAATTAATTATTACTACGGTAATATCCTTAAACGAGGATCCGAGCCCTTTTATAAAGAGAAAGACGATATTTATAACGAGAATCCCTCGTTATTATAGTAGGTATTACGATATATAAAAAACCTTTAACGTCGTAAGGTACGTTAATACTACTTTAATTCTTTATATAAAATAATAACTTTATTAATATTTTTTAGATATAATTTAATAAGATCTTATAAAGTATATAAGTAATAACTAAACCTCTCCTTCGACGATTATACCTTTATAATAAATCGATTCTAAAGATATAAATCCTTTAATCTATAAGGAAAGACGAGAATAGGCTAAAAATCTAGAATAAATATAATTAGCGTATTATAATATAAGTTATTTATATAATCTCGTTTTTATATTTTCTTCGCTTTAACGAAGTCTTAAAAATCGAGTATTATTATATTAAAGTCCTTAAAGAACGCGGTATAATCGAGTTAATTTTATCGTTCCGAAAGATATATTAATTAGGGGGTAAATCGTTAAATTATTAATATTTTTAATAATTTATTAATAAATTCTTAGAGATTAAACTCTTTATATTATATTTTAATTATAAAAATCTTTACTTTAATTATATTTACCTACTACTCCGCTAGATTATAATATCTCGGATTTTAAACGGATTTCTCTTTCGACCTTTTAATACCTATAATAATCCGTCTATATATAATTATAAGTTATTAATAAGTATTAAAGTTAGTTATTTTTATCGTTTTTAATAATAATCTTATAAATACCTAGCGTTTTCCTCGAGAGTTTTCGTAATAATTTTCTTAATATCGGCGTTTCTCTTAAGCTATATAAGATTTATTCTTTTCGAAGAGGGGGGGTTTAATATTTATCGAGTAAAAGACGATAGAATCTTTAAAAACTATATAATTAGGGGGGCTAGAGCGTCGCTTTTAATTTATTAATAATTATACATTATTTAATCGCTTAGAACGATGAATTAATAAGAAAATAAAAGGATTTTATAAATCCTAACGCTTAGAAAGGACGCGTATACTTTAGGTACGGGCGAAGTTACGATTATATATAATAATTTAGGTAGAATTATCGTATAAAGCGATAATATTTAGGTGAATTACGATTTAGAACAAGGATTTTATATTAATATAAATAATTTTAATATTATATAATAATAAATATATTTAGAAAATCGAATTAAGTAGATTCTATAAATATAAGGAATAATTATAAATAGATTTAATTAATAAATTTAATTAATAGA
>JAABUS010001379.1_pt1 | contig 53409 bp, 67 predicted proteins | sample 5560161 | NCBI WGS metagenome assembly JAABUS01 (sample SAMN10711885, study PRJNA513376) | rock metagenome | isolation source: Antarctica rocks | place: Antarctica: Victoria Land, Trio Nunatak nord | collected 2016-01-04 | reverse complement strand
CTCGCGGTCAACGGAGTGGTGGGTTGTGAAGGGCTTCTCGTGCGGATTGGGATTGGAGTATAGTCGAAAGGAATAGATGGCGAAGAAGAATCCTGATTATTAAATTGCTCTGATTCCTCGATAGTGGGCGCTAAGTCGATATGAGGTGGGGCAAGTTGACGAGAACGTGCCTGCTGATCTGGACAATTGGCTGTGACTGGCACTGGCTGTCTGGGGTCTGTCGCTGCACGATGGTTTTTTTCATGTCCACGTGTCTCGGGACTCTGAAGCGCGGGCGTAGATGATATAACTGTGTGGATAGAGTGAAGAGGTGGTCTCTCTCTGTGTGTTGTTCTCCCAGGATTGTACGGAGTACAGTAAGGTACTGTAGGTGCTGTTCACGGGTATTCTACTGTAATGACGACGTGTTTGCCAGGATACCACCCACTTGTGCCGACTGCCGCCGAAGTCCCGTAAAGCTCCGGGAAATGCGGCAACTAAACCAAAAACAGCGGTACCCCACAGCCTCTACCGAAAGTGGCACCGAAGGCTTTCCGGGCTGTCTTTTTTTTCAATGGCCGATGCTTTAACACCGTACTTTAAGGTAGCTACAGTAAGGTTCTGTAAAGACTTGAAGTTATTTGACTTGGAGACTTCTGTCGTATCGTCAAAACAACTAAGATTTAAACAAAGCTGTTACTTGATGCAGAAAATGTTCTGTGCAACAGAGGTAGGTAGATCATCGGTTGCCTAGGCCAGAACAAGGCGTCCCCACCCTACTTGGTAGGTATTTACTGTAGAAAGAATGTTTGGCTGCGCGTGCTGGATCCTGATTGATATTTTGCGTGGCTAAGCACAGCCACACTAACCTGATGGGAGTCGAGGATGTTACCTATTGTTGTGATGGATGAATGGGCTTTGGGTTGGATCGATCTACTTCATACAGATGGCCATGATCTTCTCTCATGTTATCGATAACCTTTGTATCTTAATCAAACAGAAACTTACTTGATTCGTTAAGCTAAGGTATGATTACGCAAAGCTTTTAGTTGGATTCGGGCGATGAATTACCTGACTTTAGGGCATGTGTTGATTGCCCTGATCTGGAAGGCACAATGATGGGAATTCGGATCAATCGTGTCGATAGGTGGTAGGGAATCCTTCGACACATCATCTCCATTTCCACGTCTACGGAGGTCATGATAGAGGCGCGTTCGGTGAGGTCAAGAGAGTAGAGGAATTAGGCTAAATGATACTAAGATGGCTAACATTGGTTTTGAGGGTATTCGTCTGTCAAGATACAACCTATAGAGGAACGACTGTCGAGGATCCGTCAAGCGGCGTGGGCTTTGCCTGTGAATAGGAAAGAGTAGTCACAGTAGCAATGTCACTTGCATCGTTCTTCGATTCTCTGTCCCTGTGATATCCCAATGGCTCACTCTACAGCCTCTTCAGTGGCGGCAAGTCTCCGTCCCAATGGATTTTCATGGCTATAGCTTGCAGTTAGCATAAATTCTCGAGCGGCTTCTTCGTCACCATTACGTACTTGTTGGGAACGGCCAGTAGCTTCCATGGTCTTCTCTCATATAAACATAAAACCCTCCGGGCCTTGGAATCTTCTTGAGCTGACCCTGGGGGCCTGGTGCGCGCCTGATGTTGTTGAGCCGTCCGACAACCTTGAGCATCGTCGTCAAGGCCACCTTGCTGGCGTCCCCACCAAGACAAGCGTGCGGACCGATACCATAGTGAATGTAGACGTCCATAGGCCTGTCTAGGCGTACCTTGTTTGGCTCAGGGAAGTACTCAGCCTCGCGGTTAGCGCCCACCTGAGAGCAGCGTCAGCGAGTTGGTAGTGTCTTCTTTTTAACAATACACATGACTTACGAAGCTGCAGAAAACCTTGTCACCTGCCTTGACAGGCACTTGCCGGCCGTTGTCGTCAACGATCAAAGAAGTTGCTGCTTGACGATAGGAGCCAAAGGTACCGTTCAAACGGATACCTTCCATTGCATAGTGGAGGATCTTGTCATCTGAGTCAGCGCTGTCGATATTTGAGAGCCTGTGGATTTCCGGTAGATGCATTTTGCCTTCATCGGAAAGATAATAGTCGAGTAATTGGGTGAACTGGCACGTCAGTAACAGCACACTACTTGTATCATATAGGGATAGCCATACTACTTGAGCCTGGTTTGCGACCATTGCTACGGCTGTAGGTAGGATCTGGGACCAAGTAATCTCCTTCACGCCCATGTTGCTATCTAACAACTTTCGTACCATGTGAACACCATAATCAGTCAAGGGGCTCTTCTCTTGGTGGACGTTGTCAACGATTCCAGCTATCCAGCCCGTCATGCTCACCATGTTGACATTGGCCTCGATGATCTTCCCGAGCTGAGCTGTGACCGCCTTGGCAGCCATACGCAACGGGAAAGATTTTGCGGGTTCGAGATCGAAAAAGATGCAAACGAAGATGACCGCGAGCACCATATACATCTCTTGCTCGGAGTATACGCCATGAGGATGAGCTTCCGTCTTCAGCGGAAGAGAGAAAACGTTGGCGGCAAAGTGAACGTGAGCGAGGTTGCCAACGCTGTTTTAAGGGTCAGTTGTCGTGTAGAGCCTGGGTCAGGGATGACACTTGCTCTCGTGTTATATCAACCTGGTTGACTCCGGCAATTTTACAAGATTTCTCATGCAGCAGCTTGAGTGTTATGTGTTCGTAGAACTCCTTTACTTGCTTATGCCATGTATTCCGGTAAAGGGACTTGCCCATCAATTGTCGCTGTTGGGCGTGGAACTTTGTGTCGCCGCTCAGCATAAAGTCTGACCCTCCTTTCCCCATGAGGAACGCGGTAGCCTCTCCCCATGTCACCTTGAAATCGTTTTGATGCTCTAGAATGTACTTGGCTCCTATATAGGAAGTGAAGTTGACCCTCGGTGGTATCAAAGCAGGCCGGTCCCAGGAATAGTGCTCTTCACGTCCAAGACTGCGCATGATCTTCCTGTTCTCAGACGCTTAATTTGAAAGTTAGCGATGTATGCAAGAAGTGGTAACCGGTGCTACCTACGAATAGTCATGGGCATATGGATATAAATAGAGTCTGGTTTGAAGTGGTTCGGGAACGACCTCATGAACAGTTTGTACAGTACACTTCCAGCGGTTGGCGAATGTTAGTAAGTTGTGGCGTCGACCGCTCCCAAGGAATATCTTACCAGCCTTGCTCAATGTTTAGATCATACTGGGCCTCACTATAACCCCAGTTCGTGAGATTCTTGGGGTTATAATCAAGCTAAGTATAGTCAGCTCCATGTCCAGGAGGCTTTGCGAATCTCTTGGAATTACTCACGGTGTAAAATCTATCTCCACGGACTAGTGTAACAGCATCGCTGAGTATGGCTCTGGAAATCGTAAAGGTTGGAGCAATGCCCACACCTGGCACCATAGGAACCTTGGCGTCTTCCGAAACGAGACCAGGATACATCTCAACGTAGTCTGGATGTTCGTAGAGATGCTTTAACTGATCCGCAACTACGGGATCGGAGTTAATTGACTCGAATGTATCGTGTGCTTTCAATCCAAAAAACTTCCGGAATTCGTTGAGAGATCCGATATTCCACTTCCTTGCCTGCATCATACCAAGGATCGAGACCGCCTTCAGGCATGTAGGAATATTATTTGCTCCGAAAGCGCCTTCAAGTACTTTAGCAACCTCGTTCGAAGCACAAGTCGTTTTCAGGCTTGGGCCACTTACCTGCAGTATCTTCGATTGACTCGGTCAGAATTTTTACGAGACCATCATCTGGAAGTTTGCCATTTGCGTCTCTCTGCAAGTGGGCGAACGGGCGCTTCTGGGGATCTTTGTCTAAACTATGTTCCCACTTTCCCAAGCCCATGAGAAGCTCTTGTAAGGAAACATCTTTGGCCTCCTTCCCAAAGAGTTCCTTGTAAAGATCTTGAGTCCACTCTTCGTCTTTCTTACTGATGCAAGAATGCCAACGGTAAGCAAGGTTGAACTCTGCGGAAACCTGGTTACCACAGCCACTAGGCGTTCCTTCTTTGCCTGTCATCTCTGATCAGTAAACAGCGTTAGAAATCGAGAACGTGCATTGCTTTACCCATTTCCGCTCGAGGATCTAGCGTCCAAGTTGTATTGCTTCGGTTCAGATTTACGATTGTTCTTAGGTAATCGAGCAACGTAATGTTGATATACAGACCGCATGTAATCAAGCGCCCAGTTTGGAAGAGGTCATTGTCGTACTTTGCCCAAGACTTCTCCTGCATTTCGTGGGTCAAACCTTCGCTGGGCTTAGTAAAGCGCCCATTCTCATTAATCATTGCCAATTGCTCCACTACGAAATTGTGAAAACTTCAGATTTATTAATGCCTTGCTCTAAATACGCATTTGGCGCATTTAGACTTACCGATTAAGCATGATAAGAAGGACACCGCATCCAGGCGGGAAACCCAACAATCGCGGCTCCGAAAAGCAGTCAGGCTTCATTTTGCCATCTTTGAATGTTCTTATCTGATCTTGATCCTCCTGGGTATCTCCATACAATGTAGACAAGTCAAGATATGACGAGGTTTGAGAATTGTTAAAGTCTTTATGATCTGTCTGGAACAGGTCGTGGATAATCAGGGAGGCCCAGTAGAAGAAGACGCTGGAGACCTTATTTGGGTGTTCCTTGAATTCGCCTCGAGCCATGACGCTGTCAAAAATGAGGGACGGGTCGGGCAGAGCACCCGGTTGAAGCGTTCCAGGGTTCGCCGAGCGAGCGTATGGCGTATTAGCAGCCCCTAGCGTGGGAAAAAGAGGATTCTGCTGTATTTAGTAAAGAGCCCGTCTATTGCTTGATACCGCTTACATTGTTCCCTCCATCGGCTTGCCGGTAGACAAACTTGTCGCCTAAATAGCTCATAGGTGGATGCGGAAGTGAGTGCCAAAGCTCGTCGATGAAGGCGTTCGTCAAATCGACACGAGTCTTGGACAAGGCAGGCAGTCCGCTGACAAGCTTGGTGACGACGTCAGCTTCTGTTGAACGCTTTTGGTACTGACTGGTTTACCTGAATGACACGCTCCATGATATAGGTCTTGTCATCCTGAAGACCTCCAGCTTTCTTTTGCTTCATGACCTGCATCAATGTATTGACATCCTTGAAACCGATGCTCTTGAGGTCCTGCATAAGGCCGGATGGCTCAGTGTGATCGAGATAAGCACCATCGCCAGATTGTGTGGGCAAAGGTCGACGTGAGGCATGAATTAACTGGGCAAATTGCTGAAAGGAGCCTTCCACTTCGCCGCGGCTTGCCGTATGGTCTACAGTTTCTTTGGCCTTCTTCTGAGGCATCAAGGAGCTCTGCCTGCGGGTACCGTTGGGCTTTTCTGCCTTGGCTCCGTTGCTACTCCCGTTGGCATTGCCATTGCTCTCGTCGTTCTTCCTCCTACCAATTATCTTTGATGAGAACCTTCGAAGCATGATGAATTAATTGGCTATTCTAACGATTGCACGAGGCTAGCCAGGAGAGTAGTTGTTGAAAGAGTGAAAAGAAAAGAAGCACGAGAGCTTCCTTCCCACAATGCAGTTGGGCGATCATCCTCGGAAAGTCCCCTCGGGTCAGGCGAGAAGCTTCAATCGGCATGAGCCTAGTTGCACAGGCTACATCATAGAAGCATCGAAGCTCCATGCGTGAGACCACGATACTAGCGAACTCCATGAGGTTGGCGTTGCATTGGAGCGTTCCACACGGCTACCAATAATCGAAGCCATTGGACAATCGGAAATGATAGTCTTTAGGGGCGCATGTACGAACGAGCTGAGAAGTGAGGACTGAGGAGTGGTACTACAGTACTAGTCAATGGCTCAATGCAGACAGAAAAATGCCTAACGTTAGCACCATTCGTGCAGATTTCATGAAAGTTTGTTGATCATAATGATCCAATGTGAGATCTGGAAATAAGGTCTGTCTCTCGAAAGGAAGACTAAGTCTGATCCGGCCTGGCGTCCACATATCTCCACATATGGAAGCTCGAACTCAATGAAAGGATTCCACGGTTGATTTCCGTTTGACGTGCCGGGGGCAGTTGTACCTGACTATCTCACTTCCATTGGGGGAAAGGGAAATACCCGTTACAGGTGGGGTATTTTATGGTGAGCCAGTCGGAAGCAGAATCCATCGTTGTCAGTGACTGTTGAGTCTGTTGTGCAACCCCGAGAGCGGGGTGAAGCACAAAGGATGCAGGACGACATTTGGAGATGGGAAATAGGGAGTTAGAGCAAACCTTGGGAAGATCGATTGGCGAGATCTTCCGCTTGGTCCTTCCGGTTAGCGGGGAATGCTAAAGGTCTCACCCGAGCGTGGCCGGGAAACCTTAAGGTAAGGTACCTTATGTACTCGGAAGTTACAGTGCAGTGCAAGCTGCGGGAGGGAACAAGCGCCGGAAGATCACGCTTCACGCCCTTACCTACCTACTACCTGTTCGTTGTTCTTCCAAGTACTTCCGTAACCGGAAAACATTCGACGATCCCGCTAAGACATGTCCACCTTCGATGTTTTAGTATCACACGCTGGCCAATACTTAGAGTTGTGCATATGTACGGCCAATATGTATGGTTGAAAGCCGGTCTGGAGCACGAAACTCAAAATCTGCTGACTACATATCTTCTCCTCCCGTTCTTCAGACAGAAACCATTGAGATTGAACCTTGGTCCCGTCTGCATTTGGCTGGGCAAGCTGGAGATGGCACTAAGGTAGGTATGATGATCCAAGAATGCACTGCTGGTTGAGACACGCGTAAAGGGTTTCTCAAACATGTACTGCAAGGATGTCGGTGATTGCACATGACACTTGCCACTTACGTTGATACCGTAGTAGAGGTACCTTATTTGGTTATACGAGGAGCCGTCATCTTGGGTGGCTCAAGTGGGGGTAGTAGCGTGTCCGTTCTGATCGTTTGTTTCCTCTGCTCTTTAGTTGGTGTCGATATTGTCATTCTCACCCATGTGTCGTGCGATTCTTCGAGTGAAAGAGTAGCATCTTGTCTTCGGTATCCTTACTATAAACCAGCATGCAATCCCATTTGCAGGTCAATGGAACCCCTAATAGTGACAGAGACTCCAGTGCTGGCGTTGGCGCAGCCTCTATCCAACCCTATGGCCCATTTCGCGAACGAAAAAGGGTACGTTGAGAGATGATCTTGGACCATTGGGGATAGCTGATAAAATCATCCACAGATTATACTTTGCTTTGATGGAACGGGAAACAAGTTCTCAGGTCTTTGCGTTGCAATACAGGAGTGCTTGTTCGGCACTGACGCTCTTCTAGGCACCGACGCTGATAGTAACATCCTGAAGATATATCGAATGCTTGATAGAAACAATGGAGATCAGCACTACTACCAGCCAGGCATTGGCACGTACGTGAACACTGCTTCGCTTTCTCATAAAAGCATGAGAGCGCGGTTCAAATCATGGTATTTGAAAGCAAAAGATTCGGCTGTCGGTACTTCGTTCGACGAGCATGTCATGGGTGGGTACAAGTTTCTGATGAAAACTTACGTTGACCACGACATCTTCATGTTTGGTTTCAGCCGAGGAGCATATATCGCCCGCTTCCTCGCTGAAATGCTTGACCACGTTGGTCTGCTCAGCGCGGGAAATGAGGAAATGGCTTACTTTGCGTGGAAAGCGTTTGCGCAATGGCAAGAAAGAGAGGATGGGAATGAAGAAGAAAAGAAGAAGAAAAAGGAGATGTTCATATTCCTCCAAGCATTCCGCGAAACATTCAGCCGCCCGGTAAGACGGATTCGATTTCTGGGGCTCTTCGATACAGGTACGCATAGATGATATTCGTTTAGCTCCATAATCCAATCATGGCTTCACTTATAGGCTCGTTTACTCCACCGCATGTTGCGGCTTGGATGCAATTCTAGCTGATATTTGGATTAGTGAACAGCGTGCCTCGATTTGAAAACGCATGGATGCAGAGGAGTAAATTTCCTTACACGGCCAGAAGTTCCGCAAAGGTCATTCGGCATGCAGCAAGTATCGATGAGCGAAGAGCGAAATTTCGGTCAGACTTGATCTCCGGAACAAAGTCCTTGAGTCATCACCATCATCATGTACCAGGTTTGAGTCATGTTCGGAGACTGGAATTTGGCGGTCATCTTAACGCTTCCGAGCTGTCAAATGAGACCCCACCTAAGCCGCAATATGATCGCTTCCGAAGACGTTCAAGTCAGTTCCGATCCAGTGGCGAAGCCAACAGACCGTTTACTTCTCGACTAAGCACTCAACAAGAGGACGAGGAAGGCCTTAAGGTCCAAGGGCGAGAACGACTGAGGTCGACGAGCCCTGCAGTTTCGCGCAATGCTGCGTCAGACGATGACCGTTCTTCGATTCACTCCATTACTTCGCAGAATTCCTTTACGCCAGCCAGACATCCAGATGATGATGACGACGAAGATGAAGCGGCGGAACAAGACGTCGAAGAGCTATGGTTTCCGGGTGGTCATGCAGATTTGGGCGGGGGCTGGCCAATATCTGCCGGAGAGGAATTTCCTCTGAGCCACGGCCCCTTGGTATGGATGGTGAGGGAAGCCCAGCGGGCCGGATTAGAGTTTGACCCGGAAAAGATGCTGCAGTTAAAATGCTGCGACGAGGATTTCAATGCGGCGCCGCCGAACATTGCAACCGCCCATGGACAACCAATCCCAGAAGTTCAAGTCACAAGCTCTACAGGCTCTTCTAAACCCCCAGACCTGTTTCACCGCCCTCACTCGGACGTCGAGAAGCAAGGCTGGGCACCTGGCTTGCAACCAGAAGCAACACCGCATTCTTCGTTTCTTCAGGCTCTGCACGCATCAGCCACTAAAGGCGTGCTACACGACTGCCTTGAGTTCAACAATGGTCTTAGCAAAGGCTCGGTTATCTCGTGGAAAGTTATGGAATACATGCCGTTCCGACGAATGGATCTTCGGCCAGATGGAACTTGGAAAGCAATATCCATGCCATTGCCGATGGGTGAGACACGGGACATACCAGATAACGCATGGATACACTATTCTGCCATAAAGCGTATGCAGGCTGATGAGACTTACCGTCCTGGTAACCTCGTCATCGGTGGTGGCGGACGGGGTATCCGAGTAGCACCGAAAGAGGCAGGTATGGGAGATTGGGTGGTCTTGAAAAATGAAGGGGACCCTGTTGGCGAGGTGTACATGAGGAAAGACCCAAGTCCAAGGAAACAGTTGGATCGGAAAGACAAGAAAAAAGAGGAAAAGAAACAGGGTGAAAAGGTGGAGAAGCAGACTAATGGGGAGATCAGATGAGAAGTCTATCAAGAACGTGAAGTAGATAACCGTGTGCCATCATATCCTCCCATTTCAACTCGGTAGATTTCCAAATGCTTTGTTCGTACCATCGTTAGGATTAGGATTGTATTGTATTGTAAGAAACCCTGGAATACCTAAGATTGCGCATGCTGGTAAATACTGTGGGCAGTAGAACAGAGCACACCAGTCTTTAAGGACCTTTCGGACAGATGATCCTAGGGATGTAGAAATCTAGCACAGGCGGTCGCTCACTGTTATGGCTGTAAAAAGGTGGAGATCTGGTCCATCAGTCATCTTAAAGAGAGCATTTCCGAGCACCAGCTTTCTTATATCTCAAGAACGGTCAATGCAAGGATAGAAGAAGGCAGTGGCATGATTTCTGTTGAACACGGGGGAGATTTATTCCAATAACACCACATAATGATATCTTCGTCTTAGAGACCTTACTGGTATGCAGAGTCAGTATTCGGGCGCGGCGCACTTGTGCAACCACATACTGATACACCTTATAGCTAAGAACCAACCACTTCCATTGGCACCTTGCATCATTGTGCGCCACTCGAAACAAAGCTCGTTACATGAAAAGCCCGTCTGCCACGAGCCGCACAGCCTCTTCCCGTGGGGGTGGGACTCTCAGCAGCCTATGCGGACCTCACGCAGTGCCTAAAACGAAGCCCGATATTAGGGAGGCCAGGGACGTTGTGTCGGCTCCGTCCAGTCCATGCTCCAACGAAGGCTGGGAGAATCTGATGAATTGGGATCACACAGAGAAAGCAAGTGCATTCGCGAAGACTTCTGTCATTTCATCCACCTCAGCCACGCCTTTGATACCGACGTCAAGCTCCAACAACATACCCCGCCCTCACGCGGAGGCCAATCAGACATCAGGTCTTTTGACGGAATCTAGAAAGCGTAAATCGTTCTCGGTGATTGACAGACATACCGATGCTGCAACGAGCGTTAGCCAAAGCGAAACTCCAGTATTTAAAAGAAGTCATAACGCGATAGAAAAGCGATATCGCACGAACCTCAATTACAAAATTGCGGCACTAAGAGATGCTGTTCCAAGCATTCGAAAATTAGATGCTCCAGCTGCCGACGACGTTGACGGCCTTAGTTCGGCTCCGAAGCTCAACAAAGCCACTGTATTGTCGAAGGCAATCGAGTATATCCAGTTTCTAGAAGGGCGCAATCAGCGCCTTGAAGAAGAGAACTCTACTCTTAAGGGGTGCGTGGCTGCAATCGAGCAGGAGGAAACCAAAATTTTAAGGACCCCTGGTGAAGCTGCACTGGAAGTGGGCAGCGACGCTCCGTACCAGGGCTCGGCCTCTGTGTGCACTGCTCCTCTGAACCATTCGCCTGCATTCAATGATCCTCAAGGCATGATCCGTGTGCCAGAAGATATCAAAAGGCTTCGGCAAGGTACACCTCAAGCCCATTACCATGAGCGTAGCACACGTCCCCTCCCCTCATCTGGTGGTATAGAGGTTTACCTAGGAGCTATGCTTCGCATGCCGTGAGATGCTCGCAAAAGGTTAGTCGCCCATATCACTTACTTCCTGGCCTTCGGTGGGACCTCAAACTTTGTGGATTTGCTTGCAGGGACGGCATGTAAATACAACCGATCCTGGACGGGAACGGGGAGATGTGAGTTGCGTGTAGGAAATCATCTGCTTTCTGGGAAGCTCACGGATATAGTTCCATCAAGCCACCCCACGGATGAACTACGTCGGCGATCAACAAGATCTAATGAAGTGATACATAGTATTGCTAAGAAATTAGACGACGCTAAAATGTATATAAATTCCCACAAAGCTGCCCTTAGATATCGTTCAGGTAATGCTTTGATGGTTTCGCATCTGCCGATTCTTCGAAAAAATCGCACCTATCAGGCTGTCCTTCAAAATAAAGGGTAGACTTTTGGTCTTGTTGCGGGGAACCACATATCTCGCTTCGACATTTTAAATGAACAGTTAGTCGTATTGGTTTCTTAAGGAGGGAGAATCATTACAAAACTGGCGCCGCAAGAGTAATTGGTGAACATAAGATGCGAAATAGGTCGCTTGTATCTCAATGTCTCACTTGGACTATACAGATGAACATCGGCCTCTTTGATTTCCTCGAAAGAGGAAAATACTCAACTTGATTTCTGTCACGAGATTTCTAAGCTCTTAATGCCCGATAGCAGTGGTGGTGAGTAGCCGAGCAAGAGCTGGTATCAACATAAGGAAAAGAAAGCGCGTAAAGAACCCGGCAATACCCCCAGAAATCACCACTCCGCCATCCTCTCATTGCCCGGAGTTGGCCCCCAGAGCCAAATCGTTGGCTCTACCTTCGTGGCCTTCAGGACCTTCTCGTCCTCCTTGATCTGTCAAGTCTTAGCATAGGCTCATTTGAAGCAAGGGTATAATTAGACACTAATTAGACAACATACCTTCTCCACGAGCATCCTCTCCTCCAAGCGGAACTTCAACAACCCCCTTGATACACGCTTTAATTTCCCCTTCACATTCTGCTTGGGGAGCTTCTGCCTCAGTACCACCAAATTCTTCTCGTCCTGGACCTTGGTCGGCGTGTCCAGGACGGTCCATTGGCCGAGCGCCTGCCCGGCGAGGATTCGTCGGATCGAGTATTGCTTGGATTGGGTTACCCGCAGCTTGTTGCGCTTTCGCGCCAGGATATCAACCATGTCCTTCACCTTGTCGAGCCTATTGATGTGCTTTACATATTTATGATTGGCGCTGCAGGACTTCTTCCCTAACTTTGTCGTGTGGATGCTGGTGCTGCCGGTGCTTTTGGCGTTGCCTGTTGTGTCGGCGGTGGTATCGGCGGTGGTGTTGGTGGTGGTGTCGGTGGTGATGTCGGCTGCTGTTCCTGTTGCTGTCGCGGCTGCGATTGCGGTGGCGGCGGCACTAGTGGTGGTGGTTTGGAGACCAGCTCCAGTTGTCGGGAGACCAGCTCCAGTGGTTGAGAGACCAGCTCCAGTGGTTGAGAGACCAGCTCCAGTGGTTGGGAGACCAGCTCCTGTGGTTGGTAGACCGATTCCGTTATGCATGGTTTGAGGAATGGGACAATTGAAGCGACGGTTGAGATGCGGTGTGAATAAAGCAAGTAGAAGACAGTGTTTGCAGAGGAGCTGGTTTGAAGATGCAATGCGAAGAAGAAGGTAATATGATGTGCTGTCGATATTAGTAGAGCTTCTTGAGACGAAAGATGACGGACGAGACGAGAAGGAAGATTGGTAGGTCTCAATTCCCTTTATATCCTACACGCTGGCGGAGCTAGTCGTGAGAAATTTTCAAATATACTTACTGACAATAGCAGGCAATCAGGGGTAATTTTGAAACGTAACTCTACAATGGCTACAATAGGGGTGTTGGCCGCTAACCCCCTGAAAAGTGGTCAGTAGCACTGCTTGTTCGATAGTGTTACTCATAGCACTCACACAACACAATTACTTGAACTCGAAACGACAAAGAAAAAGACGGGACTAGAGGAATTAGGAGACGCTCTAACAGAGTTTTCACTGTACTTAATTGAAGGGTTGGTCATACTCATGTGGGAACAGCTCGTTCGCTTCTTCAACGGCAGCTGTATTTGGCACAGAAAACCTCAGCAACAGATCACAAAACACACTCAACGAAGCTTTAATTGGATAATATGGGCCTGTTGGACAGTTTCCGGTGGGAAAAGCCCATGTACTTTTCCTTCCAACGTGGGCTTTTCCTTCCACACCTTCGATCCACTACTACTAAGCTCAATATCACAAAACAAATCTTTGCAACCAAAGGATTTACTGAACGAACAAAGATTTCATCGAATGAAGGGCGAGCTTGGCCACCCAACACATCATCTTAATTCCAACCTTAACATCCTCAGCCTCAACCTCCTTTGGTATGCGCGACCACCACTTAAGCTGGGGAAATCTCTATGAACATCTCCAAGCATCCGATATGAATACCATCTGAGACGGAAATTGGAGTGTGATTATGCCTTACTTACTTTACCTGGGTGTTGAACAGGTAATGTTACAGGCCTATCTGGGGCAGAGCTAGTGCTAGTTGTTGTCTCTGCTCTAGTGTCCTTTAATGACTGGAGTAAGCACGACGGTTGTTTGTTCTGGTAGCTTCAACACCGAGGTAAAATGAAATGCAGCAATAGAAGGAGGAAAATATATTGCCAAAGTGAGCGCACATGATCAAGTATGGGAAACGGAGGAATGGATGTAAGAATGAAACCTTCATTGGGCCAGTTTGCTGTGTCCACGAATTCTCCAGGTAACGGAAAAGCCAGAACTCGCTTTGATGGATATGGACACTTCGCCCCGTGTAAATAGTGTTAAGACAAAGCGGTCAATGATGAGGTGTACCCTAGCGAGAAGCTGTTGTGTTGGGGTTCTGGAGTCGACGTTTAGATGGGTTAACATGAGTCAACGAAACAGGTCAGATACGTTGGTCATTTTATTCAGTCTTCCCTTTCTTGTTCCCTTCTACGCGTCAAAAACCACGCGCCCCTATTCTACCTCTTGCTGGCTGCTCTCGCTGTGCACCCTTCCATCATCTCAACCCCTCCGTCTACGGCATCAGCTATGCATCGCTTCATTGCAAAGAAGCTGCATATGACCTGGCAACCACCGCCGTCCAAGAGCGAAACGCCTCCGAATACGCCAGTCGCGAGAGAAGGTGTGGGGGAAGTGCATGATGATGCCCCTGTCGCAGCGACGAAAGTGAATGTGGGACTGGCCCAGGTATCGGCTGCCTCGAGGACAGTGGATGCCTCTGTCAAAAGTCCATCATCGACCTTCATCCCTAGAAAGCCAGTACCCAAATCTACATCCGTAACCAACGCACCGCCGCCGCCTCCTCCCCCTCAGTTCCAGCAGCGACCAATATGCACATGTCCCAAACCACCACCGCAAGATATTGAGTGTGAGAAAGCCCACTCCCTCCGCCACCCACAGCCCTCATCATCCTCGCATCGAACACAGCCATTCAGACCACAACTTCCCCCCGACCAAGCGCACCGCAATCCTCCCAGCGGGGCACCTTGTCCACTCCACCCCTCAAAAACCCTCTCCTCGAATCCACAACCCGCTAATCCCACCGCCCGCACCCGCTTCCACTCCCAGCAACCCCCCATCCGCAAAACGCACCCCACGCTCGAAAAGACGAGAGCCTGCCATTGGAGAACGTTCGCTGCCAACGAGCTCATTAGAAAGCAGCTCTTGGCGCAGCTCAAAACCGGCAAAGCCAACAACAACGACTGGGGTATCGCAACCGCCTATGTGCGAGCCGCGGCATGCGGCATCCCCTTCCATGTCGCAAATGAACCCCCCCGAAAAAGCCTCAAGATCTCAGCTGCTGGGTTCGCCGCGCGCGTTGTTGCTGGGATCGCGAAAGTACGTGAGGATGCGGCGACGAGGCGCTACCGCCAGCGTGTGCGCCACCTCCAAGACCTCCGCAAAACCCTCGCTCAGTACGCCCGCGAGTACAGCAAGCTTCGCGGCGAGCAGCATAGAATCGCTGCTACGATACGCGTGCTCAGAGCCCGTGTTAGCAATCCTGACACCGAACCCAGTTTCAATACCGAACCCAACTCCACAATCAGTATCACGCACAACGCCGCTAATAATAGAAGCGAACACGCCCTTAGCGTACTAGCGAGATCGATTCGGAAGGCGAGAGTGGAGGAGACGAAAGTTAGGGAGTTGGTACGTTCGATGCCTCTCTCTTCCAATTCCGTGGGGCGTTGTTGCTAATGGTGAAGGTCGTACATAGATTGAGCAGGATGAGCGCCTTATCGCGGCGAGAGGCCAAAGAGTGAGCCTGAAAAACTGGAAGGGTAAGCAGGGGAGGGAGAGGTGGGGCGACGGGTGAGACCATTCATCTACAACACCGCAACAAAAGGGAATCCAGCAAAAGTCTGTGCAAGCTGGCCAGATCGATTAAAAAAGGGTGAGGGTGGGGAGGCAAGTGATTATCGCGGGGAGGAGTAGGTGAGAGGTGGTTGGTGGAGTGACAGTATTCCGCAAGAGCTTTGCGTGTGATCGAACTTGGACGCGCGAGGATGTGGGGAATGAGAGTCTAAGTATGGTAGACACGAGCGCAGCGATCTGGCGCGGATTTTGCCGCCTGGTACGGGAAACTTTTTCTGATGATGAGGTGGAAGTTGACAATTAGCGATTTAAGGACCTGGACGGGGACCGATTCCAGATGTTATAATGGAGGTGGGTGGGTTTAGGTGATGGTGTTGGAAAGGCGTTGAAGGAATTTTTGATCTGGGTGTGTTCTGGTCGGGGTGAACATCCAGGTCCCGCTCGTGGAAAAACTTAGATACAAGAAAATCAACGTGTGCGAGCGGACTGTCTTTTAACTTTTCGTCCAGGCATCCCACTATCATGTTCGGATGGGTAACTATGCTAAGGACCTCCGCTGTCGCTCCCGCCTTCCCGACCATCCCCAGAACATCACAACCACCCCCACCTCTCCCTGCCCCCTTTCCTCCGCCACCCCCCAACTCCGCCTCCGCACCCCCCAACCACCTCCTCGTCGTCCCCCTCAATCAACCCACACAACTCCCTCTCCAGCACCCTGGCCTTCTTCATCCTCCTCCCCACCGTCGAAAGCTTCTGCCTGACCGTGTCTATCGAAACGTGGAGTTTCGCGCTATGGAAGCGGACTGGGAGATTCCGGGCCACGAGCACTCGTCTGGTGGCGGCGAGTTTGTGCTCTTTGGTTCGGAGGAGGGCTAGGTCGTGCGCGTGGAGGTTTAGGCGGGTTCGTAGGGCTTGGAGTTGGTGGGTGTGGGTGTGGTGGAGTGGGAGGGGGGAGGTGGGGAGGGTTGACGGGTGGTCTGGTAAGATGGGGGGGTTTTTGATGGGGGTGGTGGTAGGCGAGGGGGTGAGTGGGGGTTTTTTTATCGACAGAGTTGCAGGTTTCGTTTCCGCCGGGTTTGGACATGACCTTGCTAAGGTCCCGCCCATCTTTCTATCCTCTTCCGTATCTTCGTTCTTGAGCTTTTCGAGATTCGCATTTGCCTGGGCACGCTTCTGCCGAGCACGGACCAGCCTGTGTATCCGTGTCTTGCTCGGTTGGGGGTTGGTATCTTTTTCACGCGCGTCCCGTTCATTCTGGAGTCGAGATGCTAAACAATGTAGGGCGCAAGATGCTACAAGGGCGGGCATTTCATGCCAATGGCCTTGTAGGGGGTCTTGAACCCGGACACGATTATGCATCTGCCGATCGTACTGTTCTCTTACCCGCCTCCAGTGGAGTTCCCACTCCTTTTCCCTTTCATAATTCATTTTTCTCTCGATAAACACTGCGGACGACTCGTGGGCGTGTTGGGTAGGGCGCCGGTTGTGAGTTCTTAGTGCTCTGGAGTGGGGTTGCCATTTGGGGCAAGTACATTGGGTTGCTGCCGCTTTTGATTTGCAAGATTCAGCTGCTGCATCTCTTGCTGCCACCGTCGCTTTACTGAGTGCCGCAGCGGTTGTACTCACAAGTTTGGGCGAAATTTTTGGCGAGACAGCGGTTGATTCTTGATTTTCTGGCCTAGATTCCGCTTCACTAGGATCAATTGGTGCTTGTGTAGCGGTGCTGTCCGTTGTACATGATGTAGTGATATGTTTAGCCACCTCTTCGATCAGGCCTTTTATCGACATAACCGTTGAGACTAGTTTGTCTGTAGTGGCATTCGCTACACTCAAACTAGCGAGGGCTGGTATTGTAGCATGGGTCGCTTTTCTTGTTTCGTTCGTGAGTTCAGTCTCCCCTTTCGTGGCCTCCGGGTTTGACTTGCTTCTGAATGGCGGTGGCTCCGAAGTGTGCAAGCGCTTTGCAATAACAAGTAGCGTCACTGATGCCTTGGAAAAGACGACAGATATAGTGGTACGAACCCAGATTGCCATTGGAACGAGGGTGTGTGTTTGAAATAGCTAGAACTAAAGAGCAGGAAAGAAAGGGTGGAGTATAGTGTTTTGTATATTTGCCCTTCGGAAACAGTGATTCCAAGTGAATGGCTGACACACAATCTAGTTCGAGTGTATGAAGGATGGGCTATGGTTCACTTCGTCGGTTTCCAACACTCAAAACTTGAGCTTTCGATCAGCAAGTGTTGTGTGCATCTAGTCGGCACTGAAAACTCTCCTGTATATCAAGATCGAGAACTATTTGCCGAGAAGTCTCTTTTTCGGAAGGCCAACAGGACCGTTTGCCATCGACATTAGGGGCCTTTTTAAAGCGCAACCGCCCTTCTTCCTAGAAACATTGTTGTGGCGAGGGGTTGAATTCATCGAATCGAGTTATCAAAGATAACCTTCAATGAAACTGTAGATATAAATCCCCACTTGAATACCTCAATATGGTGATTTTGTTGGCCATACACTTGATGAATCCACCCACTCCAATGGAAATCATCCTTCAGATTCAGCGATGGTTCCCTCCACCTTGAGTGTCAAATTCTCCTTGGCTACTTCGATTTCCCCACCTTTAGTAATAGCCGCTTCTCTTTGGTTTCAGAGACTTCTTCCACAACCTTTTCTTCTGTTCCATCACAAACCTCCTCCGTTTTTACCTGCTTAACAACCGTCTTCTTCCTTTCCACCACAGCACTGGGGCAAAAACCACTCTTGCTAAGCGTACATTCTCCACACTTCCTTCCCACCGGCAAACAGATCGTCTGCCCAAACCCCACCAAGAGGTGATTAATCTCATGCCACCTGTCTCTCGGCAACCACCCTTGAAGCGAAATCCTGGTTTCCTCCGGGCCCTTGGTCTTATGCCATTCCCATAGATTTGTGATCCGATGCACATGCACGTCGACCCCAATGCCCTCTGTTCTACCCCAAGCCGCGCTGAGGCACAGATACGCCATCTTGGGGCCCACACCAGGCAGGCCCATGAGACCTTCGATGGTATCGGGGATGTCGCTAGCATATTGGTCGCGGAGGATAAGGGCGGTAGCTTTTATGTAGCGAGTCTTGTTGTTGTGGAAGCCGACGACATAGATTAGTTCGTTTAGCTTGACAGGATCGACGGCGAGGATGTTTTCGAGGGTGAGACCTGGCGCGGGGAGCTCGGTTTGGAGCTGGCGCATAGCGATGGCGTTAGTGGTGTCTTTTGTTTGGGAGCCTGTGAAGATTTCGAAGTTAGCACTGCTATTTTGCAATTGAATCGTGGGTTTTGAAACACGTTTTCAGAGTTTGTCCTCCTACTGCCACTGTTTCGCGTCTGACTCGGAAATGATTGACTCAGAAGATGAACTTACTGAGCATTAGGGCGATGAGAGTTTGAAAGCGTTTGTCCTTTATCTTATTAGTGGGTTTAGTCGGATTTGGAGGTTGTAGACGTACACGAGGAGTGAGATTCTCTTCTGCGAGCGTTTCACAGCCCATCGTGTCAACAGGCGCCAAGTGGAGCTTGCGCATCTCTCTCACAGCATCATAGATTTCTTCCCAATTTGCTGGCGGATGGATCTCTACTTCTCCTGCCGTATTGATCGTAGACTTTGCGTGCTGCCGCCGAGCTTTCTTGCCGCTCTTAGTGCTGCCATCTTCGACCTTAAGACCTGGCTTGTGAGGGGAGCTTCGCGTCGTTGTGACGGTAGAGACACTGGTAGCAGCAGTATCGAGTCCTCGCTTGCGCTTTCGGGAAGGGGAAGTCTTGAAAGGGACATCTTCAATGTCGAAGGCTTCTGCTGATGCTATAGACGAGAGAGAAGAGCCGTCATCGCTCGAGTCTTCCTGCTTTAGCGGAAGATCTTTAGTAGTGAGTGCATGTAGTGATGCTGCAAATGACCTTGTCTGTCGTCGAGGGGTAAAGTCAGAACGAGGTATTTGATTGACAATCTTTGCCGTCTCTTTTGCAATGCGGGACGTCTTCATGGGGGGTAAGTTGAACCACGGAGAACCTTACAATGTTGGACATCTTGATTCTATATCCCTGCAAAAAAGCCCCTAGATTTCAGCCCTACGGATTTGTCCGCTCGTCAACCCCCCCATTCACCGCAACACTCCACTGCCTCACAGCACATCATGCCTGCCGAAGACTACACGCCCGCCACCTCTGGTACATTGAAATTGAAAGGCGTTCAAAACTCGAAAATCTCCAAAAGAAAGAAACGCCCAAAGCCTCCGCAGCCGTCATCCGGCAATCAAGACTCCACAACGTTACCCCCAACAGCAGGAGAACTTACGGCAGACAAAAATGGATCTGATGTTGGCTCCGAGCTGGAGAAACTAGATAAGAAAGGGCACGATGATGGTGTGGAGAAGGAGGCAATATCACTCCACGGCAGAGGAAAGACCGAAGCGCAGATTAGGCATGAGGAAAGGCGGCGGAAGAGGGTATGATCTATTGCTTCATCGGTTTGTTCTAGGCGTGCTGAATCATGGGATAGCTCGATGAACGCCTCAAGCGCGAAGGTACAAAGACTCACAAAGAGCGTGTGGAAGAGCTGAATCGATATTTGAGTAATCTGAGTGAGCATCATGACATGTACGTCCTCCCATTTCTTCATACGTTGAGGGTGGTGGTGGTGGCTCAAGAAAGGCATACTGATCAATGTGGTTGCAATAGGCCGAGAATCGGACCTGGATAACATGGAGAAACATGCTGTATACTGGGTATGGAAGGTTTCGCTTTTCAAAGTTTCTGAGCATGGCGTCTGGATGTACTTGTTTATGGATGGAAGCAGTGGACGAATGAACTCGTTGCCAACAGTAAAGGAAACACTACATTATTTTCAAGTTTGCAAGCCCACCCAGGCGTCGTGTATTCGTACATATAGATACATCAGCCCATATATTCGTTCCACATCCCCAGCCAATAGGCTCACCTGTCAACACCAAGGTATATGTACGCTCGCACAGGAATACCAGCCGACGTAAACCACCCACTCTCGTACACGGGACCAGCCTCAAAGATCATAAGGTGCCCAGCACCAGTCCGTGTCCGCGTCAAAATTATACTCAAAAGGCCACCCCCTCTGCAATTTCCAGCTGCTGGCGCTCATACTCACCTCTTTCCACTGGAGTCACGTAAACATCATGAAAGTTATCATCATCCGTATTTTCGTCGTCCTCGGAATAGTTGCTGGATCGACCGCGCTGTTGCCGAAGACCTGGAGATAAGCCTCGAGGTCCTGTTCTTGGGGAGCTTGGCGATGGCGGTTTCAGAAGCTGAATCTGCTGCTGCAACATTGCGACTTGATCTTCCAATTGGTGACGAGCAGTTTGCTCATGTCTAATTAAAGTGATAAGGGTCGAATAATGCTCAAACGTTAAACCACTAGAACTCGCTCGCTGGCCTGCAGGACCGGGCTTGAGAGTGGTAGCGATGCTGGTAGGTCTCGCGTTGGGTTCAACGCTCCTGCTTTCGTGTGCGATCCTGAAAGCCCCTTGTTGAGTAACAGGGGTATTGTCCAAGCTTGAGCCGTAAATAGTCGCTGGAGAATACTCCATATACGGAGCTGCAATACGTTCGGTGGGGTGTTGCGGAGCGGAAGATGCTGGAGAATGTTCGTATTCCGAAGTCCTAACAAGGGGAAACTGGCGGGAGCCGTGAGCTACCGGCGACGTCGAACCGGCCTGAAGCTTTGAGATCGCATATTCGAAACCCATAAGCTTAATCTCCAACGTGATCATCCGCTCTTCCAGACCGATATGCTCCTGGGTCTGTATGTCGCCTGCTGGAAGTCCGAAGTTGAAGTTGTTGCTAGCCTCGCCGACTTCCTCTACGTCCTCTTTGGGATTATCGTCAACGGGTTCCACAAAGCCTTCAGCGATCGAAAGGCCAGGATCAGCCGTCACCCGCGGAGCCTCACTGCCGGAAAATTCTGCTGTATCCAGTTTAGGGGAAGTTGCATCCGTGCTGTCCCTCCAATACCTGATCTCGTCGCTTCTTCTTCTCCACCGGCGCCATTGAATAGGTGACATTCGGTGCTCTTTCGTAACGTTTCGGGTAGCACCAGCGCTTCGGGAACGCCGCCGTGGATTACTACCGCTGGTAACGGCAAATCCGATGTTTGCCCCATCCACGGCATGGTCATCGACATCATGTAGACCAAGGCCTGCCAGTGCCCGATTGACCGTTTCGGCTTCCTGGGCGCTGAATATAATGCTTGGTAATGATGCACGACGTGGCCGTGTAGGGGATTCTGGTGGAGTTCGTGCAGGTCTTGGGGGCTTTCCTTTCTCTACCACGCTAACGAAGGGAGGTGTCTGTATGGCGAATGGAGAGTGCGAGCCTAGTGCGCTCGAGCGCAGAACTTCTTGAGTCGGCGCTGAAATTGAGCGCTGAGGTGTTGCAGGTACTGGAGGTCGTGACACGCCAGATCCCTAAAAGGCAATGTTAGCGATGTGCAATGCCACTGGCGTGTAGTGACTCCTTGCGGACTTGGATGTGAGGCTAGTGTAGAAAGAATTCGACCTGCTAGCCAGAGGAGCGGAATTGCTGATTTAAACTCACTATATGATGAACTTCCGCCGGGGCAGGTAAGCTAATCCTATCCTTGGCTGATTTCCGGCCAAAGATCCGGCGAATGGCGGTTCTCAATCCACCACTCTTACGCTTCCGAGGGGTTGGCTTCGATAGGTCGTCCGCCATTGAATCACGGTAGGTCCCATTTCGTATTGGTGTCGGTATCCCGTCCGATTCTTTGGGCCATGCAGTCTGTTCTCGGTCGTTTAATGTGGACTGTCTATACAGAAGTCGGTGCGGAGACTTCTCCGGAACATTCTCGCTGTACACGTGCCCTATGAAGCTGCCGGGGCTAGCATCTCGAGACCAGCTCGTGCGAGGAATATATGTGCTCAATGGTTGTCCACTGATCGTTGAACCGTTGGAGGAGAAAGGAGCATCAGAGACATGATTATACTCCAATGCCGTAGGAAGCTGCACGGCGTTGACATTGCCTGTGTCATTGGACGTGACGGCCGATAAAGATAGGATCTGATTAGTATGACTTGTTACATCGGCCATCTTATCAGCACAACCCCGCGGATTTCAAAGTGAATAAGCTCGTTCATCAAGCAAGCGACGCAAAATCCCCGACCGGCAAGCGCATCGCCGAGTAAGGGATTCGAGTAAATCCACTCTAATCCTGTGTCTCCAGGGCTCCTCAAAAATGCCTGACTGTTCTTAATGTTCGAGCTGTATGCATGCAATAGAGAGGCGCGAGAGGGGTGTTTCAGAGAAGATATATATTATTGCCGGGCGTATCATCATATGCGGACCTGCATTGCCGAGAAATGGACGATGGTCAGACAAGAAGGCGATGTCTGTCCGCTAAGTTCATCGACCAGCGAGTGGGAAGCACAGAACGAGATGCAAATGGAAAGGAAGGTGTCAAGGCGCAACCAACATCAGTCGTATTGGGGTCTGATATTGAAATATTAATTGGTTGACGATCATCGGTGTACGGAGTAAGGTAGAACTATCATGACTTGCATTGGGGGAAGGGCCGGAGGGGCTCAGTTTTGAGATCGCCCCGCATCCTGGTACGAAATTCCTCAAAGACTACCACGACTACCCAATCAACATCATCCGTCTTCCCAACCACTGCGGCACTGCCACCCCACCTGCTCGTCGATCAAGCGCTCCGTCAGCGCTCGTAGCCAAGAGTTCGAAGAGGCAGTGCAGCGACCCCGACCTCCAACCTTGACTACGAAAGCAGGGTCGCAGCTTCCGGTGTCTGTGACTGGTGGCCGCGAGTGATGATCTTTAAGGCTATCAGCCACAGTACCGACGGAGCGGACCTTCAGAGCAAAGTCCAGGCGGATGATATTTAAAAGCACATTCGATAATCCTCCGCCAGTGGCGGATATTCTACGATGATAGGGAGCGTTACTGCCGTACTGGATGATTGGCCTGTCCTGGTTCGATTGATTACTTTATATTGCTATACATTCTTAGATTGCAGGGATACAGGGTGACAGGCTAAGATGTGGAACGTCCATCACTTGCTTTTGGATATAGTTCTACGAGCCTTGGATATGAGTGTTATTGAAACCCTACACTACTCCCAGCGAGTGCTGCAGTGGTCTCCGATACGTACTACAACCGACGTTCCTGTAGCTTGATCTTACGACAATGTCTGTCAACATATACTCGTAAGAGGTATCTTTTTAAGTAGTGATGTCATGCTGGAACTAAACGCTCGCTACGAAAGTAAAGTTGTAGAAGCTACAGCGGTGAGTATGTTACTCCTGTCTAGTCACCTAGGATTTGGAACCAAATAGCATGTCAAGCATCTCTTGACTGGCTTCGAGGAATTCTTCAGCCACACCTAACTGCACGGTCAAAATGGTGGGCGACACACGTCTTGTAAGCCCCATCTTAGCCTCCCGTGGGATATCGCGCTCAACGTTATTGACTTCTTAGTCCCCCAGAAGTTCCTCCGCCTAGCAATTAGAGTGCTATGTACAGATATTTCGACTTTAGTATCTGATTGCGAGGACGCTTAGCCCCCTGGTATTCGCACCCATGGAGTGACGGAGAGACGTCAAGGCCAAAGAAAGGAATCGGTACCGAGGCACATGTTCATGAGGCCTTGCAATAACGAGTGATTTCCGGGTAACTGTTGGTAGAACGACAGTGAAGATACGTGTGGGTTCTCTTGACAATGAGCAGAGCTATCAAGGCGCGGAAATACTCGGTGGCCTTTCATCTAACCAAGTCTATCCAAGATCGAGTGCCTCGCAGAATGCTACATCACTTGTCCATTTCTCTCGAAGCTAGCAGCGAAGTTATTATGCGCATGGGCAAAAGGTGCGCGGGCACTGTTTGTAAGCCTACAGGAGAAAGACATCGTGCAGCTGCACCATTGGAGTGTTTCATTCCCTCGCCAGTGGCTGCCCTTCAATATTCGTCCATTATGCATGAGCTATGCACGCGGCATCAGGGTGTAGTACGGTAGGTGAAAATCATTCTAATTGTACATCGATAAAGCCACTCTGCAGCACAATGCTTGTGCTGAAATTCGGAGCTCCTTAAACAGCAGTAGTACCGCCATATCCTATCGTCTTATTTTCGTCCCCTTGCTCCTACTCACACACTCCATCTCCCCTCCCAACAGAATCAAATAATTGTTCGCGCACATGCAAAACTCCTCCTTACTATCCACAAATCGCAAGACACGCATCCGCTAGTCTTCCTAGATTGGCGAGACCTCTTCGGCTTGCATGCCTTTTGAACCCTGCGTAGCGACGAATGAAACTTTTTGTCCTTCTTTCAAGCTTTTGAAGCCGTCAGATTTGATTGCTTTGAAGTGGACGAAGAGATCATCTCCGGATTCTGGAGTAATGAAGCCAAAGCCTTTTTCGTCGTTGAACCATTTCACGGTTCCCGTCTGACGGTTAGACATTGGGGCCCTTGAAGATGTTGTCAGCCCATATTCCAACAAATGATGGTTCCCGCAGATGAACGTCAGCCTACCGATTAAATCCGAAGGCAATTAATGTATTTTCAGGACCGCCGGTAGCTTGGTTCGGATCCGGACGAAGTTCGAATGCAATGGTTGCGTTGGAAGATATTACTCTGGCACCTGTTTTATGGAATGAAATTGGAGGACCTGTTGGCATTTATAGCAGAAATCAAGTAAAGCGGGTCTCCTTCTCCTGTGAGCGCTCAATGCACGATGGTACGCATAAGGTAAAGGTCATAGTGACGATATATACTATATATCGTTCGCGATCCGGACCTGCGAAGAGAAGGGCTTTACTCTAGCTGCAACGAAAACATGCGGCGTCGCTTGTACGCAGTTCGCGTAGGGTTGGAGGGTTTCAGCGATAGCATGCTGCTACAATATTCTAGCTGCACGGGCCTCCAAGTGTCATTGCCCTGCTGGTACAGCACCTCCTCTGCTGCAATACCGAATCAGACCAACAATGGAGCAAAAGATCAATCATCGGTCCATTGGAGGCTGTAAGAGGATTATATCTGAGATCGCTCTGGCATTCCAACCTCTTAACTAAACCTCTTAAATGGCGCGAAGGTACATAGAATTGATATCGTACTTTGATTCCGCATAAAGCTCGCCTATACTGCCTTTGCAGCCGCCCTCGCAGGAGCATCTTGGTACCCCTGCTATACCAAGAGCATGTTGTAAAGTGCTTTTCGCCCTCTCTTACTACCTTTGCTGGGATCTCCTCCGGATTTTCATTGGGCCTTCTGAATGCTGGTCGACTATTCTCGTGCGTTTTCATTGAGGATTTCCCCTCGTCCATGATTCTGGCATGTACTGCAGCAACCCAATATTGGAACGCGCTAGAACTGTCATACATCCTGTTACTGCAAAGCAGCACTTTTCACTACCAGCTTTCCGTCTTCCTAGGATATATCATAAGACCTTCGATCTGACAGAACGTTCTTGCGGACCTCGTCAATCAAATCTGCTGGTAGCCGATGCATGCTTCTACAGTGAATATCAAGCAGGGCGAAAAACATGAAACAGCACTACAAGAACACCATACTAGGTCGTCACCGGCTGTCTACAGATCGCGTTGAGCTTGGCAACACCCCGGTTTGTTCGTGTTCCCAACTCAGACTATGAGGTTAAACTTGAAAACGTAGACACAGGCTAACGGGAAGGTCGAAGAAGGCCTTGATCTCGACTAAATCTCCCACCTTTACTTCTTACAAGCGACTCTATATTGCTAATTGAATTAAGTCTGGAAACCATTTCTGCCATGTCGATTGATTGCAATCGGAGATGAGGCTAGATGTTCCCTCGTCTTGACAATTCCTTTTCTACAAGACGTTAATCTGCTCGTCACACATTGTTGCAACATATGCTAGCTTCTTCCTGGTCATGCTTTTGTTCTGCTTCACTTTGGATAAGTTAAACCCCATTTCTTATAACCTTTCCTGCGACCAGAGATTCGTTGACCTCTGGTCAACCTCATCTAAGGCTAACCGGCCACCGAAGAGTTGTGAAAGCGATCCATATTAGGAAAGTTTACTCCGAAGAGAAATTCAAGTCAACTGCCGACTACAACAGTAACAACGTGGGTTGTGACGCCATTAGCACATGACTCTAATCAACCCCAGAGCAGTTGCGCTTTTTCCACGGTGAGCTTCGACATGTGCTTGGTGGAGAATATAGTAATGTCATTTACGAGATGGAAAGCCACCGACGAGCCATAAATGTGCTGGGCCGACTTCAAACCATGCCGAGTCTCCTATGTCTTGAGGCCATACGCATCTCCTGCACAGTGGTCTTGATTCGAATTGATAGGCAATCAGGCACACCTACAGGCGCCCAAGGATGAGTTGCTTATTTGGCTGCATTAAAAAATAGTAGCCCAATGGGAAGGACTTTGAACTTACTGTAATGTAGGGTGTTTTGACAGGCGCCCGCCCTGGTAGTGAGGCGTCAAACCAGCTGCACGGTCACGGCCACGGCTCACTACGGCTCACTGCAGGATTTTAGCGCTCGTTTGTATTGTTAATCTTCCTCCTCCTCAAGAGTATCCGCCTTGGGCTTCAGATCTCTGAGCAGATTCTACGCCATATCAATTGCAACACCTGGTGATGCTCGATCCTTGGGCATGCTTCTGGCGAACTTGTGCACGAGTCGAACATGGCCTTCGGAGCTACCAAAGGCCCAGCCTTCGTATATAGGGCACCTTCCTAGTCGCTTTTTGACTTTAAATCTCTCGTTGCAGCATCTTTTCGATTCGGCCGTGTCTTGGGGAGAGCGAGTCGGCTATTCCTGCGTCTTTCAACTGTTACTGGCTAAGGTAGCCCCACGACTCCTTCAGGCCACTCAGCAGAAGGATTATTCATTCAAAAATGCTAGGTTACTAATCTAACACCCCCGCCGCCATGCAGCCGTTGAAAATATCCTATGTCGATCTTAATAAAGTATCTGTAATCAAGGTGGTATTCAGCGTCTATATGTCTATATAATCCGCCAAAATTATCGTTGCCTTGTGTATCATCTCAAAGGTCCTGCTTAGATTGATATTGTCATTTGTTAACATATTTACAATTCTCTCCAGCTTCCCTATAGTTGCATCTACAGACATGGCAGATAAGAAGATTGAAGAACTCTTAGCCCGCAATAAGTATCATCCGCCCATTGTCAACTAATGCCATCACTGACCATAGACTAGGGAATACTCGAAAACATACAAGGCTCCCTTTTTACTGGCGCAGCTACAAGCTTCAGGACCTCCTCCTTATCCTGGAATTGCCATCCGTACGAGCCTTTCATCCACAAGAACAGAGGCAGCGTTACTGACAAACCCGCAGTTTGCTGTGTCGACGCGCGCCTACGGCCCGAAGACTTCTTCCAATTGACCAAAGGCGGTTCGTAATCATCTCATCACACATCCCTCCTGCGACTACTTTGATGAGTCCATGACGGTTTGAAGAGGTCCCTGTTGTCCGTAACGCTGGCGGTAGAGCTATGGACGCTATGCGTTCTCTACTTGTATTGGATGCTGTTATTGGCCTGGGGACCGTTATCGTCATTCACCACACAGGTAAAGCTCTCTATCTCTATTGTGCACACCTCCTCTGCTATTCCGGGATGGTAGAGCCGCATTAAGAACGATGCAATTAACAACAACAACAACCCGTAGACTGTGGCCTGACCCGCGCAACCGACGAGGGTATCCGCAAAGGCCTGAAAGACATTGCTCCAGAGTACGCGCACGAGATTGACGGCATGAAGTTTGGGGAGATCAAAAAGTCCGTCTTTTACATATCGTCCCCCCCTTGATCGACCTTTTCTCCGGAATTGCTCCAGCAAAAGCCTGCTAACGCTTCGCTTACTACCCAGCCTCACCGATACCGTCCAGGAGGACATGGCCATCCTCAAAGCATCGCCGTATTTCAAGAACGATGTCACAATGCTCGGCTACGTTTTTGATCTCGAAAAGGGGACATTGGCCGAGGTGGTGCAGAAGTGATGTGCTCGAGGAAACTGGTCTACTACTTGGGGGGGATGGGGGGGGGGGGGGTGATCATTATCAAAGCTGAGCACAGATCAGAAGTACTACTATAGCTATGAATATATACCCCTGATGACCTTTAGGCATGTACATCTCGCATCCCCCTCCAACCCCCCTCCAACCCACGCAAACCGACCTAAAGCTCCCAGCCCTATTTCCACTCCAACATTAATCCGCCCCACGGCACTGACGATGCGCCCTCGCCTGCCCTCCTATCGTTCCAAACAAATGTCCCAAGACTTCCTTCCTCCAAACCCCTCCTCGCACAACCGTTCGAATTCACGAACCAATCCAATTTGCATCCGAGGTGGATATATGCGCGATTTTCGACGAACTAGGAATCCTGCTTGTGCAACTCCCTGCGTATCATATCCACTTTTCCCTTGTTCTGGAGATGGTGATACCAGCAGTGATCTTTTCGAAAGGGGTCTTCCGTTTCGGCTATTTGCCCTTTCGAGGCCCTAGAGGTGGTGGTGGTGGTTTCCAACAATGGCGTGATGCTGTGGGAGGATGCGAAGACGACTCTTTCATTGATGGTTGAACTCTCTCGCGCTCCGCCTCTCGGCGGAATTTTACCCCTCTTGTTGTTGTTGTTGTTGTTGTTGTTGTTGTTGAAGGCGCTATTGTATGTTATTCTTTGGCTGTTTGCAAACATCCAGGAAGAGGATTTGGCGCAATAGCAACCCGTCTACTAGGTGGACAGATCGTAGCTTTGGAGTATTATGTGACTTTGTGGATAATTCTTTGCTTCGTTTGTTGCTGTGTGTTTTGAGATTTCGGTGGAATGAGGATGGGGTTTGTTGATAAGTTGAGGCGATATGATGGAGTTTCAAAAGACCTCGTTGGTGTTGCTGTTTGCAGAAGGGGGTGTGTGTCTCATTCGGAACGAGTATTTGCCAACGCTCCCGTAGCTACAGTTAGTTCGTTCTTACATGAGTTGTTGTGGAAGTCCATTGGCCGCAATGTACGTTATCAAGCATCCGACTTCTTTTTCGCACAGGATAACTTGCTGGATCTAAATAGTTGCTGTATTCCTATCTTTCTTGAAACGGACTTGCTTTTCGGTCAATCGTTCCTCTGGAGTTGTGAGGTAATCTCCACAATAGCTTTTTCCCTGACCAAGTCGTTCCTTGCATTCCATTCCGAACATATGGTTAACGCCAGCAATAATTATCGAAGAAATGCCTCTCAACCCACAGGAGGATCACTTTTTTCGGTCTGGCACCTCGTCCGATAAGTGCACCTGAGCTTTTTTCATCCAGCTAAGATGGAAAGGAAGGATCATTGTTAAATCGCTTCCCAGCCCGTCGTCTTGTTGTTGAGTGCTGCTGCTGGTACAGCTCGACAGCTCTTCGAAGCTCGTCGTCTTCTTCCTCTGTGCAACGAGTCCCGGACATGATGAACGGAAATTTGGTATTTTGTAGGAATGATTGCTGAAAACTAAGTGAGGTTAAGAGGGATGAATTTCTGGCTGGCTTTCTAGCGCTCATCGTGGCCGACCCCTCTCGCTGTACTGTATGATGGCTTGACTTACACCAATCGTGAACCAAGAGCTTGAGTACCCCAAAGTCTCTGCCTGCCTTTGTGAAAAGGCAGGTCTACTGTGTATTCAATGTTGAAGTGCTGGGGGGATTCCGGTTGCTGCTTTGAACTATTTTATACTTATTAAAAATTCTTATAAACCATTATCAGATTGAGAAAAAGGTATTTTGGAGCAATAAAACAGAGCTGAACTACTTCATGAAAGTTCAATAACGGTAGTTCTGATTCCACCGAGTATTGGTTGATGCGACAGTTGTTTAAGTAAATGAGCGAATGAAAGGATTAATAAAACGATTAGATTGCTGAAGAAGCACATTGACTCGTAGATGCATAACCATGGAGTATAGCTGAACAAGTACTACAAACGAAAAGACGTCGATGACCTAACCGAAATTCCAATAGGAAGAAGGAGAGGAAGAGTTAGTAAGAAGCTCAGAAACGGGTGCTAACGATCAACTTCGGTACTGGTACGAAGTTTCTTGATTTCTCTTAAATGACGACGACTCCCCTCATGGTCACCAAAAGCCTTGAATAATACGTTTAGAGACAAGCCTAAAGTACGGACAGATTGAGTGTCACCGCGTCCACCCCCTCTTGGGTCGCATCTATCATCCCCTGCCCTGCGACGTGAGCGATCATCTTGTCCGCCGTCCTCGCTTCGCTGACCCATCATAGGTGTCAAGCACGGTGGGGAGGGAAAATTTGTAGGGGAGGGAAATTTGTTACTTCTCCCACTGCCTCAGCCGAAATACGCACCCAATGGCCTGAAGGCAGATGCTCGCATTACCGAATACACTCATGAAGATGACGTGGTTACAGTCTTTCAACGTCGCTGCCCTTATCATTGAACTTGTCGACCGCCGCCTCGCGCTCCCCCAGCTTATGGACGAAGCGGATATCAATCACTCAAGATTCTAAGTTTTTCAGAAAGAACCCCACATTCCACAGGATGAGAGGTCGGTCACAGAACATCAGGAGCTACTTGCCCTTCTCCGTACAGATCTGGTGGGTCAAGCCTGCCAGCCACTTCAGCTTGGCAGATGGCCCAATGATATACACCCCCATGCAGACTTCTTCTCAGTATGGGGCGTCTCAGGGCAGAACATTGGCTATCTCGTGGTTTCGGCTCGCTCCAGAATCCGAGTGTTTCTATTCTTCGTGCACTTTCCATCGCTGCTAGTGCCAGACCTTTCTTGGTGCTAGACTTGTGCAGCTCGGGGTTCAGGACCGCCTGGTAGAGCTGCCAATGGATGCGCATTTTCATGCACGATCGGACGTGAAACATCTTTCTAAAGAGTGACTTGTAATCGCTAACGTCCTATAAGATTAAAACCCAGAATATGTAACCAGAGATGAAATCTTTGTTTCTACTTCCTGATTTCCGGAAACCATCTACTAGGGACCTTTAAAGAGTCCTTAAAGCTCGTGTTTCCGCTTTTTCGTTGGGCTCAAGTAGGTCATTGATTCGATAACAAGTTCCCAAAATTCTGAACAGTGTTGTTATGATCGTATTCGCGCTTCATTCCAGCATGAGATAATCAATAGCAACAGACCACTTGATAATCTTGGCGGTGGTTAGGCTTGCCTCAGGAGTCAGGACCTCAGACGTGTAGATTCAACTAAGCCCCTTTGGGTTAGCTGCCTTGCTTACATACCTAAGGTACGTAGCCTGACGACAGGCTATCAAGTAGGTCAAACCCCCTGAGCTAAACCAGCTGGGTTTAGCTTGCTTATATAATAAACAAACATGAAGAAACCGCTAAGAGGTATTAACTGAAGAAAATTGCATTGCAACGACCATAGCTACGACGATAAACATCGAAGTATATGAGGCGAGATTGACAATTCTTATGACTTTAGTGAAGTCAGACAACGACGGCACAACATGAATTTCGAAATACAAGTTCATCACAATAATGACGCGTTAGCATGCAGTCATTCAATTATGAGCTATGATTTGTTCAATGCATTACAGCGAGCATTGTGGGCAAAACCGCGTTGCGCGGCTTTGTCGAGCGCTCATCAAATGCTCTGATCTACATACCTAGTCAACTGAACATGAGTCTTCAGCTAATGTCCCGTCACCCACTTTCTTCTCACCACTCATTCCCTTCGCACTATTCATTCTCTTCGCACTATTCATCTTCTCTGCAGTGCTCATCCTCTTCACAGTGCTCATTTCATTCATTGCGCTCTTTTTGTTGTTACGACTTCTTTTCGTCTCGACGAGCATGACGATCTTAGCTTTTGCATCGTTCTTCGATGCCTGAACACTTGATTCGTTCTGACTCTCAGAGACCTGCATCACAGCCTTGTATTCAACCTTGAAGGTGAAACCTTCGCAACGAAAATCCTCGTGTGATGAGCGAATGAGATACATGTGCATTCCGAAACCCTCTTGACCCATTAGACAGTGCAATTCGCGCCATCATTTGTAGTAGTAGTCAGTCGCATTTCGCGTAATGATCGCTTCATCAATATCAATTTCCTTCGTCTTAACACACATCTTGACGACGTTGTCAAAAGACATACGTGTTGCTCGAATCATTTCGACCTTGTTCAAATCTGCTGATCGGTTTCAATGAAGTGCGCTGAACTTCATTTTATCAATGACATGAAAGATGGTCAGATCATCGATGCAAACATCACTTGTGAGAATGTCATTGATGTTGTTGAGAGCGTCGTTGATAAATAGTAAATAATTATCATACTTCGCGAATGCAGTGAAAACCGTTAACATCGCTCTGAGTTAGGGAATACTGATCGGATTTTGTACCCACTCCACAGAAGGTACAACGTTCTGAGCGGATGATTCTTGATTTCTCCCACCGCAAGGTGCATGTATAATGTCTATTTTAGCGCACAAATCGCACTCGTTGGCAGGCGACCCTTCTTCTTCATCCTGCCCTGGTGGCCGGCCTCACAAAGAGAAACCCTTTGCTTGTAGGTGCACCAACGGATCTTGACTGTGAGACATTCATCCCGAACAATATGGCTCATTACGCAGTAGCAGTGGTCTGCACATATAAGAGGAATATCTAGAAACAATAGACATCGAGAGAGCAGTATAGGATTGGGGCGCCTTCGGTGATCAGATAAAGGGATACGATGGTTATATTAACATTATATCACAGCAGCGTACGCACCGATAACAGAGATGAGAGTGGTGGAGATATGAGTCTCAAGCGCTTTTCTGCAGTCTCGTTGGCTTGAGTTTGCGTTCAGGATGTTCAGACTTATCATCTCTGTTATGGTCGGTGATCTGAGATTGTTGAAGTCGGTTTTGGCAAGACCTAGAACGATATGACAGCCATCAAGGGGCAAGTTCGTTGGCTTTGATTGAATGTAGTCATACATTATGATCAAATTGTACGCTGATATGAGTGACAGATGACGTGGCAATTTGCCCACGACAATGGCGCCGGCATAGGTGTAGCAGCCGTCATGATAGGCTGGACTCTCGATTGGTCTGATCCATTACGTCGGTTTTGAACGCTCCTAACGTCTTGGACTTTGCTTTGTTTTTCGAGTCAATGTAACGTGATAAGTTCGACGCTGAGATTTCCGACTCCGTGGTTGTCCCGTCGACTCCTTCTCCCGGAAATTGTTCATCTTCTTCGATATAATGCTATACATCCTATCAGAATCAGGTGGCTAGGGTACTCGCCGCAGTCAATGCGACTGGTATGGGCAGGATTTGAGGTCTTGATGATTATGAGGTAGCAATTTTCAAGACGGGTTTGGCAAATCGTCTGTTGATGCCCTTGAGAGCCGGGACAATGAGTTTTCTGCTATTTTGCTAGAACAGTCGTAAGCCTATCTGCATTGTATATCCTCTGCATTGTATATCCTCTGCATTGTATATCCTCTGCATTGTATATCCTCTGCATTGTATATCCTCTGCATTTTTCTCCTCGAGGCCTTTGTCATTGGTTCCAGTAGTTCCGTGATAGCCACGAAGTATATTGAATGGGTAAAGGTTAAATAACCGAAGGATCATGATTCCCCCCTAGGATATATTTCGTTTTCCAGCGCATCAACCATGCTTTATTCATAAGGAAACAACTAGAAACTCATCACACGGTCCGATCGGGAGTTGAGCTGTGCTTTGTACACGGCCCTTAGGTAATTCCCGGAAGATTACAGACGTTACAATATATTGCAGTGAGATTGGACCTCTCTGTTCGCTAGGCGATTTACTCCAGGTCTGGTGTGGAGTAACGTCCTGTAGCATTTGCTCGTTGACAAGGATCTAGTGACTAGCTATTCGGATGTGAGAGGCAGTAAAAGTATCTATCGCCATCCACGTAGGTCCTTCCACGCGAGAGAATTGCCGAATTCATTGCTGTAATTCTTGGACTAATTCCAGCGAGTGAGGGGAGCAGTTTTAGGAGTTTCTATTATGAGCTGTAGTTAATGGCTTGACTTGAGCACGATTTAGCTCAAGAGCTTTGCTGTTTGGCCCCTCCATGTGGTTTTTCTATGTCTCGATTATCCAGGTTATTCATGGGAAGAAGCAGTATTTGAGTGTCCGTTCATTGGCCAATGCACTGCGTTTCTATTGAAACTAAGAGTACCAGGTAAGAATCGGTTTTCCGATTTTAGGGTGCGTCATCTCTGGAGTCGAGTCCGTATAGGAAAGCTCTAAACCAGCCAAACATTCCGGGTAAGTTCTGAATTGTGAAGCTTCGTCTTTTGAAGTCACTAAAAAGCTATTCCTTCAATCGTCTTTTCTTGTCTGCTCATGTTATTTTCAAACCATCTATTCTCCAAGTCCTACCCTGTCGGTCATGTTCTCCTTCGATACTCGTACATGATGTTGACTCGTTCAAAAAGTATCTCATCTGCTAGCTGTTTCATCATCAATCTCAATCTTTGCTCGAGTTTTTGAAGATGAAAGTGCCACTGCTTCATCATTGCTTTTGCTAAGTGTTCGTTTTCGATGCTTGCGATCACAGCATGCATCTTGTTCTGGTTCATAACTTCTCCTTTGATTGAATACAGTAAGAAGTCTTCTTCTGATATTCAAAGATTCAGAAGTTTCTGCTTTCATCTGCTTGCTACAATCTTTCTAGCTTCGACTATATCTCTTCTCTCTTGATTTATGCGCTCATATTCAATGATGATAGTAGCTTCTCATCTCTCTTTCTTGATAGTCATCTCTGAGTAAAGTGAATTACGATCAAGAAACTCTACAAACTCGTACACTAGATCTTTAAGTTCTAATCAATCTTTCTTGAACTTGATGCTAGCACTTGTGTCTGTTGTAGTGAAAGAAGATGTTAAAGATTCGGTATTAATAGCAAATCTCTCAGTCGATTGATTATCAACAATTCGCTCAGTCGATCGATAAGATTAACAATAAATCGCTCAGTCGATTGATTAAATATTTTTCTACGCTATCTGCTGCGTGACACATGAGTTATGTCCTCCTGATGATCATAGCCGAGCGTAAATATAGTGTAAGGTCTGTTGCTTCCTAATCACAGGTTCAAGGGGTGTCGAGCTTGAGCTGTGTCTCCTCGGTTCTGAGGTTGGTTTAGTTGTGCGTGGTGGATCTCCTGCTTTGATAGCTGTGGTTCTTCGGCTTCGCCAAAGCGCTCTCCGTCGTCATCATCGGCCTCAGAGTCTTTGGCTGATTTCGCTAATGCTATGATTACATCCGTTGTTTGCGCTGGGCGTCCCTCAATCGTGTAGAAGCCTGTGATTCGGATCGGAACTCTTTGCGTCTCTGGGTGACACATATCTGATCATCCAATGGCTTTTAGTCGGCTTGTCCAGTCCTCCGGCGCTTTGAAAAGCCATGGAACACCCGATCTCACCCCTTCGTTCCCAACCAAGAGGTTGAGGAGAAATTTTGACTTCTGTTATAATCACGAACTGCACATTCAAATGCCCTCATCGAACATACCTATCAAGATAACCAGTTTGGCCTTTTACCTCCATGTCTTAATCTTTAAGGCTTGGCGATCTCCAAAATCCGTTCAGGGTTGAAGAGTGCTCAGAGTTGGGAAATTGGCCTAATGATATGTTGTGCTGCACACCCACTTCTCCCTTCTATATCTCAACTAAGACCGAGGCAGCTTTATTTATGTTGAATTCTGCTTCCTTAAATCCATGGTCAGATGCAATTCAAAACAGCCCAGATTCTGCCTAAATCTAATTTCGCGCGATGGCCGACATAATGATATATTGTCCTTTTATGATTTGTTCCCCCAGAACGTGTACTTATGTACGCATTGTTCGCTACACCGTCCAAATATTATGATACTCCGTTACTTTTAGAAGTCAGCCAACAACTATCGATGGAAGAAGTTACTTTATTCGGGTTTTTTAAAAGTAATTAAGTTTTTTTCCAATGAACAGGTCCTCTCTGTCTTCGACGAGACGTAATTCTCTTATGTCTTCATCCTCCTTCGCTTGATTCTTGAACGTCATATGACATGCATTGCCAAGGTGAACAAGAACAGAAGCAATAGACATAAATGACCTTCTAATTAACCCAGGATGTGGGGTAATAATTGAAAGATGAAATAATTGTTGTGTGATTGAGAATCCAGCATTAATTGATCAATTATCGGTACGCTGCAGGTTTTCATGCGCAGAGAAGAGTAACAAGTGTGTTTCATTTACCACACAGATATATACCACCAGGTCTCCTGTGTAAAGATGTACCTTGGCTGGTTCAAGTTATGCATTCAGTATCGATGTTCAAGCTTCATGGTGTCCATTTATAGTATATTGATATAACTTGTTCGCCCTTCTTCTGTGTTTGAAAATGGTTGTGACCAAACCCTAGATCCTCCACTCCCGAATTGCAGTCAACAGTCCCGGAAGCGTCAGCCAAGTCGACCAATGGCTTTCCGCCTGCAACTGCCGAATCCTGGCCATGCGCACCTCTTTTTCTTCACACATGTAGTTCTCTAAATAGGCTTTAAGTCTTGACCCTTGATGCCGCGGTGAAGTAGTAAGGCAGAATTCCGTAAGACTTCCGACCTCCACGTTTCCATCAATAGCGAGCAGGTCCTGTACCCAGCTCGCTCTTCTGGAGTTTTTCCACGCGTATCCCCTGAGGACTTTGTTTTCATGTGTTACGCGTCTCATGAAGTTATCTTTATGCCATATTAATCTGTTGATCAGACCTGGCGCTGGGTCGACCGCATAGAGAAGGGCCGGATTTATTGGAATCGAAAGGTGTAGGACATCCAGAGACTTCATGCTCTTGATTATTCGACACAGTCGACTAAATGCTTCGTAATCAACGGGCTGCTCCCGCTGGTATTCGATATGAAGGCCCTTGATCCCGTTACGACTTGCGGGATAAAGTGCCGCCAGAAACGCTACCGTCTTCTTCACGTCGTCATGCAAGAGTCTTATCGTTGCATTCTTGTATATCTGGCGTTGCACAGCGTACCTCAACCGACGACTGACCAGTCCAGAGGCAGGCATGATTGGGCTTGAGCGACGTGGTCTGCCACCACGACCGACTCCATCCTCGAAGGTGAACTTGACACCTGGTTCCGTTCCATTCGGGACAGGTATTAGATCATGGGCCAGGACCATGTCGAGAACCTCCATTGGAACGCCCAGAAGTGTTGGGTTTCCATTGGGCCGTGTTCCAATGGCTCGCGGAGGGTCTGCCATGTTCACACCCAAAGCAGTCAACTCCTTTTCTTGAGTTTCCTCCTCCGCTAAAGATGAACTATGAGCAAGGTATTCAGAATCTTGAGTATTGATAGCACTTACCACATTTCAAATCATTGGTATTAGCCCTCGTACTATTCGCTGTTGCACCTCGGTTGACATTCTCCAAGTCTGAGGGCGATCCAAAAACACTCTCAGTAGCCTGAGCTTGCATCTCTGCGGATGACTGTGTTCTAGGTTAGTCTCTAAGTTTGGTAGAGAGGAAGTATGCTTGATGTACGATTGAGTTATCTTCCGACTTTCGTATGCTTGATCGGCGATTGAGTGCGGCGTATTGTGTAGAAAGATTGAAGGATTTACTTGATAAAAGTAAGAGTAAACCATCTTCTTATACTTCAAGTCCTGGAACCTGGACCAACACCACTTCTGGTGATGGGACGTCTTCACCTCGCTGACTCCGGATGTGTTCCAACACGTTTTTCGAGGCAGCAACAGTGGTTCCCACATCACAACCTCTTGTGTTCTAACACGTTCTCGTAAGTCAAAGACACCAACCAGTTCCACACTGCGACCGGCTGGGCGTAGCATCGTAGGGATTATAGCCCATTCTCAATGCGTAATCTTAGAGTATATAATACTCGATAGCCCCGTCGATCTTGGCGATAAGAGATATATTTAGTCGGTCCGAGTCTTAAAAGATGTACTTTGCTTGAACTGTTTCTGAGCGAATGGGTATTTGTAATGGATATAGTGATACGCGATATCTATGTCGTTTCCTCCGTTATATAGTCGGCTATAGCTGTTATTATAGTCGGTACTCGGTTCCCCTCATTTCGAGATCCAATTGATCCAACCTCTCTGTCGGTTGATTCTCTCGACCTCGGCGACCTTATACGCCCATTCCAAAGTCATCTTGCTCTCAAGCCACATATTCAGGCCGAACCCCGCAGCTGGAGGATAAGTGTCGAGCCTGAAATCCTGGATGCCATCCTCTTCTGGGTTTCTGCTACCCCGTACAGTGAGTAGATCCCGGACCCAGCCTGCTCGCTTATTGGTGCTCCAGCCAAAGCCCCTGAGAACCTCGGAAGCCTTTTTGATATCCCACACAATCTTTTCTGCATGCCAGACAAGTGCGTTCCAGAGACCCGGATCGAGTGTAGCTCTGAAGGCGTTGTCTCCATTGACAGGTATGGTGAGATGGAGGATTGACAACCTTGGCATGCTGTTGAAGATTCCACACAGTCGTCGGAACGATTTGTAATCCACAGCTTTCGTTCTTTGCCATTCGATCTGAAGACCCCGAATTCCGTTGCGAGCTGAAGGGTACATTCCAGCGAGGAGATCCACAGTTTTCTTAATATTTTCATGGCGCACAACGAGAGTTCTATTCTTCAACATGTGCATCATCCAGAAATACCGAAGTTGGCGGTTCGTCTGCGCCAACCCCAGCATCCTGGGTCCATCGACGATTCTGCGGGTACTATCCCGACGAAGACGATCGTCGATTAAGTAATCCACGGCAAACTCTCGCATACCATTTAGAGGTACTGGTTCGCAGGATGCCACAATGATGTCCATAACTTCCGCAGGAAGCCCGACTAGGGTTGGACGGTACTGAGCTTGAACTGGCTCCTGAATTATGACGCCCCATTCGCCTCGATCGTGGTTGATGCTCTTAGCCAATGCATCACAGAGCTGGCAATTATAGTCAAGGAACCTTCCAAGCGGTGGCTCTATCCATATGGAAAACAATTGTGCAAACCATTTCCATAGAATATAGACGAAGATCAAGCCAGTGATCTCCCAAAAGCTAATGTTCCCAAACCAGAATTCTGTATTTCAGATCATAAGCCTCGTAGTGCAATACCGTAAGAAGAAATGCTCACTTGAATAGCTTCTTTCGACAATCTTAGTTATACTTGACAGGAACTCTCCATCTCCACTGAACACGCTATGGTATTCCACTGTCGACGGTATACCATTAATGATATTATCATCTCCAGTGAAATATTCTAGGAAAACTTGTCCATCGGTCGTCAACGAACCAGACGTGTTCTGTGGATGGTCTGTTGCACTTGTACTTGAGGACTACAGAGTAATCTATTAGTAAACTGCGAAACCAGAGACCAGAAAACAGAAAATAAACATACCTCATCTTGACTCAACGCATCTTGTTCGTCATAGATATCGGCCATTGGCCAAATGCTCGAAGCGGGGTCTGGAATATCTGAAATTGCTTTTGATCGAACGCTCAAGGATGACGTGCAAAAGAACTGGTATTCCTAGTTGGATTCTGTTCTGTAACACTGGTTAAACAAATCAAACGATAGATGAGTCAAGGCTTTTCAGCGGATAAAATACCTTTCCCAGACAAGGTGTTAGTATTAATTCATGTCCCACAGAAATCCAACACTTCCAGAAAGTGCTGAGAACCGCGGTGTTACCAATAGTGATCATGGTGTCAAGGGTATAGACTTTGCGAACCTTTTCGTATATAATGGCATCACGGTGGAGGCCCATTATCATGGCCATTCCAAGCCAGAAGCTCGAAGTACGAGTTCCAATAGGACCCATGAAGGATATAGAAAGTGGCCCGTCGTCCATCATAGAAACCTGTGACTCGCCGATAAAGAAGGCTTTCTGAAACCCGCGATTTGGGCCTCCGGGAGCACTCGCTCTTCCTGCCATATTATCATATATCAATACAGATATCGGACCGAAAGCTTGTTCCAGGCCATGTGCTATACAAAAGAAGTACTATATAGTAATGGGATCGGAAAGATAGAGGGTAGTGTTGGGTATTTGTAGGCTAGGATGAGGCAACGAAAATGGGAAATAGTAGTCACAACAAGTGAATAAGATGAAGCATGGCAACATGCGTCGTTCAATACTGAAGGAAAAGCGAAATGGAAGCATATAGTGATACAAACTTCACTCAAAAAGCGATGCATGAATGACTAAAAAGCTATCAAGTGCGATCCCTTCTCAGAAACTAGCTTGGGCAACAAGGCCCTTGGGGTATCGACCAATAGCAAACGCCAGCCTGCAATGCACATCTCTTTGATGATAGGCACCGCTTGCTGTGCTTGCTGTGCTTGCTCATTGCCTTTTCCGCTTCCTGCCTTTGCCATTTTGATTTACCGCTTTAATGCTTACTAGAAATTCCGCACTTTCAAGATCAAGGCAACCTCTTAGGACACTAAGAGTGATAATTTCTTTGCTGTAGGCCTTCCAGAACCTCTCCTCCAGAGTTGGTAGCTCGTTGTCATCGTTAGCGGCGATTACCATTGACATGGGCGACTCAGAGCTTTTTCGGGGTACATTGGCCTTGATACAGTCTGCACCGGCATGCACAGCAATCTCTTTCATGTCCGAAAAGCCTTTCTTCCCCAGCTCTTGCTTGGCTGAGGGGGTGAAGTAAACTGTGTAACCGAGGAGAGGTTTGACTCCCTGTTTCCCGCGTGCAATAGCCTCGCTCAGCGTTGTCCCCCATTCTGCCTCCCTCTTTGGATCCTTTGCAAAAAAGGCATGAAAGTCCAAGAGCTCACCCTTGGCGGCGCTTCGGCTAATCCACTCATCCGTTATGATAGGTTTTCCCGAAGCAGCCGCTAGAATAAGATTACTCGTCTTTTTTAGTTCTGCCCCTTTGCCGACACAGAGGATTGTGCACTCTGCCATGGATTTCACAGTCTTGACCCCTTGCTTCTGCAAAAACTTCATGAACTGAGGTGATTTATCAATGGAGGTAGAGCTTGCGAACATGACTCTAATGTCCGAACGAGTGAAACTTAATGAGCTGGACCCTTCTCGAGGATTTGATCTCGTGCTCCTGCTCGATGAAGTTGGTTCGACGGAGTCTCGGGTTGATTTGAACTTACCCTCCTTATTGGACGATTTCGCTTCTATTGGAGTCTCTCTCCTTATCGGTATCTCTACCCGGATCGTACTCTTCATGCTATCTTGATTGGTGTCTTGGATAGTTTCCGAGCCTTCTGGTTTTGGGGTTGGTGAAGAATGAGAAGAGTCTTCATCAGCCGTGCTAGAAGGCTGTGGATCAGTAGCTTCTGAGAAACTGGTGACCTGTGGCTGCATATTGGCCCAAGTGCCATGTTCTACAGTTTCGGCCTGTATTGTAACTTGCTCTATCGCCAAGGCATTAGTTGCGTCAGGTAGGACTGGCGGATCTTTCTTGGAATATCCATCTACACTGCTCATGATTGTAACAGGTTCCAAGTCTAGTTGGCGGACCCGAACCGCTGTTGGGGTCTCCATCACAGCCAGAGGTCGGCTAGATGCGACCGTAGGGGTTGACGATCGACAATTTGACATTGAGGCTATACCGCGTCCGCTCGCCTGGCCAGCATCACGACACCCCTCAAGAGGCTCATCTTTGACGTTTAGTCCTTCCTTCATAATGCCATTGTTATGACCAGATGATGTAACCTGAACCTCTGCTGGTTTTCTCAAATCCTTCGTCTGCTCGATGTGGACGCTGAGTGTCATTCTTCCAACGAAAAACACGTCGCCCGGACGAAGAGCCGTCGTGGATTTAAGCGTGGAAGTAGAAGGCCTGACTCTCAATCTTCCATGCTCGGTATTATGGGCTTTCCACCCCAGCGATTTCATCTCAACACAATCCATGGTTGCCTCGAGAGCAACATTGTCATCAGAAATGTCTGGAGCAAGCGTCAATTACAGACAACATGGACGATACCAGAACTGCAGAGCATGACAAGGTGAATGTGTAGGGAGAAAATGGATTTCTTACGTAGTACGGCCACCACACAAGCGCCATTGTCGGTTACCACAGTCTGTACGATTATCTCTCCCTCCGGATCACCCAACGTGTTAACCGATGCCGTGCAGATGTGGTACTTGCTGAGATTTGTATCCGGGCTTATACTAAGAAAGTAGTCTGCCGATTCCCGCGATTGGAGATGGTGGATGAGCGTTATGCCCAAGGGTTCCATTGAGGTGATCTTGGCGTTCAATGCGTGGACGGGTATGACCGATATTGCTGGGAGTCATGTTGAACAAGGCGCGGCGGACGCGCTGCGGGGATTGCTACTTTAAGTACAGTATCAACTTTTCACCACTTGATATGACTTTTAGGCATAAAGTTAAGGTTTCTGCGCGTCATCAGGTCAAGATACGGCTAGTCCCAGGTTAGTAAGGCCGTCAACCGCCCACTCCGCGTCATTCACATCTCCCCCCCCCCCCCACTTGGTTCCCACTTGAACTTCACGATCAGTTACATCTGCGCTACATGATTCACCATCACTGCAGACATGATATTGTCTTCCAGCTTCTAATACTCCCGTCGGATACGGTAAGGTACCTTATCGTCTTCACCACCCGATGGCATTAGGTGCGCCATACCATTCTTGCCAAAATTGTCTTGATCTGGAACAACGACAGTGGGGGCACGTGCGGAGAACAATACTAAGGATGGGTTATGACTGCTACCATTTCCATATTGTTATGTCTTGCTGCGGTACTTCCATCCCATGTAGAGTTTCTCCTTGTCTCTCTGTTGCCACTGTAGCTCCCTTTAACTCTATCGCTATGTCCTGTCCTGCTTCACTGGCCAAAGTAAGGTAGCTTGGAAAGGTAAGAAGGCAAGGTACGGTACTCTAGCTATTCTCTTAAATCTCGTCCTCCGCTTCCAGTGGCCTACATAATAGTTAGATCAATGCCTTCCTCAATCATTCATCTCAAGATGCTATGCTGAGATTCGTATTGTTCCTAGATCTTCAAGAAGTCCAGTTCTACTGAAAACATGCAGAGTTACTATTGTGTTTCGGAGAAACCCTCCCATTCATCCATTGGGACAAGACAATACTAAAGCACCAACGCCTACCTGCCTAGTGTATCCTTCTCAACTACATCTATACAGCTTCTTCCTTCTTCCACTCACAACATACCTCCATCTTAACTCATCTCAACTCCCTCATCACAAGTCATCGGATCATATCCGCTTCCCGGTAGCTACTCTCGTGCCAAGCTGTCAATCTACTCAGCCAAACCTCATCTTAGCATCATCTCAGGCTTGCCGTAGGTCCACGACAAATACCTACAATGGCTGATGCTACCTCATTTGATCCTTTTGCCCAATCGTTCACACTTCTTATGGGCGATGGCACTCCGTTCAATATCTCCCTACCGGAACTGGATGACTTTATCCTCTACAACGTCCAGATCAGCATCAACTACGCAGCACAGCTTGGAGGGTCAATGGTACTTTTCATTCTACTCTTGTTACTCACCAAAGCTGAGAAGCGTCAAACTGCAATCTTCATCTTCAATGCTTTGGCATTGCTCCTGAACTTCATCCGCAATGTCATTCAGTGTGTCTACTTCACAGGGCCGTTCGCCGAGGTATACGCGTACTTTGCCCAAGACTACTCCAGAGTTACGACGTCGGATTACGCTACATCGGTGGCCGGGACCGTCCTTACAACCATCCTCCTCGCATGTGTCGAGATATCCCTGGTACTTCAAACGCGTGTGGTCTGTGTCACTCTGCGAAGCACTCACCGTGAGGCGATAACTATCTTCACCATTTTGATTGCATTGTTAGCAATCGGCTTTCGCCTAGCTCTCTGTATCCAGAACGCCAAAGCCATTGTTTTTACGGAAAGTGATGTCTCCCTCCACTGGCTTAGCAGCGCCTCGAACATCACCTTCACCGTCAGCATCTGCTGTGTCTGTGCAATCTTTGTCGCCAAACTCGGCTATACCTTGGATCAGAGAAAGAAGATGGGCGTTGATCAATTCGGTCCAATGAAGATCATCTTCATTATGGGTTGCCAGACTCTGGTCATTCCAGGTATGCATAGCTGTTCTCTATAGAATGTATGTAATTCTAACGTATACGTCTAGCAATTTTCTCGATCCTGCAGTACTTCGTACACCTCCCAGCTATGGCCTCCAACGTCCTGACTCTGGTTGTGATCTTCCTGCCCCTGTCCTCACTATGGGCTTCAGCGTCTACAACCTCTCAGGGATCTCAGCCAGTGAAGCACCGCTCCAGATTCATGGGAAGCCTCACATCGAGGTTGGGATCTATGGGCCCCATTGTGGCGGGGAAAGACTTGAATGGACCGTTGAGCCCGTCGGATACCGCGACCACTAAGATCAGCAGCTTCTCTCCTCCCAACTCTGCCCGCACCAGCAAAATGTATCGGGACCTTGAAGCTCAAGGGATGCATGGTATGGACCATTTCTTTGGTGTTTCCAAGGCTTGACAGATGGGACATTTAACAGGAACTTAGGAAGAGTGGATATATGATTAGAGAACACTTTCAGAGAGAAAAGATTTCTTAGGACTTGGAGCATTTCGGTATCTTCAGTCCTGTAGCGCTGGATAAACTCTGTATTTTAGCACACATTTCTTCTGCTATTAAACCGTTATTTGTTGGCTAGGCTGGCTTTCCTTACAATAGATTTCACTACATTATCACTCGCAAGTAATTCAAGTCTTTCCTACACATAGAAAAGATCATGACTACCAACCAAATATGTAACTTCTTCAATGCGCGAATGCCTACGTCCTCGATTCCTCGACTCCGAATAGTCGACTTTGTTACCTTGTCTGTCTTTGAGGCTTGACAGCTCGAATTTGTAGGCTCGAGGCGTCCGTACGATGTGGACAGTAGTCGTAGGCCCTTAAACTCGAGTAGAATTTGGGGAAAGGTGTGAGTAGGGGCTCAAACATTTTCCAGGAGCTGTTATGTCCATGTATGGAAGTAGAGAACTCGCTATCGGACTTGGCGCCTGAGACAAGTGTTTCAGCCTTGTCAACGATGAGCTCACTGTTTGAGTTTATTTCTCGCTTCTGTGATGCAACTTCGGAGCTCCACCATGACGTTCACCAACGTATGATGTGTTGACTGTTTGGCATGTGAATATCAAAAAGGATTTTATCCGCCAGCCTCCGACTTCTTTAGAACCTTTACCATCCAGCGTCCTCAGAGAAAATCTACTACATCGTAGCAACAATGAGCACGAACAAAACTTACACCAGTATGGAAGGAAATCGTGAAACATCTAGCAACGACTCTGATCTCAAGGTCAACAACATCGTTGAACACTCAATGGACGGTATTTCGGCCCAGGAGCCTTTCAAGACAAACATAAAGGAGCAACCTGTCACACTGGAGCGAAAGCCATTTGCACCTCAAAAGGGCGATCGCCTGACCAATGCCGGTACACCCAGAGCAACCATAGCCGCGTCAGAAGAACGCCCGAATGGGACCACAGAGGGCAACTATGCCAAAGATCATCAGCACCAAACTGTATTGGATTTGTTACTCACACAAAGAGGAACAAGATGCTGATAGATTATAGGTCGTAGTTCAGCATGTGGACTATTGGGATCAAGACCACGATGGCATCATCTGGCCTCAAGATACCTACATGGGCTGCCGCGCATGGGGCTGGAGCATTCCACTGGCTCTTCTTGCTACCTTCATTATCAATGTCAATCTCTCGTATCCCACCGTTTCTGGCCTACTCCCTGACCCCTTCTTCCGCATCTACACCACTCGCCTCTACAAAGATAAGCATGGAAGCGATAGTATGACCTACGACAATGAGGGTCGGTTCAAGCCGCAGAACTTCGAAGACATATTCGCCAAATACGACAAGGGCAACAAAGGGGGCTTGGATTTCTCGGACCTTTTGGACTTTTGGAAGGGTCAGCGCATGGTGTTTGACTTTTTCGGCTGGAGTGCTTCGTTCTTCGAATGTGAGCGCCTACAAATCCCCTGGGAGCCTTAGCTGACTTTAAGTAGGGGTAGCAACCTACCTGTTAATCTGGCCAGAGGACGGAGTGATGCGCAAGGAGGACATCCGTGGTATTTACGATGGCAGCATCTTTTACAAGAAGGCCGATGCCTACAAGCTGAAGCAGATGAGAGTCCACCAACAAAGCCGCACTTCCCATTCCCTTGTCACCAAGGCCGCGACGGTACTCGGGGTATCAGCTGTCAGTACATGACCTATTCGGCAGAAGATTCCAGATAGTCTCTAACGTATATAGTTATTAGCCGGACTATACAAGTCAATCCTCTAGCTATGAACTGTATGGGGATCTCCTGCTTTCATGTTAGGGGTGCTGGCACTAACCATCATTACCCAGATAGTAAGAAACTACTCTGACCGCAGCCAGGGTACTGGATCGAGCCACTATCAGTCTCGAAACCTGCCCCGGTCACCTTATGACCAAATTGGCAGCTTAATGCACGTAATCGTCGATTACAGAATTACGTGGAGTCGAGGAGGTAGGCGGTCTTAGCAATAGCTTGGCATACTTATGGGGTGGCTTGTACACTACACTAGGTAGCCTCAGCTAAACAAAAAGCCCCGTTGCTCACAGCTTGTCTCTCAGTGTTTGCTATCGCCAATGAATTCGATGGAGAAGAACGGGTCTCCGCTTGACTCGTACCCTTGTAGAGCCAACGCCAGCTGTCTATCAGTCAACGTTTCGGCCGCAACCGTGCCTCACGCTGACAGGAAGACTGCATAACTTCGAGGAAATTCTAGCCGTTCGTGGGGGTATATCATTTCTGCATACAATCTGTTAGTCTGATACTCCCTCTTGCGCTTTTTGCGCATCATTCCTGGTTTGTTCCGTGTGCCCCCGCCTTTTAAGTGGCATCAGGTACGGGCTACAGTAGAATATTACTAAGGTAGAGGTAAGGTAGTTTCCGACTTTACATACAGTAGCCATAACAGCAGGGAACGCCATCAGTCACCGCGATTTCACAAACACCCGGTTAGGCTGACGTATAAGCCAAAGGCTGGTGAAGCATGGTCATTGCTTCCCCGTTTGAGTCGAAGCTATCCTGGCCAACAAAGCAATAATGATAATGATAATCCCCTTACGGTCACGGAGTACTATGGACCATAACTCGGCATGTCGCGGATGCCTCCGACTAAGGTACATACTTGTCCCTGAAAGCAGGTCCAGCCCTCACCACGTGCTTTTGGCGCGTCTGGCAGATCCGCACGGACCAAGTGTAACCTGAACTGGTCCAGACTTTCTTTTCCCTTCAGGATCCCCAAAACTCGCTTGTCTCGCAACGCTATTCGTTGATCTGATCCCGCAATCTTGACACCCCTGTCACCTGTGTTGCTGCCATGTTCGCCGTCCTCTCGTCGGGTCCCGATTGTTTTACCAGTTGGATTTACCGTACATGATTCACCATGCCTAAGGTACATGCCGCATACTCCGTACTGCATACTGCATACTGCATACATGTCAGCCCTAGAGACATCCCTTTCTTGCCATGCCCCTGGCCTACCAAGGCGACCGCCGCAGATCTCTATTGGTTCCACCCTGTCATTATTGGATACGCTTGTCAGGGTTTGACCGCAGGTTGTCTTTTACTATCACGCAATTCGCTGAGTTGTCAATGATGATAACCTCTTCCTCACCGTGCCGTATTGCCCCGTACAATAGCGTTTCCCCCTTATCGCTCTAAGCAGCGGGATGCCCAGGTATACCGGACACACTCCTGGTCGACCACTGGGCTTGCCGGTGTCTTGGACGGGCTGACGGAGTGGGAACAGAAACCCACGCTACACGATGATTTGCCCGTTTGAAGCCACCACGTTGTCTGCCATTCCGCCTTTCCCCTGGACTCGTCTGCTTCTGGCGTTCTGTCCGGGCCTTTAGTGATCTAGTCAATGTGTGAGCCGTCCGAAACATGCCGCCAGCTGAATCGCAAAGTCGCTCGTGCGGAGGTCGGGTGGGGATATTTGCGTCGGTGACTGATCAGTGATGTCGCCCGATTACTCTGTACTTGAGATCTTATTCGTGCCTCTGTGCTGCATTCATCTCGGTCACTTACGACTCACGAGATGTTCCATTAGGGGTGTTTGGTTTTTCAATTAGACTACAACGACTCCTGCTGTTTTAACCAGCCCACAGGCCTCACCTCTCTGCGACCAAGCTGCCATTCTCTCAGTCATGACGACCTCGTTGACTGCTTCTCAGCTGAAGTCCTTGGAGCTGACAGAGCGCATTGCATCTGCCTTCTCGCTAGTCGGGACGTCGTTCATTCTGTTCACCTTTGTCTACTCTCCTGCGTTCCGCAAACCGATCAACAGGATCATATTTTATGCATCGTGGGGAAACACTCTTTGCAATGTTGCAACGTTGATGTCGCAGTCTGGTATCAGAGCCGGGCCGAATTCGCATTTGTGCCAATTCCAGGCTTTCTTGATCCAATTGTAGGCCACTGCTGATTTCCTTTCTTAGCGATGAAGATATATTTGCTGATGTTGATAGGTTCTTGCCTGCTGATGCTCTATGGAATCTGGCCATGGCAATCAATGTCTACTTGACACTGTTTAAAAAGTACAACGCCCAGCAGCTCAAAGCACTGGAATGGAGATATCACGTAATGTGCTACGGCGGACCGCTCTTTGTAGCATTGGTCTATGTATTCATCAACACTCCGGAGAGGGGTAGGATATATGGCCCAGCTACGGTAATTACAGCTCTTCAAGCAAATCAACATTTGGCAGCAGACATCTAATTCCATACACTAGTTATGGTGTTGGATATCCATCAAATGGGTCGCCCTCCGTGTAGCCTTGGTGTATGCACCCGCATGGTAAGTCAACCCCACTCATCCATTATCACCCTTCTGATCCACATCCAGGGTCTGTATCATCGTCTCCTTCATCATCTACGCCATGGCCGGCAAGGAAATCTTCTCCAAACGCAAACAACTCCGCGCCTTCAGCAGTCCTACGAAATACCCTTTCGAGGTCCAAAACCCCTTTACAAGCTTCAAGACCACCGAGATCTCCATCTCCAGCGAACTCGCACCGGTCAAGCGCCCAGGCGGTTCTGACATTATGCCTGCAATGGATGCCAAGGGGAGACCCGCGACGAGCCATGGCTATGATCAATACACCGTGACCATTGCATCTGCTCCACTGAGCCCCAGGTTTGATGGACCTCCTACTCCGTCATTGCAGAACCGGAATAAGAACGCAGCTCTGGATGCGAATGCTGCGGCTTGGGGCTATACAAAAGTCGCGCTACTCTTCTTCGTTTCGCTGCTCATCACCTGGGTTCCTTCTTCAATCAATCGGGTCTACTCCTTGATTCACCCCTCGCTGATCTCGGTCCCGTTCACGTACGCCTCGAGCGTCGTGCTTCCACTCATGGGGTTCTGGAATGCTGTCATTTATACGACTACTTCGTGGGCAGCTGTGAAGATGCTTTTTAGTGGTACGGCGAGGCCCTCGAGGGGGAGGTCGATGCCGAGGATTGAGATTGGAGGGAATATCAGTAAGCGAAGGTCGAGGGGGAGTTTGAGTGATAGTACCAGGGAGTTCGCGAGGGACGAACAGGTGTGAGGTGGTTTTGGGAAGGCATACACCAAATCGGCGCGACGAATTGATTCGTGTTGACCAACCGTCCCTTCGGCCATGAAACCTCTTGGCTTTTACCGTTCCAGATGTGAACGCTCGGTCGCCAGAAGAAGACCCAAATTCAGCTACAGCCATCACCTAGACGCTCAACGCCACCAACTTCACATTGTCGTTAGTGTCAAGTATTCGAATCCCAAGGGGAATCAGAGGGCACTACAGCTGCTTGTCGTGCACTGAACACAATCGAATCGACAAGGACACCGCCCTTATAAAGCTCCAGATCACACGACTACAGGATCCACCATACTACGCATCTCAAGAAGACACCTAAAGTAACAACCGAGCTCCACTCCCCTTCAAGCCATCCCCTCTCGAGCGCACCACCAAGCTCCAGCACCCTTTGGCCTCGCTCAAGATACCTATTGGTGCTCACTATTTGTCGCTGTGGGACAGCTGAAAACGACTCAATGGCCGGCCCTCGATCAAGGAAATACGCATTGCCTTGCGCCAAGCGACACAGACTCAACCGACCCTCCGACCCCTCCCCACGACATGATTCCCACGAAGGCTTTGTGAAACTTAGCAGACGTCAGGAAGACTTTTACTTACTGTATACTATGTCTACATCATTTTGCATAGTATATACATATATATTACATATATTATATATACACTCGCAGCTCCTTACGTACAAATGCAGAGCTAGGTCACCTTGGCAGTTTCTCTTTCGGGCGGGGCTGCTCTAGAATCATGCCAGCGATATTGGCGGCGTGATTGAGCCTCAGTCACCGAATATCGTGAATCTTGTTCTTCGAGCAACTTGTGTAAGCGTACCATGCTTTCGTACTTGTAGGTCTCAAATTCCTCTTTGCCATGGCATTGCAGTATCCACGCACCGTGGGCTACCCTACAGCTCCTGCAGAGCACGAAACACAAGAAAACGTCGGGCCGGCAGTATCTGCGGTTGCTCCTAACCTGGATCGAGCTGCCAGTGTGCCATCGTACCAGCCCGCTGCCCTTGTTCCAAACCCGATATCCATCGCTACCCTCGCAACGGCTACCCCACTCTTTTCCTCCACCGCCGTTGCCGCAACCATACAGGTACAATGTGCCCGCGTCTCTGCAGTTATATTCTCTTCCATCGCTTCCATAACAGCCACGTCCTCTTAACACAGCAATCATACCCGTACTCGGCTCCACAACCTCCGACCTCAGCTTTATGAAACATCCCAGCCGTATCCATTGCTAGACGAGAAGCAACCGCTGCCGTATCCGGATTCAACTGAACGAGTCCAGTTGTACGGATCCTCTAACCTAGGCGCAGTCCCGACTCTGGCCGCGAACTCGTATCATACCGTCGCACCGTCTTAGGCCCTAGATCCACATACTACTTATGCGCCACCTCCAGAGCAACAGCCGACCTCCGGAGCGACGAAGGTATTAGCAGCTTCTGCGCTGGGGGCAATCTTGCCAGAGTACTCGTCCAAGAACGGCGAAGATCCCCAAACTTTCGCCAATGGTACGGCCCTCGCCAGCTACCTTAAAAATCCACAGAAGCAGACAACGATCAAGGCTGTCGTATATTCCAGTATGGCCCAAATTATTCTACTGATTTACTCATGCCGTTATTTGAGCATTTCGATTTCCCACGATACTCTATGTTTCCCTACGGCTTTGCAAGCAATTTCTGTGTAACAGACGATTGGAGTGCAGGTTCATGTAAGCGCGCGGGTTGTCTGAAGGATCAGCTTTGTGGTCATTATGTGCTTCAGAAGACTTTCCACTTCTACGCCTACCAAGATGTCACGAATGCGACTGCAATCTCACCTAAGATCACTTCGAACACGGCGGAAACCATCATCTGTGTGGGCAATAGGTACATTGAATACCTATATGTTGGGACCCACTTTATATGCTAACATCTTAGCAGTTAAGTCCGTTTTATCAAAGCTGATTGGAACCTCCAATTCTTTCGTTTCAGGTCGCGGCGACTGCAGACTACAGAATTTGCCTTCGATGCTTTGGTCTATCAGAATTATGAAGGCGAGACCAAGCTGAAATCATCAATCACCACTGGATTGCGTCTTAGCGCAACTAGAATTCGTTTTGAACAACTGGGACTCGTTACTCGATGCTTCGTCGCAATTCTTGGTCCTCCTTTGTAAGGCTTTTATTGTTGATAAGCACCAACTCTTTGAAACTGACACATCATTCCCAGAGGGATGAAGTTCTGGAAGAGCGCCTCGAGACCGATCGCAGTATCATTCGAAATCTTCCGATGGCGGCTCAGCATTGGGAAGATATTCCGCAAAGTCCTGCAGACTCAAGTGAGCCGCCTTAAAATTCCTAGAGAATCTCCGTGGAGACCCTCGATGGACGGGAGGGTCGTGCCAATTACTAACTAGTCAACGGCTTGAACTACATCGTTGATGCGTATGGCACGAAGACTGCGAAAAGCGCGATTGCGGCGAACACGGTTGTGCGGAGTTTTGTTCGGAGTGCTGTTTCCGCTGTTTGCGGCGAAGACTGTATGCGAGGCTGGGTGTCGCGTGGGCCACGAGCTTGCGTGGCTTTTTAAAGCGGCGGGGATGGTTCATGTTTTTGAAGGAGGGGGGGCGAAGATTAGGGGAATGAAGTCGGTTTTGTGGCTGAGGGAAAAGGCGGCCGTGTGGAGAATTATCTTACTCGTGTTTCTCTCTCGCACGTTACTTACTCCCTTTCTGTGCCAAGGAGGTGCACTTCCCAGAACTTCATTTTCCAATCAAAAAGTCCTCATCCAAATCTCCCTGTGCAATACCGGCGCTCAACCCGTCCTGCGACGATGTAGATAAAGAAATTTCCACCCGCTAACCTGGCAATGAAGGATGCCATCAGATGGAAAAACATGTCTAGGAAATTCTCCGAGTGGGATGACGCACATGTGTTGGGTATTAGAGGTAAGGGTGTAAACGTTCATCCAATGGACGAAATCTTCGAGTATTTTCAACTAGAAACCGCCAAGCCCAACACTATTGCCAAATATATCTTCTACATAAATGAAAATTCGCTCGCTCGAAGAAGTTCGAGTAGAAAAGATTTTTCATGGGAGTAATCATAGAAGAAGTAGAGATATTCTTCCGACTGAAAAAAACCCTTGGAGTTTATGGGGGGGGTTTCATGGGGGGACAGACACACTCACTTCCGTTGTCAAGTCATTATCACAGGAACGAAGTTTTTAATACAGGCGGAGTAAGAAGGACACTAAGTTGGAAATACCACAATTGAAAGCAAAAAAAAAGTAGGAGTAGGACATTCTTCCAACTGGACGAACCATTGACCCTTTCCAGAACTTTCCCGGCACGAAACCCCACAAGTCGTTGCATATCACCAACCAAAAACATCCCCGTCATCGACTAAACGGCTCAAAACCTTCTCAAGCAGAACATTCCACAAGTGAAACCAATAAACTAGAGGTAAAACCCCCTCGAAGTTGAAAAACCCGTCAGCATTTCCCCGACCAAATCAGCAGAAGCAGGAGTTGTTTCTTAAGATGTGATATTTAGCGTAAACGAAGGACTATC
>JAABUS010001378.1_pt1 | contig 53409 bp, 38 predicted proteins | sample 5560161 | NCBI WGS metagenome assembly JAABUS01 (sample SAMN10711885, study PRJNA513376) | rock metagenome | isolation source: Antarctica rocks | place: Antarctica: Victoria Land, Trio Nunatak nord | collected 2016-01-04 | reverse complement strand
CGAAGGTAGCGTCAGGCACGTCGAGGTCTTCCGGGTGGGCAGCGTGAGAACTCCCATCATCGAAAGACCTCGACCCTCACCCCGACACCGACGCGCCCAGACCTACACCCTCAATCCGGAAGAGCCGCTATACGTGAAGAAAATTACGGCGCCAATCAAGCGTACCGTCGTCGGATCGTCTTACCAGAAGCTGATCAAGGCGCTGAGAATCGAGGACAGCACCCAGACGTCGCCGGTAGCCGTTCGGCATACGAGGCGGCTGCGGCTGGGAAGCGACCGGACATGCCAAGATGCGGTCGTCGCTCGATCTTGTACAGAGCGTGGTGCCACCGAGAGGACCGCGTCGCTAGTTCGACAGCGCTCGCAGCGTGCATAGGTCAGAGCAGCCGGTCCCGGTGACTACCCCGCTGGCGAATGTAGCGCTGCGAGTGCGGCCTGGGCATCGAGCAGGGTCTTCAGTGTCGCGTCAGGCTGGCACTCAATGGAGACCGGCGCATCCTCACGGTTGAGCCACAAGCCTCGCCATCCTGCCCGTTGCGCTCCGGCGACGTCGTTGGCGATCGAGTCCCCGATCATCGCAAGACGAGCGGCGGGAAACCCACCTCGGAAGCGGCGATGTCGAAGAGTCGACGATCCGGCTTCTCGCAGCGGTGGTCCTCGGAGAAGACGCAGTAGCAGGCTCGCCTGCGTCGGCGACGTGAGCCGGTAGACCCGGTGCGCAGCCGGGTCTACCGGGGGCGCTGATGGCTGAAGGTGCGCGTTCGTCCGGGCGCGATGCCCATAGGTTTATTCCGGAAGGCAAAGAAGATAGGTTACCGATGTGACAACACGTATACGTAGGCCGAGAACCGGCGGTACTGGACGGCCACCGTACGGGTACCAGTTGGCGAAGGTGAAGGGCGGCGCGGCTTCCGATACCCGCCTCGCGGCCGACGAGGTGACGGCCCCCGTGGTGCGCCGAATCTTTACAGAGTATGCAGCCGGGCAGGGGCTACAAGCCATTGCAGAGTCGCTGACCGCTGACGACGTGTTATGCCCGTCTGCCTATGACCGGGAACGCAACCCGCACTTTGGTTGGGCTGGCTGGTCCAAGGGCACTGTCCGAGCAATACTCGTCAACGAGCGGTACGCCGGTGGCGTGTACTACGAGCCGCTGATCGATGCGGAACTCTTCGCCCGAGTGCAGGCGACCTTCGCGCGCAAACGTACCCAACGCAGCGAGCTGCCCCAGAGCGGCGAGCGCGTGTACAGATTCCGCGGTGTGCTTCGGTGCGGCTATTGCACCCGAAGCATGCAGGGGAGTTGGAACAACGGCGAGGCCTACTATCGGTGCCGGTTCCCGGAGAAGTACTCCGACGTCAACAGCATCGCCCATCCGCGAAATGTGTACCTTCGGGAGCGTCGCCTCCTCATGCCGCTGCACCACTGGCTCGCTGCTAACTGCCCTCCCCATTATCTCGCGGGTCGGCCGGCGCAGCGGAACGTCTCCGTTACGGACGTTTCAGAGCCTGCAGCGCAAGACAGCGACCGTTTGCAGCCGCTGATTCGACTGGTCGATGACGAAGCTCCCTCGGAGCAGGCGCGGCTCTACCAGCGGCTCTACCTGAGGCTCACGTACATATCGGGAGAGACGTCGGTCCGGGCCAAGATCGTGGTTGCCCCGACGAACACCGTGATCCGTGGAAACATCTCACTCTGATCCAAGTTATCCGTCCTGACGGGTTGACGGCGGTCACGAGACGGTATGGAGTGACCGCTCGGGTCTGAGTGTGGCTGCGCGTCAGGGGCCCCCTTCACGGAATTGGCGGGTTGCCGGGCAGGGGCGCCTACTCGGCGTATCCGACATATGTGCACGTCTGAGAACACCGATGTCCGGCCGGTTGCTGAGATCGCCAAACGGCCGAGCTACGTCGCAATCAGCCTGACCTGCAGCGGTACGTCTGAATGGTCGTCGGCTCGAGGACGATAGCGGGAGGCGATCACGACTGTCTGGGCGCAGGCAATCGTGTGCGGCGTGCGTCATTCATCTGATCCGCCCCTCAGCGGCCAAGCTGGTCTCCGCATCGCGGCGGATGGCGGGCAGCAGGAAACGTACCGCGACGCGGTGGGTGCCCGAGCCGATGACGATCGCCCGGTAGGCGGCGCCGTGCAGCCGGGAACGCCACGTACGTACGCGCGCTGACGGTCGTGCCAGCGGCCTCCTCGGCCAGGGTGAGGGCCAGGGAGTGCCGCGAGAAGCGGTGCCGACCGACGAGACGCAGGAGGGGACGGGCACAACTTCGGCGACGTGTAAGCCGGGCAGCGTCGCCCCCCGCTCCAGCGGGGTACCCCACGATCACGCGGGCTCGGCCGCCAGCAGCCGGGCGAATGCTTCGGAGGCGGCGAAGCGAGGTCCAGCGACCTGCTTGGACAGCGCGGGCCACACGATGCGTGGCGGTGCCGTGACCGGCAATCGAAGCTCGTCGACGAACGGGATCTCGCCCGAGGAATCCGGGGTCGTGTGCGGCGCGCTCACGGCGTGACGTGCTCGGCGCCGGCCCAGCGGCGGTAGCCGAAGGCCGACGGATGGAAGTGGTCGCGGGCGAATAATTCCGGGCCGACGGGCAACAGAGCGGGCGCGCCGATCCAGGTTGCCCGCGGCTGCGCCTCGCAGATCCGCCGGGACACTTCATCCAGGGCGGCAGCCCGCTCGGTGAGGTAGCGGCCGAGCACGCTAGGCATCGCCAGGAAGGCGTCGAACGGCGGGATACCCGTGACCCCGACACGCTCGGCGCAGCCGGTCACCTCCTCGACGATGGCGGTGAGATCGTCACCCCACTCCTGCGGCGTGCGACGGGTCAGCACGTCGTTGACACCGGCGAGGACCACCGCAACGGTGAGGTCCTTGCCGAGCCGAGGAAGGAGGCTGTAGCGAATGCGCCGTGCAGTGGCGGCGGGCTGCCCCACACAGACCATTCGACCGGGCGGCCGGTCCGTCGCGCGAGCTCGCGGGCCAGCGCGCCGGGAAAACCTTCGTCATGGGTCTCGACGCCGCAACCGGCCGCGGTGGACTCGCCGAGAACCGCAACGCGAAGCGGCGGAGCTGCCGCCTCGAGGTGTTCCGGGGACGGGCTGCGTCGCCGGTGGCCGGGCCTTCGGCCGGCGGGACCATTTCCGTTGTGGCGCGTACCCAGATCGCCTCGGCCACTGCGACTGGCATCAGCAGTCGGTTCACAACACCACCCCCTTCTCGACCGCGCTGACAGCCGGTTGGCTGCGGGTTCGGCGGCCCGGGCGACCTTCTCGCCCGACCACGGACCCCCCATGCTGCCCTCGATCAAGCCGAGGTCTAGGACGGCCAGTTGCTCCGCTGGGGGAGGCGCAGGTGTTAGGAGCACTGCCTGCATACCCCGTGGTGGCGGCGCAGTTTGGCAGTGTGTAGCAGGGCTTCGCACTGTTGGGCTCCCCTGCCAGGTCCCGTGGCACCCCGCCGCGGCGTGCGAGCAGAGAGGGTGGTGCGGGGTCGATCATCTGCCCTCGCGTGGTGGCGGTGCTGAGAGGCATGGGGCGACGAGCGGAGACCAGCGCCCACGCGTCGAAGAAAGTGCCGTCCCGGCGGCACATGACGCAGTCACGTATTGCTCTTTGTTCTCCTTGTTGTCTTCGTGGTGTTACAACCGTCGTCAAATCGTTGCAGTCTCGGGATAGGTCGCAGGCGGACGGTCGGGGGAACTGCTGCGACCGCACGCTGCACCCATCGGTGCTGCGCGTCGAACATTTGCCTCCAAGAGGTTGTCCTGCTGGGCAGAGCGAAACATCTCAGCGAACAACGGCTGTCCGCTACGGCCATGGCAGGGCTGAACCCCCATGCGACAGCCTGAGATGTCAGACATGGTGTCTACGCTCTGGAATATCACATTCGCGGACGGGGCGATTCCGTCGTGGAAAGCGCATTGCCCCACGTGCCGCACCACCGTGAGAGGAACGTCGTTGCCGGTCTCAGATAAGTGGCCAACGACACCGCGGTCCAAGCAGCGTTGGGGGGATGGCATGGCGGGCGCGTTTCGGCAGCCGATCGCGATCGTGGGGATCGCGTCTCGCACGCCAGCCTCGGAAGGCCCGGACGAGTTCTGGCGGGTGCTGCGCAGCGGCGTCGACACGATCCGGGACCGTGACAGCGATCGGCCGTTCGGCCCGGAGCGAGGAGGCTTCGTCGACGGCATCGACGAGTTCGACGCCGACTTTTTCCGGATGTCGCCCCGCGAGGCCGCCGAGGCCGCAGTACTGGGCCGCCCTACGGGCGGCGCGCGCCGCGGGAGGCCCCGCTCATCGTCGGCTCCGTCAAGACCAACATCGGCCATCTGGAGGGTGCCGCTCGACCACCCGACGCCGGTTGCGGTAGCGCGCTTGCTGCTGTCCGAGGTCGGCGGTGTTGAGGAGGCGGCGCCGTCGGTGACGGGCGCCATCCTCCGGGCGGTGCCGCTGCCGACCGAAGCGTCGCGCTTCCGGCCCAGTTCGCGTCGTCCGAGGATCTCGGCAAGGACACCGAGTTCGTGGTCCAGCTCGCCTCGGGAGGTGTCGCAGGGGCGGCGCTGCCCAATCTCGTCTGCGTTCCGTCCTTCGTCGTCGGCTCCGGCCCACACCAATTCATGCGGTTCGCTGACCGCTTCGACGGCCTGCGCGACGTCTACGTCTGCTCGCTGCCGGGCTTTCGCGGCAACGAGTCTGCGCCCGGATCCTGGGGCGCCGCCGTCGATGTGCTGGCGGACTCGATCCGCCGGGCCGTCGGCGACGCGCCGTTCGTATTGGTCGGCTACTCGATCGGCGGGGTCATCGCACACTCACTGGCCGCACGGTTCGAGGCGGCGGGAACCCCACCCGCTGGCGTCGTCATGATCGACACCCCGACGCCGGAGGGCGAAGACGAGAGCAATCGCGTCTTCTCGATGGTCATGACGGAGATCCTCGAACGCGGGAACGAGGCCATATCCATCGGTGACGAGAACTGGCTGGCCATGGGGACCTACATGTGCCTGCTCTCCGAGCGGCCATCTGACCGGGTCACCGTCCCCAGCCTGCTCATCCGGGCCGGCAAGCCGCTGCCGACGAGTGACTCGGACAAGGGATGGCCGGCGTGGCAGGTCACCGACGAGCAGGTCGACGTGCCCGCCGACCACTTCGCCCTGATCGAGGCCGCGATCGACGGGACCGTGGCCGCGACGGAGAAGTGGCTGCCGGCATGAGCCAAACCATGATGAGCCGAGCCGCTACCGAGCGGCGCGGACTGTCCATTGCCGTCGTGCTCGTGGGCGTCTTCGCCTCCTCGCTCGACTTGTTCATCGTCAACATCGCCTTTCCGGACCTCGAGCGCTCGTTTCCGTCCGCCAGCCTCGGGGACCTGTCCTGGGTGCTCAGCGCGTACGCCATCACCTTCGCCGCGGTGCTGATGCCGGCCGGCCGGTGGGCGGACCGGTCCGGGCGCAAGCGGGCGTTTCTGGCCGGCCTCACGCTCTTCACCGTCGCGTCGGCGGCCTGCGCCGCCGCCCCGTCACTCGACATTCTGTTTGCGGCCCGCGTCCTGCAAGCCGTCGGCGGGGGGCTCATGCTGCCCAGCTCACTCGGTCTGATGCTGCCACTGTTCCCGCCGGACAAGCGCGGCGCAGCCGTCGGGCTGTGGTCGGCGATGGGCGGTGCCGCGGCGGCGTTCGGACCGCCGATCGGGGGCCTGCTCGTTCAGGTCGACTGGCGCTGGGTCTTCCTCGTCAACCTGCCGATCGGCGTCGTCGCGGTTCTCGTCGGACTGCGCACGCTGCGGGAGGTCTGTGATGAGGCGGGCAAGGCGCCCGACGTGTTCGGCGCCCTGGTGCTCGCGGCGACAGTCGCCACCGCCGTCGCCGCAATCGTGCAGGGCCAGGCGTGGGGCTGGGACAGCCCCCGGGTCCTCGGCCTGCTCGCGATGGGTGCCCTCGGCGTTGTCTTCAGCGGCTGGCGGTCGTTGCGGCACCCGGCACCCGTCATCGAGCCGGCCATCCTGCGCATCCGGGCGGTGGCTCTGGGCGACCTGGCGACGATGTTCTTCTTCGCCGGCTTCGGCGCCATGATCCTCGCGTCGACGCTCTTCCTCACGGCGATCTGGCGCCACTCGGTGCTGCGGGCCGGTATGGAGATCGCCCCCGGGCCGATCATGGCCGCGGTGTTCGCGGTCCCCGGTGGCCTGCTTGCCGCACGCCGTGGGCCCCGGCTGGTGGGCTTCGCCGGCAGCATCCTCTTTGCGGCCGGAGGCATCTGGTGGGCGGTGGGCACCCAGGCTGGCCCGCACTACGCCGCGACGTTCCTGCCAGCTGGAATCGTCGCAGGCATCGGCTCGGGCCTGGTGCTGCCCAGCCTCTCCGCGGCGGCCACACTCCCGTTACCCCCGGAGCGCTTCGCCACCGGCACCGCCATGATGACCATGTGCCGGCAGATCGGCCTGGCCCTCGGCGTGGCCGTCGTCGCGGCCATGCTCGCCCTGCGACCCGACGTCGACGCCTTCCACGCGACCTGGCTGTTCATGGCGGCCTGCGGCGTCGCCGGTGGCCTCACGTTCCTCGCGATCGGCAACGAGCGTGCCGCTGAGAAAAGTGGCTCTTTGGAGTTGGAGGGTGGGCTCGTGGCGACGCGCCGGAGGGTGAGTAAGTCGGGGAGTCATGTGCGGTAATCCGAGAATTACGAGCTGTGCGTCATAAGGCCCGAAGGAGAATATAAGTAAATTCATCTTGGATGACCGTGTCTGCTTGACTTGATCAAATAGCGGGGGGAATGTCATGAAGGGTGCGGAGCGCCTGCGGGTCGCCATCGTGGGGATCGCGGCCCGGACGCCGGGCGCGGCCGGGACCGAGGAGTTCTGGGGTCTGCTCCGCGGGGGCGTCGACGCCACCCGGGACCGTGACCAGGGCCGACCCAACGGACCGGACCGCGGCGGGTTCGTCGATGGCGTCGAGGAGTTCGACGCCGGCTTCTTCGGCATGTCGCCGAGGGAAGCCGCCGGGGCGGACCCGCAGCAGCGTCTCGTGCTCGAGTTGGCGTGGCAGGGGCTCGAGGACGCGGGCATCGTCGCCGCCGAGACGGCGCGCGCGAAGGTCGGTGTCTTCCTCGGTGTCATGGCCGCCGACTACGCCGACCTCGTTGCGATCGCGGGCACTCGCGGCGTCACGCGGCACACGCTGACCGGTGTCGGCCGGGCGATGATCGCCAACCGCATCTCCCACACCCTGCGCTTCCGCGGTCCCAGCATGACGGTCGACACCGGACAGTCCTCGTCGCTGGTCGCGGTCCACCTCGCGTGCGAGAGCCTGCGCAGCGGCGAGGCGGAGATCGCGCTGGCGGGCGGGATCCACCTCAACGTGTCCCCGCTGAGCAGCGCCGTCGTCGAGGCGGCGGGCGCGCTTTCGCCGGAGGGCAAGGGTTACGTCTTCGACGAGCGGGCCAACGGCTACGTGCGCGGCGAGGGCGGCGGCATGGTCGTGCTCAAGCCGCTCACACGGGCGATCGCCGACGGCGATCATGTCTACGCGGTCATCGAGAGCAGCGCGGTCGGCACGGGCTCCGATGAGAGCGGCCTGACCGTTCCGAGTGCGACCGCGCAGGCGCGCATCATCGCCGAGGCCCTGGACCAGGCCGGCATGGACCCGGCGGCCGTGCAGTACGTCGAACTTCACGGAACCGGCACCCGGGTCGGCGACCCGATCGAGGCCGCCGCGCTGGGCGAGGCCTACGGGCGAGCCCGTTCTGGCGGCGGCCGGCTGATGGTGGGCTCGGTCAAGACGAACATCGGGCACCTCGAGGGCGCCGCCGGGATCGCCGGGCTCATCAAGACAGTCCTCTGTATCGACCGGCGCGAACTGGTACCGAGCCTGAACTTCGAGCGGCCGAACCCGAAAATCGACCTGGACGAACTGGGCCTGCGGGTCGCCGTGGGCACCGAGCCCTGGCCCGCCGGCGGACAGCCCATCGCGGCCGGCGTGACGTCGCTCGGGATCGGCGGGACGTGCTGCCACCTGGTGCTCACCGCCGCCCCGGCTCCCGCCGAACCCGAGGCGGCATGCTCGCTTCCGACAGCTGTGCCGGTGTTGGTGTCCGGCAAGGGCGACGCGGCGGTGCGGGCGCAGGCGGCCCGGTTGCGCGCGCATCTGTTGGCACGCCCCGAGTTCGTCGTGGTCGACGTCGCGTTCTCGGCGGCCATCACCCGGGCGCGGTTCGATCAGCGTGCCGCCGTCGTCGCGTCGGACCGCGACGGTCTGCTGGCGGGATTGGCCGCGCTCGCCGAGGGCGGCCCTGGTGTGTCGCAGGTATCGGCAGGCAAGACGGCTTTCTTGTTCACCGGCCAGGGCGCCCAGCGCGCCGGGATGGGCTTGGACCTGGCGGCGGCGTACCCGCGTTTCGCCGAGGCGCTCGACGAGGTGTGCGCGGAGCTGGATCCCAAGCTGGGCCGGTCGTTGCGGAACCTGCTGTCGGCTGAGGAGGGCTCGCCTGAGGCGGCCCTGCTGGATGCCACGGAGTTCACCCAGGCCGCGTTGTTCGCCGTCGAGGTGGCGTTGTTCCGCCTGGTCGAGTCGCTCGGTCTGCGTGCCGACTTCCTGATCGGGCACTCGGTAGGCGAGTTGGCGGCGGCCCACGTCGCCGGCGTGCTGTCCCTCCCGGACGCCTGTGCCCTGGTGGCGGCGCGGGGCCGGTTGATGGGTGCGCTTCCCGCCGGTGGTGGGATGGCCGCGGTTCAAGCCACGGAGGATGAGGTCGCCGCGTCGCTGGCCGAGTTCGCCGGTCGATTATCGGTCGCCGCGGTCAACGGACCGAGCTCCGTTGTGGTGTCAGGAGATCTAGCCGCGCTGGACGACTGGCTGCCCCTCTGGGAGCACCGCAAGACCACCCGCCTGCGAGTGAGCCACGCCTTCCACTCGCACCTGATGGAACCGATGCTGGCGGAGTTCCGCCAAGTCGCCGAGGCGCTCACCTTCCACGAACCGCGCATCCCCATCGTGTCCAACGTGACGGGTGGTGTCGTGTCCGCCGAGCTGACCGACCCCGGCTACTGGGTCGGCCACGTGCGCGGCGCGGTTCGGTTCACGGACGGAATCCGCACCCTCCACGGCGAAGGTGTGACCCGGTTCCTCGAACTCGGCCCGGACGGCGTGCTGACGGCGATGGCGCGGCAGTTCCTCGACGAGGACACCGCGGTGGAGAAGACGGCCGTGTTCGCGTCGGCGCTGCGCGCCCGGCACGCCGGACCGGAGACGTTCGCGGGATTCCTGGCCCAGGCCCACCTTTCCGGTGCCGAGGTCGACTGGGCCGCCTTCTACGCGGGTTCGGGTGCCCGGCGGGTGGCATTGCCGACCTACGCGTTCCAGCGGAATCGCTACCCGCTTCCGTCCGGTGTCGGGGCGGGCGACCCCCGTGCGGCCGGGCTGAACCGGTTGGACCACCCGCTGTTGGCCGCCGCGGTGCCGGTGGGCGACCGGGATGAGTGGGTGCTGACCGGGCGTCTGTCGCAGGACGCCGTGCCCTGGGTGCGCGACCACGTCGTGCTGGGCTCGGTGGTTCTGCCGGGCACGGCCTTGATCGAACTCGCGGCCGCGGCGGGCAGGCACGTCGGCAGCCCGGTCGTCGAGGAGCTGCTGGCGGAAGCGCCGCTGGTGCTCGCGGACGACGCGGCGCGGCAGGTGCAGGTCGTGATCGGAGAACCGGGCGAGGACGGCCGTCGTACGGTCGCGATCTACTCGCGCCCGGAGACTCCGGAGGCGCGCGAGGAAACCTGTCATGCGCGCGGGACGCTGGCCGCGGACGAGAAGGCGCCCACCTGGTCGCCCGTAGAGTGGCCGCCGGCGGATGCCGAGCCCGTCGCGATGGGAGCGTTGTACGCGCGGCTGTCCGAGATCGGCCTCGACTATGGACCCGTCGGCTACGGCTTGCGGGCCGCCTGGCGCGACGGCGAGCACCTCTACGCGGAGGTCTCGCTGCCGGACGAGCACGCGGAGACCGCGCGGGATTACGGTATCCACCCCGCGCTGTTCGACGCCGCGCTCCACGGCGAACTCGCCGGCCCGACCGCCACCCTGCCCGCGTCCTGGTCGGGCGTCCGCCTGGGACAGAGCGGCCTGTCCCGCCTGCGCGCGCGGATCAGCCGGGTAGAGGAGTCCGCCCTGCGTGTCGACCTCGCCGGTGAGCACGGCGAGCCGGTCGCGTCCGTGGCGAAGGTCGTGTTTCGCCCGGTCGACTCTGCCCGCCTCGAAGCGCACCAAGGCGGTCCGTTGTACACCGTGGTTTGGAACCCGGTTCCCGCTACACCGCGCGCCAGCACCGACCAGGCCCGCGTCGCGATGCTCGGTTCCCTTGCGGAGCAAGCACAATATGAGAACCTCGACGCGCTGGAGCACGCGCTGACCGAGGGCGCCCCGACCCCCGAGCTGGTCGTCGCCGCCATCGAGCAAGTGGGCGGCACGGCCCGGGACGCTCTTGGGCTGCTGCAGCGGTGGCTGTCCAGTGAGCCACTGGCCGAGGCACGGCTTGTCGTCGTGACGCGGCGGGGGATGGCGGTGGGCGATGAGGCCCCCGATCTCGCGCAGGCACCCGTGTCCGGCTTGCTGCGCAGTGCCCAGTCCGAACATCCCGGACGGTTCGTGCTCGCGGACATCGACACCGACATCGACAGCGACATCGCCGACCTTGATTGGGTTTCCCTGGTCGATCTCGACGAGCCGGTGCTTGCCGTGCGGTCGGGCCGGGTGCTCGCACCGAGGCTCGCGCGGGCCGGTGCGCCGAGCGAGCCACCGCGTCCGTTGGATCCGGACGGCACCGTCCTGGTGACCGGTGGGACCGGCGGCCTCGGGGCACTGGTCGCGCGTAGGCTCGCCTCGACCGGTGGCGCTCGGCGGATGGTCCTTGTCAGCAGGCGCGGCGCGGCGGCGGATGGCGCGCAGGCGCTGGTCGCGGACCTCGCGACGCTCGGCTGCGAGGCCAGGGTGGTGGCGTGCGACGTCGCGGATCGCGATCGGCTCGCCGAGTTGATCGGCTCGCTGGAGCACCCACTGACGGCCGTGGTGCATGCGGCGGGCGTGCTGGACGACGCCATGATCGAGTCGCTCACCGGCGACCAGCTCGACCGGGTGCTGCGGCCGAAGGCCGACGGCGCGCGGCACCTGCACGAGTTGACCGCAGACCTGGACCTGTCGGCGTTCGTGCTGTTCTCCTCGGTCGCCGCGCTGATCGGCAGCCCCGGACAGGGCAACTACGCGGCGGCCAACGCATTCCTCGACGCTCTGGCCGCCGTGCGCCGGGCAGCGGGCCTGCCGGCGACCGCGCTCGCCTGGGGGCTGTGGGAGCTGGGCATGGCGGAAACCCTCGACGACGGCGGTGCCGCACGCTGGGCGCGAACAGGCGTCCAGCCGCTTCCTGCTGATCTCGGCTTGACCCTGTTCGACGCCGCCCAGCGGCTGGACACGGCACTGCTCGCGCCGGTGCGACTCGACCTCGGCGCCCTGCAGGCGCAGGCGCAAGCCGGCACCTTGCCCGCGTTGCTGCGGGGGCTCGTGCGGGTTCCGCCGCGCCGCTCCGGTGCGGGCGGCTCGTTGGCGCGGCGGTTGGCCGAGGTGCCAGCGGGCGACCGGCTGCGCGTGGTCCTGGATCTCGTGCGGACGCAGGTCGCGGCCGTGCTGGGACACGCCTCGGTCGGCGCGGTCGACCCCGACCGGGCGTTCAAGGAACTCGGCTTCGACTCGCTCGCGGGCGTCGAGTTGCGCACTCGCCTGATCGACGCCAGTGGCGTGCGGCTGTCGCCGACCCTGGTTTTCGACCACCCGACCTCCACGGCGATCGCGCGGTTCCTCCTGTCCGAGGTGGGTGGCGCCGAGGAGGCCGTCCGGCCGGTCACGCGTTCGCGGAGCGTGAAGGCGGACGAGCCGTTGGCGATCGTCGGCATGAGCTGCCGGTACCCCGGCGGTGTGGCTTCGCCTGCCGAGCTGTGGCAACTCGTGGCCGAGGGCCGCGATGCGATCTCCGGCCTGCCGGAGGACCGTGGCTGGGATCTCGAGAAGTTGTACGACCCGGACCCCGACAAGCCCGGCACGATCTACACCCGTGGCGGCGGATTCCTGACTGACGCGGGCGATTTCGACGCCGGTTTCTTCGGGATCAGCCCGCGTGAGGCGCTGGCCACCGACCCGCAGCAGCGTCTGATGCTGGAGGCGGCGTGGGAAGCGCTGGAGGACGCCGGGATCGACCCGACGGCCTTACGCGGTACGGATACCGGTGTCTTCTGCGGTGTCATGTCCCAGCACGACTACGGCACGTCGACGTCGCCGGAGCTGGAGGGTTTCCGACTGGCGGGCACGACGACCAGCGTCGTCTCGGGCCGGGTCGCGTACAGCCTGGGGCTGGAAGGCCCGGCGGTCTCGGTCGATACGGCCTGTTCGTCGTCGCTGGTGGCGATGCACCTGGCGTCGCAGGCGCTGCGTTCCGGTGAGTGCTCGCTGGTCCTGGTCGGTGGCGTCACGGTTCTCGCGGGACCGTTCCTGTTGGTGGAGTTCAGCCGTCAGCGTGGTCTGTCGCCGGACGGCCGTTGCAAGTCCTACGCGGCGGGTGCGGATGGCACCGGGTTCTCCGACGGTCTGGGTTTGGTCGTGTTGGAGCGGTTGTCGGACGCGAAGCGCAATGGTCACCGGATTCTGGGGGTGGTTCGTGGCAGCGCGGTCAACCAGGACGGGGCCAGCAATGGTTTGACCGCACCGAACGGTCCCGCGCAGGAGCGGGTGATTCGGCAGGCATTGGCGAATGCCGGTTTGACCCCGGCGGACGTGGACGTGGTGGAGGGCCATGGCACGGGAACCCGGCTGGGTGATCCGATCGAGGCGCAGGCGCTGCTGGCGACCTATGGGCGGGAGCGGGAGAACGGGCCGCTGCGGCTCGGGTCGATCAAGTCCAACATCGGGCACACGTCCGCCGGGGCGGGTGTGGCCGGTGTGATCAAGATGGTGATGGCGCTGCGCAACGGGATGCTGCCGCGCACGCTGAACGTGGACGCGCCGTCACCGCACGTCGACTGGGAATCGGGGCAGGTCAGGCTGCTCACCGAGGCCGAGGAGTGGCCGGTGTCGACGCGGCCGCGCCGGGCCGGTGTGTCGTCCTTCGGTGTCAGCGGCACCAACGCGCACGTGATCATCGAGGAGGCACCCGCCGAGGAGCCGGCGCTTGTCCGGGATGACCTTGCGCCGTCTACCGTGCCGGTTCTGGTGTCCGGTAAGACCGACGCGGCGCTGCGGGCGCAGGCGGATCGGTTGCGGTCGCATCTGGTGGCCCATCCGGATCTCGGGTTGCGGGATGTGGCTTTCTCGTCGGTGACGACGCGGGCACTGCTGGATCAGCGCGCGGCCGTGGTCGCCTCGGATCAGGACGGTTTGTTGGCTGGGTTGGCGGCGCTGGCCGCCGGTGAGCCCGCCCTTCAGGGGGAGGTGTCGAGCGGCAAGTCGGCGTTCTTGTTCACGGGTCAGGGGGCGCAGCGCCTGGGCATGGGCGCCGAACTGGCGACCGCGTTCCCGCGGTTCGCCGGGGCGCTGGACGAGGTGTGTGCGGAGCTGGATCCGAGGCTCGGTCGCTCGGTGCGAGACCTCGACGCGGAGTCGTTGGATTGCACGGAGTTCACGCAGCCGGCGTTGTTCGCGGTTGAGGTGGCGTTGTTCCGGTTGGTGGAGTCGCTTGGTGTGCGGCCTGATTACCTGATCGGGCATTCGGTGGGTGAGATCGCGGCGGCTCAGGTCGCGGGTGTGCTGTCGCTGTCGGATGCGTGTGCCCTGGTGGTGGCGCGGGGCCGGTTGATGGGTGCGCTGCCCGCCGGTGGTGGCATGGTCGCGGTGCAGGCGAGCGAGGACGAGGTCCTCGCCGCACTGCCGCAGGGCCTGTCGGTCGCGGCGGTCAACGGCCCGACTGCTGTGGTGGTGTCGGGTGATTCGGCCATGTTGGACGAGTGGTTGCCGCAATGGGAGCACCGCAAGACGACCCGGCTGCGGGTGAGCCACGCGTTTCATTCACAGTTGATGGAGCCGATGCTGGCGGAGTTCCGCCAGGTCGCCGAAGGGCTCACGTTCCACGAACCGCTCATCCCGATCGTGTCGAACGTGACCGGTGCGCTGGTGTCGGCGGAGCTGACCGACCCCGAGTACTGGGTGAACCACGTCCGCGGCACGGTGCGGTTCCTCGACGGGGTCCGCGCCCTCCACAGCGAGGGCGTGACCCGGTTCCTCGAACTGGGTCCGGACGCGGTGCTGACCGCGATGGCACGGCAGTCCGTGGACAACGACACCGCGGTGTTCGCGCCGGCCCTGCGATCCCGCCACTCAGAGACAGACGTGTTCGCCGGTTTCTTGGCCCAAGCGCACATCGCCGGTGCCGGAGTCGATTGGCCCGTGTTTTACGCGGGTTCCGGTGCGCGGCAGGTGGAGTTGCCGACCTACGCCTTCCAGCGGGAGCGGTATTGGATCTCGGCGGGCGCGGGTGCGGGTGACCCTGCCGCGTCGGGGCAGGGCGGGGTTGATCATCCGGTGCTGGCCGCCGCCGTCGCGATCGGCGACCGCGACGAATGGGTGTTCACCGGGCGGTTGTCACAGGACAGTGCGCCGTGGGTGCGTGACCACGTGGTGCTGGGCATGGTGATCGTGCCGGGGACCGCGCTGGTCGAGCTCGCGGCGGCGGCGGGCCGCCACGTCGGCGGGCCGGTGGTCGAGGAGTTGGTGCTCGCGGCTCCGCTGATCCTTGCCGAGCACGCGGCGGTCCAGTTGCAGGTCACCGTCGGCCGGGCCGACGCGGACGGCAGGCGTGAGGTGGCCATCTACTCCCGCCCCGAGTCGGGCGTGGAGCCGGAAACGACCTGTCACGCACGGGGAACCCTCGCCGTCGACGAGTCCCCTGTTCGGTCGTGGTTGCCGCTGGAGTGGCCGCCGGTGGCGGCGGAGCCGATCGACGTCGACGCGTTGTATGCGCGGCTGGCGGAGATCGGGTTCGACTACGGGCCGGCGTTCACGGGCGTGCGGGCCGCGTGGCGGGTTGGCGACGAGGTGTTCGCCGAGGTCTCCCTTCCGGAGGAGCACGTCGAGTCGGCTCGCGGTTTCGGCTTCCATCCGGCGCTGTTCGACGCGTCGCTGCACAGTGGGCTGAGCTGGCTGGAGCAGGGCACCTCGGCGGCCGTGCCGTTCTCGTGGTCGGGTGTGCGCCTGGAGCGAAGCGGTGCGTCGCGGGTCCGAGTGCGGATCTCGTCGGCGGGGGAGTCGGCATTGCGTGTCGATATCGTCGCTGAGGACGGCGAACTGGTCGGCAGCGTGCGCACGCTCGCCTTCCGCCCGGTCGACCAGGCGCGGCTCGAGGCGGGCACGAGTGGTGGGCAGAACTCGTTGTATGAGGTGCAGTGGACCGCCGTGCCGGCCGAGGACAACTCTGACACCGCCGGCCAGGCGAGTGTCGCCGTCCTGGACGGTGTTGACCTGGACGCGCTGACCGAGGTTCTGGACGTCGTTGTCGCGGTGATCGAGTCCGGACCCGTGCACGCGGTCACCGAACGCACGCTCGGGCTGTTGCAGCGCTGGTTGGCCAAAGAGGACCTGGCGGATGCCCGGCTTGTGGTGGTCACTCGCAACGGTGTTGCGGTGGGGGATGAGAGCCCTGATCTGTGCGTGGCGCCGGTGTGGGGTTTGGTGCGCAGCGCGCAGTCCGAGCACCCTGGGCGCTTTCTGCTGGTGGATGTGGATGACTCGGCTGGTGACGTCCCGGACTGGGCCGTGTTGGCGGGGTTGGATGAGCCGCAGCTGGCGGTGCGCGCGGGAAAGCTGCTCGCGCCCAGGCTTGCCCGCTCGACGGTTCCGCTGACTGAGGCTCCGGCTTTGAATCCCGAGGGAACCGTCTTGATCACCGGTGGTACCGGTGGGTTGGGTGCGGTCTTCGCCAGGCACCTCGCCGGAGACCTCGGGGTGAAGCACCTGCTGTTGGTGAGCCGCCGGGGTCGGGCTGCTGAGGGTGTGACTGAGCTGGTCGCGGAACTGGCAGCGCTGGGTGCCGAGACCCGGGTCGCGGCGTGTGATGTGGCTGATCGTGGCGAGCTTGCGGAGCTGCTCGGGTCGGTGGAGTACCCGTTGACGGCTGTGGTGCACGCCGCCGGTGTGCTGGATGACGCCGTGATCGAGGCGCTGACACCCCAGCAGTTGGGCCGGGTTCTGCGGCCGAAGGTCGATGCGGCGTTGCATCTGCACGAGCTGACCGCAGACCTGGACCTGTCGGCGTTCGTGCTGTTCTCCTCGGTCGCCGCGCTGATCGGCAGCCCCGGACAGGGCAACTACGCAGCCGCGAACGCCTTCCTCGACGCCCTGGCCGCCAAACGCCGCTCCGAAGACCTGCCCGCGAGTTCGCTTGCCTGGGGCCTCTGGGCCGAGGCGGGCGGTATGGCGGTCGGATTGGACGAAGCGGAGATCGCCCGGCTGGAGCGGCAGGGCATCAGCGCGCTGCCGACGGAGCTCGGCCTGGAGCTGTTCGACCGGGCACGTGGGCTCGACACGGCGCTGCTCGTGCCGGTGCGACTCGATTTCGCCGGCTTGACGGTGCGGGCACGGGCAGGGATGTTGCCTGCCCTGCTTCGCGGACTGGTGCGCGCACCGGCCCGCCGCGTCGGGCCTGCGGGCGGTTCCCTCGCACAGCGACTGGCCGGCGTGCCGGATGGCGAGCGGGAAGGCGTCGTGCTGGAACTCGTCCAGGCGCAGGTCGCCACGGTGCTGGGGCACGCCTCCGCCGCTGCGGTCGACCCCGACCGGGCGTTCAAGGACCTCGGCATCGACTCGCTCGGCGCCGTCGAACTCCGCAACCGGCTGACCCAGGCCAGTGGTGTCCGGCTGCCCTCCACCCTGGTCTTCGACCACCCGACACCCGCGGCCATCGCCACGTTCCTGCTGACCGAGGTCGGCGCGGTCGAGGAGAACGCTCCGAGCGGAACAGTGCCACAGTCGACCGGCCAAGGGACGCTGAGCGCGCTCCTTCGCCACGCGCACGCCACCGGAGCGGTCGCGGACGCGGTGCCGCTGCTGACCGGGATGTCGAAGTTCCGCCCGACCTTCTCCTCGGCCGCCGAACTCGGCGACGACGGGTACGTCGTGCGGCTCGCCTCGGGCGAGGACCGCACGAAGCTTGTCTGCGTGCCTTCCTTCGTGGTCGGCTCCGGCCCGCACCAGTTCATGCGGTTCGCCGACTATTTCGAGGGCGGGCGGGACGTCTACGCCTGCTCGCTTCCCGGGTTCCGCGGCGCCGAACCCGCGCCCGGGAACTGGGACGCGGCGATCGACGTCCTGGCAGACTCGATCCGCCGGGTCGTCGGGAATGACCCCTTCGTGCTGGTCGGCTACTCGGCCGGCGGTGTCATCGCGCACTCGCTCGCCGCGCGGTTCGAGGAGGCGGGCGTCAGTCCGGCCGGGGTCGTCCTGATCGACACCCCCATGCCCGAGACGGAGGACGCGATGAACCGCGTCTTCTCCGAGGTGATGACCGAGATCCTCGGTCGCGAGCACGAGGCCGGCGCCATCGACGACGCGAGCTGGCTGACCATGGGCGCCTACATGCGGCTGCTGGCCGAGTACCGGCCCGCGTCGATCACCGCCCGAAGCCTGCTGATCCGCGCCGGCGAGCCGCTCGGTGCAGGCGGCGACCCGGCCGGGTGGCCGGCCTGGAACCTGTGTGACGACCGGGTCGAGATCGCTGCCGACCACTTCGCCTTGATCGCGGCCGCGGCCGGGGCGACCGCGGACGAGACCCGGAGGTGGCTCGAGTTCTGAACGCGCTCGCGCTCCCGTCGGGGCCGTCCATCGCCATCAACGCGACGCTCGCCCGTTGCGTCGACGGGCATCCTCACGCTCGGTCGAGCGTGAGCCACACATCGTGGCGGAACGATGCGACGATCAAGAAAGGCTGAAGAAATGGATAACCCCACAGCAAGTGCCGGCAGTCCGGAAGGGACCGCAGTCCCGACGGGCTGCCCCGTCGACCACGCCGCTGGAGCGGCCTCGCCGGCCGAGCGGACCACTATCCACGCCACTGAACTGCCAGGGTCGAAGCTGCCCGCGGTGATCCAGCTGCTCGACTATTGGATGCGCCCTCAGTCGTTCGTAGAGAAGCGCCGCAAGCGCTACGGCGCCCGCTTCCAGGTGAGCATCCGGATCCCGGCGCGGCCGGTGTACATGCTCACCGATCCCGGAGACGTGAAGACGATGTTCCAGGCGCCCGGGGACGTCCTGCACACCGGCACGGGCTCGGCAACGATCGAGAAGTGGACCGGCACGAGCGGGCTTGCCTGGCTCGACGAGGAAGACCATGCCCGGCGCCGCAAGCTGCTCATGCCGAGCTACCACGGAGCCGCCCTGCGCCGCATCACCGAGGTGATCCCGCAGATGGCCAAGGAGGATGTCGCGTCCTGGCCGCGGGGCGAGGTCATGCCACTGCACCCGCACATCCTGCGCTTCACGCTGCACGTGATCCGAGAGGTGATCTACGGGTCGCGGACGCCGAAGCGCTGGGAGGAGCTGCTCGACCTGCTGCAGCGGATGATGGACTTCAACAACAGCATCGCCTCGCCCATGGCGATTCACAAGATGCCGCCGAAGGCGGTGGAGAAGGTCAAGAGCATCAAGCGGCTCGGCCTGGAGCAGTTCCTAGAGCTGCGCGAGCAGGCCAACGCGATGATCTACGAGACCATCGAAGAGCACCGCGAGTCCGGGTACCGCGGCGACGACCTGCTTTCGGTGCTGCTGGGCATCACCGACGAGGACGGCTCGCCGCTGAGCCCGCAGGAGATCCGCGACGAGATGATGACCATCTTCCTTGCGGGCACCGAGACGACCGCCGCCGCCATAGCCTGGTCGTTCGAGTATCTGAGCCGTTCCGACGACGTCCGCGCGCGGCTGCTCGCCGAGATCGAGGCGGGCGAGAGCGAGGCCTACCTGACCGCGACGATCAACGAGGTGCTGCGCCTGCGGCCCTCGATCCCGAACATCATCGTGCGTCAGGTGATGAAGCCGATCGAGATCGGCGGCGTCCGGTACGACCCGGGCATGGACCTCTGGGCCAGCTCCTACCTGGTGAACCGCGATCGCACGGTGTACCCGGACGCCGACGCGTTCCGCCCCGAGCGGTTCCTTGACTCCAAGCCGGGCACGTACACGTGGATTCCGTTCGGTGGCGGACGGATCCGCTGCCTGGGCGACAAGATAGCGCTCGTCGAGATGAAGTCGATGATCCGCGAGGTGCTGACCCAGTGCGAGCTGCGCAGGCCGGACTCGAAGCCGGAGCGGGCCAAGAGCCGCATCGTCGTGAACGTGCCTTCGAAGTTCACCCGCGTCGAGCTCCGCGACCGGGCCCGCCAGGCCACCATGGCCTGATCGGTAGCGACACCAGCCTCGCCGAAGTCGCGCCGGTCGTGTCGTGACGAAGGCGTCGGGCACGTTCTGCGGAACCGAGAGCCCGCGCTCGCTCGATAAGCACGTTCCATTCGTGCCGTGCGAGCGCATTGCCCGGCATGAGCAATCCCGTTAAGATCAACGTCACTAGGGTGGGTAGGTTACGTGCACGACTGGTGCCGCTGTCATGCTTCGGCCATAAGACCTGGGGGGAAATATCAAGGCTGCCAGAAGGTTTTCGGCCGCTGGGGGGTCGCGCTCATGAAACCGCTCCTGATGCCGGTCGTCGCCGCCCAGGGACTCTGGGTGCGGTCTTCGATCAAGCTTCTTCCTCCAGCCGCGGGCCCCACCACCGGGACTGCGGGCGACGCGAAGGCGGGCAACCCCGTACGCATCGCCATCCTGGGTGAGTCGACCGCCGCCGGTTGCGGTGTCGACGCCCACGACGAAGGGTTTCCGGGAAGCCTGGCGCGCATCATCGTCGAGCGGACCGGCCGGTCGGTCGAGTGGGAAGCGATCGGACAGCACGGCGCCACCAGCCGTCGAATCCGCTACAAGCTTCTCCCCGAGATCAGCCAGGATCTCAGCCTCGCGGCGCTCCTCGCCGGCGTCAATGACGTGCTAAGCCGCCGCACCCCCGCGCAGTGGGCCGAGGACCTCGGCGCCATCGTCGACGACCTCTCTCAGCGCGCGGAGCAGGTCGTGGTTGTCGGGACCCCGCTGTTCAAAACCTTCCCGTCGCTGCCCAGCACCCTTCGCCGCTACCTGTCGCAAGGCGCGGCCGCCCTCGACGAGGCGTCCCAGCGGGTCTGCGCCGAGCGGCCGCGGGCGACGTTCATCAGCTCCACCGCCGTCATGCCGATCGGCGCGGACTTCTTCTCCGACGACCGCTTCCATCCGTCGGCCCACGGCTACCTCCGCTGGGCCCAGGCCGTGGCAAAGGAAATCAAGCTATGACAACGCTATCGTGAGCCCCGTGGACACGGGGCCGTTCGTGGACGAGCACGAGGTGCGGGTATCCGCACCCGCCCTCGTGGTGTGGCGCACGCTCACCGAACGGCTGTCCGGCGCCCAGAGCGGCCGTAGGGTCGCCTTCGCGCACCTGCTGGGCACCGAGCCCCGGCGACCCTCCGGGACTTTTCCCGAGGAGGGCGCCACGTTGGCCGGGTTCAAGGTGACCGAATCCGTGCGGGGCAAGCTCTTGGAACTCACCGGCAGGCACCGGTTCTCCCGGTACCGGCTCGTCCTGACCCTGGCCGAACAGGCAGGCGCGACGGTAGTCAGCGCACGCACTTACGCGCGGTTTCCCGGGCCGCACGGAGCCGTGTACCGCCTGCTGGTCATCGGCTCCGGCGCCCACCGCGTCGTCGCGCAAGCCCTGCTTCGCGATGTCCGCCGCCAAGCGGAGAACCACCGCCGCCCCACGGGGGCCGAGGGTGACAAGTGAGGGATTGTCGTGCCACGTAAGCGGGAATTCCGATACGAGCCTGACCAAGGGTGAGCTGGCCGATCGGCTCAGGAATAGTGGTTACGCCTACGACGCTGCGGGACGCACCACAGTGGTTCCCGCTACCGACGCACTGGGTGAAGGTAGTCATGCGAGCGACAGCGAGCGGCGCGAGCAGGCATCGCGTTACGACGATGTCGTCGGCCGCCGACTGAATAATCCAGCCCTGGCGGACTTGGTGCTAGCTGGTCTCGCCAACGATTCGCTGCCGCGCCGCGTGCTACGTCCGGCCGGGTGATCGAGAGCTAGCGCGACGCTGATGCACGCTGGAATTCGGTTTCGTGGGCTTGCAACCGGTGCCGTCACCGTGCTGCAAAGCGCATTCGACGGTCGCTATCCCGCCGGACTGCAGTGGTACTGGCGAGCTGACTTTCTCCACGAGATCTCAGACGCCGCTGTCGAGATCCACCTCCCACATCAATCAGAACATCCGTCCATCGAACGGGGCTCTCATTTCGTTGCGGCCTCGGCAAATTCTGCGTCTGCGCGACGGACGGTGACATCACCGAAGGTGGTGCGAGCCCGTACTTCGATCGTGTCCTCTGAAGGTTGTGGAGGCTCGCCGGTGTCCAACAAGTTGTGCACGTGCCCGAAGCCGGTGTGCAGATCCAGCCAGGCGGCGACTCCGCCTCGGATGGCGACGTCGACCTTGCCACATGCCGTCTCAGCGATCGTGACCCCGCGGGCCACCTCACCGAGCTGGATGTCGCCGTTGGCGGTCTTGACCGTCACGGCCGCGGAAGATCGATCGACGGCGATCTTCCCGTTGGCTGACTTCACCTGAAGATCGCCGCTCACTTCGCCGATCCAGGTGTCACCGTTGGAATTCTTGACAGTCGCTGAGCCGTCGATCCGCTCGACCCTGACGGACCCCGTACCCGTCGTCAACTGGGCATCTCCGGCGACGTGCTCGACGGTGATGTCGCCGGCTCCGATCTTGAAGCGGCATTCGGCAAGAGAGCCGACACACCGCAACGCTGCCACCCCGGCTTCGCCACGTAGTCGAGAGCCGACCGGTAGTTCGATGCGCACATCGATCGACTGCGCGCCGCCGCGAAAGGAGGGGCGGTTCCAGCTCTTCGACCCTGAGACCTCGAGTACTCCGTCGGCGTAGTGGACGTTGGTCTGCTGGGCGGCGGAGACATCGGCTGGCTTGGCGGGGTCGCTGGGTTGGACCTCGACGATTGTGTCCGTTCGATCACCGGCCACGATCCGGACGTCAGCGACGACGAGTTCGATGAGAACCGAGATCGGTTCTGGAGTACTGAAGGTGGGCATGACTTTCCTTTCCAAGGTTGGGAGAACTGGATCGTTGAGGAGGTGACAACCGGCCATCAGGTGCGTGTCCAGCCGGTGAAGCGCCGGGGCCCCTGTGGGCCGGACGATTCCGGCCGAGGCAGTTGGGTTGCCCTGTCCAGCGCCGCGGCGGCCGCTCGAACGAGCCAGGAGTTGACGGAGAATCCGCCGGCTGCCGCAGCGCGGTCGACGCGGGCCTTGAGCTGCTCGGGCATACGCAGATTGATCCGGGCCGTTGCGCCCTCGTCACCGGCAGACCCGGCAGTCGCAGTGCCCTCCAGCGTCCAGGCGTCAGCCGACGTCTCGTTTCCGGCGGGCTCAGGCGGGGTGCTGACAACGAATTCGGGGGTCCGGCCGCGCAGGCGCACTTCCACCGAACCAGGCGCCAGTTCGCTGGAAATCTCCTGAGCTGCCGCCGACAGGGCCTCCAGCAATGACAACCGGATCGCCGCGTCCAGTGGGGCGAGAAGCCGCTCGGCCAACGCCCGAGCCTCTTCGCCACCGGCCGCGGCAGCGGTCGTCAGTTGATTGTGGATGTCGTCCAGATAGGGCTGCAGATCCATGGTGCCATTCTGGCACCATTGCGATGCCAACGCAATCCACGTTGGTGCCATCTCACCCCGGCGCTGCCAACCCCGGGCTCGGGGAAATGTAGGCTGACCTGTTCGATCACGGGGCGTAATGCGCCGCCAGCCTTGCGAATCCCTCGTCCAGGCCGACCCTAGGTTGCCACCGCAGCGCTTCGCGGGTCCGTCGCTGGTCGAACCAGTGCGCGGTCGCCAACTGCTCGGCCAGGAAGCGGTTCAGCGGGGGAGTGTCGCGCCGCCTGGACACCGCCCATGCTCCCTCGATGATCGAACCAGCCGCCGCGGCAAGGGGATACGGCACCCGGCCGCGTGGTCCGGGGACTCCCGCCGCACGGCACAGCAGCCGCAGGATCTCGGCCACCGGACGCGGTTCGCCGTTGGACACCACCAGCGCCTCACCGTGCAGCTCGTCGTCGGAGCTGCCGCACACCCGGACGGCGGCCAGCAGCGCGTCGACGGCGTTGTCGACATAGGTGCTGTCGATCAGCGCCGCCCCGGATCCGATGAGGGGCAACCGGCCCGCGCTCGCCCGGTCGATGATCCGTCCCACGAGCTGGGTATCTCCCGGGCCCCAGACCAGGTGCGGACGTATCGCGAGGACTGCCAGGTTCGCCGAATCGGCTTTCAGCGCCAGGGTTTCCGCAATCGCCTTGGAGCGCGCGTAATTGCCCCTGGCTTCGGCCGGAGCGGCCGCCCCGGCTCCGACGCCGACCAGTGCCCGGCCGGCATGGGCAACCGATGGGGTCGACACATGCACCAGCGCCCGCACGCCGTGGCGCCGGCAGGCCTCGATCACCGCACGGGTGCCCTCCACGTTGGTCTGCTCGTACTCCGCCCACGGGCCGACCACATCGACCTTGGCCGCCAGGTGCAGCACGACCTCCTGCCCGGCCGCGGCGAGCTCCACCACGGCGCGGTTCGACACGCTGCCCAGGATCTCCCGGCAGGGCAGGCCACTCGGGTGACGCTGCAGCACCGTCAGTTCGACGCCTTCAGCCAGCAGGGCGCGCGCCGTCGCGGCGCCGAGCATGCCGCTCGCACCGGTGAGCAGCACTCTCACGAGCGGCCCGCCAGCACCTTCTCGGCCCAACCGGCCAGCGCGGTGCGATCCACTTTGGAAGCATGCCGAATGTCGACCGGCAGGGCGTCGCGCACCAGCACCGCGGCGACCGGCACGTCGACCGCGGCCCGGACGGCCGCGCTCAGTTCGAGGTCGGCGACGCGCCCCCGGCGAGCTCTCCGGCGCGAGGTGGGTGGACTGCTCGGAACCACGATCACCACCACCTGTTGGGTACCGGCCGGACCGGCGCCGACCACCGCTGCGCAGCCGATTCCCGTCACCGCCTCGACGCGCTGCTCCAGCCCGACCGGCGTGAGCAGACCCTGCGGTGTGGTGATCAGGTGCGGGCGGCGTCCCTGCACCCAGAGCCGTCCCACACCATCGAGGTGCCCGACGTCGCCGGTGCGGTGCCAACCGGCGTCCCGCGAACTCGCGCGTTCGGTGGCCCAGAGGCCGTCGTAGCGCTGCTTGCCGTGCTCGGCGCGGACGCAGATCTCACCCACGACACCCGGCTCGCTCGTGAGCTCACCGACATCGCGAGCCAACCCGTCCAGCTCGCTGATCGCGATGTCGACGCCGGGCACCGCTCGCCCGACACACACCCCGTCGCCCTGGCCGGCCTGTTCGATCTCGCGCATCGACACGTCCGTGACGGGCAGCAGCTCCGTCATGCCGTACGGCGTGTGGGCCTCAGCCACCGGCATCAGCTCGGCGACCTGCCGCAGCAGCTCCAGCGGGACGGGGGCGCCGGCCGACATGAGCAGCCGCACCCGCCCGAGCGCCAACCGCTGCCCGGGCGTCAGCTCGCCGGCGGTCGCGGCGACATTGCGCAGCGCGGCCGGAGAGGCGAACACGACGGTCGCCTCAACGGCCAGCGCGGCATCGGCTAGCGCGGCGGCCGTCAGGGTGCCGGGCTTGGTGACATCGGTTGCCGGAACCGCCGAGGCTACCCCGAGCGCGGGACCGAACAAGGCGAACGGCGCGAAGGCCGCCACCATCCGGTCCTCGTCCGTCAGCCCGTACACCTGCCGGATGACGTGGAGTTGGGCGTGTACCTGCCGGTGCAGGTACAGCACGCCCTTGGCCGGACCGGTGGCTCCGGAGGTGAAGACGACCGCGGCCTCGGCATCGGCTGTCACCTCGGGCAGCGGATGCTCGTCCGCAGCCAGCTGTTCAGCCGCTAGCTCGGCCAGGGTTTCCCGCACGCCGAGAAGGCGGCGCTCAGCGGCAGGGGCTGCCCCGTCCTGCAGCGAGCCGGTGCCAGCCGGCCAGCCGGTGGCGGCCAGCCAGCGCGTGCCCGGCAACCGCATCCCACGTGCCGCCGCGAGGCCCTGGGCGGTGCCGATGACGTGATCCACCCTGGCACCGCGCAGCGCTCTGCCCATGCCGCGTAGCCCCAGGCCCTTGTCCGCCACCACGATCACGGCGCCGGCCCGCCACACCGAGTACACCGCCACGGTCAACTCGATCGAGGGCGGGACGAGCAGAGCCACCCGCTGGCCCGGTGCCACACCGGCGTTCGCCAGACCTGCGGCGGTGTCGCGCACCCGCCGGTTGAGCTCCGCCCAGGTGATGCTCGCGCCGCCCACCTCGGCCGTCGCGATCTCGTCCGGGGTGCGCGCGGCCCGGTCGATGAGCGCCTGCCACACCGACGGGGCGGCGGTGTCAGCCTGAGCAACGGTATCTGCGTCACCAGCTGCGGCCGGCTGGCTGGAATCCAAGTCGTGCAACCACCGGGCGACGTCCTCGGCATAGCGCGGGGCGTCCTCGGGAAGCAGGTGTGATGCGCCGGCGTAGCGGTGGACATCGGCGCGCGGCAGCCGGATCAGCAGATCACGCAGGTACTGCTCGCCGAACACCGGGTCGCGCGGGCCCCACAGCAGCAGCGCCGGCACGTCCAGGTCCTTGATGCCGCCGCTGATGACGTCCAGCGCCGGCCGGCTCGGGTCGTCCTCGCCGAACGGGATATCCGCGACGAAGTCCCCGACGGACCGGCGGCGCCGCGCCCCGTGGTACGGCGCGGCGAACGCTCCACGCACCTCGCTCGGCAGCGGCGGCCACGACAGTGCGGTGGCGCTGCGGACGAAGACCGGCGTCCGGACGCAGAGCGAGTCGCGCAGCATGCGCAGGTGCGCCAGCCGGATCAGGGCGGGCGGTCGGGAGTCCTCAGGCTGGTGCACGGCGGTATTCGTCAGCACCACACCCCGCACCTGCGCGCGGTGTTCCAGCGCCCAGCCGAGCGAGATTATGCCGCCCCAGTCGTGGGCGAGCGTGACGACAGGGCCGGTGATTCCCAGTGCGGCGGTCAGGGCGCCGAGGTCGCGCACCCGCTCGGCCAGCGTCCGGGGCGCCGGCAGCCGCTCGGAGTACCCCATGCCGAGCTGGTCGGGGGCGATGACCCGCCAGCCGGGAGGGGCGGCCGCGAACATCCGCCGCCAGAGGTAGGACCAGGTCGGGTTGCCGTGCACGCAGAGCAACGTCGGCTGGTCCGGCGACCCGTCGCCAGCAACGGAGGCCGCTTCCGAGTCCAGAAGGTGCCAGGTGTGCCGGACACCGTCCGAGCCCGGCACCTCGACCGTGCGTGACCAGGCCGGATCGAGTCCTGGAAGGCCGGTCAGGTCCGGTGCCGGACCGGGCAGGGGCGGGGCTTTCAACGAGGTGGCGGGGGTCACCACTCCAGCTCGAGACAGCTCGCGTTCAGGCCCGATCCCACGCCCATCAGCAGCACCTTGTCACCACGGTTCAGCGAGTCGGCGCGGGTCGCCAGCGTGAACGGCACCGAGGCCGGCCCCATGTTGCCACGGGTGGGAAATGTCCGGGGAACCCGGTCGGGGTCGATGCCCAACCCGGCGCAGATTGCGTCGGTGTGCACCTGTGACACCTGGTGGATGACGTACAGGTCGGCGCCGTCGGACCAGTCGAAATGCGCCCGGGCGTCCTCCCAGAGCCCCACGCACAGCTCCAGGCCGTACTTCAGCAGGTTCTTGCTGTCGGTGCGCATCAGCTCGACGTCCCCGACGCACAGCTCGTGATGCGACGTCGACGCCCGGGTCGCGCCACCGATGATGCGATGACCCTCGGGATGCCGGTCGGCACGGCCCAGGACCATGGCCACCGCTCCGGAGCCCAGGGTCAGCGTCGCGAACTCGGCAATCACATCCTTGGACGTCGAGGCCTCGTCGGCGAGCCTGCGCAGCGCCGCCTCGTGCGCCGGGCGAGCATCCTCGCCGCACACGATCAAGGCGTGCTCGATCTGGCCAGAGTCGATCATGGCAGCGGCCAGCTGCATGCCGTTCAGGAAGCCCAGGCAGGCATTGGTGATGTCGAAACTCTGGCACGAGCTCGGCAGGCCGATCGCGTCGTGCACCGATGCGGCGGTCGCGGGCTCGAGGTGGGCCCGGCTGACGGAGGTGTTGACCAGCAGGCCGATGTCCTCGACGCTGACCCCGGATTCGGCGATCGCCTTGCCCCCTGCCATCGCGGCGCCGTCGGCGAAGGTCGTGCCATCAGCCCACCAGCGCCGCTCCCGGATACCGGCCAGCCGCTCGATGAGTCCAGGACGAAGACCCACCCGCCGGTAGGCTTCGACCAGTCCCTCGTCCAGTTGCGCTGAGGTGACGACGACAGGTGCGTCGATCAGGGCGACCGTGAGTACGGTGGCGTTGGTCGATCGGAACTCCGAGTTGCCCGCCATGTCCTACCTTCTGCAAGCGACGTCGGGTCGCTGCACCCGCGTCGTTCCGCCCGCTGCGACGTCGCTGCAGCGATATCTCGCATTCAGTGTGCCATCGTCCCTGCGCTCCGCCACCATCACAAGTCCGGTCCGGCGCCGGGCGGCTACCTCTGCGCGCGCTCGTAGCCGCCGGTGTGGCGGTGTCCCCGGCAAGCGCTATTGAGCACTTCGCGCGGTATTATACCGGCGTGAACTCAGACTTCGACGGTTTCCGACCGAGTGAACTCTCCCCGGCCGAGAACGGGCGTCGGGGCCTGCTCCGCCCGAAGCGATCGGCCCACACCGGTGATTCCGAGCGGGACGCCGGATCGGTTCGCCGAGGCGCGCTGCTCGGCGTCCAGATCGTCGCCGCCGTGCTGTCGCTCACGGTCCTGGTCGGCAGCGGCATCGCCTGGGCCACCTACCGCAACTTCACCGCCGACATCCGCCGCGTCGAGATCAGCACCCACTCGACGGCCGCGGCGAAGAACATCGACGGCAGCGCGGAGAACATCCTGATCGTCGGCAACGACGACCGCGACACCGCCACGGACGCGGAGCTGGCGCAGCTGGGCACCACCCGGGATGGCGGGTCCTACAACACCGACACCATGATGCTGCTGCACGTTCCCGCCGACGGCAGCAAGGCGACCGTCATCTCGTTTCCGCGCGACTCCTACGTCGCCATCCCGGGCCACGGCAAGAACAAGCTCAACTCCGCCTACGTCGACGGGGTCGCCGACAGCCACGGCAACAAGGCTGCCGGCGCCTCACTCCTCACCGACACGCTGGAGAACCTCACCGGGCTCAACATCGACCATTTCGTGCAGGTCGACCTGCTCGGCTTCTACCGCATCTCCAACGCGATCGGCGGCGTCACCGTCTGCCTGAACAGCGCCATGCGCCCGGCGACCCACACCGGCCAGATCGGCAACGGCTTCGACTCCGGCTACGAGGCGGACGGCTCCTTCGTCCGCAGCTACTCGGGTATCGACCTGAAGAAGGGCGACAACGTCATCCGCGGGACGCAGGCACTTGCCTTTGTCCGGCAGCGGCACGGCCTGCCGGCCGGTGACCTGGACCGCATCAAGCGGCAGCAATACTTCCTGTCCGCGGTGTTTCGCAAGCTGACGTCCGGCGGCACCCTGCTGAACCCGTTCAAGCTGCAGCACCTGCTCAATGCGGTCACCTCGTCGCTGACCATGGACCAGAGCCTGGATCCGGCCAAGCTCGCGCAGCAGATGCAGAACCTGAGTGCCGGCAACGTCACCTTCACCACCATTCCGCTGGCAGGTGAAGACCCGAACTCGCCGGTCGGCGACGTCGTGCTGGTCAACACGGCCGCCGTGCCCGGCTTCATCAGCTCCCTCATCGGTGGACAACCGGCGAAGGCCCCCCAGAGCCCCACGACCGCCGATCCCAAGACCGTGACGGTCACGGTGGTCAACGACAGCGACTCCCTCGGTCGCGAGAACGCCAATGCCGCCGCGTTGCGGAAGCTGGGCTTCAAGACCACGGTCCCGCCCGCGACGACCGACGTGGTGCAGAAGACGACGATCGAATACCCGCCGGGTGCCGATACCGCGGCGCGGGCGGTGGCGAAGGTGGTGCCGGGTGCCGCGCTCTCACAGAGCGACGGCGTCAGCGCGGTCACCCTGATGCTCGGCAACGACGGCGTCCAGGTTCCGTCTGCTGGGTCCTCCGGTGGATCGTCCAGTTCGTCGTCCGCGACTGGCCAGAGCAGCGCCCCGGCGTCCGCCAGCCACCCGGTCACCACCAACGCGGCCCAGGCCGGCTGCATCAACTAACTCCCAGCTTCGGCTGATCAGCGGCTGGTGCTGGAGTATCTGGACGCGGCCGACGCCAGCCTGAAGACGTTCCGGGGGGTCGCCCGCTGAGCTGGGCTTGCCGGGCAGCACCCGCGCGTGATGAGCGATGATCGCGGGGTGACGACAATGCGGGAGCCGGCCTGTCCCAAGCACATGGTGTTCGGCCCGTGCGGCGGCGTCCGTCCGGACCTTGCGTGCGAGATGGGATCGCACCGCTGCCCGTTCACCGAGCGTCCCGCGGTGACCTGGCCGCAGCGCCCGGCCGGCGGTCCGGTGCCGTTCAGCAGCTTGCTCGATGCTGCCTCCCGCGGCCCGGTGGTGCTGACGGACCTGACGCTACCGGCCTTCGACCGGGCCGCCGTGGGCGAGATCACCGGCATCCTGCGCGGCTCGTGCGACGCCGTCCTGGTCGGTGAGCACCAGAACCGGCCGGACTTTCCGCCGACCGTGATGACGGACCTGATCCGCGAGGCCGGCGGCGTGCCGTGGTTGACGCTGACCTGCCGGGATCGCAACAGACTGGTCCTGGAACAGGAGCTGGCCGGACTGCGGGTGGCCGGTGCGGACGGCGTGCTGTGCGTGACCGGGGACGGCCGGGCGCCGGGGGTGCGTCCGGACGTGACACAGGTCTTCGACCTCGACGGCACCCGGCTGGCCGGGCTCGCCGCGGCGACGGGCCTGGCGGTCGCCGTTCCGGAGGCCCCGCACGCCCCACCGCGGGCGTTGCGTCCCGAGCGGTTGTTGCAGAAGCAGCGGGCCGGCGCGCACCTCGCCGTCCTGAACCACGTGGGCACCGCGGCCGAGCTCGGCGCCTTCGTAACGGCCGCCCGCGGCTTGGGCGTCACCCTGCCGATCATCGCCGGGGTCGCCGTCTACACCGACGAACGGTCGGCGCGCGTCCTGCAGAACTTTCCCGGCCTGGAACTCGATCCGGCGCCGGTCGAGCGGGTGCTGTCCTCCGCCGATCCGCTTTCCGCGGGCATCGACGCCGCCGTGGGCGAGGCGCGCGAGCTGCTGGCGATCGAGGGAGTGGCCGGGGTGAACCTGTCCGGCCTGGCGTCGGCCCGGGGTGAGACCGCCGCGGCCGAGATCAAGGCAGAGATCGGACGTCGGATACGGTCGGCTGATGACTGAGTCGCAGGCCATGGCCGACGAGTTCGACACCATAGCGAAGTGGACGGCGGACGCCGTCGAGAGCCTGGGCCCGGACCACGCGGTACCCGCCGGCTGCCGGGGCAGTGGCAGCCCCGCAGCATTGGAGTGGCTCGCCGAGCGGCTGGGCCTGCGGTCGGGCCTGACCCTGCTGGACTCCGGCGCCGGCGTGGGCGGACCGGCCGAGCTGGCGGCGCGGCAGTTCGGTGTGGCCCCGGTGCTGGCCGAGCCGATGGTCGATGCCTGCCGGGCCTCGGCGCGGCTGTTCTCCCGTCCGGTCGTGATCGCCTCCGGGGAGCGGCTGCCGTTCGCCGCTCACAGTTTCGACGCGGCGTGGAGTCTGGGCGTGCTGTGCACCGTCGAGGACCAGGACGGACTGCTGAGCGAGCTGCGGCGGGTCGTCCGGCCGCGCGGCGCGATCGGGTTGCTGGTGTTCCTGCGGGCGGTGCCGAGGCTGCCGACCCAGCCGGAGGGCAATCACTTTCCCTCCTCGGACGAGCTGGCGGCACTGCTCGACCGGGCGGGGCTGGCGGTGTGCGAGCAGGCCGCGCTGACCGACTTCGCCGCCGCGCCCGAGGAGTGGCAGGCAGCCGTGAACCGGGTCGACACGGTCATCGAGCAGCGACACGGTCACGACCCGCGCTGGCAGACCGCGCAGGAGCAACAGCAGCTGATCGGCAGCCTGATCAAGGACGAACTCGTTCAAGGCACCCTCGTCTCGGCGGTCGCCACGAGCTGAACGAGGCAGCATCAGCCGGCCCAGTATTCAGCCGACAGTCTCGGGCGGTCAGCATCAGCTGGTCGGGGTCAGGCGGTGAGTTCGGCCAACGCCGCGGCGATGGTGTCCGCGCTGAGCCGGCGGGTTGCTCGCCCGACGGACAGCTCGCAGCGGACCACCCGCGGGTCCGCGGTCGCGCTCGCCTGCGGCCACACCCACAGGCTCTGTTCCTCCGCCAGCCGTCGCGCGTTGGCGGCGAAGCGTTCGGCGGAAACGTCGAACAGCAGGTGCATCATCGGCGTCTGCGGCGGGTCGGGTACCACCCGGACGCCGGACAGGCCTGCGACGGCGCGGGCGATGGCGCGGGCGTGCTCCAGGTTGGCCGGCATCGCCGCCAGCCGCTCCGGGAGCAGGGTCAGCGCGGACGCCGCCGCCGGCCACATGCCGTGCAGGGTCCCGCCGAGGCGACGGCGCCACTCCCGCACCTGGGCAACGACCTCGGCCGTGCCGGCGACGCAGCAGCCGGGTAGCGCGCCGATTCCCTTGTAGAACGAGACGTAAACCGTGTCGAACAGCGCGGCAATCTCGGCCGGTGAGCGCTGGTAGCCGGCCGACGCCTCCCAGAGCCGGGCGCCGTCCAGATGTACCACGGCGCCTCGCCCGCGCGCCCACTCGACCTGACTGGTCAGCTCGTCCCAGCCGGGCAGCTCACCACCGAGGTCACGCTGCGGCAGTTCCAGCAACAGGGCCGCGAACGGCTCGGCCACGGCCTCGAGATCGGCGAGCGTTATCAGCCGGTCGGCGTGGCCCACCGGCCGGCCGACGAGCGCGTGCAGCCGGGCGTGCGCCTGGTTCTCGTGCTGGTCGAGGTGGCAGAACGGATGCCACAGCACGGTGCGCTGGCCGCGGTTGTCGGCGTGCACCCGCAGCGTCGCTCCCTGGGCCATCGTGCCGCTGGGCAGGAATACGGCGGCAGGCTTGTCGAGTAGTTCGGCGATGTGCTGCTCGAGATCGGTGACGATCCCGCCGTCACCGTAGACATCGGGGATCACGTCCTGACCGATGGTGGCGAGCAGGTCCCCGGGATGAACCAGGCCGTCGCCGATGAGAAATTCCGAACAGGCTGCTCGCCGAAGGCGGGTCTCGTCATCCACGCAGCCCAGTATCGCGCACCCTGCAAAGGACTCCCGCAGGCGCGATGCGCTGCTGGCGTTGTGGCCAGCTGAGCACGCACGTCCCCTTGACCCACTTCCTATAAGACTTGTAACATCCTGTTAACTTTCGTCCCATACGTCGAGAAGAGATGCCATGCGCGTCCAGCGAGCAATGCGCGACCGTGCCGCCACGTTCCTGCTCAGGCGGCGAGTTCCAGGCGGCTGCCGAGCCGTTGTGGCCGCCGCCGCGCTGCTGGCCGGCTCGCTCACCGGAGTGCTGGTCACGCCCGCCGCCTCCGCGGCCACGCCCCCCTGGATGGACGCCTCGCAGACTCCGGCTCAGCGCGCCGCCGAGGTGTTGGCCGTGATGACGCTGGACGACAAGTTGTCGCTGATGCACAACACGACCAGCTGTCAGTACGCCGGCTGTACGCCGTCGTCCTTCTCCGGCGGCACCCTGCCCGCGCTGCACCTGCAGGACGGCCCGGTCGGCGTCGGTGACGGGGTGACCGACGTGACGCAGTTGCCCGCACCGGTGGCCGGTGCCGCGAGCTGGGACACCTCGCTGATGCAGCAGTACGGTTCGGTGCTCGGTTCCGAGCAGTGGGGCAAGGGCGTCAACGTCGTACTGGCCCCGACCGTCAACATCGTGCGTGACCCGCGGTGGGGACGGGCCTTTGAATCACTCGGCGAAGACCCTTACCTCGCGGGACAGATCGGCGCGGCCGACATCAGTGGCATCCAGGCACAAGGCCCGATGGCGCAGGTGAAGCACTACGCGGTCTACAACCAGGAGACGAACCGCAATTCGACGTCGGACAATGCCATCGTGGACGAGCGGACCCTGCGCGAGATCTACCTGCCGCAGTTCGAGGCGGCGATCAACCAGGGCAATGTCGCGTCGGTGATGTGCTCGTACTCCACCGTAAACGGGCAGTACGCGTGCGAGAATTCGCATCTGCAGAACGACATTCTCAAGGGCAGCCAGGGGTTCGCGGGCTTCATCACCTCCGACTGGGGCGGTACCCACTCCACCGTGGCGTCGGCGAACAACGGGCTCGACATGGAGATGCCCGACAGTGACCTGTACTACGGCAGCGCGCTCAAGACCGCCGTCCAGAACGGCCAAGTCTCGCAGGCGACCATCGATGACCACGTGCGCCGCATCCTCACCGAGATGTTCCGGTTCGGCCTGTTCGACAAGAGCCAGACCGGAACCAAGAGCTCGGTCGTCACCAGCAGCGCGCACACCGCGACGGCACTGCAGGTCGCTGAGCAGGGCAGCGTGCTGCTGAAGAACAGCGGTCCGGTGCTGCCGCTGGGTACCGGTGCCCACACCGTGGCGGTGATAGGCGCGGACGCCGGCGCGCAGGCGCAGACCCAGGGCGGCGGCAGTGCCGGGGTCAACGCCTCGTACACGGTGACGCCGTACGCCGGGATCAAGAACCGGGCCGGCGTGGGCGCGAGCGTCAACTACTACCAGGGCGTAGCCGGTTCGGACGGAGCGCTGCCCGCGGTGCCGACAAGCGCCCTCACGCCCTCCCAGGGCAGCGGCAACGGGTTGTACGGGCAGTTCTTCGCCAACACCGGGCTGACCGGCGCAGCCGTCGCCACCCGTACCGACCAGAACCTGGACTTCAACTGGGCGGGCGCGTCGCCCAACGCCGGAGTGGCGACGACGAACTGGTCGGCCAAGTGGACCGGCGCCGTGCACCCGCCGACGACCGGCTCGTACACCTTCTCGCTCACCAGTGACGACGGCAGCCGGCTGTACGTCAACGGCCAACTGGTCATCGGCAACTGGGCGGACCAGGGCTCGACCACCAAGACCGGGACGGTGACACTGACCGCCGGCCAGGCGGCCACCGTGGAGGTCGACTACTACCAGGGCGGCGGTTCGGACAACCTCACCCTCGGCTGGCAGGTGCCCGGCCAGTCGCTGCAGGACCAGGCAGTGACGGGCGCCAAATCCGCTGACGTCGCCGTGGTGTTCGTGAGCAAGTACGAGTCCGAGGGCTACGACGTCGGGGACATCGACCTGGGGTCCGCGCAGAACAACCTGGTGAGCGCGGTGGCCGCCGCCAACCCGAACACGGTGGTGGTGCTCAACACCGGCTCGGCGGTCACCATGCCATGGGTGGCTGGAGTCAAGGGTGTCGTCGAGGCCTGGTACCCCGGCCAGGAAGACGGAAACGCGATCGCGGCGCTGCTGTACGGCGATGTCAATCCCTCCGGCAAGCTGCCGGTGACCTTTCCGGCGAGCCTGAGCGACGTTCCCGCCAGCACTCCCGCGCAGTGGCCGGGGCAGAACGGCACCGTCCAGTACTCCGAAGGGCTCGGGGTCGGTTACCGCTGGTATGACGGCAAGAGCATCGCGCCGCTGTTCCCGTTCGGGTTCGGGTTGTCCTACACCACCTTCGGCTACAGCGGGCTGACGGTGGGAACGCCCGACGCCAGTGGCAACGTGGCGGTGGGCTTCACCGTGACGAACACAGGCACCCGGACCGGCAGCGAGGTCGCCGAGGTCTACGTCGGTGAGCCGGCGGTGACCGGTGAGCCGCCCAAGAGCCTGCAGGGATTCCGGAAGGTGGCCTTGGCAGCTGGCGCGTCCAGCCAGGTGAGTCTCACCCTGCCGGCCCGGGCGTTCCAGTACTGGAACGGTACCGGGTGGACGACGGCGGCCGGAACGAGCACCGTCTATGTCGGGGCGTCCTCACGCGATCTGCGGCTCACCGGCACCGTCGGCACCGGCTCGGCCGAGACCGCCCTGCCTCGTACCGGCTGGACGGCCACCGCCTCGTCCTCGGCGGGTGGTGACGTTCCGTCCAATGCCCTGGACGGCAGCGCCTCGACCCGGTGGAGCACCGGCACCGCGATGGCGAACGGGCAGTACTACCAGGTGGATCTGGGCACTGCCAGGACATTCGACCAGGTCACGGTCGATGCGGGCGGCAGCACCGGCGACTACCCGCGCGGGCTGTCGGTGCAGGTGTCCGGTGACGGGGCGTCCTGGACGCCGGTGGCCAGCGCGACGGCCGTCACCGCGAGCCAGACCGTCACGTTCGCCCAGCAGACGGCACGGTACCTGCGACTGGTGCAGACGGGCAGTTCAACGTCCTGGTGGTCGATTGCCGAGCTGACGGTGTCCGCCGCGTCCGGCGGCAGCACCGGGGGAAGCCCGACAGCGCTCGCCCGCGGGGGCTGGACGGCGAGCGCCAACCCGTCGAGTGGTGATGCCCCGGCCAATGTCCTGGACGGCAACCTCGGCACCCGGTTCTCCACCGGCACCGCGATGGCGTCCGGGCAGTACCTGCAGGTCGATACCGGCTCGGCACATACCTTCGACCAGGTGGTCATGGACTCCGGCGGCAGCACTGCTGACTACGCCCGGGGTTACACCGTCCAGGTATCGAACGACGCGAGCAGTTGGACCACCGTCAGCACCGGAGCCGGGACCGCCGCGGTCGTGACGGCTCGCTTCGCCAACCAGAGCGCCCGCTACGTGCGGATCGTTCAGACCGGCAGCTCATCGTCCTGGTGGTCGGTCGCCGAGCTCAACCTGTACGCCGGCTGACCTCAGCCGGATCAGTTCAGCAGTTGGAAGCAGCTCAGCCGGTCACGGTCCTGCAGCCCAGGCTGCTGTCCGTTCCCGTGGCGTAGTTCCGCGCCGTCACGCAGACCCGGTTGGTGCCCTTGGCCAGCGTCACCTGGTAGCTGAAGCCGTGGACGCCGGTGATTCCGTAGGCGGCGTTGACGTCGCCCCGGGTCACCGCGGTGTTGCCCCAGGCGACGTGCTTGCCGTTGACGTCGATGATGGCCTCGATCGACCGGGTGGAGCGTCGTAGTCGAACATCCAGCCGTTGACGATCGCCTTTCCGGCACTGACCGAAATGGTGTCGAGCGTGCCAAGCGGCGAACCGGACAGCCGGAACGAGCCGCAGCCCAGCCTAGTGCTGGCCCCGGGACCGAGGTTGAGGGCGTAGACGCACGCGGTGCTGGCGCCGTCCGGTAGCGGCACGGTGATGGAGTAGCCGTGCAGACCGGTGGCCTTGAAGGCCTGATTGATGTCGGGCCGCGGCACGGTCGAGTTGACGCCGACGACGAACTTGCCGTTGACGTAAGCCCGAACCATCAGCGGGGAGTTGGGCTGGTCGTAGTCCAGGCTCCAGCCGTGGAAGGTGACGACGTTCGCCTGGACGGACACGCCGCTGACGCCGCCCACCGGTGACCCCGACAGCACGATGGTCTTGCAGCCGAGTTGGGTGTTGGGAGCGGCCGCGCCGAGGTTGATGGCGTACGCGCAGACGTTGTTCGTGCCGTCGGCCAGCTTCAGCGGGATCTGGAAGCCGTGCGCGCCGGTGAGGTGGTAAGCGGTGTTGATGTCGGTGCGGGTGACACTGGTCTGCGCGTAGGTGAATGGCTTTCCGTTGACGTAGATGAAGATCCGAAGGCTGCTGCTGGTGTAACCGGGGTCGAAGGCCCAGCCGCGCATGGTGGCGGTGCGCCCCAGCACCGAGACGCCGTCGACCTGGCCGACCGGGCTGTCGCTGACGATTCGGCCACCCGGCATGAGCAGCTTCGCCTCGGACGTCACCATGCCCGCGATGGGGGAGCCGTAGGGGCCGCCCTGGGTGAGGATCACGACCGCGTACCGGTCGCTGTTGACGAAACCGGTGGAGTTGAACGCCGGTTGACCGGCCGCGTTGTCGCCGCCCCAGCCCTGTTTCACACCGGCGCCGGTGGTGGCGCTCGGAATGCCGAAGAACTGGTAGGTGCCGTCCGAGCCGTACTGGGTGGCGTGGTGCATCGCGTTGCCCAGCCAGGACCAGACGTCGGACCGGTGCCGGACAGTGTTGTAGAAGGCGGTCATGCCACGGGCGTTGATCTGGGTACCGCCCCACCAGCCCGGCCGCAGCGGCGGCGATCCCAGGTTCGGAATGTTCAACGCCTGCTTGACCCAGGTGATCACCGAGTCGCCGCCGGTGCGGCCGTACAGGGCGTTGGCCGAGGCGTCGTCGGACTGCGTGACCATCTTGTAGGCCGTGGTCTCGTTCCACCCCGACATCTGGCCGGTCATCAGCAGCCGGGTCGCGATGAACACCTTCATCACCGACTCGTACGCGTAGGCGCTGTTGTAGTCACCCGCGCCGGAGAACGCCCCGGTCTGGATGTCGACGACGCCGATCGAGGTGCGATAGCCGTGCTGGCTGGCGTAGTTCACCGCGCTCGCGGCATTGCCCGAGATCGACGCCGACGCCGGTGCGGCGCTCGACACCACACTCAGCAAACCCGCGACGAGCCACGCCGCCGCCACCCCGGAGAAGAGCCTCGTACGCATTCGCAGCCAATCTGACTCGCTGTCCGGACGCTGTTGTCCGGTCGCTTCCGTGGCCCCGGCGGACACCAGGGGACGTGCTGCCGGCCTACCTATCGGTCGCTTTCAACGGACGTGCAGGCGTGCTGGAGGAAAGCCGCGGCGCCGACGCCCTGGCGGTCAGCACGGGACCGGCGGCGATGAGCGCTACTGTCACGGCCACAACCGCCACGCCGACCCGGCCCGAGGCGGCTGCTGCCAGCCCGACGGCGGCGAGGATCTCGACTGCCATGACGACCCGCAGCGAGGTGGGCTCCAGTTCGCTGAGCCTGCGGTGCACCGCGAGCAGGGCCTGCGGCGTGCGGCAACGCGAACTCAGCACGACGGCCGCGCCCCGGACGAGGCCGAACAGCAGTCCCGCACCGAGGGCCGACGAGGGCGATCCGCTGACCGCGCTGAGCAGTACCAGCAGGTACGTCGCGGCGGTCATGATGTACGTGGCGAACCCGGTGCCGATCTGGAACCCGAAACCGGCGGCGTACAGCCACCGGCGATAGCGCATCAGCCACTCCTCGTTCACCTGACGCGCATGCAACGGCAGGTGAAAGCCGCCCACTCGACGATCGGCGGCCAGTGCGACGAGACAGCCGACGGAACCGAGAGCAGCGCTTACCCCGAGGTGGTGCGACAGCGGCGTGAGAGCCAGGGCGAGCACAGAGCCCGCCAGTCCCAGCACCGCCCCGCCCGCGCCCGCGCCGGCAACGAACCAGAGAGTCGTCAGCCAGTACCGGTTACCCCGGGACCGCTCGGACAGCGGATTGATCGCCGACACCATGGACAGCCCGCACGGCGACCAGGTTCCGCGCGCGGCCGCGACCACCGCGACGAGCAGGGTCAGCGCCGTGCTCATCGGGGCCCCGCCGTGGCGGTTCCCGCCGGAAGTGCCCGGACGTCGTCGCCGACGGTTACGGTTGCCCCGCCGATCATGCTGTCCGGCGCGTCGGGATTGGCGGCGTACACCGTGTACGTGTGCGGCCCCGGCGATCGCTGCAGCGTGATCTCGAACTGCCCCTCGGAACCCTCGGTGGTGTGTCTGGACAGCGCCGCGCCGTCTTCGAACACGGTCACCGCCACGGCCGCCGCCGGTTGATCGGGATCAGCGGCCCAGCCGGTCAGCTTGACCGTGTTGCCCAGCACCTGGACGTCCTCGACGCGACCGATCGGACCCGTCTGGTCGACCGCGACGGTCTTGCTGCCCAGCGCGAGTTCGGACGTGCCGCCGCCGAGGCCCATCGGGTGGACGGTGAAGGTGTGCACGCCCTTGCCCGCGGTCAGCGTGATGTCGAAGCCGTGTTTCCCCTTGACGCCATAGCCGGTTTTGACATCGGGCCGGGACACTCCGGTGGGGTACCAGTGCAGGCCGTGGCCGTCCTCGTACACCGCGACCGCGATCTCGACGGCCGGGTTGTCCGGGTCATAGGCCCAGCCTCGCAGTCGTACAGTGTTGCCGGACGCGCTGACGGACTCCAGCTTGCCGCTCGGGGCGACCGCCGCGGCGCGCACCGCGACACTCCTGGCGCCGAGCAGCGGGTTGCCGACACCGCCGCCGACGTTGAGGGCGTACACCCTGTAGGTGTGGGTTCCGGCCGTCGCGGTCACCGAGATGGTGAAGCCGTGCGCTCCGGTGATGTGATAGGCGGAATTGACGTCGCCCCGGGTGATCGTGGTCGGCGCGCTCAGGATTCGCTCGCCGTCCTGGTACACCACGATCCCCAGTGACTCGGTCGGCTTGTCGCGGTCATAGGCCCAGCCCGTGATCGTCACCTTGTTGCCCGAGGTGGTGATCGAGTCCAGGTGCCCGATCGGCGCCGACCCCGGATTCACGGTGAACGAGCGACTGCCGATCAGCGGGTTGCTGCTGCCGCTGCCCACGTTGATCGCGTACACCTTGAACGCGTGCGGGCCGTTGCTCGCGGTCAGTGAGAGCTCGAAGCCGTGGTTGCCGCTGATGTGGTGGGCGGCGTCGATGTCGGCACGGACGTGGTTGGCCGTGACGAGGCTCAGTCGCTTGCCGTCCTGGTAGATCGCGACCTGGATGGACGTCGACGGCTGGTCCGGGTCATAGGCCCAGCCGCGGATGTGCACGGTGTTGCCGGAGCTGGTGATCGAGTCGACCGACCCAACCGGGAGCTGCCCGGCGACGCAGGGTGCGGAATGCGTGACGGTGTTGTTGTCGGTGGCACTGGAGCTGCTGCAGGTGCCGCCGAACTGGACCCACGGCGGCGTGCACGACACCACCCGGCACAGCACGGGACCGGTGTTGGACCACGGGATCTGCGTGCTGCACTGGCCATAGCGGAACTGGTTGCAGGCCACCCGCCGCTGGTCACAGGTGCTCTGGTTGCAGTGGCAGGTATAGCGCCGTCGCGGTAGGCGTTGCAGTCGATGTAGTACCGCGCGGAGCCACCGCAGAACGAGGCGTTGTCGGCCTTCCACCAGCCGCCGATGAAGGAATCGGGCGGGCAGCTGTTCCTGCCGCCGTTGATCGTGCAGCAGAACACGGTGTATCCGGCTTCGCAGGTGTTGTCGGCCCCGCACACCGCGTCGTACGCGCTGGCCGGCCGGGTGAGATAACCCCACGGGTCCACGGCCAGTGCCGCACCGAGCAGCGCAGCCCCGCCGAGGAAGCCGCGGCGCGGTGGGCCGGAGTGCTCCTCCTGCCGGTCCGTGCGCTTGGCGACCCGGTTGACCAGTCGCTCGGTGAGGGTGGCGGTCATGGCGAAACCTCGATCCGATCGAGAACGGCGTTGACCTGCTCGGTCAACGGCACCGCCTGCCGATGCGAGCCGAGGACGACGTAGAGGCAGAACGGGCGGTTCCGCTCGGTGAAGAAGTGCTGGAATCCCGCCTGGCCGGCGACTCGTCGTTGCATGCCGTTGGGATTGAACTGACCGGCGCTCACCCGCGGCAGGCCGCGTGGCTCGTACAGGGCGGTGCCCAGGCAGTCGGAACCGAACTCCAGCAGCGCGATGAAGATGTGGGCAGCGCCCATCCGCTCGACAGCGCCGGTGCCGTAATCGCCGCGGGAGGCGGGCAGCGCGAAGTTGGCCAGGTGCATCACCGGATGGGTCCGCTCACCGGGCCAGCCGGTGGGGTGCGGGTACGCGGGACCGGCTGCTGCGGCGTGGCTCGCCGTGGCTGGGCTGGCGGCCGGAGCGGCTGGAACGGCGCGCTGGTAGATCCGGCCTTCCCACTGCCTCGGCAGCAGGACGGCGACGCCGTGGCCGGCCAGCTCGGTGGCTGCGTCGGCGGTCGTCATCGCGACTCCACCTGCTCAGCGGCATCGCTCGGGGCGTACAGGCTGGGGTCGCCCGGGCCGATACCGGCGCGCAGCAGTACCGGTCGACGTCCTGCTCGCGCTCGCGGTCCGCGGCCGGCTTGACCACGGCGGAACCCGCTTGCAACGCGGGGTGATCTCGATCGTCGACCGACTGCTGGATCAGGCCGCTGACCTGGCTGAACGACGTACCCGAACCTTCGCCCTTGATGCGGCCGGTGCGGCCGTCGGCCACCACGACGTAGGGCGAGCCTGGAACCTCGAACTCGGCCCATGCCTGGCTGGACATCACCAGGTCGACACCGGGTGGGCACAGTTTCGACAGGGCGGCGGGGCTTTCCTCGTCGGCGCTCTTGGTCACGACCAGCAGCCGGGTGCCGCCCGGCGCCGCCCAGGAACCGTCCGGGTCCGCCAGCTCGTGCCAGAAACCCGTGCAGCCTTCGCACGAGGAGGACAGGAACGCGATGATGGTGTCCTGCTCCACCCCGACGGTGCGGACGGAGATGATCTCGCCGCGCAGCGAGACACCGTCGACGTCGTGCGCGGGTGCCCACTCGTCGCGGCCCTCGATGCGCTGCCCGGTGGGCTCTGGGATCGCTGCGATGGTGCGGAACGGCGGGGCGCCCGCGGGCTGGGCACCGCCGTCTAGTTGGTGCAGCCGACGCAGCACGGTGGCATAGCCGCGCAGCAGGCCCGCCACCAGGACGCTGAGGATCAGCAGCAGAACAGTCTCTACCGTGACGAGGGCGATCAACGAAGAACCTCAACCTGGGAAGCGGCGCGGAGCAGTTCCGGCAGCGCGGTCATCAGAAGGTAGCCGAGGTAGGCCAGCACGCCCGCGCCCAGCACGAGGGCGGCCGCGGTGGGGCTGTGCTGGGAGAACTCACCGAGCACGGTGCCGGGCGGCCGGATCACCGCGGCGACGCCGATCACCGCGAACCCGAGATTGACCGCGGTGTGCCAGTGCGTGACCTCGGTCGGGCGGCCGAAGCAGGCGCAGTCCTGCCCGGCGGCAACTGCCATCATCCGGATGGACATTGCGGCCAGTACGGCGAACGAGACCGCGATAAGCGCGGCACCGAGCCGACCCCCGATCAGGATTGCCGCTGTTCCGGCTGACAATTCGAGAACTCCGGCGAGGCGGGCGGTGAGTGCGCCGCTGAGCCGTTGGGCTCCGGGGATGCGGGCGGTGACCAGGGCTGACCGACCGGCGTGCCGGCTGACGATCTTGGACAAACCCGCGGCTGCCACCAACAGCGCCGCCGCGCTCACGAGACCGATCACATCGCCCCCCCCGTCACGTCCCGGGTGGGACGACCGACACAGCTGACGCGCTAACCAGATCACGCTGACTACGAAGTCGCAACATGTGATTGCAGAGCGTCACCAGGCTGTGCCGTGAGGTGCCTGCTCAGCCCGCCCTGGTCACCACCTTGGTCACCCAGAACTTGCCGTCGGATTCCCGGGTGACGGTGACGTCAATGCTCCGGCCGTTTCCGACGTAGCCGAACACCGTCGGCCCGTCGGCACCGGACTTCGGCAGGTACACCGCGGTGCCGGTCATCTTGGTGGACAGGCTGCGGGTCATGGCCAGCGGGACGGTGCCCGGCAGCACGCAGGCCAGCGCCTGTTTCTCATCGCCCGCGCTGAGCGCGCCCAGGTAGGCATCGGCGGTGTTCTGCGCGATGTCGGTCGCGACGCACAGGTTGGGCGGGATGCTGATGTTCGAGGGCTTAAGTGAGGTGCTGGGCTTCGGCGAGGTGCTCGGCGTCGGAATCGTGGGCGATGAGGTGCTGGGCTTCGGCGAGGTGCTCGGCGTCGGAATCGTGGGTGATGAGGTGCTGGGCTTCGCCGTCGCAGCTGCCGGCGACGAGGTGCGCACACTGGAACTGGATGGCGCCGCGCTGGTGGCAGCACTGGTCGCGGTGCGGATGGTGGCCGGTGCGCTGGTCGTCGTGGGCGCCACCGAGCTGGGAACCGCGGTCGTACCGGCCGAGCTGTCTGCCGGCGATGCTGTGGTGGACGATCCGGTGCAGCCGGCCACGGATGTGCAGAGCAGCACCACGCCGGTCACTGTGAACAGCCAGCGTCGATGAAGCCTCGTGCCCACGACAGGCCCCCTTCCGGAGCCGGCGAATCGTCAGCCGGCCGCCCGCGCGACCGGCAATGGTGGCGAGCATAACCGCATTATCTGTCTGGCATAGTGGTAAATCGCGCCGCGTCACCGGTCGATCGCGCGACCGAGCTTGCCGAACTGACCGGGGGATCCGGACCGTGCTGGTCACCGTGCAGAACCGGGTTACCCGAGGAAGATCACTCACCCGTGCGTAGTGTCGGCACCGGCGCGGCCACCGAGGTTCCGCTCGGCCGCAACATCTGGCTCCTCACCGCATGCCAGTCGCTCTATTACATGTGCGTCAGCATCGACCTCACCCTCACCGCCATTGTGGGGCTGTCGATGGCGCCCAACATCGCTCTCGCCACGCTCCCACTGGCCATGATCACCATCGTGGGCACCGCCGGATCGGTGCTGGCCGGCCTGGCGACGTCGCGAATCGGCTATCCCGCCGTGATGATCGCCGGCGCGCTCAGCGCTGTGGTCGGTGGCGCGCTGTCCGGCTACGCCGTCGTCAGCGGCTCATTCGGATTGCTGTGCGTGGGCACCGGTATCGTGGGACTGTACCGCGCGACCGGCGGCTACATCAGGTTCATGGCCTCCGATCTCGCTCCTGAGGGCCACCGTGAGCGGGCCATCTCGGTCATCCTCTGCGGCGGTCTGGTCGCCGCGTTCGCGGGACCGTGGCTGGCCACCGCGAGCAGCCACTTCTTCTCGGCGGAATATGCCGGTTCCTACCTCATGGTTGCCGTGCTCAGCCTGCTGAGCGTGCCGCTACTGCTGACCTTGCGTCCACCGCGAAGCCGTCGGGCAGCCGCCGCAGCCGATGCGACTGCTCGGAATGCCATTGCCGGTCAACCGCTGCGGCCGATACCGCTGTCAGAGGCCTGGCATTCGCGCGACTTCGTCACCGCTGTGCTGACGCTGGGCATCGCCGGCGCCGCGATGACGATGATCATGGCGATCGGCCCGCTCGGGAGCGAGCACGCCGGGCACTCGGCAGGCGCGGGGGCCAGCATCATCCAGTGGCACCTGGTCGGGATGTTCGCCCCGTCACTGTTCAGCGGCGCGCTGATGAAGCGATGGGGCCGCAAGCGCATTGCCGTCATCGGCGCCGCGCTGCTGACCGGCGGTGCTGTCGCGGGATCGGCGGGGGAGGGTTACCTCAACTTCCTGGCCGCCCTTGCCCTCAACGGCATCGGCTGGAACTTTCTCTTCGTCGCGGGCAGCGCCTTCCTCGTCGCCTGCTATCCACCCGGGCGGGGCGGCCGGGTGCAGGCGGTGGCCGAGGGTGTCGGCTCGGCAACGTCCGTGCTGGCCTCGCTGTCGGCCAGCGCGATCTTCTACGCCATCGGGTGGCAGGGCACCAACATTCCGGTGAGCGGCCTGGGCGTGTTGTTGCTGCTGTGGTTCGCGCTGACCGCGGGCGCCCAGGCGGTCGTCCGGCCGGCGCCGGCCGACCCGGCTGACGTCAGCGCGGCTGCAGCTCCGCCAGCTGTCCCAGCCGTCCGGCGGCACCTCGACGTGGATGATTCGTGAACTCGGCGACGATGGACAGCCAGGTGTCGCTCAGCTCCGGGCGCACCGGGAACTTGACGGCTATGAAGATCCCGCAGACCGCCAGGGAGGGGATGGCAGGCTGACCGCATGGACGCGGTGGCGCAGGTGTGGCACCGGGCCTGGGCGGCCCAGGCCCCGCCGCCGGCCGAAGTCATGGTGGTGACCGCCGCGCTGGCGCTGCTGCTGGTGCTCTACCGGCCCGCATGGGGCCTCAGCCGCCACGTCGTCACGATCGTCCACGAGGCGGCGCACGGGGTTGTGGCGCTACTGGCGGGCAGGCGGCTGGCCGGCATCCGGCTGCACTCAGACACCTCGGGCCTGACGGTGTCGCGTGGCAAGCCGCGTGGGACCGGCATGATTCTCACCTTCGTCGCGGGCTACCCGGGCCCGGCGCTGTTCGGGCTCGCCGCCGCGGCGGTGCTCGGCAGCGGTCATGCGGTGGGGCTGCTCTGGGGGCTGCTCGCCGGATTGGCCTTGCTGCTACTGCAGATTCGCAACTGGTTCGGCCTGTGCTCGGTGCTGGGTACCGGGTCGGCGGTGTTTGCGGTGTCCTGGTGGCTGGACGAGCGGTGGCAGTCAGCGTGCGCCTATCTGATCACCTGGTTCCTGCTCTTCGCGGCACCGCGCCCGGTTCTGGAGCTGCAGTCCAAGCGATGGGGCGGCGGCGCCCGGGATTCCGACGCGGACCGGCTGGCACGCCTGACCGGGCTGCCGGGGTTGGTCTGGGTAGGGCTGTTCGCCGTCCTCGCCTTCGCTGCATTGGCAGTCGGCGGCTATTGGCTGACGGCACCGTACCGGCGCTGACCGTCGCCGCCCGCCGGGGAGCCGAGCACCCTCCGCTCACCACAGACTCAACGAGTTCTCGAAGATGGCCGCGATGTCGTCCTCGTGGACCGGCCGCGGGCAGGTGGCGAGCAGTCGCTGCTGCTGCATGGTGCCGCTCACCAGGTCATCGATGTCCGACTCGTCGTAGCCGACGCCGGCCACGCCATTGGGAATGCCGATGTCGCGCATCAGCCCGACCAGCACGTCCGGCAGAAAGTCGGCGGCCTCGCGCGGCTGGGTGGCATCCGGTGCCAGCAGCGTCGCCGCCCGCAGGTGGCGTTCGGGATTGGCCTCAAAGGTGAAGCGGAATGCCTCCGGGGCGGTGAGGGCAACGGACATGCCGTGCGGCACCATCGGCTCGTCCTGCGGATAGTCCCTGGGACGGAAGTCCTTCACCCGTCCCGCGATGGGATAGGCGTTGGCGTGCGGAATGTGCACGCCGGCATTGCCGAAACCCATTCCGGCGAACGTCGCGGCCATTGCCATGGCGATCCGGGCATCGCGGTTCGAACCGTCGGTCACCGCCTGCCGGAACGATGCCGCCAGCAGGCTGAGCGCCTTCTCCGACCACATATCGGCAATCGGGTTCGAGCCGCAGTACGGCACCCGCTGCTCGGCGGTCTTGTGCTCGTACGAGCCGTACGGCCGCGCCGTGTAGCTTTCCAGCGCGTGGCACAGGATGTCCATGCCCGCCGCGGCGGTCACGCCGGCCGGCTGGGTGAGCGTCAGGTCCGGATCGATGACCGCCAGGGTGGGACGGAGCCTGGCGTGGCTGATACCGGTTTTGACCTTGAGCGCAAGCACATCCATTACGCAGATAGTGGTGGATTCCGACCCGGTGCCGGTCGTGGTGGGAACCGCGACGAGCGGCTTCAACGGGGCGCTCGGCGCTCGGCCGCCGCCGACCGGCGGGTTGATGTAGTCCATCAGCTCGCCGGGGTTGCTGGTGAGCAGGTTGACGGCCTTGGCGGTGTCGATGCTCGAACCACCGCCCACCGCGACGAACGCATCCCACGGGCCGTTCTCGCGCGCCCAGTCGATGGCCTGCCGCAGGCTCTCGTCGGTGGGCTCGACGTGGGCCTGGTCGAACACCGCCGCCTCGATGCCGAAGGGATGCAGCTGCTCGGCCACCCGCTGCGGCAGGCCGATAGCGCTGAGGCCCGGATCGGTCACGACCAGCGCCCGCCGCACGCCGAACTGGGACAGGTCGAACCCGATCTCGGCAGAGCTACCCGGCCCGAACTTCAGCTGCGGCGCGCCGTAGGTGAAGACCGTCTCCGGGGTCGACGGGATGGGCAAGGTCATGGCGTCGCCTGCTCTCGAAAGGTTCGCATCGCGGGTGGCAAGACAGTGTCCACTCCTAGACTGTGTCCAACTCCGACGCCCGCCGGTTCCAGGCGACGTTCCAGGCGACCCGGAACAGCGGCCGGACGTCCTGCAGCGCGGCCGGCGGGTTCACCGCAGCGCGGGGGACGACCCGCTCCCAGCGGACGCTGCGACGGTGCAGCACGCCTGCGGGGTCGCGTGGCGCGAAGGTGTACGGCCCGGTGACCACACCGGCCAGCAGCGCCGTGCCTCCCGAGATCAGCACCGCCAGGTCGTCGCCCGGCTCGACGAGGTCGATCAGCGCGCGCATGCCCCGCGACGGGCGGCGCGAGGGCTTGGCCTGCAGGGCGCGCAGCGCGGCCAGGTCGGACCCCGCTACGTCCACCCGGATTCCGGTCCCCTCACCGAGGCCCACCTCCCCGATGGACACCGCCCGGCCCAGGCCCTCGTCCGACTCCGGGCGCAGCACCCACAGCCGGTGCTCGTCGCCGTCGCCGGTGACTGCCTCGGGGGCCAGCGGATCGGGGCCCGGCCAGAAGTAGTCGAGGCCGTCCGGGGTACCGGCGAAGCGCTCCCGGTAGAACTCCGGGTCCTTGGCGATCAGTCTGCTCCGGTGTGAGGCGTGTAGCCGCTCGTCGCCGAGCCAACTCGGCAGCATCCCGGCCTGGGCCAGGTCGGCCTGTGTCCTGTCCCGCACCCAGGGCGCGAACTCCGCCATCTGCTCGAAGGTCGAGTCGGCATGACCGCGTGCCATCCAGACCTGGGCGCAGTCCAGGCCGTAACGCACCAGGGCCTCCGTCCGGCCATGCCACATCCGTACGGCCGGATGGTTCTGCCAGCCGTAGTCCGGCAGCTCCAGCGCGCGCAGGATCTGCAGCGTCTCGACGCGCTGCTTGCCGAGCCGCGGCGAATCCAGCACCTCGGCGCAGGCGACGAAGTCCGAGTACGGCAGGAACGTTTGCATCGATCCAGAGTGCCTGACCGACCCGGAATCCGCCTCAGGATCGGCTCCCTCAGGCCTCGTGGTGCGAGTGCCCTGACCCCGGCGACGGCTCCGGGCTGCCGCCCATCATGGACAGCATGGCGCGGCCACCGGTGCGGAGGAACCGCCAGAGCAGTACTGCGGCGAGCACGAGGAACACGATGTTGAGAACGCTGGTGTAGTTGAGCCGGATGCCTTCGACGCCCATGCTCGCATGCCGCTCGGCGGGAATGAGACCCAGCGGTTGGAAGGCGAACTCGATGACGTAGCCTGCCGCGACCATGGTGGCGTAGAAGGCGCCCAACAGCACCCACGCCATCCGCGCGCCGTAGTACTTGGCGTAGATCACCAGCAGCGGAAGGATGATCAGATCGGCGAAGATGAAGCTCACCACCCCGCCGAAGCTGATGCCGCCGTTCCACAGGACGGCCGCCAGCGGGACATTGCCGATCGAGCACACAAAAGCGGCGATGGCCACCAGCGGACCGATGATCGGGCCCCACAGTTTTGCGAGCAGGGGGTGGCCGGCGAAGAACAGGTGCTGCCAGAAGTCCTCGGGCACCCAGGCCGCGGCCATGCCGGCAACGAGCAGGCCGATCACCAGGTCCCGGAGCACCGCTGCCCACTCCATGACGAAGTTGTGGCTGATCGAGGTGAAGCCGTCGGCGCTGATCAGGCGCCGCAGGAAGCTGCCCTGCCGGCCGACGCTCATGTCCATCGCGGCGTGGCCTTCCATCGAGCCGGCCAGCGCCTTGTCGGCCTGGGCCCGCGCGGCGGCGATCAGCTTGGCGGACACGAAGCGGCGGAAGATCAGCGCCAGCAGCAGGATCATCAGCGGCCCGCCGACGAACTCGGCCACCGTGAACTGCCAGCCCAGCAGCAGCGCCAGGATCAGGCCGAGTTCGATCACGAGGTTGGTGCTGGCGAACTGGAACGCCATCGCGGAGGTGAAGTTGGCGCCCTTGCGCACGAGCGACCTTGCGAGGGCAACCGCGGCATACGAGCAGGACGACGAGGCGGCGCCCAGTGCCGTGGCTGTGGCCAGGCTTCTCGGCCGATCGTCGGGCAGCAGACGCGCGATGGTGCTCTTGGGCACGAGGGCCTCGATCACCGCGGACAGGGTGAAGCCCAGGATGAGCGACCACGTCACCTGCCAGGTCATCGACCCGGCAGTCTCCAGTGCGTGCAGCACGGCGGAAATCATGCGACCGAATATACTCCATGGGGGTATAGGGGAGCTACCCGTTGCCGACGGGGATATTGTGTCGGTCGCCGTCAGGAGCGCACCAGCCGAGCGATGGCTTCGGCCGCCTCTTTCACCTTCACGTCGGCCTCCGGGCCACCGGCGCGGGCCGCCTCGACCACGCAACCCCCCATGTGCTCCTCGAGCAGGCCCAGCGCGACGGATTGCAGGGCCTTGGTCGCCGCGCTGACCTGGGTGAGGATGTCGATGCAGTACTTGTCGTCATCGACCATCTTGGCGATGCCGCGGACTTGCCCCTCCACCCGGCGCAGTCGCTTCAGATAGTCGTCTTTGTTCGCCGTGTAGCCGTGCACGTCGCCTCCTCAGGGCATTCCGCAGGCCGCCGCGCATACTCCCGTGGGGTACTTGACAAGCGGGTCGATCCGCAGGTAAACATACCCCGCAGGGGTACGGTAAGAATATCACGGCGCCCGTTAGGCGCATGAATAAGGAGTAAAAATATGGCAGCGAAGACGTACACCGTCACCGGAATGACCTGCGGGCATTGTGTCAGCTCGGTGAGCAGCGAGGTCGGCAAGGTCGCGGGCGTCGAATCCGTGCTGGTCGACCTGCCCACCGGGCACGTCACCGTCAATGGTGAGGGTTTCGCGGACGAGCAGATCCGCGAGGCCGTGGACGAGGCCGGCTACGCGCTGGTCGACGCCTGATCAGGTCGCCGGACTATCCGCGGCAGCCGCCGCACCGCGCCGTAGCGCGAGAGCGAACAGCAGGAGGAACAGCATGACCAGCAACGACATCGCAGTGCGCCAGTCATCGGCCAGCACAGAGGCCAGAGTGGAACTAGCTGTGGGTGGTATGACCTGTTCCTCCTGCGCCGCGCGGATCGAGAAGAAACTCAACAAACTGGACGGCGTCGCCGCCAGCGTGAACTATGCGACCGAGAAGGCGACCGTCCGCTACGACCCGGCCGTGATCGGGCCGTCCGAGCTGGTGGCGACCGTGGTGGCGACCGGCTATACCGCTCAGTTACCCAAGGCCGCCGAGGCCGGCTCGGACAACACCGAAGCGCCCGACACGGCATCGGTCGAGCTCGCTCACCTGCGCCAGCGCCTGCTGGTGTCGGCAGTGCTCACCCTTCCGGTGGTGTTGCTGGCCATGGTGCCGGCCCTGCAGTTCGACAACTGGCAGTGGCTCGCGTTGACGCTCGCCTCGCCGGTGGTGGTGTGGGGCGGACTGCCCTTCCATCGCGCGGCGTGGACGAACCTGCGTCACCTCGCGGCCACCATGGACACACTGGTGTCGATGGGCACCGTGGCGGCGTACGGCTGGTCGCTGTATGCGCTGTTCTTCGGCGACGCGGGCCTGCCCGGCATGCGGATGCACTTCGACGTCACGGCGAGCTCGGGCAGCGGTGCGAGCGACATCTACCTCGAGGTCGCCTCAGCCGTGGTCACCTTCCTGCTCACCGGCCGCTACCTGGAGGCACGCGCCAAGCGCAGCTCCGGAGCGGCGCTGCACAGCCTGCTCGCACTCGGTGCCAAGGACGTGGCCGTGCTGCGCAACGGTGTGGAGAGCCGCATCCCGGTCGCGGACCTGCTGGTCGGTGACACCTTCGTGGTACGCCCCGGTGAGAAGGTGCCCACCGACGGCGTCGTCGTGGAGGGCTCCTCGGCGATCGACGAGAGCCTGTTGACCGGCGAGTCGGTACCGGTCGAGGTCGGTCCCGGGGACGGCGTCACCGGTGCAACCGTGAACGCCGGGGGGCGGCTCATCGTTCGTGCCACCCGAGTCGGCGCGGATACCCGGCTGGCCCACATCGCGCGCTTGGTCGTCGAGGCGCAGTCAGGCAAGGCGCCCGTTCAGCGGCTGGCCGACCGGATCTCGACCGTCTTCGTTCCCATCGTGCTGCTGCTGGCGCTGGGGACGCTGATAGGCACCCTGGCGACCGGCTCCGGTGCCGTCCGGGCGTTCACGGCAGCGGTGGCGGTGCTCATCATCGCCTGTCCGTGTGCCCTCGGGCTGGCCACGCCCACCGCCCTGCTGGTGGGTACAGGTCGCGGTGCCCAGCTGGGTCTTCTGATCAAGGGCCCGGAGGTACTGGAGTCCACCCGGCGGGTGGACACCATCGTGCTCGACAAGACCGGAACGGTCACGACCGGACGGATGAGTCTGCACGGAGTACACGCTGCCAAGGACGTCACGGCCGACCAGGTGCTGCTGATCGCCGGTGCGCTGGAGGCCGCCAGCGAGCACCCGATCGCCGCCGCGATCGTTGCCGCCGCCACAGACAGGGCCGCCACAGACAGGGCCACCACAGACCGGGCCGCGAGCCCCAACGTGCTCCCGCCGGTCAGCGACTTCAGGAACTCCGCGGGCCTCGGCGTCAGCGGGACGGTGACCGTGGATGGCCACGCCCATTCGGTCGTCATCGGCCGTCCGGCGTTGCTCGCAGAGCTGGGCGTACCCGCGGAAGACAGCCTCAAGGCCGCAGCCGATTCCGCCGCCGCAACGGGCCGTACCGCTGTCATGGTGGCGTGGGACGGGCAGCTGCGAGGTGTCATCGTCGTCGGCGACACGGTGAAAGAAACCAGCGTGGCCGCGGTACGACAGTTCCGCTCGCTGGGTTTGCGCCCGATGCTGCTGACAGGTGACAACAGGGGCGCGGCCGTGGCCGTCGGTAGCGCCATCGGCCTCGATCAAGCCGACGTGATCGCCGAGGTGCTTCCGGAGGAGAAGGTCAGCACGGTGACCAGGTTGCAGGCTGAGGGCCGCGTGGTGGCCATGGTCGGCGACGGGGTCAACGACGCGGCGGCGCTGGCAGCCGCGGACCTCGGGCTGTCCATGGGTGCCGGCACGGACGTCGCCATCGAAGCATCGGACATCACGCTGGTCCGGGGCGACCTGACCGCCGCTGCGGATGCCATCCGGTTGTCCCGGAGCACCCTGCGGACCATCAAGGGCAACCTGTTCTGGGCGTTCGGCTACAACGTGGTGCTCATTCCGGTGGCGGCCGCGGGGCTGCTGTCACCGCTGATCGCCGGTGCGGCAATGGCATTCAGCTCGGTATTCGTGGTGACCAACTCACTGCGGCTGCGTCGCTTCCGTCCAGCCGGGTAGGGCTTCGGTCACCAGCGCCAAAGCGCCACCACGACGGCCGCGCGGCCCCCACCTTCTGGTGGGGGCCGTGCGGCCGTCGTGCTCAGTCAGCGGTAGATCACCAGGTCGGCCGGGACGGCGCCGCGCAGCTCATATTCCCGGGCTCCGACCGGACGGCCGGTGTAAAGCCGAACCAGTGTCTCCGCGTCGGTGCGCAGGTAGGCCCGCTCCACCTGATCCGGCAGCATGCGGCCCATCTCCAGCGTCCGGTCGGGCAGTTCCGCGGTGAGCAGCGGCGTGTTGCGCGCACTGCTGCATGTTCGCAGCAGCGCAAGCGCGTCCTCCGTTCCGGCGGCGGCATAGGCCGGGGCCAGCCCGAGCGCCTCCCGGACGTCACCGGCGTGCACCCACTCGCCCAGGGCTATGACGTCCAGGCGTCCCTCAGCGGCGGCGATGACCGGGCCGGCGTCGGCATATCCCGCCTCGAGTTCGTCGATGAGCTCGGCCATGGACCGGCCGGCGCGATCGGTGACGTCCTTGCTGTTGCACGCCGGGCAGAGGTCGTGCAGGTCGTCCGCGGCCACCCGGGTCAGGGCAGCCGCGCAATGCGCCAACACGTCCCGCACGGTCCAGCCCGTACACGGTGTGGGCAGCAGGAACGACGACTCCGGGGCTCGTCGGAGCAACGGGATCAGGCACTCGCGTTCGGTCAGCAGCAAACGGCCGGCGCCGCCCCGGTCCGGGGGATCCAGGTGGGAGACGGCGCCTGCCAGCGGCATGCCGAGGGTCGGAGCCCCCGGGACGGAGTCCATTAGCCGACGGGGGAGAGGAACCGCTCGTCGATGACCTCCAGCTTGCGGAAGTCGTCGACGTTGAGGGTCTCCGTGTCGATACTCCGGCCGCTGACCTGCTCCAGCAGGAAGACGAACTCGACGAAGGTCAGCGAGTCGATGAGCCGGTTCTCGATCAGGTCGTAGTCAGCCGGGATGTCGTCGCGTTCCGGGTGCCGCTTGAGAATCCAGTCCTTGAGCTGCTGCAGTGGTGCGTCCATGGTTGGCTCCTTCACATCGATGGGCAGGGCTTATTGAATCCTGACGGCGTGTCCGGAGACTTACTTGTTTGAGAACTCGGCGGTTTGCCGAGCTTCTTCGTGACGGTAGTACGCAGCCTCGAGTTCGGCTGGCGGGATGTCGCCGCAGTGTTGGTAGAG
>JAABUS010001377.1_pt1 | contig 53429 bp, 54 predicted proteins | sample 5560161 | NCBI WGS metagenome assembly JAABUS01 (sample SAMN10711885, study PRJNA513376) | rock metagenome | isolation source: Antarctica rocks | place: Antarctica: Victoria Land, Trio Nunatak nord | collected 2016-01-04 | reverse complement strand
CGGGTCGGGAACGCCATCACGCGCTGCGCGCGCACGATCGTCACCTGGCCGTCCTCGAGCGGCTGGCGGAGCGCCTCGAGCGCGGGACGCGTGAACTCCGACAGCTCGTCGAGGAAGAGCACGCCGTGATGGGCGAGCGTCGCCTCGCCCGGCGTCGGCTGCCCGCCGCCGCCGACCAGGCCGGACGCCGAGATCGTGTGGTGCGGCGAGCGGAAGGGGCGGCGCTGAACCAGGTGCCCGTCGTGCAGCCCGGCGATCGAGTGCAGCCGCGTGACCTCGATCGCCTCGTACGGCGTCATCGGCGGCAGCAGCGACGGCAGCCGCCGCGCCAGCATTGTCTTGCCGGTGCCCGGCGGGCCGTGCAGGAACAGGTTGTGTCCGCCCGCCGCCGCCACCTCGAGCGCCGGCACGAGCCCGTTGTGGCCGCGGACGTCCGAGAGGTCCGGCTCGTCGAGCGACACGGGCGCCGGGGCCGTGGCGACGGGGATCGGCGCCGGCTCGCGCTCCCCGCGCAGCGTCTCGACCGCCTCCTGCAGGTGCTCGACGCCGAGCACCTCGACCTCCGCCACGAGCGCCGCCTCCCCGGCGCGCGCCCGCGGGATCAGCAGCCGGGCGAGGCCATGGCCGCGCACGCCCTCGGCGACGGCGAGCGCGCCCCGCACCGCGCGCACCTCGCCGGTCAGCGACAGCTCGCCGAAGGCGGCGCAGCCGCTCAGCTCGTCGGCCGCCAGCTGGCCGCTCGCGGCCAGCACCGCCAGCGCCAGCGGCAGGTCGAAGCCCGGGCCGACCTTGCGCAGGTGAGCGGGCGCCAGGTTGACCGTGATGCGGTCCTGCGGGAACACGTAGCCCGAGTTGACGATCGCGGCGCGCACCCGCTCGCGCGCCTCGCGGACCGACTTGTCGGCCAGGCCCACGATCGCGAACGCGGGCAGCCCCTTGCGGATATCGGCCTCGACCCACACGCGGCGCGCCTCGACGCCGTCGAGCGTGAAGCTGTCGACGCGGGCGAGGCTCACCGCGCCGCGTCCCGGGGGCGGCCGCGGGCGACTCGGGCGACGCGGGCGACGCCCCCACCGCCCCCACCGCCCCCACCGCGGCCGCCGCGGCCGCCGCGGCCGACCCGAGCGGCCCGCATCAGAACGCCGCCTCGAGATGATCGAGGCGGACGAGCCGGTCGCGGTCGTCGAGCACGACGCCGATCGCGTCGAAGCGGATGCGCGCGAAGTACGGGCGCTCCCGGACGTCGTTGAACCACAGCCCGGCCATGCGCCGGACCTGCACCTGCTTGCGCTCGTGCAGGCTGTCCCACGGCCGGCCGCGGCCGAGCCGGCACGTCTTGACTTCGCAGAAGACCAGCGTGTCGCCGTCGGTGGCGATCAGGTCGAGCTCCCCGAACCGGGTCTGGTGGTTGCGCGCGACGATCTCCCAGCCGAGCCGCGCGAAGTGGTCGGCGGCGAGCTGCTCGCCCAGGCGGCCGAGCGACTTGCGAGTGTCGGCGGACATGACCGGCGACACTAGGCGCGCCGACGGAACGGATCACCGGGCGATCGTCGCGACTTGCGCGCGAGATCGTGCCGAAAGCGCTACAGCGCGAGCTGCTGGTAGGCGATCGAGGCGAAGCTCATGCGATGCAGCGGCGAGACGCCGAGCCTCTCGATCGCCGCGCGGTGCTCGGGCGTGGAGTAGCCCACGTGCGCGGAGAACTCCCAGCCCGGATAGCGGGCCTCCATCCGGTGCATGAAGCGGTCGCGCGTGACCTTGGCGATCACCGAGGCGGCGGCGATCGCGGCGCTGGTGGCGTCGCCGCCGACGACCGGCCGCTGCTCGAACCCCGTCGGAGGCACGGGGAAGCCGTCGGAGAGGCACAGGCAGCCCTCGCGCCCGACGCGGCCGAGCACGTCGGAGAGCGCGGCGAGGTTGGTCTTGTGCAGCCCGCGCTCGTCGATGCCGCGCACGCAGCGCGACGTGATCGCCACGCAGGTCGCCGCCCGCAGCACGCGCGGGTACAGCGCCTCGCGCCCCTCGGCGGTGTGCTGCTTGGAGTCGTTGAGAGCCGAGAGCGAGCGCAGGTCCGCGAGCTTCAGCGCCTCGTAGTCGAACAGCACGGCCGCGGCGACCAGCGGGCCCGCCAGGCAGCCGCGGCCGGCCTCGTCGGCACCCGCCACGAAGCGCGTCCCGAGCCCGCGGTCGTAGCGGAACAGGCGCGAGCCGGAAGCGCGGCGCCTGCGCTTGGCGCGCCGCGTGGCGCGGGCGGAGGCGCTCCGCGGCGCATGAAACTCCGGCCCGCCGGTGGAGGCGGGGCGGGCAGGAGCGGGCTCGCCCGTGGAGGCGAGCCGGGCGGAAGCGGGCTCGCCCGTGGAGGCGGGCCGGGCGGAAGCGGGCTCGCCCGTGGAGGCGAGCCGGGCGGAAGCGGGCTCGCGCGGCGAGGGCGCGAGCACGACCTCAGAGGACGCCGATGCGCTTGGGCGGCCAGTAGGTGGCGAAGGCGCCACCGATGATCCACTTGCGCGGGACGGGTCCCCAGAACCGGCTGTCGTCGGATGCACCACGGTTGTCGCCCATCATGAAGTAGTGATCGGCGGGAACGGTCACCTCGCGCTGGAACGTGCACTCCTCCCCCCCGCCGCACGGCCGCGCGAAGTCCTCCGTCTGGCGCTTCCCGTTGAGGATGACGTGCCCGTCCTGGATCGACAGCCTGTCCCCCGGGCCGGCCACGACGCGCTTGACGAAGTTCACGTCGGCCTTCTCGGGCGTCGCCTTGAGGCAGACCTGGCCCGGCGGCGGCTCCACGGCGCAATGGTCGTTCTGCTCCGCGCCGGCCGGCGGATGGAAGACCACGACGTCACCGACCTTGGGGTCGCTGAAGCGCGCGCCGATCCGGTTGACGAGGATCCGCTGGCCCTCCACGAGCGTCGGCACCATCGACTCCGACGGGATCCGATACGGCTTGACCAGGAACGCCTGGATGCCGAGCGCCAGCCCCAGCGCCACGGCGACGATCATGATCAGCTCCAGCAGCGAGCCGGATGCGGACGAGCCGCGCTCCTTGCTAGGAGGCGTCATCGGAAGCTGGGGCCTCGGTGGCCTCGGCCTCCTGCGCGACGACGTGGGGATCGCCTGTGTCCGTCGGCGAAGCCGACTGGGTATCGCCACCGGCGGCATCGAAAGCCTCAGCCTCGGCGAGCGCCTGCTCGTCGACCGCTCCGCCGGGCACCTCGTCGTCGGCCGCCGCGGCGGCGGCCGCCTCGGCCTGGGCGGCGGGATCGTGCAGCAGGCCCGCCTCGACGACCTGCTCGGGCCCGGTGTAGCGGCGCTCGCGCACGCGGGCGCGCTTGCCGACCCGGCCGCGGAGGTAGTAGAGCTTCGCGCGCCGCACGTCGCCGCGGGCGGCGACCTCGATGCGCTCGATCTTCGGCGAGTGCACGGGGAACGTGCGCTCGACGCCGACGCCGAACGACTGCTTGCGGACCGTGAAGGTCTCGCGCACGCCCTCGCCCTGGCGCTTGATGACGACGCCCTCGAAGACCTGCGTACGGCGGCGGGTGCCCTCGATCACCTGGAAGTGCACGCGCACCCGGTCGCCCGCCTGGAAGGACGGGACGCGGCGAAGCTGCGCGCGCTCGAGAGAGTCGATGACGGTGCTCATGGCGAAGAAAACGCCGCGAGCGAGGAACCCCGGCGGCGGCGCATCAGGATAGCGAAGCGCCGCCGGATTGCTCGGCTCGTGCGCGCGACTGCTCCGCGCGCCAGTCGCGGATGCGCGCGTGGTGCCCGCTCAGGAGGACCTCGGGGACCGTCCATCCGCGCCACTCCGCCGGCCGCGTGTAGTGCGGGTACTCCGGCGCGCCGTCGAGCGCCGCGCTGAACGACTCCTCGTGGGCGGAGTCCTCGTGGCCGAGCGCGCCCGGCAGCTTGCGCAGGACGGCGTCGCACACCACCATCGCGGCGAGCTCGCCGCCCGCGATCACGTAGCGCCCGATCGAGATCTGGTCGGAGCAGTAGTGCTCGACGATCCGCTCGTCGAAGCCCTCGTAGCGGCCGCACAGCAGCGTCAGCTCCGGCTCGGTCGCGAGCTCGGAGACCAGGCCGTCGTCGAGCAGGCGTCCGCCGGGCGTGAGCGCGACCACGCGCCGCCGCTCCCGCACCGCGACGGGATCGTCGCCGTAGCGGGCGCGCAGCGCGGCCTCCACGACGTCGACGCGCAGCACCATGCCGGCGCCCCCGCCGAACGGCGTGTCGTCGACCTGGCCCGCGCTCAGCGGCGTGTGCGCGCGGTAGTCGACGCACTCGAGCGCCGACCCGAGCGCGAGCGCGTTGGCCACGTGGCGCTGGCCGCGGAACCACTCGAACCAGTGCGGGAAGAGCGTGAAGACATCGATCTGCACCTCCGCTCACTCTCCCAGGAAGGCGAGGTCCACGTCGATGCGCCGGGCGGCCACGTCGATCGAGCGGATCGCGTCGCTGACCATCGGCACGAGCAGCTCGCCGCCGTCCGCGCGCACGACCTCGAGCGCCTCGCAGGAGGGCAGTGGAAGCATCCGCCGCACCTCCCCCACCGGCCGCTCGCCGTCGACCACGGCGCAGCCTTCGAGCTCGTGCGCCCAGTACTCGCCCTCCTCCAGCGGCGGCGCGAGCGCGGCGGGGATCGCGAGCGTCGCGCCGCGCAGCGCCTCGGCCGCCTCCCGCCCGGCGTGCCCGGCGAGGCGCAGGATGGGGCGCTCGTCGGTGCCCGCACGGCGCTCGACGCGCTCCGGGCGCCCGTCCACGAGCAGCTCGTCGGAGAGCGCGAGCAGCGCCGCCACCGGTCGCGTGACGTGGAACGAGCCGTCGAGCCCGTGCGGTCGCCCGACCCGCCCGGCCTCGATCACGGGATCGGTCATTCCACGATGTCGACGAGCACGCGGCGGTTCTCCTTCACCGCTGCGGCCTTCACCACGGTGCGCAGGGCCTGGGCGGTGCGGCCGCCGCGGCCGATCACCTGGCCGTAGTCGTCGTCGCCGACGGACAGCTCGAGCACGAGCGTGCCGTCATCCTCCTCGAACTCCTCGACGCTGACGCGCTCGGGCTGGTCCACGAGCGCGCGGGCCAGGTACTCGAGGAAGTCCCGCACGGGGCTCCCGCCTACTTGCCGCCGGGCTGGATGCCCTGCGTCTTGAGGAGCTTGCGCACCGTGTCGGACGGCTGGGCGCCGCGCTCGAGCCAGTGGCGGACGCGCTCCTCTTTCAGGACGATGGTGGAGGGGTCGGTCTGGGCGTTGTAGCGGCCGATCGTCTCGATGACGCGACCGTCACGCGGAGACCGGCGGTCGGCGACGACGACGCGCCACACCGGGTCCTTCTTCCCGCCGACGCGGGTGAGTCTCATGCTGACGGACATGTGCGGGCAGCAGTGTAGCGGCCTACCGGTTGCGCATGAGCTGCCCGAGATCGGGCATCTTGCCCGACTGCAGCCCCTTCATCATCTTGCGCATCTCGCCGAACTGCTTGACGAGCTGGTTGACCTGCTGGACGGTCACACCGGAGCCCTTGGCGATGCGCAGGCGGCGCGAGCCCTTGATCAACTCGGGATGACGGCGCTCGTAGGGCGTCATCGAGAGGATGATCGCCTCGATCCGGTCGAACTCCTTCTCGTCGACCTGCATCTTGGACAGCTGGTGGCCGGCGAGCCCGGGGATCATCCCGAGCAGCGAGGTGAGCGGCCCCATCTTGCGGATCCGCTTGAGCTGCTCGAGGAAGTCGTCGAGGCCGAACTGGTTCTTGCGCAGCTTGCGCTCGAGGACCTGTGCCTCGTCCTCCTCGAACGTGCGCTCGGCCTTCTCGATGAACGACAGCACGTCGCCCATGCCGAGGATCCGCTGGGCCATGCGGTCCGGGTGGAAGCGCTCGAAGTCGCCGAGCTTCTCGCCGGTCGACGCGAACAGGATCGGCTTGCCGGTGACCGCCTTGACCGACAGCGCGGCGCCGCCGCGGGCGTCGCCGTCGAGCTTGGTGAGCACGACGCCGTCGAACTGCGCGACCTCGGCGAACTGCTCGGCGACGTTGACGGCGTCCTGGCCGGTCATCGCGTCGACCACCAGCAGCACGACGTGCGGCCGGGTGATCTTGCGGATGTTGGCCAGCTCCTGCATCAGCGCCTCGTCGACGTGCAGGCGCCCGGACGTGTCGAGGATCAGCACGTCCTTGCCGTCGCGCTTGGCCTGGTCGAGCGCCCAGGCCGCGATGTCGACGGGGTCGCGGTCGGTGCCCTGCTCGTAGACGGTGGCGCCGGCCTGGCCGCCGACCTTGACGAGCTGCTCGACCGCGGCGGGGCGGTAGACGTCGCAGGCGGCGACCGCGACCGACGACTGGCGCTCCTCCTTCAGCCAGCGTGCGAGCTTGGCGGTCGCCGTCGTCTTGCCGGAGCCCTGCAGGCCGGCCATCAGTACCACGGTCGGCGGCCGCGGGGAGAACGTCAGCCCGGCCGACTGGCCGCCCATCAGGGCGGTCAGCTCCTCGTTGACGATCTTGATGACCTGCTGGCCGGGGTTGAGCTGCTTCTGCACCTCGACGCCGAGGCAGCGCTCCTTGACCGTCGCGGTGAACTGCCGGACGACCTTGAAGTTGACGTCGGCCTCGAGCAGCGCGAGCCGGATCTCGCGCATCGCGGCCGCGATGTCGTCCTCGGTCAGCGCCCCGCGCTGGCGGACGCCGGACAGCGTGCCCTGGAGCTTCTCGGCGAGTGAGTCGAACACGGCCGAGAACTCTAGACGGCAGGCTCGAACCTGAAGGGGGACTGTCCCGCTCTAGGTTCGACCGGTGTCCGGATCGGGTGGGATCGCGCCCGCGCCCGGCGGCATCCCGCTCGCCGAAGCGCCCGCCGCCTCCTGCGCGGCGGCCTGCGCGGCCTCGGCCGCGGCGGCCGCGTCGGCGGCGGCCTTCTGGTCGATCGCGTCGGGCCCCGACCCCACCTGCTTGCGCGGCGGCGGCGGGGCGCTGTTCGGGCCCAGGTCGCTGAGCGCGCCGCCGAGGTTGCCCAGTGCCTGGGAGAACTCCGACGGGATGACCCACACCTTGTTGGCCGACCCCTGCGCGAGCTGGGGCAGCATCTGCAGGTACTGGTAGGACAGCAGCTCCTGGTCGGGCCGGCCGTCGTGGATCGCCTGGAAGACGGTCTCGATCGCCTTGGACTCGCCCTCGGCCCGCAGGATCGCCGCCGTCCGGGCGCCCTCGGCCTTGAGCACCGCCGCCTGCTTCTCGCCCTCGGCGGTGAGGATCTGGGACTGCTTGGTCCCCTCGGCGGTGAGGATCGCGGCGCGGCGGTCGCGCTCGGCGCGCATCTGCTTCTCCATCGCCTCCTGCACGGTGCGCGGCGGCTCGACCGACTTGAGCTCGACGCGGTTGACGCGGATGCCCCACTTGCCCGTGGCCTCGTCGAGCACCACGCGCAGCTGCGAGTTGATGTTGTCGCGCGAGGTCAGCGTCTCCTCCAGCGTCAGGCCGCCGATCACGTTGCGCAGCGTGGTGACCGTGAGCTGCTCGATCGCCTGCAGCGGGTTGGCGATCTCGTAGGTGGCGGCCTTCGGGTCCGTGACCGTGAAGTAGATGACGGTGTCGATCCCGACGACGAGGTTGTCCTCGGTGATGACGGGCTGCGGCGGGAACGCGACCACCTGCTCGCGCAGGTCGATCAGCGGCTTCACGCGGTCGATGAACGGGACGATCAGCGTCAACCCGGCGTCGAGGGTGCGCGTGTAGCGGCCCAGCCGCTCGACGACGCCCGCCCGGGCCTGCGGAACGATCCGCACCCCGGCCATGGCGACGATCAGGACGAAGAGCGCGACCACGATCAGGGCGATGGCTCCGGCAGTCATGACGGTTCCCTCCTACTCAATCTGTGACAAGCGCCGTGGCGCCCCGGATCTCGACGACCTGCACCCGGGTGCCGGCCTCGTAGGTCTCGTCGTCCATGAACGAGCGCGCGGTCCACACCTCGCCGTCGATCCGCACGCATCCGACGCCCTCCTGGTTCGCGATCCGCTCGAGCACCGTGGCGCTCTTGCCGACCAGCGCCGCCGTGCCGGTCCGCACCTGGGGCGGCGTCCGCCGGTGCGATCGCGCCAGCGGCCTCAGCGCCGCCAGCAGGATCACCGAGATGACGAGGAACACCGCGAGCGAGCCGACGAACGGCATCCCCGCGGCGCTCACGACCGCGGCGACCGCGGCGCCCCCGGCGAACGGGGCCAGGAAGAACCCGAGCGTCGCGATCTCCCCCACGCCGAACACGACGGCGAGGATCAGCCAGAGGAGCCAATCTTCCATCCCACGATCGTACCTGGCCGGGTGTAGCCGATCCTAAGCGTCGCCCGCCAGGACGCCCTCGAGCGCGAAGACCCGCCGCAGGATCGCGAGCGAGGCGGCGTAGGTGGAGTCCATGCCGTAGTAGCTCAGCCCGCGCGCGCCGAGCGTGCGCGCCTGCGTGTAGGGCGTGTCGGAGGCGTAGTGGATGATCCCGAAGTCGATCGGCAACTTGGAGAAGTTGACCGCCTCCCCCACCGGGTAGCGGTCGACGTCGGCGATCTCGTAGACGGCGTTGCAGTACGGGCCGGCCTCCATCTCGACCACCGTGAACGCCTCCCGGTAGTAGAAGTCGAGGTACTCGCGGTTCTGCAGGAACGTCGACTTGACGGTCACCGCGCGCTGGTTGTCGAGGCCCGAGCCGAACATCAGGTAGGGGGCGATGTCGGTGACCGAGAACGCGTTGTCGAGCCAGTACGTCGAGCCGGAGTGCTCGTCGTGGATGACCGAGGAGATCATCACGTCGCCCACGTCGGCGTTCAGCGTGGCGGCCTTGCCGAGGATATAGACGCCCTTGAGCGTGTCGTGCGCCTCGGTGATCTCGCGCAGGATGTTGTACGCGGCCAACCCGAGCGGGTACTCGATGTTGACGATCACGGCCGGGTTGCGCGCGAGCTTGGCGGCGTCGATGTCGCCCAGCCGCGGATCCAGCCAGCGCGGGTCGAGCGAGTCGAGCGCGATCACCTGGGAGGACACGCGCAGCGCCGTGCGGGACGAGATGTGCGTGATGCCGACCGCCCGCTCCTCCTCCGAGCGCAGCTCCCGCATCGCCGCCGGCCGCGTCTCGAAGAAGTCGCGCGCCGAGAAGTAGAGGAAGTTCTCCCACGAGCCGTCGGTGCCCCCCTCGCGGAACAGCGCCAGCTCGGCGCGGAGGTCGTCGGGGCCGTCGCGCTCGACCCAGGCGGTCACCTCGTCCTCGCGCCGCCGCGCGGTGCCCGACAGCAGGTTGACCATCGAGTGCGGGTTGGAGGAGACGAAATACATCGGCCGGTCCTCGAGCGCCCGCTCGGCCAGCGCGCCGCGCACCGGCGCCCACCAGCGCCGCGTCATGCGCGCGTAGCCCACCGACGAGCCCCCGAGCATGCGCACGCGCAGGTTCAGCCGCCGCGCCGCCATCGTCTCCAGCCGCGGCACGTAGTCCTCGCCCCACGCCTCGGCGAGCTGCAGCCAGTCGTCCTCGGTTCCGCCGAGCACCGCCGCGCACTCGGCCGGCTCGGGCGCCTCACCGTCCGCCGGCCAGTCGGCGCTGCGCAGCCGCAGCCGCAGCTTGTTCCACTCGATCTGGTAGGCGACGAGCGTCGGCACCAGGTCGTCGAGGTCGGACGCCGAGGCCAGCAGCACCGCCATCGTGCCCTGGCCGTCGTCGTACCAGCGCCGCCGCCGGGCCGGGGCCTCCAGCGGCGTCCATTCGTCGAGCGGCCCGATCCCGTGGCGGGAGAACACCTCGACCTCCTGGCCCATCACGATCACGCGCGCGCTCGCCACCTCGTCGGGCAGGCGCCGGATCGAGTACAGGAACGCGCCCAGGTCGAGCTCCTCCGAGCCGGCCAGCGCGTGCAGGCTCGAGCTCATCGAGCGGTGCGACGGCTCGAGCACCCGCAGCAGCGTCTCGCCGCTGGAGCGCAGCAGCGTGGTGTAGGTGCGGTGGTAGAGCTCGACCTCGTCGGAGACCTGCTGGGCCGCGCGCGCGAGCGGGCTCCCGGCGGGCGGCGGGCTCGGGACGCGCAGGCGGGGAGCGGCCATGGGGAGAGGTTCTACCAGCGCTCGTACGGGACGCCGTCGGCGGCCGGCGGGCGCGAGCGGCCGACCAGGCCGGCGACCGCGATCAGCGTGAGCACGTACGGCAGCGCCTGGAACAGCGTGGCGGTGGTGGGCGAGAACACCGGCAGCCGCTGCGCCAGCGCGCTCGCGAAGCCGAACAGCAGCGCCGCGGCGAGCGCGCCGCCGGGCTTCCACTTGCCGAAGATCACCGCGGCCAGGCCGATGAAGCCCTTGCCGAGCGTCATGTTCTGGCTGAACGAGTGCACGAAGCCGATCGACAGGAACACGCCGCCCATCGCCGCGAGCGCGCCCGAGACCATCACCGCGCGGTAGCGCACCCGGATCGGCGAGATGCCGGCGGTGTCGGCCGCGAGCGGGTTCTCGCCCACCGAGCGCATCCGCAGCCCCTGGGGCGTGCGGAACAGGAACAGCGAGAGCGCCGCGACGCAGGCCAGCCCGATCCAGACCATCAGGTTGAGCTGCTCGAGCGCGTCGCCGACGAACGGGATCCAGCCGATCGGCAGGTGCACGTCGGGGATCTCGGGCAGGTCGTCGGGGGTGCCCTGGTCGCCGTAGATCTTCACGTAGAGGTAGCCGGTGATCCCGAGCGCGAGGAAGTTGATCGCGGTGCCCGACACGATCTGGTCGGCCCGCAGCGAGACCGCGAAGATGGCGTGGACGAGCCCCATCACGCCGCCGGCGGCGAGCCCGATCACGATGCCGCCGACCCAGCTGGAGGTCACGTCGGCGCCCCACGCGCCGAAGAACGCCCCGGTGAGCATCATGCCCTCCAGGCCGATGTTGACCACGCCGGCGCGCTCGGACGTCACGCCGCCGAGCGCGGCGAACGTCAGCGGCGTGGCGTAGCGCAGCGCGGCGGCCAGCAGCGCCGACCACACGACGACCCGCTCGAGGTTCCCGACGCCCGACGCGACCGCGCCGTAGGCGCCCGCGGCGCCGGCCACGCAGGCCACGATCGCGCCCCAGCCCACGCGCTTCTCCCCCGCGCGCAGCGCCGCGACGCCGAGGCCGGCGCCGGCCGCGGCGAGCACGAACGACGGCAGCACGCTGCGGATCAGCACGGGCGGGAGGACGACGTAGAACGCGAGCAGGCCCAGCCCGACCCCGCCCCAGCCGAGCCACGCCGCGCGCGAGACGCCCGCGAGCCGCGCGCGCAACCGCGATCCGCCGTCGCCGCCCCGCCCGGACCCCACGGCCCCGGGCGCGTCCGACACGGCGCTCATCCGGCCTCCGCCTCGCGCGCCCCGCGGCGCCCGGCCCCGAGCCTTCGCCGCAGCCCCCAGATCGACGTGACCAACACCGGCGCCGACACGAACAGCACGACCAGGCCCTGGATGATGTAGGTGAGGTTGGTCGCGAGCTGCGGCTCGAACACCGCCGGATCGAGGTTGCGCACCGACGTGCCGCTGATCAGCGCCCCGAACAGCAGCGCCGCGATGACGGTGCCGCCCGCGGTGTTGCGCCCGAGCAGAGCGACCGCGATGCCGAAGAAGCCGATCTGGGACACCTGCAGGTCGTTGGTGGCGACGCGGAACTGCCAGCCGAGCACGTCGAGCGCGCCCGCCAGGCCGGCGAAGACGCCGCAGATCACCATCACCTTGACGTAGTTGCGGCCGGCGGGGATGCCGCCGTACTCCGCGGCATCGGGGTTGAAGCCGACGGCGCGCACCTCGTAGCCGGTGACCGAGCGGTTGAGCAGCACCCAGAACAGGGCGGTCACCGCGAGCGCGACGAACAGGCCGATGTGCAGGCCCTGCAGCTCCGGGTCGCCCCAGAAGACCGGCAGCCGCGCGCTCTCGAGCACGTCGTTGGAGACCGGGATCGACTGCTGCGCGGGATCGGAGTTCTGCAGCGGGCCGCCGAGCCCGAACAGGTAGATCCCGGCCCACAGCGCCGTGTAGTTGAGCATGATCGTCGAGATCACCTCGTTGGCGCCGGTCGTCGCCTTGAGGAACCCGGCGATGCCCGCCCACACGCCGCCGAACACGCACGCCGCGACGATCGCGAGCAGGATGTGCAGCAGCGCCGGCATGCCCTCGAACGAGGAGCCGATCCAGACCGCGCCGATGCTGCCGACGATGTACTGCCCCTCGCCGCCGATGTTGAACAGGCCGGCCCGGAACGCGAACGCGACGGCCAGGCCGACGAGGATCAGCGGCGTGGTCAGCAGCAGCGTCTGCTGGAGGTTGAGCCCGGCGAGCGACCGGTCGTCGCTCGAGATCCACGGGAAGAACCAGTTCAGGCCGCTGCCGTCGAACACCGCCTTGTAGGTGTCGATCGGGTTGGACCCGGTGGCCAGCACCACCAGGCCGCCGACGAAGAACGCGATCAGCGCGGTGATGACCGGGATCAGGATGCCGCCGCCGCGCAGGTAGCCCGACAGGCGCGAGGCGACCGTCAGCGTGCCCGGGCCCTCGCCGCCGCCGAGCCCGGGGGTGCTCATACCGCTCCGGCCCCGCGCCCGCCCAGCATCGCGACCCCGATCTCCTCGTCGGTCGCGTCGGGCGCCAACTCGGCCACGATGCGGCCGTCGTAGATCACGAGCACGCGGTCGGCGAGCGCGCGGATCTCCTCGAGCTCGAGCGAGACCAGCAGCACGCCGCGCCCGGCGTCGCGCTGCTCCAGCAGCCGGCGGTGCACGAACTCGATCGCGCCGACGTCGAGGCCGCGCGTCGGCTGCGCGGCGACGGTGACCTGCGGCTCCTCGGCCAGCTCGCGCGCGATCACGACCTTCTGCTGGTTGCCGCCCGAGAGCGAGGCGGCCGGCGTCTCGGGCCGCCCGCCGCGGACGTCGTACTGGTCGAGCAGCGGGCGCGCCTGCTGGGTCATGCGCTTCGGGGAGAGCAGGCCGAGGCGGCTCAGCGGCGCCCGCCGGTACTCGCGCAGAGCGAGGTTCTCCGCAAGCGTGAAGTCGAGGATCAGGCCGCGCCGGTGGCGATCCTCGGCGATGTGCCCGACGCCGGCCTCCAGCGCGCCGCGCACCCCGGTGCCGGTGATGTCCCGGCCGCCGACGCGCACGTGCCCGGCGCTCGGCACGCGCAGTCCCGTGATCGCCTCCACCAGCTCGGACTGGCCGTTGCCGTCGACGCCGGCGATCCCGACGATCTCGCCGGCGCGCACCTGCAGGGAGAGGTCCCGCACCGCAGGCAGCCCCCGGTCGTCGGCGACCTCGAGCCCCTCGATCTCCAGGATCGGCGCCGCGGCGTTCGCGGCTTCCTTCTCGAGCCTGAACAGCACGTCGCGGCCGACCATCAGCTTGGCCAGGCTCGCCTCGGTGGCGCCCTCGGCCGCCACCGTGCCGACCTTCTCGCCGCGCCGCAGGACGGTGACGCGGTCGGCGATCTCGAGCACCTCGCGCAGCTTGTGCGAGATGAAGATGACCGAGACGCCCTCGGCGGTCAGCGCGCGCAGCACCTTGAACAGCTCGGCGGTCTCCTGAGCGGTCAGCACGGCCGTCGGCTCGTCGAGGATCAGCACGTCGGCGCCGCGGTGCAACACGCGCAGGATCTCCACGCGCTGCTGCTGGCCGACGCCGATGTCCTCCACCCGCGCGCGGGGGTCGACCACGAGGCCGAAGCGCTCGGACAGCTCGCGCACGCGCCGCTCGGCGGCGTTGACGTCGAGCAGCGCGCCCCTGCGCGGCTCGGACGCGAGCACGACGTTCTCGGCCACGGTCATGACCGGGATCAGCATGAAGTGCTGGTGCACCATGCCGATCCGCAGCCCGATGGCCTCGCGCGGCGAGCCGATGCGGACCGGCTCGCCACGGAGGAGGATCTGGCCCTCGTCGGGCTGGTGCAGCCCGTAGAGGACGTTCATGAGCGTCGATTTCCCCGCGCCGTTCTCCCCGAGCAGGGCGTGCACCTCACCGCGTCGCACGTCGAAGTCGACGCGGTCGTTCGCGGTGAGCGCGCCGAAGCGCTTGGTGACGCCCTTGAGCTCGAGGGCGAGCGGGGTGCGCTTCTCGGTCAGGTCTACGGGACCTCCGCCGGGATGTCTGCGAGCTCGCCGGACTTGATCTTCTCCTGCACGGCGTCGACCTTGTCGGCGTACTTCTGGCCCTCGGCGTTGACCTCGCCGTAGCCGACGCCGCCCGACTTGACGTCGAAGATGTTGTCGGTGCCGGCCTTGAAGGCGCCGTCCTGGAGCTCCTTGACCGTCGTGAACACCGCCTCGTCGATCTTCTTGAGCGCGGAGGTCATGACGTAGTCGCCCAGGTAGCCCTGGTCGGCGTCGACGCCGATGCCCTGCAGCCCCTTCTCCTTGGCCGCGTCGAGCGCGCCGAGGCCGCACTGCCCGGCGACCTGGAACACGACCTGCGAGCCCTCGCCGATCTGGTTGAGCGCGAGCTCCTTGCACTTCGCCTGGTCGACGAAGTCCTCCGAGTACGCGTTCAGCGTCTTGACGTCCGGGTTGGCGTCGGCGGCGCCCTTCTGGTAGCCGGCGATGTAGCCGTCGACCGGCGGGATCTTCTGGCCGCCGACCGAGGAGATCACCTGGTCGCCGCCCTTGTCCTTGACGTACAGGCCGGCCATGTAGCCGACGAGGTAGCCGGCCTCGTTCTCCTTGAACAGCAGGCCCTCGACGTTCTTCGGCTGGGACTTCATCGCCTGCTGGGAGGAGTCGATGATCGCGAAGTTCGTCTCGGGGAACGCGCCCGCCACCTTCTCGGTCGCCTCGGCCATCAGGAAGCCGACCGCGATCACGAGGTCGTACTTCTGGCGCGCCAGCGTCGTGAGGTTCGGGACGTAGTCGGCGTTGGACTTCGACGTGACGGCCCGGATCTCCACGCCGAGGTCCGACTCCGCCCGCTTGAGGCCCTTGTAGGCCGACTCGTTGAAGGACCGGTCGTTGAGGCCGCCGATGTCGGTGACCATGCCGATCTTGAGCTTCTTCGCCGGCTCGTTCGTCGCCGCCGGCTCGCTGTTCGAGTTCGTGGACTCCTCGTCGCTGCCGCACGCGGCGACCGTGCCCATGGACAGCGCCAGGAAGGCGATGAGGAGTACTCGCGAAAGCTTTCCGTTCACGGAACGCATCCCCCCGTTGTCATGATCTTCCACCCCGCTCCAGAGCGCCTCAGCCTATTGCAAGGCTCGGCGGCTCATTGCTGAATTCGCGCTAAGAGCGACGATCGCAGCCCGTCCGGGACGAAGGCCGCCTCGATCGCCGTTCGGGTCAGTCCCCGCAATGCCTCGTCGTCGAGGCCCCACTCACGACGGGCGACGGCGTACTCGCCGCCGATGCTCGCCTGCCAGAAGGGCGGATCGTCGGAGCCGAGCGTCACCCGGACGCCCGCGTCGCGCAGCACGGGGAACGGGTGCGCGGCGTAGTCGGGATAGGCGCTCAGCACGACGTTCGACGTCGGGCAGACCTCGAGCACGATGCCGCGCCGGGCGAGCTCGCGCACGAGCCCGGGGTCCTCGACGGCGCGCACGCCGTGCCCGAGCCGAGTGACCGGCGCCGGCAGGCCCAGCGCGCCGCGCACCGATTCCGGGCCGGCCCACTCCCCCGCGTGGCAGGTCAGGCCCAGCCCCGCGTCGTGGGCGACCTCGAAGGCGTGCGCGAACGGACCGGGCGGGAAGCCCGCCTCGTCGCCCGCCAGCCCGAAGCCGGCGACGTAGGGGTGGGGCTGCTCGGCGGCGGTGCGCGCGATCGACTCGGCGCGCGCGGGCCCGAGGTTGCGCACCGCCGTGACGATCACGCGGCTCTCGATCCCGTGCGCGGCGCGGGCGTCGTCGATCCCCTGCGCGATGCCGTCGAGCATGTCGCCGTAGGGCAGCCCGGCCTCGGCCGCGTGGTCGGGCGAGGCGGTCAGCTCGACGTAGATCGCACCCTCGTCGGCGCACGCGTCGAGGTAGGAGAACGTGACGTCGCGGTAGTCCGCCGCGGTCCGGACGACGCTGGCCGCGCGGTCGTAGGTGGCCAGGAAGTCGAGGAAGTCGCGCCACACGAAGCGGTCGCCGTCGATCGTCCCGGGCGGGATCTCGATCCCGTTGCGGGCGGCCAGGCGGCGGACGAGGTCCGGCGTGGCCGTGCCCTCCAGGTGCACGTGCAGCTCGGCGAGCGGGACGCCGGTCACCCCAGGTCCTCGACGAAGCGCTCGATCAGCGGCCCGAGCCGCGACGCGCCCTCCTTGGCCACCCGGAGCGTCTGGTCATGGCTGAGCGCCTCGCCGCCCATTCCCTCGGCGAGGTTGGTGACCGCCGAGACGGCCGCGACGCGCAGGCCGGCGTGGCGGGCGGCGATCACCTCGGGCACCGTGCTCATGCCGACGAGGTCGGCGCCGAGGGTGCGGAACGCGCGGATCTCGGCCGGGGTCTCGAAGCTCGGCCCCGCGACGGCGAGGTAGACGCCGTCGTGCAGCTCGATCCCCAGGGCGTCGGCGGCGCGGTGCAGCCGCGCGCGCAGCTCCGGGTCATAGGCGTCGCGCAGGCTGGGGAAGCGCGGGCCGACCGCGTCGTCGTTGGGGCCGGCGAGCGGGTTGAAGCCGATCAGGTTGAGGTGGTCCGACAGGCACACGAGGCTCCCCGGCCCGGCGTCGGGGCGCAGCGAGCCGGCAGCGTTGGTGAGCACGAGCGTGTCGGCGCCGAGCGCCGCGAGCGTGCGGATCGGCGTGGTGATCGCGCCCGCCTCGATCCCCTCGTAGACGTGCCAGCGGCCGGAGAAGATCGCGACGGGCTGTCCCGCCAGCCGCCCCAGCACGAGCGCGCCCGCGTGGCCCGCGAGCCCGCCGGCGTGGAAGCCCGGCAGCTCGCCGTACGGGATCTCCATGCGGTCGTCGAGGCGCTCGGCCAGCGCGCCGAGGCCCGAGCCGAGCATCAGGCCGAGCCGCGGGGCGAAGCCGGGCGCGCGCTCGGCGATGGCGGCCGCCGCCTGCGTCACGCCGTGAGGTGCTCGGGCCCGAAGGAGAGCGGCAGCAGCTCGGCCAGCGACGTCGTGCGGCGGACGCGCTCGAGGTCGACCAGGTGGATCGGCGCGTCGTCGGCGGCGAACTCGCGCAGCCGCTGGCGGCAGCCGCCGCACGGCGAGCACAGCCTGCGGCTGGGCGCCGCGACCACGACCTCGGCGATCGCGCCGCCGCCGCCGGCGACCAGCGCGCCGATCGCCGACGCCTCCGCGCACTGGCTCTGCGGGTAGGCGGCGTTCTCGACGTTCGCACCCGCGTAGCGGCGGCCGTCGACGGTGCGCAGCGCGGCGCCCACCGGGAACGTCGAGTAGGGCGCGTAGGCGCGGCCCACCGCCTCCCGGGCCAGCGCCAGCAGCTCCGGGTCCACCGCCGCTCCGGCGGCAGCCGATGCCATCAGCGCGTCGGCGTAGGAGCCCTCGCGCAGGGCTGCGTCGGGGATCTCGAGCACGGCGCGCAGGTGCGCGACCTGGGCGCGCTCGCGGCTGAGGTCCGAGCCGGGCTCGGCGACGGCCTCGAGCTCCAGGAAGGAGCCGAGCTCCTCCACCTCGTCGAGGTGGATGCGAACCGTCTCCCAGGCCAGCAGCCGGCGGCGCTTGACGACGACCGCGGCGACCCCGCACGCAGCGTCGAGCGCGGCGCGCAGGGGGTCCGGATCGGGGACCGGCACGAGCCGGTAGCTCGAGACCCGCTCGGCCGCCGCGTCGGGCCGCTGGTAGGCAATCAGGGTCGCCCCGCCGGGCTCCTCCTCGCGCAGCTTCAGCCGGCCCCGGGGGACCGCGAAGTAGGTGTCGCGCTGGGCCAGCAGACCGTGGTCGCGGGCCCCCGCGGCCAGCGCGCGCTGAAGCGTGCGGCTCGGGTCGGGATCCTGCGCCTTGAGCTCGACGTTGCGCGCGGGCTCCACCCGCCGGACCCTATCTCAGGCGTGCTCGGGACCGCTCGGCCCGCGGTCGGCGCTCAGGTGGGGGGTCGCCCTCCAGGGGTCGTCCGGACCCGCGTCGGGATCGTGGCGCACCTCGGTGGAGGGCAGCCGGTTGGACTCGCCGTAGACCGCGGTCGAGCGGTCGGACTCAACCTCGGGCGTGAACGCGTCGCGCAGCGGGTTGCCGCCGGCGTCGCCGTGGGTGGCGCTCTCGATCAGATCGTGCTTGGCCGACTCCCAGCCCTCCTGCTCACCGCCGCCGGCCTGGTAGACGGGGTCGAGCGCCGGGTCGCGGGAGTCATGGACGACCTCCCCGCCGATCGCCGCCGCCTCGGCCGCGGCGGCCGACTCCTCCTCGGCGATGAGCTGCGCGTCCGGGTCGCGCGCGCCGGTGGCCTCCGCATCCGGCCGCAGCGCGTCGGCGCGCTCGCGGCGCTTCGTCTCGGATTCCGGCAGCGCCGGCGGCGGCACGGACGGGCCGGGCGTCTCCACGGGCGGTGGGTCGGGCTGATGGCGATACGGCTCTTCGCGGGTCATGAGGCTGGTCTACCCGGCGGGTCGGAAGAGCCGCCGCGCAACGGTCGCGCACGTGACCGCACGGCTCTGAGATAGCGTGCCGCCCATGCCCGGCGTCACCATCGTCGACCACCCGCTGGTCGCCCGTCACCTGTCCGTCCTGCGCGATGCCGCCACGCCGTCGAGCGACTTCCGCCGCCGCCTCTCGGACATCTCGATGCTGCTCCTGCACGAGGCGCTGCGCGACCTGCGCGTGCGCGAGGACGCGATCGCGACGCCGCTGGAGACGACCGGCGGGATGCGGCTGGCCGACGAGATCGTGGTGATCGCGATCCTCCGCGCCGGGCTCGGCATGACCGACGGCGCGCTGCGGCTGATCCCCGAGGCGCGCGTGGGCCACCTCGGCGTCTACCGCGACGAGGAGTCGCTGCAGCCGGTCGGCTACTACGAGTCGATCCCGCGCTACTCGGACACCGCCGAGGTGGTCGTGGTCGATCCGATGCTCGCCACCGGCGGCTCGGCCGTCCACGCGCTGGACCGGCTCAAGCGCGACGTGGCGGGGCGGCTGCGGTTCGTGTGCCTGGTCGCGGCGCCGGAGGGCGTGCGGGCGATGGAGGAGGCCCACCCCGACGTGCCGATCTGGTGCGCGGCGGTCGACCGCCAGCTCGACGAGCGCGGCTACATCCGTCCCGGGCTCGGCGACGCGGGCGATCGGATCTTCGGTACGGAGTAGGCGGCTTCGGTCCGCGGCTCCGATCTGCGGCTTCGGTCTGCGGCTTCGGTCGCGGCGGGCGGGATCGGCGCTCACGTCAACTGCGGCATTGAGGAGGCGGTCCCGAGGGAGGGCGGTTGTCGACACTCGCCCCGGTCCCGCCGGCGAGCACCGAGAAACGCCCGCCCAGCGGCAACTTCCCCACACTCGCGCCAGTCCCGCCGGCGAGTGCCGAGAAACGCCCGCCAGGTCCCTCATCCTCATGCCGCCGTTGACGTCAACGCCGATCACGCCACGACGCCCGGCCCCGGCCCCGCCGCGCGAGGCGTCAACCGCGCCCAGGCCCGCCGCCGTCCCGCGCACGCCCCGACCGGCCGGTCAGCTTGGCGATCGCCCGGACGGCTCTTCCCGGCGGCGCCAGACGAACGCGAAGGCGATGGGCTGGTCGCGGTGCGACGCCCACTTCGGCTTGAGCGCGAGCCACGCGTCGTCGATGACCCGCTCGCGCATCTCGACGAGGGTCCAGCCGACCAGAAGCGCCGTCGTGACGTGCTCGCTCAGGAGGTGGACGTGCGTCTCGATCGCGACGGGCTCGCCTGACGCGCTGTCGAAGTGCGTCGGCATGCCGGAGGCCATGATGAAGTGGGGATGGAAGCCGACGAGGACGAGCGCCGCGCCCGGCCGCGCGAGCCGCCACGCCTCCGCGTACAACGGCTGGAGGTCGGCGAGGTGCTCGTCGACCAGGGACGCGATGACGAGGTCGTAGTCCTCCGACGGCAGGCCCGTGTCAGCGACGTCGGCCTCGACCAGGCGGTCGTGCGTGCCGCGCCGGCGGGCCCGCTCGAGCATCTCCGGCGTGAGGTCGACGCCGTCGATCGCCGCGACACCGTGCTCGCGCAGCCACGCGCCGGTCCGGCCGGTGCCGCAGCCCAGGTCGGCGGCGTGCCCGATCCGGCTCCAGCGCGGCTCGCTGAGCGCGGCGAGCAGCTCGATGTCCATCGCGTCCTCGACGGTCTGCTCGTAGGTCGTCACCCACTCCCCGTAGCCGCTGCGCACGTCGACCGTCCGGTAGCCGCGGGCGTCGAACGCCTCGAACGGGCGGCTCATGTGAGCAGCGCCCGGGCGAACTCGTCGGCGTCGAACGGGCGCAGGTCCTCGAGCTGCTCGCCGATGCCGATCAGCTTGACCGGGATGGCGAGCTCGTTGGCGATCGCCAGCGCGATGCCGCCCTTGGCCGTTCCGTCGAGCTTGGTCAGGACGATCCCGGTGACCCCGACCGCCTCGCCGAACAGCGCGGCCTGGCGAACGCCGTTCTGGCCGGTGGTGGCGTCGACGGTCATCAGCGTCTCGTGCGGCGCGTCGGGCATCTGCTTGGCGATCACGCGGCGGATCTTCTCCAGCTCGGTCATCAGGTCGCGCTGGGTGTGCAAGCGCCCGGCCGTGTCGACGATCACCACGTCGGCGCCGCGCTCGCGGCCGCGGGCGACCGCGTCGAACGCGACCGCGCCGGGATCGGAGCCCTCCGGGCCCTTGACGACGTCGACGCCCGCGCGCTCGCCCCAGCGCTCGAGCTGCTCGACGGCCGCGGCGCGGAACGTGTCCGCCGCCCCGATCACGACGGTCAGGCCGAGCGTCTTGCGCAGGTGCCACGCGAGCTTGCCGATGCTCGTCGTCTTGCCGGTGCCGTTGACGCCGACCACCAGGATGACCGCGGGATCATGGCGCAGGTCGATCGTGTCGTCGCCGGTGCGAGCGAGCTGGGCGAGCAGCTCGGCGAGCCGTGCGGTCAGGGCCTCGCCGCCGACGAGGTCGCCCTCCTCGGCCTCCTGCTCGAGCCGGGAGACGACCTGCGCGGTCGTGCGTGCGCCGACGTCGGCGTAGATCAGCGCCTCTTCCAGCCGCTCCCACGTGTCCTCGTCGAGGTCGCCCTGGAACAGCGTCGCCTGCACCTCGGCGGCGAGCGCCTCGCGCGTCTTGCGCATGTTCTCGCGCATGCGCCGGAAGAAGCCGCGCCGGCGCTCCTCGCGGTCGGGCTCGGGCTCGGCAGCCGCGAGGGTCGGCTTGCCGGTGAGGAAGAGTTCGTCCCAGTCGCGCGCCACGGGGCGGGCAGGATAGGGCACGATGGGGCGGTGACCGACGAGCCGGTGGTGATCGCGCGGCGCTTCAACGGTCCGCCGGGCTCAGGGCACGGCGGCTACTCGGCGGGCTGCGCCGCGGCGCTGGTCGGCGGACCGGCCGTCGAGGTGACGCTGCGCCGGCCGCCGCCGCTCGATACGCCGCTGGCGGTCGCCCGCCGCGACGACGGCGCGGCGCTGGTGCGGGGCGCGCAGATCGTTGCCGAGGCGCGCCCGGTCGCGCTCGACGTCGCCGGGCTGGACCCGGTCGGCGTCGAGGAGGCGGCGGCCGCGTCGGACCGCTTCGCCTGGCGCCACGATCACCCGTTCCCGACCTGCTTCGGCTGCGGGCCCGAGCGCGACCCCGCGGACGCGCTGTGCCTGTTCGCCGGGCCGGTCGGCGACGGCCGCTTCGCGGTGCCGTGGACGCCGCCGGGATGGACGGGCGACGGCGTCGTCGCGCCCGTGTTCGCGTGGGCGGCGCTGGACTGCCCGAGCTCCTCCCCGGTGCACGGCACGATCGAGGCGCCGGTCGTGCTCGGGCGCTTCACGGTGGCGCTGGAAGGGCCGATCGAGATCGGCGCGCCGCACGTGATCCAGGCCTGGCTGGAGCGGTCGGGCGGCCGCGAGCGCCATACCGCGGTCGCCCTCTTCACCGCTGCGGGCGAGCGGCGCGCGGCCGGCCGCGCCGTGTGGGTCGAGCTCGCGCGGCCGCTCGCGACATGAGCCTGACGGGGCGGCACGCGGCGGGAGCCGGCGCCGTCGGGCGGGAGCCCGCCGCGTGACCGCGTTCCTGCTGACGCTCGCGGGAGCGACGCTGGCGTGCGGCCTCGAGCTGCTCGAGGCGCTCGCGATCGTGCTCGCGGTCGCCTCCGAGCGGACGTGGCGCGACGCCCTGATCGGCGCCGCGGGCGCTGTCGTCCTGCTCGCGCTGGCCGGGCTCTTGGTCGGACCCGTGCTGCTCGCGTCGATCCCGCTGGAGCCGCTGCAGGTGGTCATCGGCGTCGCGCTGCTGCTGTTCGGCCTGGAGTGGCTGCGCAAGGGCGTTCTCCGGCTCGCCGGCCGCCGCGCGCCGTCCTCGGCGCTGGCCGAGTACCTCGAGGAGCGCGAGGCGCTGCACGCGCTCGCCCCGCCCGGGCCGGGCGCGCCGGACTGGGCGGCCCGGGTCGTCGCCGGCAAGGGCGTGCTGCTCGAGGGGCTGGAGGTCGTGCTGATCGTCGCCGCCCTCGGCGCGGGCGCCCAGGGGCTCGCGCCGGCGCTGTTGGGCGCCGGAGTCGCCGTCGTGGCGGTCGTCGGCATCGGCCTGGTGGCGCACCGGCCGCTCGCGCGGCTGCCCGAGTCGCACCTCAAGTACGCCGTCGGCGTGGTCCTCAGCGCGTTCGGCGTGTTCTTCCTCGCCGAGGGCCTCGGCGTCGAGTGGCCGGGCGGGGACGCGGCGCTGCTCTACCTCGCCGCCGGGCTGATCGCGGTGTCGCAGCTGCAGGTGATGGCCCTGGCCCGCGAGGCGCCGGCGTGATCGCCCAGCTGCGCAAGCTCGTGCTGGGCGAGACGTGGACGCTGCCGCTCGGCGTCGCCGCCACGCTGGCGGTCGGGCTGGCGCTGGACGCCGTCGGGCCTGCCTGGTGGCACCGCGCCGGGGGGTTCGTGCTCCTCGCCGGCGCGATCGTCACCCTCGCGCTCTCGCTGCGCGTCCGGCGCTAATCAGGTTGCGCGGCGTAGCGGAGGGTCCAGCGGTGGACGCCGCGGACCATCGTCGCCGAGCCGTCGGGCGCCGTGAACGGCAGGCTCCAGCCGGTGCGGTCGCCGCGCGGCTCGACGCTCAGCTCCAGCGCGCCGGGCCCCGGGGAGCCGGCCGCGCGCCAGCCGTCCATCCCCGCCGCGCAGGTGCGCAGCGCCCCCTCGCCGCCGTGCAGGCAGGCGCTGCCGACGGTGCCGTAGGTGGCGCCGAGCTCGATCACGAGCAGCGAGGCGGGCAGGACGTCGAGTCCGATCGTCCACGGCGGGCGCCCGTCCTCGCGCGGCAGCACGAGCGACAGCAGCGGGTCGCCCTGGAGCCCGAGCCAGAGCAGGGCGTCGAGCGCGTGCTCGCCCTCGCGCAGCCCGAGCGGGTCGTCGATCGCGCGCGGCGGGGTGGCCAGCAGCCGGTCGAGCGCGCCGCGGCCCTCGACGCCGAGGTCGGCGTCCGCCGTCGCGACCCCGCCGGCGCCGAGCTCCCAGCGCCACGGGCGCTCGTCGGGGCCGCGCATCGGCATGAAGCCGCACGGCACGCCGCCCGTCCCGTGCAGGCCGGCGCCGTGGCGCCGCAGGGCCACGACCAGCTCCACGCCGTTGACGCGCAGCGGGGCGACGAGCACGCCGCCGTCGGCAAGCGCGCCGACCAGGGCGGCGGGCAGCGCCCAGCAGGCCGCGGTGACGATGATGCGCTCGTACGGCCCGCCGGGCGGCGCCGCGCCGTCGCCGGTGACCACCAGCACCTCGCCGGGCGCGACCGCCGCGGCGAGGCCGCCGATCGCGGCGGCCGCCGCCGCGCTCGGCTCGGAGGACTCGGGGTCTGCCGCGACGCCCGCGGCGGCGAGGTGCTCGCGCGCGGTCGCCGCAACCTCCGGCTGCAGCTCGACGGTCGTGACCGCCGCCCCGAGCGCGGCCAGCAGCGCGGCGTTGTAGCCGGTCCCGGCGCCGATCTCGAGCACCCGGTCGCCCGGCTGGGCGTCGAGCTGGGCGAGCATGCGCGCCATCAGGCTCGGCTGGCTCGACGAGCTGGTGGGGACGCCGCCCACGTCGCGGGTGACGACCGCGTCGTCGCTGTAGACCGCGTCGAGCGCGACGCCGGGGAGGAACAGGTGGCGCGGAACGCGCTCGAAGGCGTCGATGATCCGATCGGGCGCAGCGGCCGCGTCGCGGAGCCGCGCGGTCAGCGCCCGGTGCCGCCGGACCGCGTCCGTCATCCGGCCTGCGGCGGCTCGTCGTCGCGCCGGGCGTCGTCCGCGGGCGGCGGCGTGTCGTCGTCGGGAAGCCGCGAGAGGAGGTCCTCGGCCTCAGCCGCGGCGCCCTCGATCAGGGCCTTCTCGACGATGCCGCGCTCGGCGAGCGCGTCGATCGCGTCCGCCGCCTCGCAGTCGCGCACGAAGCCCGCGTCCACGAGCGCGCGGACGACCGCGGCCGCGGCGGACGCGCGCGGGTGCGGCTCCTCGGCCGGCACCTCGCCCCCGAGCGTGGACAGCGCGTCCAGCAGCGCCGCCCCGCGCGCCGCGTCCGCGAGGTCGATCGCCGTCTCGGCGTCGGCCTTGGCCTGGAGCTCCGCGCCGACGATCATGACGACCTCGGGCGTGAGCATGCCCTGCGCCACGAGTTGCCCGCCGGCATCGCGCACCAGCTCCCGCAGGCGCGAGGCCCACACGTGCTCGACGAGCACCACGGCGGCGTGCTCGCCGCGGCCGATCTCGTCGGTCAGGTGCCGGAGGTCCTCGATCGCGAAGCCGGCGGTGCGCGCGTAGGTCTCAGGGGTCAGCCCCGCCCCGTTGCCGCCCGCGTCGCCCACCCCGTTGAGCCCGAACAGATGGGCGGCCGGACGCCCGCCGGTCCCCACGGTCTCGCCGATGATCTGGTTGAGGTCGGTCTCGGTCAGCTCGCCGTCGCGGCCGCGCGAGAGCAGCCGCGCGTCCAGCACGCGGATCAGGCCGCGGCCTCGCAGATCGCGCAGCTCGCGGGCGATCTGGCCGTGGAAGTTCTCGGTCGTCTCGAACGCCACCACGAGCAGCTGCAGCGGCCCGAAGCTCGGCTCTTGGTGGGCCATGTCCGCAGGCTACTCCGGGCGTGCCGGGAGCGCGGTGGGGCTCAGGCGGCCGCTTCGTCCGCCGGCCGCGGCGGCAGGCGGCGGGAGATGACCTTCGAGACGCCGTTGCCCGCCATGGACACGCCGTACAGGCAGTCGGCCGCCTCCATCGTGCGCTTCTGGTGCGTGACCACGATGAACTGGGCGCGATCGCTGAACCGGCGCAGCAGCGTCAGGAAACGGTCGATGTTGAGGTCGTCCAGCGCCGCCTCGACCTCGTCGAGGATGTAGAACGGGCATGGCCGGGCGAGGAAGACGGCGAACAGGAACGCGAGCGCCGTCATCGACTTCTCCCCGCCGGAGAGCAGGGTCAGGCGCTTGGTCGCCTTGCCGGCCGGCGTGATCTCGATCTCGACGCCCGTGCCGTCGTCCGGCCCGGACTCCTCCGCCTCGGCGGCGGCCTCGATCGCGTCCTCCATGCGCGCCTCGTCGGCGGGCGCGCGCTCCGCCGCCTCCGCGCCGCCGAGCACGGCGCGCGGACCGGCGTCCTCGCGCACCAGGCGCAGGCGCCCGCGGCCGCCGGGGAACAGCTGCGCCGCGACCTCCTCGAAGTTCTTGGCAGCCGCGGTGAAGGTCTCCTCGAACGCGTCGCGGATGCGCTGGTCCGTGTCGCGGATCAGACCCTCGAGCTCACGCATCGCGGCTTCGAGGTCCTCGCGCTGGCGCTCGAGCTCCTCGACGTGCTCGACCGCCTCGGCGTACTCCTGCTGGGCGAGCGGGTTGACCGGGCCGAGCTGCTCGCGCCGGCGCTGGAGCCGCTCGATGCGCCCCTGGAGGTCGGACTTCTCCTGGCCGGGCAGCGGCTCCTCGGCGGGCTCGGGCTCGAGGCCGAGCTTCGTGGCGAGGCGCTCGAGCTCACCGCGCGCGTCGCCGTGCAGGTCGCGCGCCTGCTGGGCCCGCACCTCGCCGCGGGTCACCTCCTCGCCGCGCGACTTCAGCCGCGCCTGGACCTCAGCCTCCTGCTGCGCGCAGGCGCGCAGCTCGCCGGCGAGGCGCTCGCCCGCGTGGCGGTCGGCCACCAGCTCGGCGTCCAGGACCTCCATGCGGCCGCGCACCCCGGCCTGGGCGGCCTCCAGCGCGGCGGCGAGCCGCTCGGCCGCCGGGCGCAGGGCCTCGTCGTAGGCGAGCCGCTCGCGCTCGTGCGCGATCCTCCGCGCGCGGTCGGAGCGCTCGCGCTCGGCCCGCTCGGCCAGCCGCCGCTCGGCGGCCAGCGCGGCGCCGATCTGGGCGCGCCGCGTCGCCACGGGGCCCTCGTCGGGGGCATCGCGCCGCTGCGCGATCAGGTGGCCGGCGTGGCGCTCGGCCTCCAGCGCCTCGTCGCGCGCCCGTGCGGCGGTCCGGGCGCTGCGGTCGGCCTCGTCGCGCGCGGCCTCGGCGGCCTGCACGCGCGCCGTCGCGCCCTCGACCTCGGCGAGCGCCGCCTGCTCGGCGCGGGCGGCCGCCTCGACCTGGCCGATCAGCCCGTCGCGCCGGTTGCGCTCGGCGAGCGCCCGGTCCTCACCGCCGGCGGGCACCTGACGCAGCTCGCGAGCCCCGGGCGACCACACCCGCCCGTCGCGGGTGACGGCGATGCCGCTGAAGCCGGACGCGAGCCCGTCCAGGTCCTCGACGACCCAGACGGACGAGAGCAGCGCCGCGGCGAGCCGCGCGGCGGGGCCGTCGCCGGCCGTCGTGACGCGCTCGACGAGCCGCACGGCGCCGGCCGCGGGCGAAGCGGTGCCGTCGCCGGCCGTCGTGACGCGCTCGGCGAGCCGCACGGCGCCGGCCGCCGGCGAGGCGGCGCCCTCGCCCGGCGGGGCGACGAGCGCGGCGCCGCCGTCGCGACCGGCGCGGTCGAGCAGGCGCGCGGCCTCGTCGAGGTCCGCGGCGACCGCCGCGCGCAGGCGCGGGCCGAGGGCGGCGGCGAGCGCGAGCTCGTAGCCGGGCGCGGCGCTGAGCGCGTCGGCCAGCGCCGGGGCGCCGCCGGGCGCGCCGGCCTGGGCGCGCAGGAACTGGTTGACCTTCGCCAGCTCGGCGCCGACCCGGGCGGCCTCGCGGCGGGCGGCCTCGGCGCGGCGCTCGAGCTCGCGCCGCCCGGCGCGGGCGGTCTCGGCGGCCGTGTCGGCCTCCTTGCGCGCGGCACCGGTGCGGGCGGCCTCCTCCCCCAGGCGCTCGGCCTCGCCGGCGGCCGCGGCGCGGCGCGCCTCCAGCTCGGCGATCTCCTGCGCGAGCCGCTCCGCGCGGTCCTCGGCGAGCTGCTCGAGCTCGGCCTCGAGCGCCGCGACGCGCTCGTCGGCGCCCTCGTCGCCCGTGTCGGCCTCGGCCTCCGCCGCCAGCGCCTCGAGCAGGCTGCGGCGGCGCGCGGCGCGCTCGCCCAGCGTGGTCACGGCCTGGCGCGTCGCCTCGAGCCGCATGGTGATCCGCTCGTGTGCGGAGCGGGCGGCGTGGAAGCGGTTGCTCAGCCCCTCGCGCTCGTCCCCGCGGGCGGCGAGCGCGCGCTCGGCCTGCTCGCGCCGCTCGGCGACCTTGCGGAGCTCGCCCTCGGTCGCGGCGGCCGCGGCCCGCGCCCCCGCGGCGGCGGTCTCGGCCTCCGCGAGCGCGGCGACGGCGCCGCGCGCCGCGTCGCGGGCCAGCGTCCAGCGCGCCTCGTCGGTCTGGCGCTCGAGCCGCTCGTGCAGCTCGGCCGCCTCCGCCTGGCGCTTGAGCGGCCGCAGCCGCGTGCGCGCCTCGCGCTCGACGTCGAGCGCGCGATCCAGGTTGTCCTGCGTGCGGTCGAGCTTCAGCTGCGCGCGGCGGCGGCGCTTGCGGTGCTTGCCCAGCCCCGCGGCCTCCTCGATCAGCAGCCGCCGCTCCCTCGGCTTCGACGTGACGATCTCCGCCACCCGGCCCTGGGAGACGACGGAGTGCATCTCCCGGCCCAGTCCCGTGTCGCTCAGCAGCTCGAGCACGTCGGTCAGCCGGCATCGCGCCCCGTTGACGCGGTACTCGCCGTCGCCGGCGCGGTTGAGCCGCCGCACGATCGAGATCTCCGACAGCGGCAGGTCCACCGCCGAGTCGGAGTTGTCGAGCACCACCTCGACCTCGGCCTCGCTGCGCGCCTGCACGCCATGGGCGCCCGCGAAGATGACGTCCTGCATCGACTGCCCGCGCACCGCGATCGGCGACTGCTCGCCCATCGCCCAGAGCACGGCGTCGGTCACGTTGGACTTGCCCGAGCCGTTCGGCCCGACGATCACCGAGACGCCCGGCGAGAAGTCCAGCTTCGTGCGATCGGGGAAGGACTTGAAGCCCTTGAGCGAGATCGACCTCAGGTGCACGTCAGCCCTCCCGGTCCTGGGACTCGAGGGCGGCCGCCGCGGCGGCCTGCTCGGCCTCCTTCTTGGAGCGCCCGGAGCCGCGCGCCACCGCCTCGCCGGCGACCATCGCAGCCACCTGGAACGTGCGCTCGTGCGGCGGGCCGGACTCCGCCGTCACCTCGTAGAGCACCACCGCGCCCCGCCGGGCGAGCCGCTCCTGCAGCGCCGACTTGAAGTCGGCCGGTCGCTCGAGCGCCGACTCGATCTCGGGCGCGAACGCCTCGCGCACCGCCTCCGCCGTCGGCTCGAACCCGTAAGCCAGGTAGCAGGCGCCGATCACCGCCTCGATCACCGACGCCAGCACGCGCTCGGTCGAGAGCAGCGCCTCCAGCGCCGGCCGCGCCACGTCCGGGGGCGCCGCGGCGCGCAGCCGCTCGGGCAGCCCGAGCCGGTCGGCCACCGCGCGGCACGAGCGACCGGACACCGCCTGCGCGCGGATCTTCGTCAGCCGCCCCGCGCCGTAGGCCTCGGCGTCGAGCAGCGGGAACAGGTGCGTGGTGACCGACAGCCCCAGCACCGAGTCGCCCAGCAGCGCCAGCCGCTCGTAGCTCGCCGAGCGCCGCTCCGTCCACGAGGCATGGGTGACCGACTGCCGGGCCAGATCCTCCGGCAGTCCCTCCAGCAGGTCGTGCAGCGCGCGCAGGGGTCAGGGCCTCGGCTCGCGGTCCAGGTGGGCGAGGACGAAGTCGACAGCCTGGCCCACCGTCTTGATCTGCGCGGCCTGCTCATCGGACATCTTCACGCCGTAGGTGTCCTCGAGCTCCTGCACGAGGCTGTAGAGGTCGAGCGAGTCGGCCTCGAGGTCGTCCTTGAACCGCGTGCGCTCCTCGATGCGCGCCGGATCGAGCTCGAGCTCGTCGGCCAGGTGCGCCCGGATGTAGGAGAGGACCTCTTCGCGCCTCATGGATCGGGGACCGTAGCGGCGGGGGCGGACGGCCCGCCGTCCCGGCCGGAGGCCTACCTGCCTCGCGCTGCGCGCTCGTCATCGCTGCGCTCGCCGCTTCGCTCGCGCAGCGATCCCGCCGCGGCGAGCCGCTCGTGCGTGCGCCCGACCACGTCGGCGCGCACCCCGCGCGCCGCCAGCTCGATCGCGCGCGCGATCCCGCGCGCGCCGAACGAGCCGTGCGGGACGACCGCCAGCCGCCGCAGGCCCAACAGGAACGCGCCGCCCTGCGCCTCGGGGTCGATCGCCTCGCGCAGCCCGGCGAGCGCCGGCTTGAGCAGCAGGCCGCCGGCCTTCGCCCGCGGGCTCGACGTCGCCGCCTCGCGCACCGCGCGCAGCAGCGTGTCCGCGGTCCCCTCCATCACCTTGAGGAACACGTTGCCGGTGAAGCCGTCGGTGACGATCACGTCGGCCTCCCCCGTGCCGACCGCGAAGCCCTCGACGTTGCCGGTGAACGCGAGACCCGCCGCTGTGGCCAGCGCGGTGTGCGCCGCCTGGACGTCCTCGGTGCCCCTGTTCGGCTCGGTGCCGTTGGAGAGCAGCGCCACGCGCGGGCGCGCGACGCCGATCACGGACTCCATGAACGCCGCGCCCATGTGCGCGAACTGCACCAGGTGCTCGGGCCGGACCTCGACGTTGGCGCCGCAGTCGAGCAGCAGGAACGGCCGGCCGGGCACGGGTACCAGCGCGGCCAGCGCCGGGCGGTACACGCCGCGGGCGCGTTTCACATGAAACAAACCGGCGGCGAGCGCGGCGCCGGTCGAGCCGCCGGAGACCATCGCGTCGGCGCGCCCGTCGGCGACCGCGTGGACGGCCTGCACGATCGAGGCCTCCGGCGTGGAGCGCACCGCGCGCGCCGGGTCGGGCGCCTTGGCGATCGAGACCGGCGCGTCGACCAGCTCGACGCCCGGCGCCGGCGCGATCTCGGCCGCGGGACCGAAGACCAGGACCCGGATGTCGCCGCCGGCCGCGGCGAGCGCGGCGCCGCGCGCGACCTCGGCGGGGCCCGCGTCGGCCCCGTTGGCGTCCAGCGCGACGGTCAGCTGCTCAGCGGCCACTGCCGCGCGAGCCTAGTGATCGTGATCGTGATCGTGCACGTGCACGACCTCGCGACCGGCGTAGGAGCCGCAGTGCGGGCAGACCCGGTGCGGACGGCGCGGCCGCTTGCACTGCGGGCACGCGTTGATCGCGGGCGCGGCGATCTTGTGCGTCGACCGGCGCTTGTTGGTGCGCGAGTGCGACTGCTTCTGCTTGGGGACGGCCATGGGCGGCGACGAAGGGTAGCGAACTCAGAGCCGGCCCCAGCGAGCCGGGACGTCCGGTCCTAGTCGAACCGGATCTCCGACAGCTTCGCCCAGCGCTGGTCCGGCGCCGCCTCGTGCGTGTGGTCCGGGTCCTCGTTGAGGTTCGCGCCGCACTGGGCGCACAGCCCGGCGCAGTCGGGCCGGCAGGTGATCTGGGTCGGCAGGGCGAGGGCGAGCGCGTCGCGCGCCCACGCGGCCACGTCGAGCTCGCCCGCCGCGTTGACGTAGGGCGAGGAGAGGTCCTCGTCGACGGCGCCGGGCTGCTCGACCTCACGGGCGTCGACCTCGAAGCGCGGCTCCGCGGTCTCCAGGCAGCGCATGCACGGGCCGCTCACCGCGACGTCGAAGCGCAGCCGCAGCGCCCAGCCGTTGCCGGTCGTGCGCGAGACGTCGATCCGCACCGGCACCACGTCGGGCTCCGCGGCGTAGGTCTGGCCGCCGAACGCGAACGGCTCGAGGTGCACGTGGAGGTCGAGCCGGCGGCCCTCGCCGGAGGTGAGTCCCAGACGCTGGAGATCGTAGATGTCCGTTCGCTGGGGCATACCTCCAGCATACGAGCTCACTCCCCCGCGCCGGCGTTCTCCTTGAGCTCGCGCTTGAGCACCTTGCCGGTCGACGTGCGGGGCAGCTCGTCGACGAACTCGACCTCGCGCGGGACCTTGTAGCCGGCCAGGTTGGCCTTGACGAACCGCTTCACGCCGTCGGCGCTCAGGTCCTTGCCCGCGCGCGTCACCACGACGGCCTTGAGCCGCTGGCCGAACTCGTCGTCCTCGACCCCGAAGACGGCCGCCTCGGCGATCGACCCATGGCCCGCGAGCAGCTCCTCGACCTCGCCGGGGAAGACGTTCTCGCCGCCCGAGACGATCATGTCGTCGTCGCGGCCGTCGATGAACAAGCGGCCGCCCTCGTCGAAGTGGCCGACGTCGCCGGAGGAGAGCAGGCCGCCGATCGCGTCCTTGCTCCCGCCGCCGGTGTAGCCCTCGAACGCGAGGTCGTTGCCGACGAAGATCCGGCCGGTCTCGCCCCTACCGACCTCGACGCCGTCGGCGTCGAACAGGCGCACGGTCGTCCCGCGCGGCGGCCTGCCGGCGGTCCCGGGCGCGGCCCGCAGGTCCGCCGGGGTGGCGATCGTCGCCCATGCGACCTCGGTCGAGCCGTAGAGGTTGTAGAGGTTCTCGCCGAACAGGTCCATCCAGCGCTCCGACAGCGATCCCGCGAGCGCGGAGCCGGACACCGGGACCGCGCGCAGCTTGGACAGGTCGTAGCGGCTGAGCACCTCGTCGTCGAGCTCGAGCATGCGCTGGATCATCACCGGCACGACGATCAGCGACGTGCAGCCGTGCCGGGCGGTGAGCGAGAGCGTCGCCTCGGGATCGAACCGGCGCTGGAGCACGATCGTCGTCGAGAGCCCCATCGCCAGCGTGAAGTGGGCGAAGCCCCAGGCATGGAACAGCGGGGCGGCGATCATCGCGCGGCCGCGGGACTTGAGCGGGATCCGCTCGAGCAGCGCGGCCACCGGGTCGAGCGTCTGCGGCTGCTTGCGGCTGGCGCCCTTCGGGGTGCCGGTCGTGCCCGAGGTGAGGATCACCGCCTTGCCCTGCTCGGGCGGCGGCGCGAGGTCGGACGTGTCTCCGTCCTCGATCAGCTCGTCGAGCGTCGGGTCGGTTCGCTCGGTCCCCGGCTCGTGCCAGGCGACGTAGCGCCGGCGGCCCTCGGCCGCCGCCTCGAGCACCTCGGTGAACTCCTCGTCGAAGATGATTGCGGCGGGGTCCTCGCGCGCTGCCACGTCGGCGAGCTGCGGGCCGGAGAAGGCGGTGTTCATGAACAGCGCGTTGGCGCCGAGCTTGTTGGTGGCCACGTAGGCGACGACCCAGTCGCGATGGTTGCGGCACATGATCGCGACGGCGTCGCCCGGCTTCACGCCCCGCTCCGCCAGCGCGTGCGCGAGCGCGTTGGAGCGCTCGTGGATCGCCTTGAAGGTCAGCGTGCCGCTCTCGTCGATCAGGCCGAGGTCGTCGGGGTAGCGCGAGGCGGCCGCCTTGTAGCCGGCGGCCGGCGTGGCGCCCCAGCGGATGAGCGCGACGGCGGCGTTGAAGAGGCGGTCCGGGCGTTGCGGGCGGATGATGCCGGCCCCCGCGAGCGTGGCGACGGTCTGGAGCTTGCCGGCGACGTGCCGGGGACTCGGCGGCCTCATGGGGGCAGTGTCTCACCCCGGCGGGAGCTTCAGCCCCGGTGGCGCGGCGCCGGTGTCGATCAGCCGGTGCACGTCGGCCGCGCGGCGCGGATTCAGGAACACATGGCGCTGGCCTACCGACGGCTTCTCGGCCAGCAGGCCGTCGGCGAGCAGCGCCTCCCCGACCGCCTGGGCGAGCTGGCGGTCGTTCCCCGCGAACCCGCGCGCGAGGTGCGCGAAGTCGGTGTGGTAGCCGCCCCACTTGCCCATCCCGTTGAGGCGCTGGAGGATGCGGCGGGCGACGCGGCGGGCCGGGTCGGGGTCCTCGTGCGGGGCGACGCGCTGGCGCCCGCCCTCGGGGTCGAGCAGCGGGTAGACGAGGTCCTCGTGCTCCTCGACCGAGCGCGGGTCGGCCGGGCGCCCACCGAGCCGCGCGACCGCCTCGGCGATCTTGAGCGGATGGCCGGACCCGATCGGCGGGCGCAGCGCGACGTCGGCGAGGACCGCGCCGGGGACGGCGCGGGCCGTGGCGCGCAGCCGGTCGATGCCGCTCGCGTGGTCGTCGAACGCGAGCGGCACCAGCTCGTCGAGCGCGCCCGGGTCGAGCACGGGCGCGGGCAGGGCGACGACGAGGAAGCCGGCGTCCAGGTCGCCGGCGGTGACGGCGAGGGCGGCGGCGTCGACGGGCGCCCCCGGCTCGGCCAGGTCGACCAGCGCGCCGACCGCCGCGGCCACGAGCAGCCACTCGCGCTCGGCGGCCTGCTCGGGGTCGGCGCGCAGCGCGGCGGCGGCCGGCGTCGCGGCGAGCAGGCGATTGCCGTGGGCGCTGATCGCCACCTCGACGGGCGCGCCGTAGCCGGAGCGCTTGAGCGCCAGCTCGGCGCGACCGTGGCGCAGCGCGCCGAGCACGAGCGCCCGCAGGTGCGCGGTGGCGGCGGCGGGCGCGCCGGCGCCGCCGGCCTCCTCCAGCGCGGATCCGAGCGCGCTCATGGCGCGCCGCGACGCGTGGCGTTCCCGCCGTGGGTCATCCGGCGTCGATCGCCGCCTGGAACCCCGCGCGCGCCCGCGCGCCGTGGACGGCGAAGACGATGCGCTCCAGCTGCGAGCCCGCGGCCAGGTGGCGGCGGACCTCCCGGACCTCGATCCGGGCGGCCTCGTCGATCGGGAACCCGCCGACGCCGGTGCCGAACGCGACGAGCGCGAGGCTGCGGGCGCCCAGCGCCTCCGCGCGCGCGAGCGTGGAGGCGGTGGAGCGGCGGATGATGTCGGCCGACGTGGGGCCGCCCAGCTCCATCGTGGCGGCGTGGATGACCCAGCGGCACGGCATCGCCCCGCCGGAGGTCTCCACCGCCTCGCCGAGGCCGATCGGGGCGCGCGCTCGCGACTCCTCGTCGATCGCCGGGCCGCCGGAGCGGGCGATCGCGGCGGCCACGCCGCCGCCGTGCAGCAGCCCGGTGTTGGCCGCGTTCGCGATCGCGTCCACCTCCAGGGTGGTGATGTCGGCGTCCAGCGCCTCGACCGTGGCCATCGCTCTACGGTACCCGCATGACCGTGCGCAAGCGGGTGCGCGCCCACGGGCGGGTGCAGGGCGTCTTCTTCCGCGACTCGGTGCGCCGGGCGGCGGTGCGCGAGGGCGTCAGCGGCTGGGCCGCCAACCGGTCCGACGGGACCGTCGAGGCCGTGTTCGAGGGCGCCGGCGACGCCGTCGAGCGGCTGGTGCGGCTGTGCCGCTCTGGCCCCGGCCACGCCGCCGTGGAGCGGCTCGACGTCGCCGCCGAGGCGCCCGAGGGGCTGGACGGGTTCCACGTCGGCTGAGCGGGTCCGTGCGTTCCGTCGGGTGGTCGCCGTACCGTGCGGAGAACCGTCATGGAAGCCGCCACGCCACTCCGCTCACCCCGCGTCGCCGTGTTCGGCGACGTCGTCGTCGCCGACGCGCTCGCCGTGCGCGACCGCTGCGCCGTCGAGCTCGTGCGCGAGCGGTCCGAGGCCGGGGCCGACCCGGCCGAGGTGCTGATCGACGCGATCGAGATCGGCGCGCGTGTCATGTCGCGCGAGCAGGCCGAGGTCAACGCCGACTTCGTGCGCACGGAGTTCGAGAAGGTCTCGCGCGAGGTCGAGGGCGCGTTCACCGAGAAGGCGCGTACGGTCGCGGAGTTCCTGGGCAAGCGCGTCGACGACGTCTTCGCACCCGAGAACGGCCACCTCGCGAAGGAGCTCGAGCGGCTGTTCGGCGCCGAGTCCGCCGTCGCGGTGCAGCACCAGCTGCGGACGGTGATGGCCGAGCAGTCGGCCGAGATGCGCGCGGACCTGCTCAAGCAGTTCTCCTCGGCCGACGCGCACAACCCGCTGGCCGACTTCAAGGCGGGCACGATGGCGGCGATGCGGCGCGCGGCGGAGCAGCAGGACACCAACCTCAAGACGCTCAACGAGCAGATCGCCGGCCTCAAGCACGAGGTGGTGAAGCTGCAGGCCGAGCGCGAGAAGCAGCTCGAGGTCGCCGCCGAGCACGCGCGCTCGACGGCGAAGGGGCGTCCGTACGAGGAGGCGGTGTTCGAGGCGGTCGACGCGATCGCCCGGGCACGCGGCGACGACGCCGACGCGGTCGGCGACCTGCCCGGCAGCGGCGGCCGCAAGGGCGACGTGCTCGTCGGCGTGGACGGCTGCGCCGGCCCGGCCCGGGCGCGCATCGTGTTCGAGGCCAAGAACGCCTACGTCCCGAAGAACAAGGCCGTGGCCGAGCTGGATGCCGCCATGGAGCAGCGCGACGCCGACTACGGCGTCTGGGTCGTCCCGTCCGAGGAGCTGCTGCCGGGCCGCGGCGCACAGCTGCGCGAGGTCAACGGCGACAAGCTGTTCGTCGTCTACGACCCGGAGGACGGCGGGCGGCTGGGGCTGGAGGTCGCCTACGCCCTGGCCCGCGCCCGCACGCTGATGGCGGAGGCCGACGGCGAGGGTCTGGACGCCGGCGCGCTGCGCACCGAGGTCGAGCGCGCGCTGGCGGCGATGGACGACGTGCGCCGCATCAAGACCCAGCTGACCGCCGCCGCGGGCGGGATCGACTCCGCGCGCCGGATCCTCGACGAGATGGCCGACCGCGTCCGCGCGCATCTCGAGCACGTCGACGCGCTCGTCGTGGCCGGGACGGGCGACGACCGGCCGCCGCAGGGCACGCTGGTGTAGCGGCGGGCGGCGCCGTGGCGTGGCGCGCTGCGGACCGCGGTGGCGCGCCGCCGGGGCCGTGGCGCGGCATGCCGCGCCGCTGCGCCACGACGGCGGCGTGGCCTGCGAGTCGCCGCGAGGGGCTGGGCGTCAGTTAGACGCCGACCCCGCCGCAACCGCAGGCGGAGACCGCGTGAACCGCCGCGCCGCTTCAGGCCCGCGCCGCCCGCCACGCGTCGCGCAGCCCGGCGTCCGCGCGTTCGCGCAGCACGCCGCTCATCACGTCGACGCCGACCGGGTCGAGGCCGAAGAAGGGCTCGTCGAGCACGAGCACCTCTGGGTCGTGGACGAGCGCGACGCCGAGCTGGACGCGCTGCTGGTTGCCCAGCGAGCGGGTCTCCACGCGATCGCCCGCCCGGTCGGTCAGGCCGAGGCGCTCGATCCAGCCGTCCGCGGCCGACCCGGCCGCCGCGGCGTCGAGCCCGTGCACGCGCGCGAAGTAGGCGAGCTGGCGGCGCACGCGCATCTTCGGATACAGCCCGCGCTCCTCCGGCATGTAGCCGAAGCGCGCCCGCGTGACCGCGTCGACGGCGTCGCCGCGCCAGCGCACCTCGCCCGCGTCGGCCCGCAGCACGCCGAGCACGATCCGCATCGCGGTCGTCTTCCCGGCCCCGTTGGGCCGACGAAGCCGAGCGTGCGGCCCCGGGCGACCGCGAAGCTCAGGTCGTCGAGCGCGAGGAGGTCGCCGTAGCGGCGCGCGGGTCCGTCGAGCTCGAGCATCCGCCTGGCGTTCTAGCGGCCGGAGCGCATCCCGCGAAGTGCGGCTAGCCCCCGGCGCGCATGGGACTTTCGTCGACCTCGCACAATTTTCCGAAGGTCTGTGCGTTGTGATGAGTGCCGGTCGTCCGGGGGGGCGGCCGGCACCAACTTCGCGCTAGCCGACTTCCGCCGGCTCGTCCTTGCCCTGGAGCCGCTCGCGGCCCCGCTGGACGGCGGCGATGAACTTCGACAGGTTGACCTCGAGCGTGTTGAGGATCTCGTCGGCGTAGTCCTCGGCGCCGAGCCGGATCTCCCGCTCGCGTGCCCGGGCGTCCTCGATGATGTCCTCGGCGGCGCGTTCGGCCTGCTTGGTGACCTCCTGCTCGGAGACCAGCTGCGTCTGGCGCTCGCGCGCCTCCTTCACGATCCGCTCGGCCTCGCGCTTGGCCTCGGCGAGCATCTCCTGACGCTCCTTGACGATCCAGCGCGCCTGCTTGATCTCCTCGGGGATCGTGGCGCGCATCTGGTCGAGGATGTCGTAGATCTCCTCCTTGTCCACGCGCACCTGGTCCGTCATCGGAACGCCCTTGGCGTTGTGGACGAGGTCGTCGAGCTTGTCTATGAGAACGAGGACGTCCATGGGGCTCCTGGCGCGTTGTTCGTCAGCGGGCGAGCGCTTCCTGCAAGCGCCTCGCAACCTCATCCGGGACAAGGTCCGAGACATCCCCCCCGAAGGTGGCGATCTCCTTGACTCCGCTTGAAGACAGGAAACTGTACTGCGGCGACGCCATCAGGTAGACGGACTCGATGTCGCGGGCGAGATGGCGGTTGAGCTGGTTCATCTCCAGCTCGTACTCGAAATCGGAGATGGCGCGCAGTCCCTTGACGATCGCGGCCGCCCCGACGCGGCGCGCGTACTCGGTGATCAGCACGTCGAACGTGTCGACCCTGACGTTCGAGAGGTGGCTCGTGGCGGCCTCGACGAACGCCACGCGCTCCTGAGCCTTGAACAGCACGCGGTCCTTGCGGACGGAGGCGTTGACCACCGCGACGATGATCTCGTCGAAGATCTCGGCGGCGCGGGTGATGACGTCGATGTGCCCGTTGGTGATCGGGTCGTAGGAGCCCGGGCAGACGGCGACGTGCGGGCTGGCGGGATCAGGCGGCATGGATGCGGATGAGGGTGTCTCCGTAGCGGCGTTCGTCGGTGGGGTGGATCGTGAGCTCGAGCGGCGAGCGGCGGTCGGACTCTGCGACCACCAGCGCACCCGGCGCCAGCACCGCGGGCAGGAGGTCCGAGAGCGGTGCTCCCAGCGCCTCCGCCCGCCGGTAGGGCGGATCGAGGAAGACGAGATCGTATTGGCGCGCGCCGCCGGATGCGGCACGGAGCCACCGCAGCGCGTCTGCGCGCACCACCTCGGCGTCCGCGCCGAGCGCCGCGAGGTTCGCGCGGAGCGCCTTCAGCGCGGCCGGCGCGGTGTCGACGAACGTCGCCCGCCCGGCTCCGCGCGACAGCGCCTCGAGCCCCAGCGCGCCCGAGCCGGCGAACAGGTCGAGCACGTCGGCGCCCTCGACGCGGGCGCCGAGGATGGAGAACAGCGCCTCGCGCACCCGGTCGGCGGTCGGGCGCGTCGCCGCACCGGGCGGCGCCTGCAGGCGGCGGCCGCCGAAGCGGCCGGCGATCACGCGCGGGCTCACGCCGGGATCGGATCGAGCGCCTCGGCGCCGTGGGCGCCCTGCACGGCCCACTCGAGCAGCGCGTGCTCGGGGAGCTCCAGGCCGGGGTCGGCCTCCAGCAGCGCGGCGCCGATCTCGCGGGCGGCGTCGAGCAGCGCGGCGTCCTCGGGCAGCCGCGCGACCCGGAACTGGGCGAGTCCGGACTGGCGCGTGCCGAGCATCTCCCCCTCGCCGCGCAGCTCGAGATCGATCTCGGCCAGCTTGAAGCCGTCGCCGTGCTCGGCCAGCGCGCGCAGCCGCGGCGCCTCCTTGGGCCCGAACAGCACGCAGACCGACTCGTGCTCGCCGCGGCCGATCCGCCCGCGCAGCTGGTGCAGCTGGGAGATGCCGTAGCGCTCGGCGCCCTCCACCAGCATCACCGACGCGTTGGGCACGTCGATGCCGACCTCGATCACCGTGGTGGCGACGAGGACGTCGGCGCCGCCCGCCGCGAACGCCGCCATCGCCTCCTGCTTCTCGCGCGGCCGCATCTGGCCGTGCAGGAGGACGACGCGGAAGTCCGCGAGCTCGGTGGTGCGCAGGCGCTCGTACTCGGCGGTCGCGGCGCGCGCCTGCAGCGCCTCGGACTCCTCCACCAGCGGGCAGACGACGAACGCCTGGCGCCCGGCGGCCAGCTCCTCGCGGATGCGCTCGTAGGCGCGCTCGCGCTCGCGCTCGGTGGACGCGACGTGCGTGTGGATCGGCCGGCGCCCGGCGGGCAGCTCGCGCAGGACGGTCACGTCGAGATCGCCGTACGCGGTGAGCGCCAGCGTGCGGGGGATCGGCGTCGCGGTCATGTGCAGCACGTGCGGCGCGAGCCCCTCCGGCGCCTTGCGGTCCAGCGCGCGGCGCTGGTTGACGCCGAAGCGGTGCTGCTCGTCGACGACCGCGACCGCGAGCCGGTCGAACGTCACGGCGCCCTCGATCAGCGCGTGGGTGCCGACCAGCAGCTTGAGCTCGCCGCTGGCGAGCTTGCCGAGCAGGTCCGCGCGGCGGCTCGCGCCGGTCGAGCCCGTGAGCAGCGCCGCCTGCAGCAGCTCGCCGGGCATCAGCTTCTGCAGCGTGGCGAAGTGCTGCTCGGCGAGCGTCTCGGTCGGCGCCATCAGCGCCGCCTGGACGCCGTGCTCGACCGCCCGCAGCATCGCGTAGACCGCGACGACGGTCTTGCCGGAGCCGACCTCGCCCATCAGCAGCCGCTGCATCGGCCGCCCCGCCGCGAGGTCGCGGTCGATCGCGGCCATGGCACGCGTCTGGTCGCCGGTCGGCGCGAACGGGAGCGACTCGGCCAGCCAGCGCTGCGTGAGCGTGCCCGGGGCGTCGAGCGCCTCCGCGCGCGCCGCCTCGCGGCGCTGGGCGCGGCGGCGCAGCAGGGCGAGCTGCAGGATCAGCAGCTCCTCGAACGCGAGCCGCACGCGCCCGCCCTCGTGGTCGCCGAAGTGGGCCGCGCCGAGGGCGGCGGCGCGGTCGGGCCAGCGTCCGGCGGCGCGCAGCCGGGAGGGCAGCGGCTCGACGACGTCGGCCAGCGCCGGGCGGTGCTCGCGCACGAGCGCCGCGATCTGGGTGGTCGAGAGCCCGTCGGTCGCGGGGTAGGTGGCGACGTCGCCGCCGGCGCCGGTCTGCTCGCCCGTCTGCGCGTGGAACTGCACCCGGAAGCGGTTGCGGCCCTGGTACTTGCCCTGGAGCATCAGCCGCGTCCCCGGGCGGTACTTGCGCTCCAGCCACGGCTGGTTGAAGAACGTCGCCTTCATGATCCCGGTCGCGTCGGCGACGGTCGCCTCGACCAGGGGCTTCATGCCGCGCCGCCGGACCGGGCGCGACGTGACGGAGCGCACCTCGACCACGACGGTGGCGACCTCGTCCATGCCGAGCTCGGCGATCGTGCGCGCCTCCGAGCGGTCGCGCGGCAGGTGCTCGAGCAGGTCGCCGACGGTCAGCAGGCCCAGCCGCTCGGCGCCCTTCGCCGCCGAGGCGGGCGTCAGCTCGAGCGGCACGGCAAGCCGCGACGGGCGCGGCCCCCGCGCGGAGCCGCGCAGCTCGTCGTCGGTGAGCGGCGTCGAGGAGGCGAAGACGAGCGGCGGCGAGCGCACGGGGCCATTCTGGCGACCCGCTCGGTCGGCGGCGCGCGCGCCGGTGCGTCAAGGCTGTCCGAGTGCCGCTACTCGGCGGCGATGAGCCACCAGTACGCGGGCTGCCCGCCCCACGAGTACTCGACGTCGACGCCCGAGGGGACGAGCGCGCTGACGGCGTCGCCGTCCAGCGGCGCGCCGTCGCCGGCGATCAGCGTGACGAGCTCGGCCTCGCGTCCCAGCTCGCCGAGGACCGCCTCCAGCGTCTCGGCCGGCTGGCCCCAGGCCACGAGGCGCTCGTCGATGAACCCGACCGCATCGCCGCGGTGGAAGCGCGCGGGGCGGCCCTCGGCGTCGTCGCGTGCGGCGCCGGTCACCGCGCCGGTGCGCACCGGCGCCAGGGCGGCGAGCATCGCCTTGCCGTTGGCGACCGCGCCGCGCGTGGGATCCAGCGCCACCGCGGCGGCGAGGCCCGCCTGCTGGGAGCGTGTGGGCACGACGAAGACCCGCTTCTCCGACAGCTCCGCCGCCCGCTCGGCGGCCATCAGCACGTTGGGCGAGTTCGCGAGGACGACCGCCTCCTCGGCGGGCACGTCGTGGATGCCGGCCAGGAACTCGTAGGTCGAGGGGTTGAGCGTCGGGCCGCCGGGCAGCGGCGTCGCGCCGAGCGACGTGAACAGCTCCTCCATCCCCTTGCCGGCCACGACCGCGACGACGCCGCAGACCGCGGTCAGCTCGGCGAGCCGCTCACTGCGCTGCCGGACCTGCTCCGGCATGTCGGCCACGTCGAGCCGGGAGACCGCCCCGGCGCCGTCGAACAGGCCGGTCGCGCGCTCGGGCTCGTCGGTGTGGACGTGGACCTTGAGCGTGCGCTGATCGCCGACGACGAGCACCGAGTCGCCGATCGCCTCGAGCGCATCCAGCCAGGCGCCGGGCTCCAGACCGTCGCCGGTGACCGCGAAGTTCGTGCAGTAGCGGAACGTCGAGGACTCGTGCTGGGGATGGGTGACGCGCGCCGGCGCGTGATGGTCGAGCGCGGGCGCCTCCGTCCCCCGCAACGCGGCGACGACGCCGGCCAGGATCACGGTCAGGCCGAAGCCGCCCGCGTCCACGACCCCGGCCTCGCGCAGGATCGGCAGGAGGTCGGGCCCGCGCCGGACGGACTGCTGGCCGGCGTCGAGCGCGCGCTCGAGCACCTCGGCGATCAGCGCGTCCTGGCGCTCGGCGGCGTCGGACTGCTGCAGCCGCGGCTCCTCCATGTGCGCCAGCTCGGAGGCCACCCGGTGCGCCATCTCCCGCACCACCGTGAGGATCGTGCCCTCGGCCGGCTCGCGCACGGAGTCGTACGCGCGATCGGCGGCGCGCGCCATCGCGGCGCCGATCAGCACGGGATCGACCAGCTCCCCGGGCCGCGACGCGAGCTCCTCCGCGGCGCCGCGGATGAGCTGCGACAGGATCACGCCGGAGTTGCCGCGAGCCCCGAGCAGCGCGGCGCGCGCCACGGAGTCCACGATCTCGTCGCGCCCGATCACGTCGAGCGCCCCCACCTCCTGCAGGCGGTCGAGCTCGTCGAGCACGGCGTGCAGCGTCAGCACCATGTTGTCGCCGGTGTCGCCGTCGGCGACCGGGAACACGTTGAGGTCGTTGACCTCCTCGCGGCGTGCCTCCAGCTCGGCCAGCGAACGCTGGACGACGCTGCGGAAGCGGACGAGGCTCGGGTCGGCCAACGCGGCCGTCCGGCTACGCCTTGGTGACCTTGCCCGCCTTGAGGCAGCGGGTGCAGACGTAGACGCGCTTCGGTGCGCCGGCGTCGGAGATGCGGACCTTCTGCAGGTTCGCATCGAAACGGCGCTTGGTGGCGACCATGGAGTGCGAGCGACTCTGGCCGAAGGCCGGGCGCTTGCCGCAGGAGTGACATATACGGGCCATTGCGGGCGGGAAGCATAGCGGCCCCGCGGGGTGGGTACGGTGGATGCGTGCCACCGGCGACCGCTCGCATCACCCTGCCCGATCGCTATCGCGTCGTACGCCACATCGCGAACGGTGGGATGGCGAGCGTCTGGGAGGCGCACGACGAGTTGCTCGACCGCCCCGTGGCCGTCAAGGTCCTGGCGCTCCACCTCGGCGAGGACGAGCGCGCCCGCCGCCGCTTCGCCCGCGAGGCCCGCGCCGCCGCGGGCCTGTCCTCGCATCCCCACGTCGTGACGATCTACGACGTCGCCGAGCTCGACGGCAAGTCGTTCATCGTGATGGAGCTGCTGCGCGGGGGCACCGTCGCCGACCGGCTGCGAGCCGGCGAGGAGATCTCCCACCGGGTCGCGCTGCGCTGGCTGGAGGAGGCCGGCTCGGCGCTCGACGCCGCGCACGAGGCGGGGATCGTCCACCGCGACGTCAAGCCCGCCAACATGCTGCTCGACGAGAAGGGCCGGCTTGCGCTGGCGGACTTCGGCATCGCGCGGCTGGGGCTGGAGGACCAGATCACGCAGACCGGCCAGGTGCTCGGCACGGCCGCCTACATCTCGCCCGAGCAGGCGATGGGCGAGCCCTCCACGCCGGCGTCGGACCGCTACGCGTTCGCGGTGGTCGCGTTCGAGCTGCTGACCGGCTGCAAGCCGTTCACGGCGGAGAACTTCGCCGCCCAGGCCCGGGCGCACGTCGAGGACGATGCGCCGCTGGCCTCCGAGCGCGACGTCGACGTCCCGCCCGCCGTCGACCGCGTGCTCGAGCGCGGCATGGCCAAGGACCCCGCCGACCGCTGGGACAGCGCCGGGGCGATGGTCCGCGCGCTCGACGACGCGCTCGCCGCCCCGCCCCCGCGCCGGACCGCCGCCGCTCCCGCGGCGGGTGACACGACCCGGCGCATGGACGGCCGGCCGCCGCCGCCCGCGCGGCCGGCAAGGGCGGCGACGTCCCCCGCTCCGCGCCGCCGCTCGAGCGTGGCGGCGCTGATCGCGGTCGCCGCGCTGCTGCTCGTCGCCGCCGGCGCGGTGGCGCTCATCAGCACCGGGAGCGACGACCCCAAGGCCAAGCAGACCGCGGAGCCGAGCGGGACGCCGGACAAGACCAGCACACCCGACGCGACCAAGACGCCGAAGCCGACGGCCACCCCCGAGACGGCGGCGACCGCCGCGCCCGCGGCCAGCGCGACGCCGGCGGCGTCCAAGCCGAAGAAGCCGAAGCAGCCGCAGCAGCCCCCGGGGGTCACCGGCACCGACCCCGCGGCGCTCCAGCTCCAGGCCTTCAACCTCAACAACGCCGGCCAGCCGGCGCAGGCGCTGCCCTACGCGCAGCGCGCCGTCGAGCTGTGCGGCGACTCCACCGACGTCAGGTGCGCCTACGCCCTGTACGAGTACGCCAAGGCGCTGCTCGGGACCGGCGACTCCAACGGCGCGATCGCGGCGCTCGAGGAGCGCAAGCGGCGCTTCCCCGACAACCAGCCCGGCGCCGTGGAGCAGCTGCTCGCCGCTGCCCGCGAGGCCGGCGGCGGGGCGAAGTGACAGACTCGCGGCCGTGCCGTTCGAGTCCGTCGCGGCCGCCGTCGCGGGCGTGCCCTTCATGTCGCCCGCGCAAGGCCGGATCGTGTACGACCACGTCCGCGCCGAGCGCCCCGCGGAGGTGCTCGAGCTCGGCACCGCGCACGGCGTCGGCGCCGCCTACCTGGCGGCGGCCCTCGCCGACAACGACGCCGGCCGACTGACCACCGTCGACTTCGCCGGCGCGGCCTACGACCCCGCGCCGGAGGAACTGCTCGCCCGCGCCGGGGTCGCGGACCGCGTCACCGTCGTGCGCCGGTTCTCCTCCTACACCTGGTGGCTGAAGGAGCAGGTGGCCGCGCGCAGCGACGCGGACGGCAACGTGGCGCCGCGCTTCGACTTCGTCTACCTCGACGGGGCGAAGAACTGGACGATCGACGGCCTCGCGGTGGTGCTCGTGGAGAAGCTGCTGCGGCCCGGCGGGTGGCTGCTCATGGACGACCTCGACTGGACCTACGCCGACGATCCCCGGCGCGACGCGACCGACGGCGTCGCGAATCGCGACCTCTCAAAGCCAGAGCGCACCGAGCCCCACCTGCGCGCCGTGTTCGATCTGATCGTGGCCCAGCACCCGTCGTTCACCGAGCTGCGCGTGCAGGACGAGTGGTGGGGCTGGGCGCGCAAGGCGCCCGGCGAGCCGCGCCGCTACACGGTCGAGACGTCGCGGCCGCTCGGCGCGCTGGCGGCCGGCGCCGCCCGGCGCGCCCTGCGCAGCGCGCGCCGGCGAGCGCGCAGCCTGCGGCGACCCTGAAGGGGGACTGTCCCGCTTCAGGTTCGTTCGAGCTCTGCGGCCAGCGCGGCGAGCCCGAGCACGGCCTGGGCGGCGTGCTCGCCCTGGTCGCGCTTGCCGCCGCCGCTGCGCGCGAGCGCCTGGTCGAGGTTCTCCACCGTGAGCACGCCGAACGCGCAGGGCACGCCGGTCGCCAGCTGCACGTCCTGGATCCCGCGCGCCGCCTCGGCGCAGACGTGGTCGTAGTGCGACGTCTCGCCGCGGATCACCGCCCCCAGGCAGGCCACGCCCGCGTAGCGACCGCTCTCGGCCAGGTACTTGGCCGCCAGCGGCAGCTCGAACGCGCCCGGCACGTCATAGACGTCCGCCTCTCCCACGCCGGCCGCCGCGAACGCGCGCTGGGCGCCGGCGATCAGGCGCTGGGCGAGGTCCTCGTAGAAGCGCCCCACGGCGATCGCGTAGCGCTCCCGGCTCACGAACCGCCTGCTGTCTCGCTCCGCTCGCCGGCTGGGGGCTTCGCCCCCACCCCCACGTCGCGGCCCAGCTCGCGGTCGCGCTCGTGCTCGGCGTGGACGAGCTCCTCGTCGAGCGCGAGGGACTGGTGGTGGATGCTGTGCCCCATGCGGTCGCGCTTGGCGCGCAGGTAGTCCTCGTTGTGGGGGTTGGGCGCATGCACGATCGGCACCTGCTCGGTGACCGACAGCCCGTAGCCCTCCAGCCCGCGGATCTTCTTCGGGTTGTTGGTGAGGATGCGGATGCTCGACAGCCCCAGGTCGACCAGGATCTGCGCGCCGATGCCGTAGTCGCGCAGGTCGACCGGCAGCCCGAGCTCGAGGTTCGCATCGACGGTGTCGTAGCCCTCGTCCTGGAGCTTGTACGCCCGCAGCTTGTTGAGCAGCCCGATGCCGCGGCCCTCCTGGGCGAGGTAGAGGAGCACGCCGCTGCCCTCCTCCTCGATCATCGCCAGCGCCGACTCGAGCTGCTCGCCGCAGTCGCAGCGCAGCGAGTGGAAGACGTCGCCGGTCAGGCACTCCGAGTGCACGCGCACGAGCACGTCGTCACGTCCCGACACGTCGCCCTTGACCATCGCCACGTGGTGCTTGTCGTCGACGAGCGAGCGGTAGCCGACGACCGTGAACTCGCCGAAGCCGGTCGGCAGCGTGGTCGAGACGACCCGCTCGACGAGTTGGTCGTGGCGGCGCCGGTAGGCGATCAGGTCCGCCACGGTGACCATCTTCAGACCGTGGCGGGCGCAGTAGCCCGCGAGGTCGGCGACGCGGGCCATCGTGCCGTCGTCGTTCATGATCTCGCAGATCACGCCGGCCGGCTTGAGGCCGGCGAGGCGGGCCAGGTCGACCGCCGCCTCGGTCTGGCCGGTGCGCTCGAGCACGCCGCCGGGCTTGGCCTTGAGGGGGAACACGTGGCCGGGCTGCACGAGGTCGCGCGGCGACGCGTCCAGGTCCACGGCGACCGCGATGGTGCGCGCGCGGTCGGCGGCCGAGATGCCGGTGGTGACGCCCTCGCGGGCCTCGATCGAGACGGTGAACGCCGTCTCGAACGCCGACTCGTTCTTGGCCGCCATCAGGTCGAGGCCCAGCTCGTCGCAGCGCTCGGGCGTGAGCGCGAGGCAGATCAGCCCGCGCCCCTCGCGGGCCATGAAGTTGATCGCCTCCGGCGTCGCGAACTCGGCCCCGATCGTCAGGTCGCCCTCGTTCTCGCGATCCTCGTCGTCGCAGACGATCACCATCCGCCCGGCGCGGATGTCCTCGATCGCCTCCTCGATCGTGGAGAACGGCCCGCTCACCGCGCCACCAGCTTCTCAACGTACTTCGCGACCACGTCCACCTCCAGGTTGACCGGGGCGCCGGGCGCGGCCGCCCCCAGCGTCGTGCGCTCCAGCGTCTCAGGTATGAGCGACACGGAGAACCAGTCCTCCCCCACGGCGACCACGGTGAGCGACACCCCGTTGACCGCGATCGAGCCCTTCTCGACCACGTAGCGCAGCAGCTCGGCGGGCGCGGCGATCGTCAGCACGCGCGCGAAGCCGTCCTCGCGCGCGTCGCGGACCGAGCCGAGGCCGTCGACGTGGCCCTGCACGATGTGCCCGCCCATGCGATCCGACGCGCGCAGCGCCAGCTCGAGGTTGACGTCGGCGCCCTGGGCGGCCTCGGCCAGCGACGAGCGCCGCAGCGTCTCGTGCATCACCTCGGCGCGGAAGTGCCCGTCGGCGATCGCGGTGGCGGTCAGGCAGACGCCGTTGACGGCGACGGAGTCCCCCTCGGCGATCTCGCCGGCGAGCTTTGTCCGCACGCCCAGCGTCACGCCGCCGGCGCCGGCGTCCACCGCCGTCACCCGTCCCAGGTCCTGGACCAGCCCGGTGAACATCACCATTCCCTCAACCGAGCGGAGACGAGCACGTCGTCGGCGATCCGCTCGACGTCGAGGGCCAGCGCGCGGGTGGCCTCCGCGATCCGCTCGACGCCCTCGCCCTCGAGCGGATCGCGCGCGTTGGAGCCGCCGATCACGACCGGGGCCAGGAACAGCCGCAGCTCGTCGAGCTCACCCGCGTCGAGGAACGCGCCCGCGAGCTTCGGCCCGCCCTCGAGCAGGATCGACGTGATGTCGGCCGCGCCGAGCTGATCGAGCGCGGAGCGCACGCGCGCCGGCTCGTTCTCGCCCGTGGCGACGATCACGTCGGCCCCGGCGGCCTCGAGCGCGTCGGTCTGCAGGCGCGAGGCGGCGCGGCCCACCACCACCGTGAGCGGCAGCTCGGGCGCGCCGCGCACGAGCCGGGAGTCCAGCGGCAGGCGTCCCTCGGAGTCGAACACGACCCGCCGCGGCTGGCGCCGCACGCCCGCCACGCGCGCGTTGAGCTGCGGGTCGTCGGCCAGCGCGGTGCCGATCCCCACCACGACCGCATCGCGCTCGGCGCGCCAGTGGTGCGAGAGCAGGCGCGACTCCTCGCTCGAGATCCACTTGGAGTCGCCGGTGCGGGTCGCGACCTTGCCGTCGAGCGACATCGCGGACTTGAGCAGCACGTGCGGGCGCCCGGTGCGGGCGTGCTTGCGGAACGCCTGGTTGACCAGCCGCGCGCGGACCGCCGGCTCCCCGTCGGCGACCACGACCTCGACGCCCTCGTCGCGCAGGATCCCCAGTCCGCGCCCGGAGGCCTTCTCGGTCGGGTCGTCGGAGGCGACCACGACGCGGGCGATGCCGGCCTCGAGGATCGCGTCGGTGCACGGCGGCGTCTGGCCGTGGTGGCAGCACGGCTCGAGCGACACGTACATCGTCGCCCCGCGCGGGTCGGCGACGCAGTCGGCGAGCGCCGCGCGCTCGGCGTGCGCCTCCCCGTAGGCGGCGTGGTAGCCCTCCCCGAGCACCTTCCCGTCGCGCACGACCACCGCGCCGACCAGCGGGTTCGGGCTGACGTTGCCGCGCCCGTTCTCGGCCAGCGCGATCGCGCGCGAGAGATGGGTGAGGTCGGTGGCGAGGGAGATCGGCACGGCGGTACACCCAGGATACGGACGCCGCGTCAGGGGCAGCGTGCGTAGGCCGCCCAGCGCGGGTTGCGCCCGATCCGCCGGAAGCCCGGCAGCGCGCGGTTCGACCACGGCTTCCGCGCCGAGGACCTGGGGCTGCCGCTCGTGGCGCGGGCCGCGCTGGGCTCGAAGTTGAACGTCGCGCCGATCAGCAGCAACCCGTCGCGCGGGCGCCGGCGCTGGGCGATCGAGGCCTGCAGCGCCTCCTTGGGCAGTCCGGTCCGGTAGCGGATCACCGGGATCGCGGAGTGCGTCGGCACGGTGATCGGGCGGCAGGACTGGATGGCCGCGACGACGCGCGGCGCGTCGAGGATCCGCTCGAGCCCCTCGCCCTGCGCCTCGATGAAGCGGGCCTGGTCGACCAGACGCGAGTAGTCGTCGACCACGAACGAGGCGCGCCAGCCGATCACGAGCACCGACACGATCGCGATCCCGATCGCCACGCGGCGTGGCGAGCCTCCCTCGACCAGCGTCCAGCCGCCGAGCGCGACCGCGACGCACAGCGAGAGCAGCAGCGACGGGATCGTCAGGTAGCGCGGGATCACCGAGAGCCCGGCCGCGGCGATGATCAGGAACGTCGCCACGCCGAGGCCGCCGAGCGCGAGCGGGAGCGCCGCGCGGCGGCGCAGGATCCACACCGCGAGCAGCAGGCCGAGCCCGCCGACGCCGACGGTGACGATCCGGTCGTTGCCGCCCGCGTAGGACGGCACGTGCACGATCGCGTCGAGCAGCCCCCGGTTGCGCCCGAACTCACCCGACACCTCACGGGTCGAGGTGAGCGAGTACAGCGGCTCCCCGGTCACGATCAGGTCGGCCGCCATCCAGATCAGCGGCGCGGCGACGACCAGCAGCGCGTACCGGATCAACACCGGGCGCGGCACGTGCGCGGCGAGCCACAGCCAGTAGACGCCGCCCAGCAGCCACGCCTCCGGGCGCAGCAGGCCGGCGAGGGAGAGCAGCGCCAGCACCGGCCAGCCGCAGCGCGGGCGGCGCAGCTCGAGCAGCGCGGCGCCGAAGACCAGCAGGTAGAACGGCAGGTCGAACATCGCCCGCAGCGCCAGCAGCTGCATGTCGGCGCGGGTCAGCATCACCGCGAGCGCGATCAGCGCGACCAGCCGGCCCAGCAGCCGCTCGGTGAACTGGAACATGACGGCGAGGAAGCCCACGTACCCGAGCAGCGAGACCAGCACGAGGATGCGGTCGCTCGCCGTGCCGAACGGCGCCATCGCCCAGCCGACGAGCGTGGCGAGCGGATGCGGCGTCGGCGTGCGGAAGACGTCGTAGTCGGGCAGCTGCCCGTGCCCCAGCTCCTTGCCCCACACGAGCGTGTAGTAGGTGTCGTAGTTCGGATAGGTCCGGAACACCGCGAACACCGCCAGCGCCACGAGCACGGCGGCGGCGACCAGCGCCCAGCCCACGCACGGCGTCCAGCGCTCCTCCAGGCGCCCGGCAAGCGTGGCGCGCGGGGTCGGGCCGCGTGGGTCTGTCCGCGGCGAGCGGGGATCGGTCACGGACATGCGAGGGACGGTCAGCCTACCCTCGGCCTGCAGCCGCGCAGGCGGTGGATCTCGACCACCGGGCCCGGCCGCCGGAACGCGCGCGGCTGGTAGTTGAACGACTTGTCGTAGGAGAACCGCACGGGTTCGGCTCCCGGCGCGTAGGGCGAGAACGTCACGGTCGCCGCGCTCGCGGCGTCGAGCGCCCGGTAGTAGTTGCGCGAGCTGAGCAGCCCGGCCTTGAGGCCGCGGTCCTTCTGGTGGCTGCCGACCACGATCCAGCAGTAGCCCTGCCGGCGGTAGCGCGCGATCCGGCGCACCCGCAGCCGCTTCTCGTACGCCTGGTAGGGCCGCGGCACCGGGAAGCGCTCGAAGCGCCGGCGCCCGCTGTAGGGGCCGTCGAGGTAGCCGGCGGGGACGAACGGCTCGAGCACGACCCGCGCGCCGTCGGGCACATTGGCGTCGAGCCAGCGCCGCGCCTGGGCACGCGTGTCCTCGCGGCCGAGCACGGTGTCGACGTGGACGGCGGCCAGCACGCCCTGCAGGCACGCGACCGCGGCGAGCGCGGCCACGAGCGCGCCGGGCGGCACCCGCCCGACCCGGCCGGCGACGGCCTCGGCGAGCGCCACCACCCCGTAGCCGCACAGCACGCACAGCGCCGGGTAGGCGGGCAGCAGCCAGCGGCCGAAGAAGCGCGCCTGCCCCCCGAGGAACAGGTACAGGAACAGCGGGAACGCGATCAGCAGCAGCGCGCGCCGCCAGTCGCTGCGCAGCGCGGCGAGCGCGCCGCCGACCGCTGCGACGAGCGGCAGCCAGCCCAAGCCCCAGCCGAGCGTGCCGACGTAGTAGAACCAGCCGCGGACCTCGTCCTGGCCGAGCTTGCCCGTGTCGGCCTGGGCCGACTGGCCGCCGATCTGCCCGCGGGCCTCCGCGTGGTTGAGGATCGCGTACGGGTTCAGGACTGCGAACGCGGCGAGGAACGCCGCCCCGGCGACCGCCAGCCCCACGGCCACGCGCCACAGCTCGGCGCGGTCGCCTGTGCTTCTCGCCGCCGAAGGCGAAGAGCGAGTGCCTGTGCTTCTCGCCGCCGAAGGCGAAGAGTGAGTGCCTGTGCTTCTCGCCGCCGAAGGCGAAGAGTGAGTGCCTGTGCTTCTCGCCGCCGGAGGCGAAGAGTGAGTGCGGTGGATCCGCAGGCCGGCCGCGACGGCGACGCTCAGCAGCATCGCCCCCGCGGTGTACTTCGTCGCGGTCGCGGCGCCGATCGCGGCGCCCGCCAGCGCCCAGTCGGTCCAGCGCCCGCGCTCGTAGACGAGCAGCGCCCCGATGAGGCCGACGGTGACGGGCGCGAGCGTCACGACGTCGTTGAGCGCGTGCTTGGAGTAGAAGACCGGCAGGAACGCGACGGCCATCAGCGCGGCGGCCACGAGCCCCACGCGGCGCTCGTAGAAGCGCGCGCCCGCCCAGTAGGTGAGCCCCACCACCAGCGTGCCGACGAGCGCGACCGCCACGCGCGCGGTGACGAACGCCGCCTCGGGGTCGGCAGCGAAGCTGCGGGCGAGCTCGCGGCCGCCCCCGCCGAACGGGAACCCGGCGGTGAAGCGCAGCTTGAACACGACGTAGAGCAGGTAGGTGAGCGCCGGCGGGTTCTCGTAGTAGCCCGGGTCCAGGCCGCCGCGGAACATCTCGATCGCCTTCGGGACGAAGTGCTCGGCCTCGTCGGCGCTGAACGCGAACGGCAGCCCGTGGTCGATGTGCCACAGGCGCAGGCCGAGCGCGCCCAGCAGGATCGCGCCGAGCAGCAGGCCGGTCGTGCGCCGGCTGGGCGACGGCTGCGGCGGAGGACCCTGGGGCGCGACGCGGTCGGGTGCGTCGGGGCCGGTGGCCTGCGCCGTCATGCGGCCGGCTTCCGCGGGCCGTAGCCCTGCTCGCAGCCGCGCAGCCGGCGGACCTGCACTGCGGGTCCCGGCCGCTCGTACGCCGGCGAGTAGTAGCTGTAGGAGAGGTCGAAGCTGAACGGCGGCGCCTCGGCGTCGGCCCGGTACGGGCTGACCGCGTACACGACGACGGACTCCCGCTCCAGGCGCCGGTAGTACGCGAGCGCCGGGCGATCCCGGGCCGCCTCGGCGCGCCCGCGGATCAGGTCGAACGTCATCACGACGCAGTAGCCCTCGGCGCGGTAGCGGTCGATCACCTCCGGGCGCAGCGTGCGCCCGTACTCGACGTGGGCCTCCTGGCTGTCGCGGATCACCTCGTTGACGAACTGCGCGCGGTCGCGCCGCTGCGGGTGGCCGTCGATCACCGGGAAGTAGTAGCGCTGCGGCACGGCCGGCTCGATGATGATCCGCAGCGCGCGCGGATAATGCGCGGCGAGCCAGTCCCGCGCGATCTCCCGGGTGTCGCGCTGGCCGAGCACGGCCATCGTGCGCGCGTCGGCGGCCAGCGGCTGCCAGAGCAGGATCGCGCACCCGAGCGCGAGCGCGGGCAGCTCGAGCCGGGGGGTCCGCGCCCGCACCGCCGCGGCCGCCCGCGCGACCGCGTAGCCGGCCAGCAGCGCGAGCACCGGGTAGACCGGCAGCAGCCAGCGACCGAAGAAGCGCGACTGGACGCTCAGGTAGAGGTAGAGGGCTACGGGGAAGACGAGCAGCAGCGCGAGCGCGCCGCGGTCGCGGCGTGCCAGCAGCACGGCCCCGGCCGCGGCGGCGGCGACGGCCAGCCAGCCGAGCCCCCAGGTCAGGCTCTCGAGGTAGTAGAGCGGCCCGGTCTCCCGCTCCTGGCCGAACTTGTCCTGGCTGCCGGCCAGATCGGCCTGGCCGCGCAGCTGGTGCATCGCGGTGTCGAAGTCGAAAAAGAAGTACGGGTTGGTGACGAAGAACGCGAGCGCGGCGGCGCCCAGCACCGTCGCGGCGCCGAGCGCCGCCGTGCGCAGCGCCGAGCGGGTCCCTGCGCTTCTCGCCGCCGAAGGCGAAGAGCGAATGCGGTGCGCGGCCAGCGGGAGCGTGAGCGCCAGCAGCGGGGCGAGCAGCACCAGGCCGGCGGTGTACTTGAAGCCGATCGCCAGGCCCACGCACGCGCCGGCCGCCGCGCAGTGGACGAGCCGCCCGGACTCGCGCATCCGGATCGAGAGCAGCATCACCAGCGCGACCGGGGCGAGCGTGCCCACGTCGGTCACCGCGATGCGCGAGAAGGCGACCGGCAGGAACGCGAAGCACAGGACGGCGGCGGCGACGAGCCCGGTGCGCCGGTCCCACAGCCGGCTTCCGGCGAGGTACACGGCGCCGACGCCCACGAGGCACAGCAGCGCGGCGAGCCCGCGCGAGATCTCGAAGATCCACGCGGCGTTCGAGCGGTAGCCGTTGACGACCTCCTCGCCGCCCCCGATCGGCAGCGACACCACCCGGTAGACGAGGTGCAGCAGGTACGTGTAGGCGGAGGGGTTCTGGAAGTACCCCGGGTTGGCGTCGCGGAACACCTCGACGGCGCGCTTGGTGAAGTGCGAGCCCTCGTCGACGTAGTAGACATAGGGCAGCCCGTAGTCGTTGTGCACGACGCGCAGGAGCAGGC
>JAABUS010001376.1_pt1 | contig 53432 bp, 55 predicted proteins | sample 5560161 | NCBI WGS metagenome assembly JAABUS01 (sample SAMN10711885, study PRJNA513376) | rock metagenome | isolation source: Antarctica rocks | place: Antarctica: Victoria Land, Trio Nunatak nord | collected 2016-01-04 | reverse complement strand
ATTAATTCATTTTCGCATTTTCACCACCATGTCAAAGCCGCTTTCCACGGTCGAATGAGGTCAAATTTTAGATCATGGCAGAATCACTATAGTGTCTATCAATTGACCGAGAGATTGTGTCAAATTTCCTACGTTTACAAGATGTATTCTTAGGGTTTATTCTAGGGTTCGTCCAATCTGATCACAACCCTAAATATAACCCTAAACTTTAATATCCATGACTTGACTGAAACGCATGTTGTGACATATTTTTTCGATCAATTGACAGACACTATAGTGATTCTGCCATGATCTAAAATTTGACCTCATTCGACCGTGGAAAGCGGCTTTGACATGGTGGTGAAAATGCGAAAATGAATTAATGCACTTTCTGGCCTATGGTGTGCCATAGAAGCATAGCTATGGGCGCACACGTTCTCAAGGTTTACGCCGACGTACTCTGCCGCAGGAGATCATACCGGAGCAGCCATGGTGCGGACATGCAGGCCTCAACCCGCCATTCACAAGCCACATGCACTGACTGGTTTGCAATGTCTAAGCAGAACAGCCAGAGTGATGCAGGTTGTTCTGCATTATCACGAGGAAGGCGGCTATTCCGACGCATGAACGCTGCTCACATGTTGTCCATTTGAGAGATGCCCAAACGATGGATGACAATCATAGCACCGCCAAGTAGAGAGATGAATATAGAATATGGCTATTGGTGGTTGGAAGTACGAATGGGAAACAAAGGGGGAGGCTCCACCTGCGATTGCCCAGCTGGCCTAACCCGAAAAGTCTAGCGTGTCTTTGGCCGATCGGTTTTTGTCGCGTACCTTAGGCTCGACACTTCAGAACACGAACCGTAGGGCAAGATTCACAACCCCCTCTGCCATCGACTGTTCGGTGCAGCCCAAGTCCTAGATTCCTTCTTGCCTTCATTACCGCTTTTTCAGTGAAGCACGTCAGTGATTGGTGGTTGGCAATCTGCACCATCAGCTCGTCCTACCACATCCATCCCAATCCCTCATCTTCTCTCCACCTCTCAGATCGTCGAGGTAAGCCTTCGTCACTCGCGGCATGCTTTGGTTGCAGTAGTGATGGCGGTCTGACCCGTTCTTGCTGCGTGCGACTGCTTCGGACGGATTGAGGCTGACCAAGAACCGCTATCTTTACTAGGAACGAATCTTGCCAACGGCACCGCAAGGCAAAACTAGGCAACTTGGTTGGAGCTGCAGCCCCTCACCCCACACCTCCTCGATTATCCCATCTGCTTGAAACGTCCATCTCCAGCAGACCGCCTTCGCCGGCTATCCTGAGTGGTCGGGTTCTGATTGTACTTGATCCGAAGGGTTTTTTGGGACCAAGTAGTTGCAGATATTGGGACCCTATCGAATTGATCCCTGCTCACGCCTCCGCCAGCTCGTGCTTGTCGTGCACGAACTTTCGGTCAAGTCTTCAGCAAGATTTCGCTTGGCAATCAGACATCAGCAATACTACCATGGGTCGGTCGCTCCTCCCCTTCCCTTCCCTCTGTACCAAATTAGTGACTCCCCGGCGCCTTATGAGTCTTTGAGCTCCACTGCTGCTGCTACGTCGTAATCTGTCCAAACCGCTGTTATTTAGCTTCCAGATTTGCTAGGAAACTTTTTGAACGCTCACATTCTAACACCAGATTCAGCAGACGTATACCGCCCACACGCAGTAAGTGCAAAATTCCCTTCCATTCTTTACCTTTCGTGTCGATGATGCAATCCTCGCGTCTTCTTGGACCGAATATTCGTCCCGGCAGTTCTTCCTTCTGTACCCGGCATCAATTTGATCATCTACGGAAATGCCAAGCCAAATACACTTGCCTTTCCTGGTCTACATCTGCGCAGCAGGCTACAAGCATGTGATGCGAAGCAGCAGTTGGATAAGCGGCATTCCTTTTGTTCAAGAATTATGTCTTTCGTGTGATCTCCCATCTAACACTGTGCAGCGGGAGAGATCGCGATCGCCCAGACGCCGTTCTCGAAGCCCACGCCGCAGCCGTCGCTCGTACTCTCCTCGAAGCCGTTCTCGGAGTCGCGAAGACTACCGTAGGAGCGACCGCCGCTCTCGTTCGCCCATGAGTGGCGCAGCTGGAGGCTATTCAGGGTCAGCCTACGGCGGTCGCTCGGCGCCACCTCCACAAAGGACCTTCGAAGAGCGGGCTCAGGCAAAGGAGCAGATGATGGCTTCGGTCCGGGAATCGTCCCAGCAAGAGCGCCGAGTATATGTCGGCAACCTATCCTACGATGTGAAATGGCATCATTTGAAAGACTTCATGAGACAAGGTCGGTGGGCATCCAAAATTCGGACGCCAGAACCAGACTCACAACTCCTATTGCAGCGGGGGAGGTCCTCTTTGCCGATGTGCTGTTGCTTCCGAATGGAATGTCGAAGGTGGGCGCCTGTGTGTAGCTGGCTGGTTTCCTGGTTTATCTTGGTTGTTGGACGTTGGATTGACGGGTGGGGACTTTGTCCGCGGGTTATGTAGGGATGCGGGTAAGCAAGCAGCAGGCTATTCGATTATGCAGGTTGACTGACGGGATCAGTATTGTGGAATACGCGACGAAGGATCAAGCCCAGCAAGCCGTGAACACGCTCAGCAACCAGAATCTGATGGGTCGACTGGTCTACGTCCGAGAGGTGAGCTTCCTCATTGAATTCATCATAGTTGTGACCGAGAGCTCGTATACGCGAAGGATGACATACTCGCTGTCTTGAATGTTGCTGACGTACACACAGGATCGCGAATCCGAACCACGCTTCACAGGCCCACCTGCCGCACGCGGAGGCTACGAAGGAGGCGCTGGCCGAGGCGGCTACGGTGGCGGCGGCGGCGGCGGCGGCGGCGGCGGCGGCGGCTTCGGAGGGCCACCTTCTGGCAATGGACGTCAAATTTTCGTCAATAACGTCTGTCCCTTCTTACATTGCACGATCTTCTGCGAGCGTGGTGTTGACAGTCGGACTAGTTACCTTACACCGTTGGCTGGCAAGATTTGAAGGACCTTTTCCGCCAAGCTGGTAAGTCGTTCTCCCATGGCCACTTTTTCGTACTGTGTTCAGTATTCGCAATGAGAACACTGTTTAACCGCATTCACGCACAGCCCAGCAAGGTGCCGTTATACGTGCAGACGTTCACCTCGGCCATGATGGTCGTCCCAAAGGTTCCGGTATTGTCGCGTTCGAAAGCCCAGACGATGCACGCAATGCCATCGCCCAATTCAATGGCTACGACTGGCAGGGTCGTATGTTGGAGGTTCGCGAAGACCGTTTCGCCGGCCCTCCAGGCGGCGGCTTCGGCCGAGGTGGCTTTGGCGGTTCTTTTGGCGGTCGTGGGGGCTTCGGTGGCAGAGGTGGGTTCAGCCGTGGGGGTTTTGGAGGAGGATTTGGTGGTCGTGGAGGTTTCAGCGGTGGTTACGGTGGTGCTCCGGCTGCAGGTGGCTATGATGCCCCCAGTGCTACTGCTTCTGCTGCACCAAACCCTTTCACCGACTATGCTTCTTCTGGCGGTGAGCGGAGTGAGATCATCTACGTCCGCAACGTAAGTCGAGGCTACCTCATTCTATGGTCGTTGTTGACGTCTTCCAGCTACCCTGGTCTACAAGCAATGAGGATCTAATTGAGCTCTTCACCACCATCGGAAAGGTTGTGCGGGCAGAAATCCAATACGAACCCAATGGCCGCTCTCGTGGTACCGGTGTCGTACAATTCGACACCGCTGAGAATGCCGAGACGGCTATCTGTATGTGACTTCTCGAGTATTGGGTGTCGTACCACGCTAACACGTCGACAGCCAAATTCACTGGTTACCAATACGGCGGACGACCGCTCGGCCTAACGTTTGTCAAATACCAGAGTGCCGGAGACGAGGCAATGGAGGGTGCAGAGGCCACTGGTGGCATTACACAGGACCAAATCATGTGAGCGGACCATTGTCCAGGTACACGGTCCGTGCGCACGTCGACCGGGACTTCCGTACAGCTGCGGTCTGCCTTCCTCTCCTCCTACACCCCTCGAAAAGCAACCTACTTGCGTTGGCATCTCTAGTTGCATGTGCTGAGCATGATGCCGTCCAGCCGGAGAAGGTCAAGATTGAGATATTTCCTTTGACTGTATTACTAGACTGGTCTTCCTTCCTGCATGTACTCCACCATCTTCAGCTAACTCTGCTTTGTTCGTATTCTAAAAAAGTTTGAGGTAGATAGAAATGCAAAGCAATTTACTAGATTGACTCATCTGACTACGCAGCCCTTGGACGAGGCTTTCGGTCAACTTTACCATAAGTGACCTGGACAATCAATGCAGCTTGTCAACCAAGGAGCTATACATTCGTGGCTTTAGACCGACCATGTCTGACTAAGGGATGAAGGAAGAGCATCGTGTTGTCGTCGTGATCTACGGCTCAGACACTGCTAACTTTGTGGGACGCTCGAGAAGAACAACTGTATCGACTGGACGCCACATGTCGTCCCCACTCTTGAGCATCGCTCTGTCGCCTCTGCGCCAAAGTCATACAGAACGCTTCATCGTCTTTCTCGGCCCCGACTACATCCAAAGGCACAGCTTCCCACTCGCCGTCCCCGCAGCCACCCAATCGTTCGTCGGATGGAACTGTGCTACAGCCGGCACAGCCGTAATCCCACCCCCACCCAGCTGCGCAAGCTGCTCGCCTTTCGACGTGTAGATATCGACGAAGCGGTTCATGTTCCCGATGCAAAACCGCTGCACCCCGTCCGAGGGTTGCAACTGCCATTGGGCACGGAGTCTGTTCACGTCAGCATCAGCCACAGTTAGTGAAAAGAGAAAGGAGAGGAGGGGAGAGGGGGGACACACATGGTAACCCATCTCCCCGTCTGGTTATTATGCCTCACAATCGCACTCGGCTCCATCTCCTTCTCCCCTAATTTATGCCCCGCCTTCCACGCCCCCATCCCCTCAAACGTATGGATCTTGATCGTGTCATCATAGCTCGCCGTCGCCACCTGCCCCGCGCTGTTGAACGCCGCGTGGCTGACACTCAGCCTGCTCTCGTGCTCGCCCACCAGCGCCGGCGTCTGCACGCCTTTCTTCCCACTCAGTTTCCGCAGGTCCCAGATCCGCATATGTCGATCCAGCGAGGCGGTCGCGACGAAATGCGGGTTCCCCGGGTGCAGGCTGAAGCCGCCGATTTTCTTCTCCGAGAGCTGGAAGATGGAGGTGTCCTTGGAGCGCGTGTCGGTGCGGCCGACGTGCCCGTCGAGGCGGGAGAAGTAGAGCATGTGTGGGTTTTGGGGATCGACTTCGACGCCGGAGAGGGGCTCGTCGAGGGAGGGGTCTTCGGGGGCGTAGATCTCAGAGGAGGTGGATTTCGAGAGGTCGAGGAGGCGGAGGGAGGAGTCGTAGGAGGAGGTGTAGAGGTGGGAGGGGTTGAGGGGGGAGAATTGGAAGGAGGAGATGGTGCGGGTGTGTAGGTGGAAGGAGGTGATGTTGGGTTCTGCTTCGTCTTCGTCGTCGTCTTCGTCTTCGTCTTCTTGCTTGACTTTGCTTTCGGTCTTGGAGGTGGGGTTTTGTTGCGAGCCGTCGAAGATCCCGAGGTTGCCAAGTTTGTCGCCGGCGAAGACAAGTGGTTTCGAGGCCTCGGGATGAAAGCCTAGAGAGTAGATTCGCTCCGGGGTGATTTTGATGCGATTGGGTTCGAAGCCTTCGTAGAGTTCTAGGTTACTCATCTTCTCGCGCAGCGAGCGGAGCTCCTTATCCGTCGTCTCTTTGACTTCTGTCTCGCCGAAGGTGCGGTTGTAGGGTTCTGCTCCTCTTGAGATGACATCGACCAGGAAATTTTCGCTCTTGTCCCAATTCTTGCCTGCAACGACCGCATCGCTCAAATTCAGGTCGCCGGAGAAGCGCTGACGCTTCGCTATCTGTGCTTCCTGTACGGCGACATATTCATCTTCGGCTTTGCGCTTGGCGACCTCGCTGTCGGCGGTTAGGCCTGCGAGTCGAGAGGAGGTTCGTTTTGGAAGGACTTCCTGCTTGACTTTCTTGACGGCAGGCTTCTTCTTGTGCGAAGTAGCGGGTTTGCTGGGGGCTTTGGGCTGCGGACCAAGGCCAGTTTGTCTGGACTCAAGAACGAGTTGCTTGATGAGCTTTTCCCGCTGGGCGATATTAGCTCGACGCTGCTGCTCAACTTCGCTGATTACAGCTGGCTCTTCTATTGCCATTGTCACAATACCTGCTGCGTCGTTTGGTGAACGTCCGATGTTGAATATCTCCAAGGGGAAGATGGGTGCGATCATGAACGCAGACACCGGCACGTCATGAGCGCGTTGCACTTCCAGATCCACGCGATGGCGCTAGCAAACCTTAATTCTTGTCTTGGGACAAAGTGCATGATCCCTTCAGTCAAGCAAGCCATGTCGCGAGCAAAGGCATTGCTGAGCTCCGAATGCCTTTTCACTCCGTCGAGCACTTTACTCCCATTTCTGTATCAGACTCGGACCTTACAGTACCATAGAGATGGACAGCCTCAGCGCAACACCCAGCCAGGCCGCCAGTCGCAGCGTCGGTTCAGTGTCATTGCCCACACGAGAGCAGACCATGATGCCATCCCTTTCGAGCGACCTCCAGACTCCACGCTCGACACCGACTCCGGATCCCTGAATCCAGCCCTTCACTCACTTTCCAAGTTCACGAAGTCCCAAGACACCACAATAACCAACTCCGAAAAAACCGTCTTTGATCGTATTTTCAAAGACATCGCCAGCGCCAGCGCCGTTCAGCGTGATGAGCTCCAAGACGAAGCCGACCTGGAAGTGGGTGCATACTTTGAGGATCTGGACCAGATATTCGACGATGCCATAAGCAGCCATGAGAGAATGGAGGCTGCAGAGGTACGAGCGTCTGTTGACCAGCCAAGTTACCCGCGGCATCCCTTACTCGAAGGTATGCCTGGGCTTGGCTCATTGAGTCAACAATTACCGCCTCCGAAAGACTGGGGTCGCCCTGGCAGGATCGGCAGTGAGTTGATCTCCGATCTATCCACCGCGCACCAGCAGCACCGCACGAAGGTCTTCGGGATGTTTGAAGCCGCCCAGACAGACGTCGAGGTCTGGCGGGTCCTAGAAACCGAAGTCTTCACGCTCGTGCACGAACTCGACGCGCGCATGAAAGAGCTCGAAACAGCTGCGAAAGGCAAGAAATCCAAATCCACCAAAGCCGGCCTGCCCTCCACTCAAACACCCAAAGGCGGGCGACCATCAAAGAAGTCTCTTGCGACTGCAAAATCAGGCGAAGCAAACACCCCCAAAGCTCTGGTCCCCACCGTTCTCCTCTCCATCCTCACAAAGGAATACCCCCTCTACCTTGTCGCCTGCTGCCGCCTCCTCCGGCGCTCCTTCCCCTTGAGCCCCTACCCGCTCGCCATTCTCTCGCACGTGAAGCGCCTAGGCCCACTCTCCTACGTCCTGGGCGCGAGCGCGAATCTCTACAACGAGACGCTGTATCTGCAGTGGGTGACGAAGAACGATCTCCACGGGATGGCGGATCTACTGCAGGAGATGAGGAATCAGGGCGTCGAGAGCAATGACGTGACGGTGGCGTTCCTGAAGGCGGTTCAGAGAAGGAGGAGGTATGAGCTGAGCGGGAAGAACGGGGTTTGGAGGCAGAAATGGTGGGGTATGGGCCCGGTGGAGGAGGGGTGGGGGAGGTTGTGTGAGGGCATGGAGGTTGTGCTGCAGGAGCAGAGGGAGAGGAATGTCAGAGCTGCGGAAGAGGTAAGGGAGGAGAGGGAAGAGGAGGATGTGGAGCAGGGGGAGCGGCCTGCTGTTCGAGTGAGTGCATGAAAAGAGTGATTATATGTAGGGAGAGCAAAGTGCACATATCCATGCGCCGGCAAGGTCCACTTCACATCCTTCGTGCCCGCTTAGGGCCCGTTTGTTGGACTGTCGTACTTTGACGGTTTGCCTCTTCAGCTATGGTCTTCACTGGTCACTCAACCCACTGACAATCAGTTGCGTTCATTCGTAAATGCCAAGGAACGAGTGCACCACTCCTTGCCGGCACATGAGATACCACATTCAGAATACATAGCAAACCATTCAAAGGATTCATGACCCACTGGCCTTGTAATAAAGTACATGTTCGTAGTCCAACTTTGACATTTCTAATGTACACATCGGTTCTGGGTGACCTCGTCAATTGCCAGCGCAAATGCATTGCGCAAGCTTCAATCCTCCTCATACACTTGAACTTTCTCCGCATACTCTAGGATGTTTGATTGTATATTCTCCTGAATCTGCTGTCCCTTCCCACCCGCGACCCTCAGGATCAAATCGTTCAACGAGCTTCGCCCCAAGATATCGACATGGTCACCTTGAACTTCGATCAGTATTTCTTCTTCATTTAGACAAGGCAAATTGAAGGGATATACCAGTATTCGGACCCCCTCGGGGACTAAACCGATCCGGTTCATGTGGCATCTCATAAACCGTCACCTTCACACCCGCAGGATTGAATCGCTTCAGCTTCCACCCTTTGGCACACATATACCCGTTACTGAGGAGCGGGACGGTCCCGTCGCCTTCGCCCATGATCACGCCGTGGTCGACCATGGTGTCTCCCCCTGCTGGCGTCGTAAAGCCCGTGTCAATGGTCACGTTTATTTTGCTCAAAGGATCCTGATCCTCGCGGTAGAAGTAGCTGCGCTCGGTGGGCTTGCCGATACCATAGAAGCAGTAGATTTTGAGGTTTGGCGCCAGCGGCAGGCGAGTCTCGAGTGGGTTGATCCATTTTCTGTGGTCGTGCTCGTTCTGCTCCACTTCGGCGCTGGTCTTTGCAAGGCCGTGCGAGTAGTTGTCTCGCACCATTTTCTGGTACCATGGATCGCTGTTCTTGAGCAGATACTCGATACTCTCCTCGACAGTGAGGTTGGCAGGAGAACGGGTCGAATTGCTCTCTCGGAAGTTTACGAAGTTTCCATAGCTGAAGTTCTGGCCTGGCGTGTCATCGGGTGCTGAAAGTGAATTGCCCCACACCGCATTGCCGCCTTTCGGTAGCATGCTCGATGCACCAGGCATGGCACGGAAGATGTCGCAGCGCTCCTCTCTGGCGAGGAACTTCTCTAGGCCGTAGACGGCGAAGGCGTTCAACTGGGCCGTATCTTTCATTTCGCCAGAAAGAACAGCGGGCAAGCCTTTCAAGGCACCAAGTAGCGAGCCGGAGATGTTGATCCACGAATCAACGTATCTATCTACCCAGTCATGCCCACCATTGCCTCCTTCGGGAGAGGCTACCCAATGGAAGAACCAGAAGAGAACTTGAGAGCCCATACTGTGGGATATGAGGACGGCTTTCTGGTCGGAGGTTTTCAGGGCAACCTCGACGTGCATTTTCAAGCGCGTGAAATAGCCGTCACGGACTTCGAGGTTCGAGCATGAGAGGCGCCAGTCGTAGGCTGCTGTGAACGCATTGGACCTGCAACAGAATGTTCAGAGTCCAGACTTTGACAAGCGAGGAGCTTTCACCTACGGATCATAGCCAAGCGTTGCCAGATTCTCCAGGATCTTATTCCAGATCCAATAGCCGGTAATGAAGCTTGACCCATCAGCCTGCACGACTTTCAATGCGGGTATGGACACCTACTTACAAGTCCGCAGCATCGAAACCTTGAGCAGCGCGCAACTTGATCCCTGGAGGATCCAGTCCCGTGTCCTTGTCCAGCATGATATGTCTTTTCCAGCTCGCTTTGTCCAAGATCAGAGCCCTCATCATACTCCAGCTTCCCCATAGTCTCTTCCTAAAGTACTGTCTTGACGCCTCTTCGGTGCCCCAACTCTCAAGACCGGTCGAGATAACGCCAGGTATCATGATAACCGGATGCATTGCTTTCACCCCTTGCGACTGTAGATGGAGGCCAACAGAGAAGGAATCATAATTGACGGCTTCACGCTCACGTCGCTACTGTCAGGAGCTGTATCAGCTTCAGCTTATTGCTCCCTAATCGCTCGAAGCACGCGCAGGCATACCGTAATGTTCTTGGCGTCGTTGACAATGCCAGCTGGTATCACGTCGATCAAGGACTCCAGGTTCATATCCATCAGCCCCTCCAGGTTGATCACATCGTTTCTTTGAGCGAAGAAAGCCGCGATCAGGATGCCAAAAAGCCCTCCTAGACCGAATACAATCCATTGCCGTCTACTTCTTGTCTTGGTAAGCTTCTGTAGGTGCGATTTTGGTACCAAAGCCACTGGCTCTCCATTGACGGGCGAAGGAGCTCTCAAAGCCTCCGTGGAAGAATGTCCAAGAAACCGCCGTCGCAGTGTCGACATCTCTCGGGCACGGAAGCGCGCAACAACTTGACGCGGTGATCCATACAGAGCATTCTACATGAGGAAGTGCTGATCCACGCTAGTGAGGACTGTCACATGTCAGTGCTTGGCATTAGCTTTACGCCACTTGCAGCTGGACGCCAGTATCAACATAAAGTACATCTTGATCTGGATCATACTCCCCAATATGTCAAACCTCGTTCAGGATGAGCAAGAAGGCTGGCGCGAGGTCTCCTGACCCTTTGCCTGGACCACAATATGTTCAATATGATAGTAACAAGGAGTCCATCTATCTTCCTGCTATTCGGCAATTGATATCCAGGGATCTCTCCGAACCCTACAGCATCTATGTCTATCGGTACTTCCTCTATCACTGGGGCGATCTATGTTTCATGGTATGTCTGGACTCAGCCGTGACCCTCACAGTAAGGCTGACAAATTGAAAGGCTCTGGATGCCAACGAGAACCTTGTCGGCGTGGTGATCTCCAAGTTAGAGCCTCATAGAGGAGGGCCGTTGAGGGGTTATATCGCCATGCTAGCGGTAAGAGAGGAGCACCGAGGTTCAGGTATTGCCACCAAGCTCGTCCGAATGTCCATCGACCTCATGATTGAGCGCGAAGCCGATGAGGTACCCACCGATCCACAGCCACTAGATTCCAGATTTGAGGCTGAAGCGCACAGATCGCCCTCGAGACCGAAGTCACCAACACTGCAGCAATGAAACTTTATGAACGACTGGGCTTCCTGCGGAGTAAGCGGCTTCATCGCTATTACCTCAACGGCAACTCTGCGTTTCGCTTCGTTCTGTTCATCAAAGAGGGTGCAGCGACCCTCCAATATGAGGACTATGAAGGGCAATTACCTCCTTCCGCGTAAATACATGCTAGGGTATATCCGCATCCAAATTTCCTCCTCGTGCCGCTACTCCAGTAAGTGCAGAGATCTAACAAGCCAATTACGGTCGCTTTTCTTTAAGCAGTGGCCTCGACTAAGCGGAACCCCGCGGAGACCGTCTTCTGGATATCTTCGTTCTTATGCTGCAAGAGCGAGAGCGCGTAGGCGACGTCACTCCATTGCTTCTCCGTTTCACAACGTGCCAGTCTCGCCGCCAGCTTGTCTGCAAGCTGCTTGGCGTGCTTATCCTTCGAAAAGGTCAGTAAACAGCAATGTTCTGTATCTGGATGAGGGTTATACCTTTTCGATGAATGAAGACAGAAATTTTATGATCCGCTTTAGCGCATCCTCTTCAAGATCTTTCTCAGCGCTGAGTAGTGAAAACATATCGATGAAATGGTTATAGACTGCATTGTCCTTGGTCGCGAGCTCAGTAAAGAACATTCTTGATAGGTCTGCGATCCTCTTGTCCGAATCTTCCAAGCACTTCGCCATCTCGCCCAATTGGCCTTTGACCTTCACTTGGCCTGCTAGAATAAGAAACGTCAACGTCATCAAGCAAGTTCGTTTCACTGAGGCATCATTGTCATTGAGTCTCCTATAGAGAAAGTCGGTGTTCTCGTCAATGAGGTGGTTGAAGCAGACGGCCATATCTCCGAGCGCAATAACGACGTTGCTCCTGGTGACTGCGTTCTGTGACTTTTCGAGGATGGTAATCAGGAGTGGAAGGTTTGATTCGCAATATTCAGATGACACACACATCAGCTTGGCCATACATAGGGTTGCCGCAGCCTGGAGGTCTTCATCTTCGTACGCGGTATTGTTCGAGCAAATTTCCGTAACCAGTGGGCCAAAATTGGACAAGAGGGACTGCTCGCCGTAAAGGAGCTCGCGCTCTCGGATATGAGACATGGCTTCAGTAAAGTCGTCTTCAGTCGTGCCGCCAATCAAATCCAATTCGTCTTGCTCACCATCGGCAGACTTTTTGAGAGATGCGTCGGCAGTCTTGGCCTTCTCTTTTTCCGCTTTTCGTCGTTTGAAGTCAAGTTCGCAAAGCTCGAGATGCACGATCTGCTTTATGGCGATGTGTCCAACAATGAAAAGCAGCTGAGAGAGAGCCAGAGATCCCCTTTGCTTCTTCTCGCGCTCCGCTGGAGGTGGAGACGGTAAGCCGCTTGCACCCTCAATCCCTTCCAGCGGTTCTGCAGTGGCTTCGGGTGTCCGACGCTCGAAAACGTGTCTGGTCTTCCTGCGCAAAAGTTCCGAGCACAGCGTGTCTGGATGTTTTGCGAGCGCATAGATTGCTCCTATGGCCTGCTCCGCAACGCCGAACCTACATAGAGTGAGCCAGGCCTTGATCCTTAAACAGGCTACACGGCTTACCATTCTTTGCTGTCAGAAACGATTTCGGTTATTGCGGCCAGCTTGATGAGAACAGCATGATGGTTTGGGAGCTTTGCGAACGCGGTAGCTGCGTCTTTTACCTGACGCTTACTAGGATTAATTCGACGCAAACCAATGCAAGTATACTTGGCAAGTACGAAGTCTGAGCGACCTAGATTCCCTAGGCCAATTCGGAGCATGGTATTCATTTCTCGCACGACAATCTCCGGGTTGGCCGCTGCAAGCATACCAAGGACAATGATGGCACCTCGTCTCTGGCTCTTAGAGATCTCTTGCTTTTGGACACCATATACCTGCCAGAGCTTGGTAATGACAACCTCGGAGACATGGTTTTCCTTCATCATTGTGCTAAGGAGTTGCTCCAACGATGTTAGCTCCGCAGGCGTGGCTCCGAAAGTGAGACTAATCATATTGCGAGCGACGTAATTTGCAGCGTCGTTCTCGCTGAATGAATCGGGAGCACCAAAGAAGAGGCCACGATAGCAGTCAATAAGGTGAGTTTGAACTCCTTTACCCTCGTCACTGTTGCCCTTGGTCCAGATCAAGCGTAACATTCGGCGAATGCCCGTCCTTGCCGCCTCGATTTTGTACGCATCGATGACGACAAAGAAGTCCATGGCTTCAATGACTTCGCTCTTGTTTTTGGAGGAGAGGAGTTGACAGACAACAGGTGTTGCCTGGTGCAGGACGTCTATGAAGCGCATCGCTTCGGCGTAATATTTGCGTGTCAGCTGAAGTCTGGTCATTAATTCAGAAGTAGCGGCTTCTTCTGCCGCCCTTTTGAGCGCCGCCGCTTGCTGCTCCTCTGTCAAAACCGGTGGTTCCCCCGTTTCATCCTCCATCACCGTCGCATCGTCGAGGAGGGCGGGGTCAACAGTGGTGTCCGCCTGACCGTTCTTTTCAAGAAGCCCGGGCGAGCCCGCTGGCGGTTTCAACGAATCAAGTTCCGTTTCCACCGCCTGCAAGCGCTGATCCCATTCCTTGTACGAAAGCTGCCCTCCGTGCATCACGCTGAAAGGATGGGTGGAGACTAGCTTACCAAGCAACTTGATGGCGTTCCTTCGTACATTGCTGCTTTTGTCTTCCAGGCTTCGAGCGGCCAGCTCTGCAGCAGCTTGCCGGCGTTTCGGAAATTTTTGCTCTAAGTCACATAGCTTCATATAAACTTGAATATCTCTGCATCGGCAGTAAGGGTTCGTATCCAGAAAACGTTCCTCCAGGATGTCAAAGAAGCCATTGATCTGAGTCTTGGAATTCTCGTTGCGTTCTTCTTGCTTGCTTAGATCGGCGATTAAATTCCCGCACGCTTCGATGACTGCACATCGAAGAGTATAGGCCTAGGCGAATTAAATGTGTTTGATTGCATCCGAGAAACCAGGGACCTACCTCGCTATCCAACTGCTTTACGAGTAATGTCATTTGTTTTATGACCAGCCTCGGCGCAAGCTCCGACAATTTGATTATGAATGCTGATACTGACTTCGGACCCCGTGTATCATTGCTATTGAATTCCTTGTTGCTCAGATCCCTATGATATGTTAGGGCTGACCGTTGCATACACAAGTATGATTCAAGACTACCTCAAGATCTCGTCGGCCAGCTGCGGATAGTCATACTGCTCAGACAAAATGTGGAGAAACTCAGCCATAGGCTCTGCGAGATGCTCAAAGTACGAAAGATTCTGGATGATAGAGGTTTGCGCTCCTAGAAACTATCAATAGGACTCTTCGCGTCCGTTCAGGCCATTGGATGTTACCAAATGCCTGGCCATGATGCTTCACCGCAATACACAGGACTTTGAAGGCATGCATGCGGAGAGCGGTATTCTTGATTCGTTGCTCATTCTCCAGAATTAGGTATACGGACCTGGTGAACAAGCCCACGAAGGTATCTCTCTCCGAAGTTGTCATGAAGATCTTGCCAAGTTTCAATCGTAGGACCTTGCACATCGTGTCCAGAGCCGTCTGAAGCTGTGCGGTTGAGTCCCAAGAACCATCTTTTGCGCCTGCTTTGGCCTTGCCTCCTTTACCGGCTCCACGGCCTTTCGCTGTTGTGGCACCTGCTGGTTTCTCGGCTGCTTTGACTTCGACTACCGATATCGACCATTGGAGGAGGAATGCATACATCTCGAGAACTTGCTTTTGGTGACGAAGCGCATCCTGTTCCTCGGTCTCGAGATCGTTGTGAACAATGTCCGCTTCCGTCGAAAGACCGGAGGTTATGAGATCGAGAATCTTGCTCAATGAGTTTGTAGGTAGGAGAGATGATGATCTGGAAATTTTGAAGAGTTCAGAAACAGGTTCATTAAGTTGGCTTCGCTGGGATTCAAGGAAATTTGGGGCACACTTTAGCAGAAATTGCAACGAGTCAAAGGTAGTGCTCCTTATCAACGCATCTGCGTTCTCGGCTATACAGTCCACGATTGGATTTAGAATACCGTTGATGAGACCATTGGTAAGCGATTCCGGGTCGCTCTCGCAATTAACTAAGGATCCGTCCGCTTCTGGGGTTGACACAGTTGCGGGGTCGCTAAGGTAATGCTTCAGGGCATCATTGATGTCGAATTCTATCCGATCCTCCATCACGTCTGAATCAAATACAGCGCAAAAAGCGGCGATCAAGGTAGGAATTGGAGAACATGTTGATAGCAGAAGCTTGGCATTGTTGATGGCGCGTCAAACGCGTCTGCCCCACTAGCGGGGATGTTGGTCTGCCATTGCCCAAATTTCTCTTGGGAAATCGTACCTGCAGGCTGCAGCAGCGCGAAACTTCCTATCCGAGGGATTGTAGTTCGTCAGTGTCATGCGAGTCAGTCCCAAGGTATCGTTACGATGGAGGAGGAGAACCCATTCGTGACCCACCAGCCAAAGCCTGATGGCTGTATTCCTGACTTGACGCCCGATGAAGTCGAAGATGATGAACAGCAAGAATACTACGAAAGTTCTGATGGCTCGGAGAGCTCCTCTGAGAGTCCTGCTGAGATCGACCCTGCGGTCCGGGAGGATATGGACAAACTCGAGGATACATTTCACGATATGGGACTGAGATTTCGGATGATAGATCGTATCGGTGAAGGTATGGGAGATACTTTCAGTCAACCTGCATTGCCAAGCCGCTGCTGATCTTTTGTAGGAACCTTTTCAACTGTTTACAAAGCTGAAGACTTGCACTACAACCATTATCAGAACGACTGGGACATTGAGCTCCACTACAGAAAGACATGGTCCTCGCCGCCAACGAAGCGTTCGACGCCTATGAGAAGGCAAGCAGCCAGTACTCAGGGTGACTCCCAGCAGTCCAAACCCCGATTCGTTGCCATCAAGAAAATATATGTAACAAGTAGCCCTTTGAGAATCCAGAACGAGCTAGAGTTGTTGCACTCGTTAAAAAATTGCGACTCGATATGTCCTCTCATCACGGCCTTCCGACATCAAGATCAAGTGGTCGCCATATTACCTCACTTCCGCCATATGGACTTCCGTATGTTCTACCGCCTATGCGCCCCGAGTGATATTCGAATATATTTTCGTTGTTTATTCTCTGGCCTAGCGGCAGTACACAAGCAGGGAATAATCCACCGGGATATCAAGCCCACCAACTTTCTGTACAATGTCGTGGCGAAGCGAGGCGTTCTGGTAGATTTTGGGCTCGCTGAGCGGGAAGAGGCGGATCACTCTCATTGCATATGCCAGGACGCTCCCACCATCCGAAATCAGAAGGTAAAAGCGAGCCGAGTATGGGGCGCGGGCCCTGCAATCGGATATCCTAAAACCGATCAGCGACCCCCAAGAAGAGCGAACAGGGCCGGCACCAGAGGCTTCAGAGCACCAGAGGTCCTGCTAAAATGCACAGCCCAAACGAGCAAGATAGATATATGGTCTGCAGGCGTCATTCTGCTGACGATCTTAGCCAAAAGGTTCCCCTTCTTCAACTCGGCAGATGACATTGAAGCACTGGTCGAGATTGCGACAATCTTTGGACAGCGGAAAATGAAAAATTGTGCTTTCATGCATGGTGCTCAGTTCGAATGCACGCTACCTACTATTGGCGAGAAGGGCTATTCGCTAGAGCACATCATATATTGGTCTATCACGAGTTCGAGGCCTGACGAAGCAGAGGAGCTAGACTCCGAGATGAAGGAGTGTATCAGATTTCTGGAGCGGTGTCTCGAGCTTGATCCAAAGAAAAGGATATCCGCTCGGGCAGCATTGGCGAGTGACTTTCTTTCCGAAAATACGGCTCGTGAGTCGGAGGTTGATGAACTCCAGATGGTGCAATAGAACAGGCTGTGAGAGCATTGAAACCCCTTTTGACGCTTTGATATATACCCATGAATGCGTTCTCATATAAGTGTATGATGTGGGATTGGACCTGATGGGTTTGCACGATGTCTGCTTTGCTTTGGCCCCGGGTGATTCGCCGACTTGATCACAGTGAGCAGTCCAGAAACCTTGACTTGATGCAATCGGATGTTTGAATTGAGATATGTTCAGCCTAGCAATGGCTGGATCAGCTCGTCCCGGTTCCTGCTTCGCTCCTATGCGACCAGTTCCACAATCCCTCCTGCCTCCTTAATCTTCTTCTCTGCCAACGCACTGACATATCGTGCCCTCACCACTAACGGTATCTCCGGGAGCCGTCCTTTCCCCAATACCTTTGCGTAGCCTAGCGGTAACAGATCAAGGACAGGTGCAGTGTCGCTCTTCTTGCCAGCCAGATATTCGTCGCGCGTTTCTTGGGGGACGAGAGACCAGAGCTATAGGAATTATAATCGTTAGCATCTCCCTGCAGCCTTCCAGATTCCCAAGCCCTGCCCACGCGCCCGCGATTCCCCGTCAATGTGTCCACACATTGAGCTTGAAGCAATTTGCAACTCCCCGGCCTCCTCGAACGTACCTTATCCAGATTGATCACCGGCCTCCAGAACTGGTTCTGCAGCTTGTGGAAGTACCTCATGCCGACCTTCCCAAAGTAACCCGGATGGTATTTATCGAGATTTGTGCGGTGATGATGTTGTCCTCCAGCCATACCACGTCCACCAGGATGCTTGCGATGCTTGCCAACACGTCCGTGGCCGGCGGAGACATGGCCGCGGCTGATGGGGATGTTAGCTTGTGCGCTGCTTCGACTTGGAGTATCTTGGGACAGAGTAGATGTGGATAGGTACTACGTACAGTTTGCGGGTCTTTGTTGACCTAGTAGGCATGGTGTCGATCTATTCGTCGAGAGTGGGTAATGTCGAGGGAGATCAAGATGCAGTCGAGCATTGGGGTTGAAGTGGGCGCTAAATCTCGCTTAGTACTAGGGCGAAGTTTCGGCTTGGCACGTTCTCTTACTTATGTTACAGAATTTGAAAGTGCTGACAGTAAGGTACATTTGTGTCCATTATTGTATTACAATCGTACTTCGTGACGGCTTCAGCACACGCCTTTTCCCCGGAAGAAGTCTGCTAAGCTCCCGGTAACACTTGTCCAGGATTCCTCCCCATTGCCTAGGACCAAACCCTGCCGAATCCAGCTTGGAAGCTTGCTCTGGATCCGTGGTGTTCGATACCTCCGATCGAGAAGGACGATACTCGCGTAGTCCTTTTCATGGCGAATAGCTCTTCCGATACTCTGATTCACGGCTCTCATGCAAGCATTCTCGTAGAAGTCTCGAGCAGCCATTTTACCATCGTCACGAGATCCTCTTCGGTCGACCGTGGTCTTCTCGATGTATGCAAGCTTTGCTTTCCATTGTGCGCTCACAATATTCGGGAAAGGAAGGCCGACGACGACCACACCTCTCCCTAGGTGGTTGGAGAAATTGATGCCTTCTGACATTTTTCCACCTATGACCGATAAGAGTAGGCCCCCTTTGCCTTCCTCGATACAGCTTGAGTATCCGTGAAAGGGGTCCTCGCCGCCAGGATTATCCTTGAATTCTTGGAAGATAGGCTTCTGCTTTGCGACTAGGGACCAGAGAGTCCCCGTGCCTGCTGAATTGTCACGCTTCCACCGATGGATGACTTCGTCCATATAGCGGTAGCTTGGAAAAAATACCACGACACCGTCTGGTATCGAAGCGCACAAATCTGAAAGACAATGTCCAAGCGCGTCGATCATCGTTGGCGAGGTCCGCTTATCATATGTGAAGTCGAAGTCTATGCCACCGCGGGCCTTCGCCACAGGCCAGACGATAAGATTATCCTTCGGCATAATATGCCCACAACTCCATGTTTTAAGACGGTCCGCGTTTAGATAGGGGAAGAGATGACGAATGTAGTCATTCATCTATGTACGAGTCAGACTTCGTGCAATGACTCGGGATACTGGTAGCTTACTGGAGACATTGTACCTCCTGTCAGTATCACTGCTCGAGCATCTTCGACTAGCTCTTGGAAATGTGGTGACGGGTCGAGGAGCATGTACTTCAGACTCAGACCATTACTCTCGGATCTTTCATAGAAAAAACATCCCTCTGACGAAGGGTTCGTCAGCGCCGCCAAGAAAGACTGAACAACGGTCAACGCTGGTGTCGAAGATCCGTGTGGCCCTGACGCAACGCTGGAATCTTTCTCATCGATGAATTGTGCATAGTGCTCTGCCTTTCGAGCCAGCTTGCTCTGACTCAGGTAGCGTAGTAGCTTGTAAAGATTGATTTGATCGACGCCTTTACCAGCCATAAGTTCACTGACCTGCGCAATATCATCCGTAACCCGGCTGTCGGAAGCTTTCTCATCCAGGTATGCCGTTATCGAATCTAGGACCCGGACGACTTGCACGACATACATCCTGTTTTTGCCCTTCAGTCTGTTGCGAAACTTCTGGAGATAAACGTGGAGCAGGACTCTCGAGCGTCTTAGCTGATGATGGGTCACAGATATTGCGTTGATATTTGCTATAGCGTCCATCAGGTTGTGTGCTTCATCAACAACCAATATATGATCCTTGAGCGAAATGCCAAGAGCTTCTCTGGCTGACTTTTGTAACAAGAGCGGGTAGGGAAGTGTGACGATCTGCGTTTTCATTAGCCCAAAGAATATCTGTGAGTGCTGCGGCGCATACCTCGCTGAGTTTGATGGAAGACCTAACGGCATAGTAGGGACAAATCCCGATTGACTTGCCTAGAATCCCTAAGTCCTCTATGTCCCGGATTGAAGCTAGAGTATGGTCTCGGAAATCACTGACGAGCGCCTCATTCTCCTTGTTAGGCACAAAAGGACATCTGTGATCCTTAGGTATCTCAGGTTGCTGCAATTCGAGGCAACGTTCGTTGATTGCTGGCGCATTGCCGAGCTTGGCGACCTTTGGATTGATACAAAGATTTTTCCTTGACGCAAGTGGCAAGTGTTTGATCACTACTTGGCTAATTTGGTCCACCGCGTATGTTTCCTCTATATCTCTCCACGGAGCTGGAAAATCTACGCGTCGTAGTTCGTGGACGAACTGGGTAAGCTGCGAATGAGTCCTTGAACAATAAAAGATCTTCACTTCGTCTTCCAGCTGTAGCTCATCTTTGCTAAGGGCAGGAATCATTTCGCCTAACCTGAAAGCCTAAGTCAATCGTGGTCCTCGTCTTTGGTGTAAAATAACTGACCTTTCCATCAATTGCAAGCTCCTAGATGAAAGGCCATCGCCTCTTGGTGCGGTCGAAGCGCCTCTTGGTGCGGTCGAAGCGCCTCTTGGTGCGGTCGAAGCGCCTCTTGTGGGGGGCGTCTCTTCCTCGCTCTCGTAGTCATCGAGTAGAAATCGAGAGTCGTCGTCTGCCTCGGAGCAGCCTGGGCTGTCTGCGATTTTCTAGAACAGTGTTAGCAGATGATGCCGCGCATTCGTTGGTTGTCTATGGCAAAGCACACCCGTCTCTTGGAGCGAGAGTGATCATTTTCATAACGCTGCTTTTGTCGGAGCTCCTTCTCACGAATGTTCTTCAACTTTGTCTCTTGCTCCGCTCTTTGCTCGACCAAAGCCTGTCGCTTCTCTCGCTTGGCGTGCTCTAGCACCCAGCCCGGCTCGTCCCCATCTACAGGCCATAAGCAAGAGCGTTTCCAATTTTCAAGACACTCAACCTTTCTTTCCTGCGGTATCATCATCAATACGCTGGCTCTGGAAGTCTCGGAGCCACGTGAGAGAGCCACATATGATACTCAATGATTTACCCTGTTACGTATCAACGCTGTGCCCTTGCTCTAGATGATTCTAAAAAATCAGGGGGAACATCAAGTGTATTGTAATTTTCTCGCAGCAGCGGCTTCCATCGAATGTGTCAACCAGAAAGCAGAGGACTTGAAAGCTAGGAGACGATTTGGAACAACACATACAGTGCCTAATTGTGAAAGTTAGAAGGAAAAAACTCGTCAAATGTCGAGAGCATTCGAGACTGCGGACCTGTAGGACTCTCAAAGATTCCGACTTGACCCTCTGTGATGCAGTCATAGATCGCCTTCATCAGGGCATATTGGATGTCGTACGGTGTGTAAGGATGGTGAAAATCCATTCCAGCGAGGGCCATGTCTCATCGAGTCAGTACCATCACTTTCCGATATGAAGCTTTGCAATGAAAATGAAGCCTGAGATCTGGATACTTCTATTCATGTCGGGTTCTGCGATATCATCTTGATGGCCCGCATCTGGACCATTACCAAGTTCAACACGTTCTACTTCGCGCCTACTTGTACTCAGAAGTCAAGCTTGCGCTACTTAGGCTTTGTTCACATCACCACTCTCTATCGGCAATCCCGGGAAATGTTCAGCCAATGGACTGAAGTTCAAGGACTGGATATTGCACACGCAATGAAAATTCGAAAACAAGGCTTTAGTAGAGTAACACCGAGCATACCTCATGATTAGGTGTCCAATTCACGTGGAGACATTATCATGGTTTCCCACGTGCTTCCTAAAATAGACTCTCAGGCTAGCCCGTTCCGGAACCAACACACATTCAGCTGCGCTGGAAATGATGCGTACAGGCTTTGAAGGCTCAGGATTAACGTGAGCATGATTACCACTTTCTTGTACATATATGAGGCTCAGCTATTCGTCTGCCTAGCTCTCTTTGGTGCTTATTCCCTTGCCATAAGTTGAAAACCCGCCAGGTCCTCCTTTGTCTCCAAAGGCAGCCTGCTTCGCCTGAATGAATTTACAGACTGCTTTGTAAAGGATTCCAGCTTCGTGTCGCCATTTGGGAGGTGACCCCTAGGGCTCTATATAACATCCGTTTCTCAGCCTGGTGCTTGATTCTGCTCAATTAGCAGGTAAGAGGCCGCTGGTAAGGTCTCTCAGCGCCCTCGACGGAGCTTCAACAATCGCACCCTGACCTTGCTCCGTTCGTTGGCCACAGCTTGAGGAATGGCATACAATCAAGCAACCTACATCCCTGGAGGGAATGACGACTTCTACCTCCCAGAGGTGATTTCACCAGCGCCGAAACGGTCAGTACCAGCGTGGACGCGCAAAATTTGCTACATAACAAGCAATCCGCTCGAAGGTACTGGGGCACCTGGGCTAATGGTCTCAACAGTGTAATGCCAGAAGTTCCTGGTAATATACAAGAGAATCTCGCCCATATTGAGCTGGACGCGGGTCCAGTCTGGAATCGGCTTTCCGGATTACGATCTCCTCCTCCCGCTGCCGAAATGCAAGGATCCCCTGCGCCGTCTTTCCCAAGCCGGAACTCATCGCTCTCTACATTGGCAAATTGGCAAGCCCATAAAGGTGGCCTCACCCAGAATGGCCATGGAGGTAAAGAAAACGATGGTACAATGGACCGGCCCAGGTTCTCCCCTTTCCCTGCGCTCAGAATTCGTTCGCCCAACATACCTCCCTCTGATGAGGACCGAGAAGCTATATTGGAGAAGGCTCGGGAGCCAGTGCTCAATTCCAACGACCCAGAGATGCAATTGACCTGGGCTCAAGACGCGCTGGCCTACGTGGAAATAGCGATGCAAAACGAATTGCGAACTTCCAGTCGCGTTGGCTCACGACCTCAGACTCCGCAAATGGAACATCAGCTGCGAGTTGATGCGGTGAATGTCGTCTCGTTCCTAGCAGATCAACAGCACCCGAAGGCCGCCTTCATAAGAGGCATGTGGCTTGAATTTGGGAAGTTTGACTTTCGTATGGACCGCAAAGAAGCGTATCATTGTTTCTCAAGAGCAGCACAAAAGGGTTACGCAAGAGCAGAATATCGGATAGGCATGCAATTCGAAAATTCTAATAATCCTGAAAAGGCAATCAAACACTACAATCTAGGAGTCCAGGCTCAGGACTCCGCCTCGAGCTATCGGATGGGAATGATGCACCTTCTTGGGCAACACGGGCAGCCCTTGAATTATGAGCGTGGCGTGCAACTCATTAAATTCGCCGCCGAAACCGCCGACGAGAATGCACCGCAAGGTGCATATGTTTATGGCATGCTTCAGGCCCGGGAACTACCCCAAGTTGAACTTCCAGAGACTTGCCTGCCTTTTGACCTCGGTACCGCTCGATATAACATCGAAAAGGCTGCTTACCTCGGCTTCGCAAAAGCACAGACGAAAATGGGCGCTGCGTACGAGCTGTGCCAACTTGGGTGCGATTTTGAACCTGCACTGTCGCTACACTATAATGCATTGGCGGCTAGGCAAGGCGAGCCAGAAGCTGACATGGCCATCAGCAAATGGTTCTTATGTGGGTATGAAGGGTTATTCGAGAAAAGTGAAGAGTTGGCCTTCACATACGCACAGCGAGCAGCTCAGACTGGTCTTGCGACAGCCGAATTTGCAATGGGTTACTTCTTCGAAATCGGCATCTACGTTTCCGCTGATCTGAAAGAGGCAAAGCCATGGTACGAAAAGGCCTCCGAACATGGCAATAGGGATGCTGCAGGACGAATTGACGGAATAGCGCGGGCAAACACCCTGTCAAAGAAAGATCACCATGGCACCGCTATTGCCAAGATCCAGTCTCAATACGGCTCACATAGGGGCAAAAGACCTGATCGCTTCAAAACCCCAATTGCTCCAATGCCCACAATCTCTGACACGGGTGCCGACATGCCTGACTCCAGCCAATATACGAAACGAACCGGTACTCCTCAGCGACGGCCTCCTTCGGTGGCTCCATATCCAGATGACGATGTTGCGCTGCAGCCTCGACCACCGCATGCCCCGACGAATCCCAGCCCAGATGTCAGGCCTAATCCGAATGGTCCATCAAGATCAGGTATAGATCCGAATTACAGAGTACCCTCTTCTACGTCAATGGGCCCTCCCAGACCGTACTCTCAAATGGAAAATGTCGATGCTGGACGAGGGAGAGGTGCGCCAGTAACAATCGTACCAAGTTCATTGGGACCACAGGGTTACAGACTGCCAACTTCTGGGCCAATGGCTCCTCACAAGAGTCTTGCCGGATCTGAAAATGCGAGGCCGCAGTCAGCTGGCATTTCAATAGGCTATTCTGCTCCCTTAGACCCGACCGGCCCTGACGGAAGAAAGCGAATCCAAAAGCGTGGCCCACCAAGCGGAGCTGCCACTTCCAGCAATTTACGTCCCTTGCCAAACCATTCAAACTCCACTACGCTTCCTGACCGGACTACGGGCCAAAGACTATCAAGTCTTCCACATTCGCAGACCTTTGCAAACGATGGTCGTACCCCGAACGGAAAGCCCGTCTCGCACGGAACACCATCTTCCAGTGCGCCGGGTCCACGACCAAGCACTGCTGTGCAAACACCTGGAACTCCGTCGGTCCGTCCAAACACTGGACCTTTACCACCACCGAAATTTCCGAGCAATGACCGGCCAACAGCAACCCCGCCGCCTAGTACTGCCGTGTCCAAACCTCCAGGCAAAGGACCGAAGACTTTCGAGGAAATGGGTGTCCCGCAAAGCAAGAAGGAGGGTGATTGTGTAGGTTCCATGCATCACTTGTGGACCCTGAATAACGCTGACGGAAGGCCAGGTCATCATGTAACATATGAGGGTCAAGATCTGCATAGCGCACGGCGTTCATACCCAGGAAGTGGGACTGACTCTAGGAACTGCATGATCATCACGTTGGTTTACCTAAAGGGTGGATAGTTTATCATGAAAGTAGAACAACCGTATATGAATACCATTTACTTGGCCCGCTCGGTCAGGGCGCATTGCGCGTTGTTGCCAAGACCAGGTGGAAATGTCCACTTCTCGCTTCATGTTCTCATACCACTCAGTCGATATTCCTATCAGCCGCCATACGTACGAGCATCCGTCCTAGAACACCCAAGGTAACCTGTCATTGAGACATGGCTCCACGGAAAGAGAAGACAGAGAAACCATCAGCCGATCTAGGTCCTGCACACCATGGGCCAGTTACGCGGGTCGAATTACTGATGTACTTTGTGCAGGCTCCGCTTTGATAGTTGATTATCTCAGTCTTTTTCTCCATACCGGTACAATGTGGACTCAAGCTGACGTTCAGTGCAGAGAAGCAAAAGTTCGTTTCGTGCTAGCCCTGTCATCTATGGGGATGGGCTTACAAGAACGCTACTTCACAGCCGCCCTTACTCTGTAGGGCTCTGTTGCACAGTCTAGTGTCTCAGATGACTGACATTGTGCCGACGTCCAGGCAATAGAGGTCTCATCCAACCTTCACAATAAGGTTACTAAGAGTTTGAACGGTCCTGGTTGGCAAGCAGGCGTTGGCTGATGTATCCACAGCGTATGCCGCGAAGGCCCTAAAAGAGCTCTCTGAGCAGCAAGTCATTGCAAGCAAAGTATCTGGTAAATTTTAAGTCTGCCTAGCCGTTGCGTGGCAACAATCATTACATCCGCTCACTCCTCTGCAGGCAAGCAGTTCGTGTATCATGCCATTCAAGACTGCAAAGACGCCGCAAGTCTCGAAGACTTAGCCAACATGGACAAAGAAATTGCCTCGCTTCGGGACTCGATAGCGCTTTCCAAGTCGAATGAGAAGCTACTGAAAGCGGGTCTCGCCGCCGTCAACGCGACGCTCTCCACGGACGATCTTCGCATCAGTATTACAGGCCTCGAGCTTCAGCACACCGAACTTCTCGCCCGACTAGGGCCGCTCAGGTCAGGAAGCGTCAAGCCGGTGCTACCCGAGGATAAGGAAGAGACGGAGAAAACGTGGAGGCAGTGGTCGAGGAAGGCTGTTTCACGCAAGAGAATCTGCACGGACATGTGGAGCTATGCCACCGAGGAGTTGCCAGAGGGGCAAACGAAGCAGGAGCTGTGGGTAAGTGCTGACTGCTGTTCGTGGGGACTCCAGTCTGGGATCTCAGACACTGACCGAAGTCCACTGTAGGAAGAGCTAGGTATGGAAGAAGACGAGTGAGCAGGGTCTCACCAACGGGACACGCATAGCTGCTGGAGGATGGTCCGGACAGCGAGTCTCTAGCGCATGGCTTGGAGCATCCACAACGGATCGTCACATAGCACACTCGCTTCATTGAGTTTGGATGGAAGTAATCGACGACCATGGAAGCGAGGGCAGCATGTATGCAATGAGATCAGCTACTGCACCAGCGCTTGAGCCAGGAGTCGTTGTCATGTTGTACTTCGAGCACCGTGTGTCAGAAGCAAGTCATTTGTCGTGGTAATCAAGGTTCGGAAGCGGACTAGATGAAATGTATCATCTGCTGTGGTGGAGGGCGCGTGACCCTTCCTTCCCTCCTTCGCCCTGATGAATAAGTACAGGGGGGGTTCGTGGACACAGCAATGCAAGAGTGAATGGTAATGTCATGATCAGCGTCGTGATTGAAGATGCCTATTTCATAGATTTGAACGGTTTTGATCATCGACAAGGAGGACGAAGGAGCTCTGCTACCTTACTGACATGTAGGTACTAATTCCGGGGCCTCCGGCTAGAAAGAAGCCTCCAAAGGTCCGCCTTCTAGGGGAGAATTAGGGAGCCAATCGTTCACTTTCCCCTTCCCAGCCTTCCAAACGCCGATTCAAGGCTCGCACGGATAGCTTGTCGAAATTTGCCCTTGCCCTTGCTTTCCACTATCTTCGCCATACGCGACGACATCGTTGCTAACTAGGGAGCGCCATCTACAGCTGCTCGCCCGCAATGACCACTTTCCTTCCTCGATCCCAGATCTCCCAACCCCGCCGAGATCTACCTCCGGGCTCTCCTCCAGGTCAAGCCATGTTCCACATGCATCACGTTCCGCAAAACCCCCCGTCGAATCCCTTTCGACCACAGCATCGCCCTGCGGCTGACTACAGGGCCAACGGCACCCCGGCCGTTACGAATGGTGATGGCCCTTTACCAATGCCACCGGGACCCCACGCTCGCGTGGCGAACGGAGGCCCGAGACATAGAGCTACTGTCAGTGGCCCGGTGTTTGATGGTCCAAGAAGCCCGCCGAACACCAAAAGTACGTTCACACGGTTCTCAGAGGACACAAACATTGAGTGCTGACCCGCGCGTGCTCAGACACCTCGCACGTGCCATGCAAGTTCTTTCGATCTGGGCAATGTCAAGCAGGCCAAGCTTGCCCATTCTCCCACTCCACTGACATCTCAACCGTCGACACACCATGCAAATACTTCTCAAAGGTACGAGGCTTTTCAGGACATCACTATTCCTAGTTTCGCGCTACGACTTGCTGATGGGCATACTAGGGCAATTGCAAGTTCGGCACCAAGTGCGCCCTGGCCCATGTCCTTCCAAACGGCCGGCGAGTCAACAGGCCCCATGGCGGTGTCGGAGGACATCTCAATCTGGGCGGGAGGGTGGACCCCCAGACCCACCATCACCAAGACTCTGCCCTTGCGAACTCACTTCTGGCTCAGCAAGCGAACGGCCACCCCCAAGCCTTCAATCACCAATTCTCTCAGCTAGGCGACAGTGAATACGGTCCTCATACTACCATACCCAGACCTTACGAGGTCCCTTCGATAGACACGGGGTACGCTTCGCATCCCGAATCTGCCTACGGCTCGCCTCGAGATGACACACGTCTACCACTGTCTCCGGTTGCTCATCTCAGCGCGCTCGACGCACCTATGCCTGCGTCATTCGATAGTCAAGGGATATCTTACATGGCAAGGCACGGCCCAGTCGCAGCTTCCGTCCCCTCGAAATTTGGTCTTGAGTCACCTCCCCAATCCTTACCGAAGAAAACTGTAGTACCCACCGAACCTGTACGAAACGTATCAGAATATGCCCACGGCAAGGATGCTCGCTCAAGAGCAGCTAACATCGGATCGTCACCACTCACCTCAGGAGATGAAGGGCTCGGCCAGCGAGTAATGCACTCTCAACGGAGGACAAAACCAAAGATGATGTCCGCAAGCCTGCCGAGGGGACGTGCCAACGATGACTGGGACGAACAGTTCATCTTCGGCGGCGAAGAGGATTTCCTGCCAACCAGCTTACACGACCTTCTTACCCCGCAAGAGAAGATGCGGAGACTCTCCCGGACAGAACACGAAACAGGCTCTCACCGAGAACAACTCAGCGGCGTCGGAATTCCCGCAGATCCATCAAGCAAGTTTGGTTCCCCCAGCGGAGCAAGCCCCTCCCGTTACGGCGCACTCTTTGCCCGCCAAAAGCAGGAGGAGAGCAACAACGCCACTCACAACTCAGCATTCGGCCACGTCGGCTCCACGCTGCGCAAAACCTCGCTCCAGCCTGGCCCCAGCCCCAGCCTCCGCGCCACCTCCAATCCCAACATGTCCGGCGACATATCGCCTTACTTCGCCAGTCCCGCCCGCCATTCCACCATGTCCGGCCTCTCGCAGCAGCTCTCACACACCCGCCTCGCCTCGCGGACCGATCCTCCCTCATCCCATGAGCCCCCGAACGGCCTGCACCCGAGCTCGGCGCGCCACGCTTCATACACCATTGGCCGACCCGAGCTGCGTAACGTCTCGTCGTCGAGTTTCGGCACGGCAAGAATCGACGAGGAGTCGGTGGAAGGTGTCTTCAGCATGGAAGAAGACGAGACGCTCAACAAGCGGTACAGCGGCGGCTGGCAATCTGCCTCATCTGGCGGGAAAGACTCGCCTCGGACGGGTCCTGTGGGTGGGGCAGCCAGGCGATAGGCAGAAGATGGCGTAGGGCTTCAGTTAGCGGCTGCTTCTACACCGTGCGGATGATTCATGAAGACGGTCTTTACACATAACTTCTTTTCGGGCGGAATTGAGCACATGCAGGAAAACCAGCATCCATCAAGTCCGAGCCCGTTTCCAGCGATATTAGCGGAATGATACCGAGGATCCTAGGATGTTTTGTTGGGGAATCTTGCGGATAACGATGCAGGGATTCATGGCATGAGAAACACGAAGGTCCGGGGGTTACATATGGCCCCCTCAGATTTGTTCGATATAGACGGAAAGCGACGGCATCAGGTACATGGCAATATCCGACATCCGTGCACATGAACCATGCAAGATGTTCATGTTGGCAACTTCCAGCATCTGCAGTATGCTGCTCCATATCTCCGAACATGAACTCTGAGGCGGAAACGCTGTAGAGGTCTCACGATGAGGCCTGGTTGCTGGGATCATATGCTGCAATAGTGGTGGGAGAAGGTAGGTCGTCTGCTCGAGCAAAAGGGGCACAAAATGAATGCTCTACTGAGGACTTGGGGGGGAGGTCAAGAAGAGACGTGGATTGGCACCGGCACATTTGGAGGAGCGCGTGGTAACGCCGCGATGTGGGATGATACATCTCTGCTACTCTACATGGATCTACAAGTCTACCCCAAACCAATAGCGATGCCAAAGTTCCCTTTTACAGCTACAACTCATCCTTAACATCCCTCCCCTTCTGACGCTGCTCCTCCTCCCCACCCTCCAAATCATCCCCCACACCCTCTCCCAGCTTCGGTCCTCCATCCCCGTCTCCGTTCCCATCCTCCTCTGACTTAGCCTCCTTAACCTTCCTCAGCACCTCCGCAATCTCCTCATCGTAAACCGTCCACTCCGGAACCTGCCTCCTCGCCCTCTCCAGCTTCGGCTCCTTCGTCTGCGGGTTATTACACAGATCGATCGTGCGCGCCACCCCCAGACTCTCATCACTGCACCACGTCTCGCACCACAGCCACTCCTGCGGCAGGCTATGGATCTTCAGCTGATGCTGCATATGGTTCGGCAGGTCCTGGTCCAGATTACTCAAGCTGGCCGGGTCGGCCGACAGCTGATGGTACTGCTGGCGCAGGCGGTCGCCCGCGGCGATGGCGCGGAAGAGCTTCAGGTCGACGACGTAGAGGGCGCTGATGTGGTAGGGCAGGCCGCGCAGGTAGGTGGCCCAGTAGCCCTGCTTCCAGAAGCGGAAGCCCTCCATCTCGGTGCGGGAGTCGCACATGGGGGTGAAGCCGTAGGGGGCGCCGCGGAGGTCGTGCTGCACGAGGGCGTGCATGTCGGTGCGGACGATCTGGTCGGCGTCGACGAAGATGACCTTGTCGAGGCTGAGGGGGAAGAGCACGTCGAGGAAGAGGATCTTGTAGCCCCAGATCTCGCGCTGCTTTTCCTTCTGGGCGCGCAGCCAGTGCGGCCATTTGTAGGTGACGAGGGCGTAGCGGAAGTGGTAGTGCGCGGCGAGGTGGGGCAGGGAGCGCTTGAAGGAGGGGGAGAGGAATTGCTCGATGAACCAGAATTTGACGGTGTAAGTCGTGTGGCGCATGACGGATAGCATCATGATGTTGAGCATGCGCTCGTAGAGGTGGCCTGAGGCGACGGAGAAGATGTTGATGTCAGCTTGAGACTCCTCGGAGGTCGTGGTGGCGGTGGAGGGATTGATGCCGACGGAGGAGAGGACAGAGGAGGCGTATTTGGTGGCTTTGGAGAGGTAGGCTTGCGCGGTGGATGGTTTGACATCTTCTTCAAGAACATCTTCGTTTTCTTGCCCTGGGTTGCGAGAGAGGCGAGGGTAGAGGGTTTTTCCCTGGAAGGAAAGGAGTGCGATGTCGGTACTTGTATCACCAGGTTGTGGGCTGTAGCCTTTCTGGCCAGCGCTGTCGATAGTGAAGATCTGGGTACTGCGGCCGGGCTGAAGTCGGAGGGACCAGTATCCGGGATTCGCTTTGAATTGAAAATAACCGAGATTTGCCATGATGATGGTGTCGGCGAAGTGAGGGTTTTTCTCTGTGCCGAGCAGCAACTGGACGCCGCGAGGGGGTGGGCCGTTCGTTGTGTCACGAGAATGGCCCTCGACCAGGATGTGCTCGAGTTCATAGATGGCGTCTACATCGGATCCGTCTTTGACTGCACTGAGCTTGATGTTGTCGAGATCATGAGCAGACTCTTTGGGTGTCACGAGCCAGGCTGGTGGAACATCAAGTCCTAAATTGAGAAGGGCTTCTTTGGGGACACCTTCAAACGTCGCTCGCAGGTTACGTAGTTCCCCATCCTCGGTAAATGATGGCTTTGCATCAAGTACGTGACGATAGAACCGCTTGATGGGAAGCTCCTGCATTCTCTCTCGAGGATTGAGGAACATCCTCAGGTATACGCCGTCTAGCTCAGAAAGCACCTTGAGCATTGGTATCCATCGTTGCGCAACCTCGCTTGTGGGATCTATTGATGCCACAAGATGGATTGAGGCTGTCTCTACGTCGCCGGAAGAGATCATAGTATGATTCGACTGCCACTCGTTGAACTGATCCATCCTCAGGTTAGAGGCAGACTCGAAGATGCCCTCCGGTATGTCGGATTCCATGGAAAGAGCAATCAGCGATGAAAGTATAGCGCCGTCAAGAGGCGTTTTTATACGCTCATCGAAGCCAAGCGCTGAGAGAGCGATATTGGCCGGGCTGTGTCGCTTCGCATCCTCATATCCCAGCAGCTGCTCATAGTCGCTAGCCGTGAAAAGGTTTGACTCCGGTATCGGTCCTACAACTCTGCCATTGATCACTATACCAGATTCACCAGGCTGGAGACCGAAAGACTCCGTGAGAGGTTGCGTGAACTCCCAGAAGACGTCAGCAATGCCCGTCACCTCTTGACGTTGTGGTTCGTTTTCTTCAGGATTGAGCACCATATTGGACGTCTCTCTGAGCATCTCTGGGGTAACTCCATAGCCCTTCGCCAGTACGTGTTTGTGTAGCGCAGTCGAAAATCTGGTCGACGACGTCCCTGGATTATGCAGTAACCTGATTTCGACATTCTCATGGGTCTCAACGAGATCAAGCGCTCGTAACATCTGTGTCACACCATCATTGGAGTTTAGATTGGCGACAAGAATCAATTGCACGGGAAGCTCCGTTGAGCTTTGCCCTCTTGCAAGAACGTAGGGCATCCTTTGGTAGATTTTCTCATGTCTCCTAAGGAGACTCCCAATGTCGAGAACCTTGACATTGTCCTCATCTTCGGGGATGATCAAGGGGTTTCGATGAGTGGTTGCTGTTTCGAGTAATTGGCCGGCGAGCCAAGTATCCTCTGGAATGCTTTCTTCATATACCATACGTTGAAGAATACGCATGTCTGCATCGATCCTTGTACTCATGGCTTGCAGCCAGCCTTCATTTCGAGGCAGCGCAACACCGTTAGCCATATATAACGGAGAGCCACCATCAGCCCCAAGCCGTTTGAAATAATTTCCTGTGGCTTCCACTCGGCTTCTCAGATCTTCTGAATCGAGGACAGATTGATAATTCATAGCGACTTGGTCTCGGCGAAGCTTTTTGTTTTTCACACCAGACTCGAAAAGAGACTTGTCGCCTGCCAAGGTATTTTTGCCATCTAACAACTGTGTGCGTAGGTCAGTATCTTCAAGTAGAGACGTCGGAATGGGCGCCTACATAAGCCAAATATGCAAGAACAACGGAGAGACCATATGTGTCTTGTAGATGATAGATGATTGCAGCTTGGTCTTTCCGAGCTTGCGAGCTAACACTAGGAACAATGCCGAAGCGTATAGGCACCGTTCGCTTGACAAAAACTGAGATACTCTCCACAAGCAATTCCACGTCTTTGGGGTCCGTAAAGTCAAGTGGAATGATCACATTATGGATATCGCGCCGAACCTGGGGCAATTGACCCGGAAAAGTACGTTGCAGGAGGGCGCTGGAGTGAGCGGGCCAATTTTCGTAGCGCTTGTCTTTTTCGATATCGTTGAGCCATATGATGACTTTGCCACCCTCGATCTCATCTCTATAATCATAGCGCTGAGCCTCACCTTCAACCTTGGCCTTCGTGATTGCAGAGTGTGACAATAATCGGACGACCTCGGAGCCGGAGAGCCCCAAGCCTTGTAAACTTTTCACTAGATAACGTTCACGCCGCATCGATTCCAGAAGTGCAAAAGCATTCATCTGCCGGGCCTCAATTTGGGCACCGTTCATCCAGACAATGTTGTAACCTGCAGGTAGCAGAAGCTCGCGGTTGCTACGATGCTCTTCCACAAGACTCGTGGAAATGTTCCTCTTAGTAATTGCTGAAGAATGCTTTGGAAAATCCTGGGAGACCTTCATCAACGTATCGAAAGGATTTTCGCTCGACATGATAAAGCTAGCTGTCTTCAGACCCAAGCCTAATAGCTCTGTTGCCGAAAGGGGCTTCAGGTCTGCTAGCTCCTCATTTTCAAATACAATCTCTTGGGTCTCCGCAGCCGATGCTTCAGTTTCTGTGATTTCGTTCCCCGCATCCCTGTCATCAATGACAATGTAGTCCGTTCTCTTCAGGGCAAGTTCCACGCCATACCCATTCACCACTAGTGACTTCTCGGATGTTGCGAGCGGTCGCCGATATCGAATTCGATACGAAGTCTGGCCATTGCGCGCAGTTCGACTGATGGTTTGATGGAATTGGGCAAAAAGCGGCGAATTGATGTCTGCATATAGGATCGAAGGAGGTGGCCAAGCGTCTGATGTCTCCCCTAGAATGCGATCGAATGGAAGAACTTCGGGTGGCCTAACCCTCACATTAGTCGGTTTCTGCGCAAATAATGTTTCCTAAATTTACCTTCTGGATCTTATATCTTGCTGTGCTCTGTCTAGAGCCGGCGAACAATATTGCTTCCCATGAAAATGCACCCATACTGGACATACCGCGTCTTGCGCAACCATCAATGAGGACTCGACGGAAGTGTCATAATATTGGTAGTGGGCTTCTATGCGTGGAGCAGCTGAATGTATAGAAAGTGCGAACTTGAATGATGCTAGAGCATCTGCTTCTATCAGATGACCATCGTCTTGCAGGGTCTTGAGGAACGTGGTGTAGAGTTCTTGGTCCGTGGCGCACTCGGCGAAGTGCCCCTCTGCGATGCGGTCGAGGAGGGGAAAGTACGCTGTAGAGTTCTCTTCTGTCGCAGTCTCTCTGATCGTAATCAGCATCTCAGCTCGCTCAATCAGGGATTATCGGATGGGCATACAAGAGCTCAAGCAGGTAGGGAGGCGACTTGAATGAAGCCTGCAATTCGACGTTGACATTTGGACTGGCAACAACCCGCTGCAGGGCTATATTGGATGTACTCAGCAGGGCTACAGCGAGTAGCTCGCCTGGAAGCTGAAGCAGTCGCATCTTGTTTGTTCTCTCGTCACCGTGACACCCCCCAAAGCTAGTGAAAGCTTAGATTACGAATGCAATCTCGTAGGAAAAAGAATGAAAGACTGATGTGATCCTCTATACATGTACAAGCATCGTGTCCATTAAGTCCCGAGACAGAGAAGACTATGCTGCTACTCAATGGCTCCAGAGTGGGAAATGTTCTGTATCTTTCCACTTCGACCTCTTTGGTACCTTACCTGAAGAGGCCACATATTGATCGGCTCGCGCCCGATCGCGCCTATCGGCCCGCCCCGCACTTACATTAGGCAGATCTAATCGGATGTGGGACTCAAGCGGAGTATTCAATATTTGGTGTCGAAAACAGTCATATCTCATTACAGTTATGTTTACCAGCACGATGAGCGGTGATGTGACCATGAAGCGAGCGGCTACGTGCTATCCCACAGCGCACGGCTGATAGCGACGTCAAGCTGGTGTCATTTCTATGCACAGAAACACTAAAGTACTTCATTCAATGCAGCTTTCTAGCCTGGGTCAGAACGTGCCCTTAGACGGATTAGACTTCGAGCCTTGCCCTGCTCTTCACCCGGGTTGGGTTATTTCGATCACTCGCTTCTGGCGAAGTCGATGATCAAGTCTGCAATGAAATACAGAATCGGAATGCCACTTTGTCAACGGGCCTGTGCTGGGCGAGATATTCAACATTTCATCATGATAACGTCAAGGCCTTTGCACTTTGCCCTCCAGCAGTCTCTCGACCTTTCCGCGTGCCACAATTTGCAACCCTCTTCCAAAGTATGTGTGCTGGGAAACCTCCGTAAGTTAGGCATTAACCCTTCCATACAGGACAGCACCGCGTACACCACTCCAAATCGGCTTGCTTACAGCCAGATCCAAAATCGGTCGCCTCACCTCCTTAACACAATCTCAGGGTCCGTATGCGAATGACACAGGCCCAGCGTAACAGGGCTATCTCGGAGCTTATTATTGCCGTAATTGCAAGCCACAGAAAGAAAAGCAGAGGGCTTCATCAAATATCTGAAGGCTATTTCAAAGGGATGCGAGAAATGCAATCGAACTGACCTTCAAGTTAAGGCTTCAAAAGCTCTGCGTGATTTCAAGGCGAGTCATTTTCTTGAATCGTACCCAGGCAGCAGCCATCACAGTCTCCATCCCGCCGATAGCTTATGTTGGGAGATATCTTTCAGCCTGCGCGGTTGAGAGGATCTTTTGTATCCGATAATCTGCGCGATTTGAGGGACCCCATTATAAGTGGCAGTGGTGATAGAAGAAGATCTTCGCTGAGATTGAACCTCCTGGTCAGGAGATATCTTTCAGCCTGCGCGGTTGAGGGGATCTTTTGTATCCGATAACCTGCGTGGTTTGAGGGACCCTACCAAGCGGTCTCACCGACAAGACTCTTTTGTGACGTGTATCTCCAGAGGAGACATCTCTCATTCCTCCGTGGTTGAGGGGTTTTCCTGCATCCGATAATCTGCGTGATTAAAGGGGCCCTCGGAGATCCCTCTCCGGCTGCTGCTTCTTGCAATGGATACTCACTTCTCTTAGATTTATCGAACTGGATACGGGTCGAAATCTGCAGAGGCGAAGCCACTGCTGTAGCCATCCGCCCAGGTGTAGCCCGACTGCGAGACGGCACAGACCGGCAAAGTGCTGATCTTGGACACCATCAGCGTGAACTGGCTATTGGTCTCGTTCGCCCACAAGGTGGCGTTCAGATTGTCGCCCTCGTGGTACCACATTGCGGCTGACGAGTTGGCCGCCTGCTCGTTTGAGACGACATAATCTCCGTAGGTAGCTGCGGACTCAGAAGACTAGAATTGCGCGCCGGCGAGGTTTTGCCCGTACATGTCGCCGTTGATGCCTATAACGGGTCCGCTCTTTCCCTCCATGACATAGTCGCTAAAGAGGGTCGCAGCGTCCTTCTCAAGCTCCATGGACCAGATCATGCTGGGGGTGGACTGGTTACGCCGATGGATATTATGGTATTAGAGGAATCACTCTGCCAGAGAGTCGTCCGCCGGCGTGGCGAGCGGGGGCAATGCGGCTGACGGAGAGTTGCACTTTTGTCAACGTGCGTCTGCGTGGTTTTGCTGGGCGCCATAGGGTTGCCTCCAGGACCAACACCGGGCGTCACAGGTAGACCGGTAACGTAGACGGTCACGCCCGAGGGTGGAACGAGGACGGATGAAGCAGATGGGAAAATGGTAACATCACCCATCGGAAACTGCTCCCCAATGGCCGGAGCCGACAATGTGCCCTTCGAGGTAGCCGATTCTATTGATGGTGAAGTTGCCGTTACTGAAGACATGGAGATGACCGCGCTAATCACTGGGCTCGATGGCGCTTATTGAGTAGTTGGCACACTCGAGCTGGCTGGGGACTCGGAGGGCACCCTGCTTGAACCATTCGACGAAGCCACGGTCGGCAAGGCACCGGTAGCGGAGTCGCTGATGACTGAGTGGGTATTAAGCTTATGGGTCATCGAGCCAGCGCTGTGTAGGCCTGCATGGTCAGGCCAGTGGCCATAGTTCCATGTTCTAGTCACTGTCTCGGAGTCTGCACACCGCTCGTCGACAGTCACTGTTTACTACTGAGCCCGTAAGGGAGGACACGATGGTATGAGTGGGACGTGGAGTACCATCGAGGGAGGATCCATAAGCTCAGTATACTGAGTCCAGCGGCCTAGGATGGAGCATAGTTCGCCACAGTACCCCACGTTCTTGGGATATAATGGGAGGCGATGACTTGCAGAACGAAGACAACGATAAGGGATATCCAGACTGCCAGTGTGGAGACACGCCGCGAAGCGTGGATCACCAGGGGGCAGGCACAGGCGATCGACGCTATGAGAAAGTAATCTGCGTTCAAAGGTTTCCGGTTCAATCGAGTGAAAAGCAGGCCTATGAGGTGATAGGCCGCAAGCGCGGTACAGCATGTCAGCCGTACCCATTGCTTTGATAGTATTTCTTCAGTCGTGGTGAAGAGATCCCGAAAGAGAGTCCAGCTTGAGCGGCTCGCTGCTTGGGGTGATTCAGTGTCATGGCCTTCCATCAACGGTGCTCGGTTGCTAGAAAGAGATGTGGTATCGAATGAATAATTATCAGTAACAGATGAAGGCATTAGCACAGATGTGTATGGTGGAGGAAGTTCCTTAGGAGAAGACATTTTTGTTCAGGTCAGAATGGGTCTCAAAGAATGGTTTTGAATTTTGGCAGTTGCGACGGAGATTCTATGAGCGTAAGCTGTGTCACGTTGAGGGTGACTCGGAAAGAGCCGGAAGTGCCCAACAGGGACGATCCACATGCTCGGTGGACAAAAATTCTTACGGCATACGAGTTAACACAGTAACGCCAATGCATTGTTCAATAGGTCTTACCTAAATGTGAAAGCAGCGGTCAGCCAGACTCAGAAACGCTTGACAAGACGAGGTGAAGTTCGAAATGCGCCACGAGTGTATTGAATTCAGAAGGCAGATACAATCAAAATTGACATCTATCACTTGGTGATTGATCCATATCTCTGCCCTTTGTTCGCTTCGGCCCGATAACAGAATGATGCCTGCTGTAAGCACGCTGTTTCAATCATTCAACCCCTCTTCAAGCACATCCGTACCAGAATTCTCGTCACTCTCTTGACTGGATACGGTCGACCACCTCCCCATCATGCCTGGTACCAAGCTCCTCGCACTCATCGATCTGTACCTCGACATGCTTTTTCTGACAACACCCAAAGCAGTACCTCTTTCGGTTGACATCCCCCCATACGGACAACTCCATGAGGGCATCGTACGCAAAGTCTGGAGTGCGGTACAAGAATTCCTGGAAGCCCTTGATCTTGGCCACGAACTTGATGTAGTCTATCGTGGGGGTTCTCACAAGTTCGCGAAGCCGATCAGTGTCTCGTGTGTTGTTGTAGACGTCTTCGGTCAGGATCAACTGCTCTTCCGGTGTCAATTTTTTGAAGTTCGATGCCGTGAATCGGGCCACACACACATCCTTCAGGCCCTGCATGTCGTACTTCTCGGCAAGGACATGCATGGCGATGGTCAATTTGGCCGGGTAGAGGCGGCATTGCTTTGTTTTGTATGAATGCCCCTGATCGTCGTCGTGGTGGTTGCACGTCTTGACAAATGGTGTTTCTTCCCATTGTAGTGTGTACATGTCTATTACACAAGGTCAGCAATACTCCTCTACGAAAAGCTCAAGCCTCTGAGATATATTTCAAGAGCATATGCTCTTGGGATACGTTGAACACTGTACCATGAATGACGGAAAGAAGGACATAAGAAGCACATTGGACACTTACAGTCTATCATATGCTGTACCAACACCTCGTCTTCCTCCTTGAGCTCAACGACATCTGTTGTTCCCTCCTATTTGAACCGACTTGAGTATCGTGTGTATATCCAGCTAGAGTCTTCAACATACTTTGAAGTCTCCTTTGCAAGCCAGTTCAAAAAAGCCGGAGTGCGTGCACACAAGTGCCTTCTGGGTTTTCCACGAGCTACCGTTACAGACGATGGTGAGGTCTGTAAGGGCGTCTGAAAGCCTGAGCCTAATAATTATATCAGAGGTAGTTCTCCCTCAAGATGAGGCACTTTTACTTAGACACCGCATGGAGAAGATCAGTGGTGCCGATATTGATATAGCCATTGTCCTCCATCGTCGCCAACATATGTGCTGTTCTGCCAAGTTCTTCCCTCATCGCTGTGCCCGGAAGCCTTGCGAGCTCTTGTTCCTCGGAGTCGTTCATTTTGGTAGGTATTCAAGGTCGATGGTAGACGGAGGGGACCGATGGGAAATATCGAGCCAGGTGATCTTCGAGGAGGAGAAGAAATGTGAAGTACGGCGGTATCTTGGAAATTAGTGGTAAGGAGAAGAGCTAGATTATACATCTTTATAGCTAAATGGTCTATATACCATAATTTATCCAAGACGTTACTCATCGAACACAAATAGGAAATGGCACTGACTCTTAACCCAATTAATCAGAACATGGAGTCAGAGCGTGGAATACATGATATCTGCGTATACTCTGCAGTTGCAAGGATTGTGAATGAGACATCTTACAATACCTATCCGTACCCTATGTTTTATCACGGCACGGTGCTGCTAAGGTGACGGGCCTCGTCAAGACGTTCTCCCACCACACTCGATGGACATCAATCACGAGATGTGCCGTGGCAAGCTTTTACCTTACACGTTACAGACCTTACACCTATTTTGTGCTCTGACATTCACGCCGTAACACATGCTCTTTAGCCAGAAATCGTAATGACTGCGTTTCAAGTGAAGAACAAAAGCGTCTTCGAAGAATGACCTGGGAAGGTGGCAGCTTTGGCCAACTGAATGTAGCCGACTCATCTATATTAGGTTTAGTGTTCTTGGCATCAGGAAAATGACACGCTACTGTAGGCGCGTCGTGTGTGACGCGCCTGTAGAGCGAACGCCGGAATAGCTTTTGGACGTTGAGCTCATAAGTACATGCTGAGAGAGAGAATCATGGAGCACGTCATTGTGTCGATGGAAGCGCTTGCCGAAAGAAATGACCGTTCATACCCAGGTCTGAGCGCCGAATGACAGCGAAGGGTGAAAGCCATCATTACCATGCATGAACACAATGTACTGTACTGCTCAGGAGACCAGCTCCCCTCCGAGCTCCATGCCGAGACCAGTCTCCTTCCCTGATGAGCCTCGACCAACATTGCTGAGATTTGGACTCCCGCCCGGGGGTAGAAGGGATTCGAAATTCAATCTTCGTCTCGCCTCTCTTGCAGCCAACGGTGTCTTCGCAGGGCCAGGTGTGCGGCCACCAAAGGCACCTTGAGCTGGACTTGGTGTAACGTTGACAAAGTCAGCGAAATTGAAATTTTGGCCCGGGGTACTGAACCCTGCCATGAAAGCGCCCGCCCCAGGCGTTGACATCATGGACGACGGTAGAGCTTGAGCGTGCGATGGGGGCGTTGACGGGGCAAAGATCCGGGGCTTCGCTCCAGGGTGCGCAGGAGATGGTGAAGTCGCAAGATACATCAGAAGATCCGCGCCCTCTTCCCCAACGGCGTTGCTGCCGCGATTTCGGGTCGCACGGGAGCGAGAAGGGGGAGGAGTGCGCGGCGGTGATGAGTGGAGTTTGGAGTTCATGCTGAAGGAATGCTGAGAGCCGTCATGTTTGTCGATTTCACCGAAGGTTGGTGAATCGGGTATGGTGGCTGTCTCAGACACGAAGGATAGGTTTGGCCCGTGCGAGGTGGAGAATTGGGAGGTTTTACGATTGATGCTCGGAGAAGACTGCGGAAGACCATGTGCTGTCTTCCAAGAGCTACGAGATAGTTCTAACGGCGGTGCCATTGATTGCGTCCGGGCTCGCTTGTGTGTATCAGGACGTATGCTGCTTTGGATCGAGATAGAGTCGAACGGTGTTCGTTTCGGGCGACGCTTGGCGATCTCGGATCGGTAGATGTCATCAGAGAAAAGGGGAGCAGTAATTGGAGACGAGCCTAGGGTGCTCGAGAACAAGCGACGCTCGGACGTCGTTGAGGAAGTATCGGAGGAGGTGGCAGTGCTTGAGCTTGGTCTTTTCCTTTTGATTGAGCTGGCTACATGGGCCTCGACGAGAGTGAAGCTCATGTTCTCGAGATCGTGCTGGGTTTTGTAGCTGGCCAATGCAAGCCGATCCTGCAACTTCCGAGCCATCTGTGAAATATACTTGTTAACTCAGGACGTTAGGGGAGCAATACCCCCTGGGAAGATACAGGGTGTTCTACCTTTGCAACCTCCACTCGGCGGAGCACTTTGTCGACTACATGTTCCGACGTCTCGTGCTGAACAGGAGAAGCAGATATGATGCTCATGATTTAGGAAGGGTGCCAATGCTCGCTGATCGGCTTCAGACTCTTGGAAAGCGAATTGGCGACGGCTGAAGACCGGACGGCGGTAAGACGTAGGATGAGGGGTCTAGTCCCACAGCTGCTTGCTCGACAGGAAAGTCGAGAGTAGGCAATTCAGAGGGTCTCGACTGCTTGGAGTAGGAGCATTGTTGGCTATTCTCGGGATCACAGTGTCAAAGGGTGTGTGGAAGAATCCGATCAAATATGCAGAGGGGAATGAGTGGGAAGGAGGTTGGATGGGATTAACTTAACGCGACTGCATCGCGTTAGCGCCTTCGCAAAGACGGACTCAATTGGCCGTCGCATACGGGGCTCTGCCTTGGTCGCTGGACGGTTTCACCTCCGGCCCTCAGTCAAGCCAGACTGTTCAATCAGTACTCAATTGGCTGCAAGCCTATCGGTGCTAGCAATTAATCGTGGACGCACGTCACCCAGCAGCTCACAGCCCGCCTGGACCACTCCTTTCTCTACGTAGATACACGACGCAGATAGGGAGGTTGTTTGAGATATCCAGATAATTCTCGTATCCGAGAACGGATTCTCGACTGGGTAGCTTATCATTCTAATGTGAGAAAGTCCAGTGTTCTCCGTAGATGGGCAGTGACTGCTGTGCGGGATAAAGATAGCCTTGCACTAGCCTCGCCAGCACCTTTGACAAGGAAAATGTCAAGACATCAAATCCCCAGTCCACTCATTCGACACGTTGCCACAGCTTTGCTTCCCACACCCTGCCTGTCGTTGCAGCAAAGGCTGGTCAGTAATCTGGCACCTGCACAAGTTTACTACTGGCCTACCTTCCAATCCACAGTTGCTCCACGTAGGTTGTTCCTAGGTTTGGCAGCAATGTCACCTTGATGCTTTCACATTCCAAAAGGTCTCATTCCGCGGCCATTGTTCCTCGTAAAGTCAAGACATCCTTCGTGCGCACCTCTTGATGCCTTTTTTCAAAGATCTCCGCCGGCGAACGACCAGTTCTAAGCCCAACAGAAGCGGAGTGAACGGATCGCCGCCTGGTTCTGACGGCGACTCCAATGGCACGGTTCCTACAACAAATTCCTCGTCCACATTGAACTCTGCGTACGGCTCTTCGACCCCTCCATCTACAGTCCAACCGCACATGTCCGCGCCCAACCTTCCACTCAGCAGATCTGCAAGCGCGTTGAACCCTCCTCCACAGAGACCCGTTGCTGTGAGCATGTCAAACAGCAGACTCAGTGCGATGGTATGACAACGAACAAGGGGAGGGCCAGCGATGTGCTGACTCGTCTAGGGTTCAGGCGCTCCGTCGATCAATGGAAGCTCTACACCACGAACTCCGGCTTCCCCGTTCGCGCCCCAAATTGTGTCTATATCAGAGAACTCCTGGGTGAGTCCCACCGACCATTCGACCAGAAGGTTCAAGGAAACTTTGGACTGATCCTGACTCAATTTTAGGTTCACCAGAAGGTCCTTCTCGTTTACGGACATGTGGGCGAACCTGATAAGCAAGCGCTAGACGGGACCTTGACTGTATTTCACCACCAAGAAAGCTTTCCGCCAACGTTTTGGCCTGTTAGCGACTCCCACTTCAAAGCTTTGATTCATCTAAGTCCAGGCCCTAACCGGTTGCGCTTTGACTTCAATTCTCCCAAATTAGCTAGCAACAATTCCTCGATGCCTGCACACTCGATATGTTTCAGTCTCAACTTCCTTCCGCTGGTCAATGCACCGCCGTTACAACTTGTTATACTTCTTGGAAAAGATTCTCCAGGCACGTTCGATGCGGTACCAGAGCGAGTACAAAGGGAGGGCAACGGCTTGGAAACAGCCATTCGGAAATTCAGGATGGCCGCATATCTATGGCAAGCCTTCACCGGCGAACAAATGTATCGCAACAACTTTGGCAGGAGGTGCTTTAGATTCGAGGAAGAGTGGCAAACAGGCTCACTGTCGTTCCGCGATAAGGACACAGGCCAAATGAGAAATGAGGCCAAGATCCATGTCGTGAGGTCAGACAAGACAGTGAGAGAGCTACGAGACTTGAATCTGGCGCAGCAGTACGATAAAGCGACGCGCAAGAACGACCTCTTCAGCATAGCGATTGAATCGGTAAAGACACATTTCAAGCCCATGAACGGCCAGAAACAGTACGTTTCGGTGTTGTTGCTGGATGCGCATTGGGATTCGCAAGCGAAAACGATCGCCGGTCACGCAGCACTTGGCGGAGGTAGTGGAGATATTGCACTCGCCATCTTTGGTTCACAGGCACTTCAAAGCTATCCGTCGTGCATTGAGGAGGTTGTGCCGGCTTTCTCAGATTGCACTAGAACAGACACCAATTATGTTGCGAACGACTGTAATGAATCGGGAAGTAACTGGGAGGCAGCAAACATTGGAATAGGGGCCCATCTACACGAAACAGGTCATCTGCTTGGCTGTCCGCATCAAGAGAATGGCGTCATGCTGCGCGACTACGTTCGTTTGAATCGAACGTTTCTGTGCCGGGAGCCCTACTCGACGAGAACGAAATCGCCTGGAGTAAGACTTTGTCTGCCAAAAGACGAATGCACTTGGCACAGACTAGACACTCTACGCTTCAGATACCATCCATGTTTCCGATTGCCATCAGATCAGCCACTGAACGTTGACGATAGCATTCAGGTTTGGCCCGTGGATAACGGGAAAGTTCTGATCACTGCAGCCACGGGAGTGGCCTTCATCGAGATTCTCGCAGAAGGCGACGAATTCTGCCGCACTTGGCTCGAGTATGGAACCAGCGATACTGTACCAGTTGCTCCGCCTCGACAGGTCGTTCTGACAGAGTCGGACCTGAAGGCTCGACTACCGGATGACAAGAAGAACAAAGGAATCAAACTCTGTGTGCATTCTGCGGGTGGTGGAGAGCACACTGTAGAGGATTACAGTCGGCTAAAATCTAAGGATTCTCTTGTCAAGCTTCCAAACGGCCAACCAGGGTTTCGAGGCAGTAAGTTGGGGTTCTCTCAGCAGGAGGGAACACAACCACAACAAGTTATACTAGAAAGTGCCGTGAAGGTGAACAAGCTGCTCACTTCAATTAAAGCCTACCACGGCTTTGCGTTGGACGGCATTGAATTTTTCTATGAAGACTCTACAAGTCAGCTGTTTGGTAAAAGAGGAGGTAGAACAGGTGGCAGCGAGTTTTTATTTGGTAAGGGATTTTAATCATTCCTGGGGACAACGTTAAATCTAACTTGGTGGAAGACACGAGGCGAGGCGAGAGCTTGTTCGGATTCTACCTGCGAGCAGGTCTGTGGATAGATGGCGTCGAGATCCTGACCAGCTTAGGAAGACGATCTGGCGTTTTTGGGAATGCGCAAGGCGGGTCCGGGTATTCTTCTCTGCATTGTTCCCTTGCTCGAAACACACTCTAACAGGCAGGACCTAGGCATACATTGATACCACCTCGCGGCTATAGCATTGCAGGCGTTTCGGGAACTTGCGGCCAATGGATCGACGGTTTCTCTCTCATCATTACCCGATGATATCGCTATGACTTGGCTGCATCTGGCTTTGGCAGAACAATAGGGCTTTGGCAGGATAATAGATTTGCTTTTCGACGGCATTTCCTGCGCGCCTTCAGCATTGTACGATCGGGGTCGGTAGCTGTAATTCGAAAGCATACAGGAGAACATGGGATGAGCATCAAGCGCATATCTTCATGGCATTGGCCTTCTAGAAAGAGGCAGGCAATCGATTTATCGAAGACAGGGTTTTCTCGTACAAAGGGTTTGGGGCTTGACATTGTACATAAGGTACAGAGCAGGACCGTGAGCTTGGAACACCCTTCTGAGCAGGCCGAGGAACATCAGAGACATCTGATTACGCGGCACCCAGTGATCCTCTGCGAACCGACATAACATGATCAATGCTTGTTGTGAGTGAAACGGAAGTAAAATGTCACAGCTGATTGATCATTCCCTTCGCCGTCATCACATGCACCTGCTTCCTCTCCACAGTACATGCTCCATGCGCTGGGCCTATTGAGTGCTTCATCTATGTGGTGAAATCCTATCGAAACCTCTCTTTTAGCATTACTTACTTCGGGTTTCCCGACAATGTGCCCACCGACTTTGGATCATCAGCATTTGTTTTGCCCACCGCTGCACATCATGTCAATATGTCTTCCCAAATCGCAAAGCTATTGGTTTCTTGCCTCGGCCAGCCCTTGTAATTAGCACCCTGCCAGCGCAGGGGATGGAGGTTCTCGCGATTCGGGATTATGAACTCGAATCAGGGCTACGAGGGCAAAGGTCAAGGAGACTAACGTGAGGTACATCCATAGGCAGTTGAAATTGGCGATCCCGTCCGATCTCGCATACACGAGCAACTAACCGGTCCGTCAGTAGTTGGGTGGGTGACCACCAGTGAATCCGGGCTGATGTACCTTCCGAGTGTACCGTTTTGCCTTTTTGTCACAAAACCTTCAGACAACCATGAGTTGAAACATGACCTGAGATTGACGAAATTCATTCTATTGTAGGAATGAATGGGCTCGACCGGTCGAGTGCGTGTTGAAGAATTCAAAGTCGCATGTGGAGTAAGACCAGCAAAGCAATTGAAAGTTCAACTTCCATTCGTTTTGTGGCATCTCGACTCGGGCTGACTGGCTTAGACCAATCACAGTGCGCGGACGCGATTCGCCACGTCCAAAGGAAACGACAGCCGCCAAAGTCTTTCTCAATCTCCAAACACCTTCCCTAGCCACGGATCTTTCGAATTTGAAACATCAAGCTTGACTTCATGTCGACCACAGTCACTGGCAACCAGTACTCAAGCAGTTGCTATACCCAAACACGTCGCAGCTATCGCCACCAAGTTACCTCTCTATCGCGCCCATACTTCCTTTCTTTAGCACCATCGACCTCGTGCCTAAGCGTTTCAACAATGCTATGGACGATGCCTATCACTTCCTTATGAGCTCTTTGTCCCCGTCGTTAACATGCTACAACGTCTTTGTCTCTTGCGTACTTCACCTTCCCTTTGTTATCCGACGTAAGGTTCTCTCAGTTCCTCTCCTTCTGTCAATCTCCTTTATTGTTCATCACTCTCACTGCGATCTTTAATTACATATCTTTTTCCTAGTCTCGGTCTAATCTTTCCCAATCTCGAGACAATTCTCCACTTGGTCAACTTCTACTATTTTCTTGTATCGTACTAAAAATGCGTCTACAACCGCTCGTACTGCTGGCAGTACTATCTAATAACGTCGCAGCTGGCCTGATTCGATACGATGGCTATCTACAACCACGCTTCCTCAACTCGACTTCACCGGCGGCTCCCACCACGCCGCCTTCTACTTCGCCTGCCGCACAGCAGAATGACGGATCGCCAACCCCGTCTGCTTCCAAACAAATTGGATCGGTGCCGGCCTTTGGCGATGGTCCCGGCGCAGCGACCACAATTGCGGAGAGTACGGAGACCACGTCTAAAGCTCCTGGCGGAGCTCCTACAGCTTCCCCCGCCTCCCCGTCACAGTACGAACATTCTGCTGCTGCACCCTCACCAACTGAGTCAAGACAAGTCGGTTCTGTGCCTGCCTTTGGCAGTGGGCCCGGTGCCGCGACCCAGGAGTCTACAGCTTCCTCGGTCGGCGCCGCAACATCCTCCTCGGGAAAATCCCCCTTGGGGTCCAACCCGGCTGCTGTAGCTAATACAGGATCGACCGAGCCAGGTCTGCCCGCGATTTCTCTGCCGAAGGTATTTACTGGGACGGCAACGCCAGTATCTACGAACGCTACGAGTACAGCTGCACTTAGCCCGAGCAATACTCAGCAATCGGTCCAGCCTTCACCGGCGGTAGCAAGCGCTTCAATCAATGCACCAAAACCAGCATCACAGGCTCCAAGCAACACAACCGTACAGAATGGGAATATTGCGATGGCACTCGGCTTCAACTCGATCTTTGCTAGCATGAACGCCAACTCTCCTTGCGACGCCAAGAACCCGAATGAAGCCATCGTCTGCGTCAACGGAGAGTATGCACAGTGTGGCAGCAACGGCAAGTACACATTGGCAGCTTGCCCGCAAGGACAACAATGCTTCGCACTTCCGCTTCCACCGGGTGTCAAAGGCGTGACCGTCCAGTGTGCCTCGATGCAAGCAGCAAGTCAGCAACTGGGACAGGGCTCGCAGTCGTCACCGCCTGTTAGTCCGGCTCCAGTAGCTTCCCCTCAGCCAAATCCGTCAAAACCAAGCCCAAACCCTGTTGCTCCCAATGGGCCTACTAAACCATCGATATCGACTGGTACCCAGACGACAACAGTACAGAGCCCGACTGTATCGGGGCCAACACAGCAAACGAACAAGCCAACCGAACCTCCAGCTGCTTCACCTTCGCAACCGAGTGGCTCTCCGAGTGCCATCACTACAACAACGGAAAGCACTACAACCACGGCGGCAGCGGTGTCGCCTTTACAGCCGACCGTATCACCGGATGCTCCATCCACTACGACTGAAACCACAACTACCACACCTGCGGTGCCTTCGGCTTCGAAACCCTCTACATCTCAGGATGCACCTTCCACAACAACAGCGAGTACGACCACTACTTCGGCAGTTGCATCACCTTCAAAGCCCCCTGCGTCGCCAGATGCGCCCACCACCGAGACTAAAGGAACGACTCCCACACCCGCAGCGGCATCACCCACAGATGATCCCATCATAATCTCCATTGTTGACCCTAGACCGACTTCAGCCCCTAATAAAATTGCCCCTCAAGCCGCGACGGAACCTTCGAAGCGTTCAGAAAGTATCCCCGACATCACAGCTGCTCCACTTCTCGGCGCTGGGCAAGTCACAGTCACAAATTTCATCACTGTGACGAAGACGGTGCACGACGGCAATTGATATCTGGGGACGATGTTTAATCGATTGCAACCACGACTCTCTCTCCATGAGCGCACCATGTCCGTGTATGGGTTACGGCATTTTTCATGTCGTTGTTTGTCTCCAAATTGGGGCTGAACCTTTGGTATGGCCAGACATATGAACTGCATTCTGAGTTAGAGCGTTGTAGATAGAATTTAAATGGTATTTTCCTTCTTGATTATTGGCCGTGCCCCATTGTCTACCTCAAGTCACGTGACAGAGGCGGCAATGATACCACTTTGGGCAGGCAGTAAGCGCCACATGATCATTGGCACAAACTACTTCACTCATCGCCAACCAACAACGCAGCTCCGTTGAGCAACGCGTATCGCTATAAATTTATGATTGGGCGAATGGGAGCTGGCAATGTCGGTTCTCTTCTACAGAAGAGGCAGTCGAGCCGTGACAGGCAGGTCTCTTGAACGCCTCGGGGCGGACCGACATTGGTTTCGGATGATCATTCAAAACCTTGACCAGGCACCTGATAGGAGCTGACAACGTGAACAGACCCCTGGTACGCATCACGGAGATCATTTTGGACAGGGCATGTAGATGTGGTACCTGATGATGCCAGGATACGTGATCATACTTCTATATGTCCGGGTCGTTTCTTCGACTTTTCCTCCGACCGCACCTGTCGCTTACCTTAAATGTCAAGTTTCTCCTGAGAATTTCTTCGCACCTGCGTCATAATATATTATATCATACTTCATCATGCACAAATCTGCATTCACTGCTTTGGCTTGGCTAGCGGCTTCCTCGGGCGCAAATGCCTGGGGTGTGCTGGGCCACGCTACCGTGGCGGAAATAGCAAGTCACTACCTCACATCGCAAGCAAAGACATATGTCTCGGGTCTCCTAGGGGCTGGTGTCTCGATGGCTTCTGTAGCAAGCTGGGCGGATGAGTATCGAAGGACCAGTGTGGGAAGATTCAGCGCGCCATACCACTTCATCGACGCCGAAGACAACCCTCCTACATCTTGCAGCGTCGACACAACTCGAGACTGTGGTGCCGGCGGATGCGTCGTCTCTGCTATTGCTAATTATGTAAGTCGTTGTTCTAAGCAAAGCAAAGCACCCGAGTCGCTCCACACTACTTGAGCTAACATGGCTTTACCACATATAGACTGAACGAGTGAACGACAAAAAATACTCCGCTACGAACAGAAAGCAAGCCCTTGAATTTCTCATCCACTTCATTGGCGACATTACCCAACCTCTCCATGACGAAGCCGAAGCGCTTGGCGGTAACCACATCTCCGTCACATGGGAAGGTGCAAAGACCAATCTTCATTCATGGTAAGGAGACTCCCGAGTCCTTCCTATCTCTGACCGAGGGTATTATGAGGCATATCTTAGAGCGGATGCTGTAAAGATATGTCTCATACGTCCATCCCCTAGCATCAAGAGCAAAGCTGACACCGAGATCTACTTAGCTGGGACACGCAAATGGTCGACAAGGCAGCTGGAGGCGCCAACACTACGACGGTGTTGGAGGCATTTGCAGCGAAATTGGAGGGACAGATTGACAATGGTTCCTACAGTAGCCAGAAAGCCTCATGGGTCAAATGCGCCAATATCAAAACCGCGGTGAGTCTCGATCCGATCGAACTTAAAAGAAGCCCGTACATACCCCAATTGTGGACTAATATGCAAAGGCTGCTTGCGCTTTATCATGGGCCCAGGACGCCAACGCTTTCAACTGCCAATACGTCCTGAAAGCGGATGAAACAAACCAGGAGCTTGATGGCGCATACTACACTGGCGCTTCCCCTATCATTGAACTCCAGCTTGCCAAAGGAGGCTATAGGCTTGCTGCATGGATCAATGCCCTTGCTGCTGCTGCGTGAGCCCCTGGTGTTGTGATAGTATGCTGAACTGAAGGTGGCATTTGGATAGGAGGTTACGAACGATACACATCTCAGCTAATTAGGTAGCCGTACTTGCTTTTCGCTTGACGGCTGCTCAGGTCCTTGTACTGAGTAGCCTCTATGCATTTACTCGTGGACTATGTACCCCTGCAAGTTTCCAAAATCTGTGACATAGACCAGTTGTTCGCTTTAGCAGCTTTCAAAGTCCGGTGGCTCACGTGGATATGCTCACACAGTCACGTATACCCTGCAATTCGGTTGCTGATTCAATACATCATTGCTCAAGCAGACGAGCATCGGAAATCCTATGTTATCGAGGTGGTAGTGGTCTGATTACCCAGACATGACCAGTGCACACGAGATGAACCGTTGATCGACGTTTCCAGCTACCAGACAGATAAGTCCAGCCACTTCGAGGGTGTGTAGCAATATGTAGCTTCTATGGTCAGGAATTCCACTGCATAATAGAGGGTACTCCATTACCAATGTTCACCATTTATGACAAAGACTTCCATGTGTTAACGTACAACGCTTCATAGTATTGTAAAGTAGAGTAAAATTCCCTCACGTGATAGGGGCCACATTCGGTTAGCGTCAAATACGCAACACGCGCTGAGCTGGGCATCTTCTTCCATTAATGACAGACGCTGTAAAGCACATCCGCTATCAGCCATGGCGTCGTATGCGGATGTAGGCTCGATGGCGCAGCAGGCACCTTTTGCAGTGGATCCAAGTGTGCAGTATCCACCCATGCCCATTCAACAACCCAATATAAATTATTCCGAGAATCCTCCGCCCGGAGTGGTGCCGACCCCAAATCCCCAGCCAGGTCCTACTTCGGCTGTGAGACCGCGTCTCAGGAAGGCTTGCGACGCATGCTCGCTGCGCAAAGTAAAGGTGAAGTATATCCACCCTTCTGAAGCCACAGCTGGTCACTAACACTACCCCAGTGCGACGAGTCGCAACCATGTCGACCCTGCGCCAGCTTGAACCTCCCATGCAAGTTCGAGCGACCCAGCAGGAGACGTGGGCCTCCCAATCGTCATGCAGAGTCTCTCAAAAGGCAGAAGCTTGATCCCTCTGGCCAGTCTGGCCAGTCTGGCCCATCATCACCCACCCACGCTGCGCAAACTCTGGCCTCCTTTGCTCAACAGCAAGTCCTGTCTATCGAGGCGATAGCCCTTCCCACTGTCGTGTCACCGCTGATTGATGACTACTTTACCTATCTTCACCCCATTAGTACGTACAGTCCATCTATAATCCGTATACTACGCGCTGTTATGTTGATCGCTAGACTTCATATGATTTTCGGGCCCGAATCGAATTACGAGAGTGGCCTGTGGTTTATTTCTTTTACAAGAAGAAGCCATGCTGACGCCGATCCTCATAGTACCGATACCACATGAGCCATCATTCAGAGAGTACTTGGACCGCCGCGATGACCTCAAAGACCCACGAATCCTTGCTTTGATAGCATCGATGCTCGCATGCGTGGTCGCGGCTTTGCCCCGAAGATCACGGCATTATCTTCGTACACAGAACATGAGTTCAGGCCCCCTTACTCCAGGACTCTTTATCGAGCGTTGCCACAGTATAGCCACTCAAGCTCGAGAAGCTAACTATCTGGATCGAGACATTGTACCTCTTGACGCCATGATAAGCTATCTCATGGGCATGACTGCCGCCTTCACATCCTTTTGGGGCAGAGCAAGAATCTACCTCGAGCAGGCTTTGACAATGTCTAGAATATGTGGGCTGCACAAGCCGAACGGACCAGAGTACGTTGAAGTCGACGGCTCAGCCTCGCTTGCACACACGGTAGATGGTCATGACTTACCAGACCCCAATGGACAGCAAGACTGCATTCGTCAAGAGCTCGGGAGGCGCACATTCTGGCTCATTTTCATGGCAATCAGGAGACTACAGCAGATTGGAATGCCTGCAGAGGAAATGAATATATTGCCGGCAGGCAGGTCGAGGTCATACCCTCCTCTACCCATGGAAGTCGACGATAGGTATATCATGCAGGATCAGGTCCTTCCGCAACCACAAGGAACCGTGTCTGAGCTCCTGGGCTTCAACGCCAATATCCGTGTGTACCTCAGCTATAACAAGTTATCTATCGTTGAGATTGCCGATTATGCAAATGAGATGCCAACCGAGCAAATTCGAAAGCGTCTCTTGGAGCAGTCCTTACGCTCCATCAAGCGGGCATTCGAAAACCTCCCTACTGATCTCACTTTCTCATTTGGGCCGCGCATGGAAAAGCCACACACCGAATCCAACTATCCCCCACCCAAGCAGGACGTCTTAGAGCCTCAGCAGGCCGATTATCCAACCGGCCAACTGCAGGATCCTTACACGGAACGACGCCGCGCACAACTCGAAGTGCAACGAGCCGATCTCGCTGCCACGCAGCTCGTGAGCCGCTTCTACATCGTGGACAAGTACTCCTCCATCATCACTACATCAGAGTCTCAGAACCTCGGCGAAGCTCAGGAGGGCACCGGCGCGGCGGAGTTGAACATAATGAACGAGCAGGAGGACATAACTAGGAGTTTCGTAGCCTTGTTGGGCACCCTCGGCCAGTACAGCATAGAATACTACGGGACTGCCTTCGTACGTGTCCTACTCCTTCCTTTTATTCCCAGCTCTCCCTCAACATCCAACAACCCTCGCTGACCAGCCGCGTTTCTCTAGATCCGCAAGCTCCAGGACCTCGCCTCTCTCCTATTGCACGCCCCTCGGACCCGTAAAGGTACGTTCGGCGTGCAGGCGGATGAATTGCTACACGCATTCCATGAGCTTGTGAGGAATCTCGATTATCTGAACCCCGATGGTCAGGTGGGCGCGAGTATCGAAGACGATGAAGATGCGCAGATGAGGCATTGGGCGGTGTTTGGGAATTATCAGGCTAGATTCGCAAGAGCGGGCGCACTGGAGACGGACGTGTGAGGCTAGGTCATGACTTGTGAAGTCGCATGCGAATGCGAGTGTTGGCCCATGAGTCACAATGGTCAATGATCGATAGCTTACGAGGACAAGACCCTCGAGCACGTAGAGTCAACAAGACCTCTTCTTTCCCGTAGAATGGACATGAATACCAACGACCAGAAGCCTACAGCAAGTGACAACCCTCCTCCGGTTTCGCATCTACCCAAAGGCTCTACAAGGTGTTTTCTCAACAGCATCACGCAGTCAACAACATCACAACCATCCCACCGTCAAAACAGCCTTTAACAACGAAGCCAGCTTCATTTTCTCCCCAAGCCTCCCTATATACACTTTCCCCCCTGCGTTCACGGACAAGTCACCACCTCCCACGCCAGCCCATCGACCCCCACCCCCGTCCGCCCATCCGTCTCCCCCCACGGCCCATCAATCTTCGCCTCAAAGCCCACACTCTGCAACCCCGTCCACCCCGCCCCCGTAAAGTTAACCGGCACCCCCACCCCCGTCTCCCCGCCCGGCGGCGCCGTATCCGCCGTCGTATTCCCCTCCCCCGCCCCATCCTGCGGCTTCCCCACGCCCGCACCCGCACGCGCACCGTCCTTCCCACCCCCCGCGCCGGGCGGGACCTGGATACTCATCCGCGCCAGCCCACCGGAGGCGGACCCTGAGGCGGTGCGGGCGGGGGCTTTGAGGCCCCAGAGGTCGACGGTGCAGCTGAGGTTGGCGGGCTGGGGGGCGCAGGAGACGAGCATGGAGAGGAGGGTGAAGGAGAGGGTGGTGG
>JAABUS010001375.1_pt1 | contig 53437 bp, 58 predicted proteins | sample 5560161 | NCBI WGS metagenome assembly JAABUS01 (sample SAMN10711885, study PRJNA513376) | rock metagenome | isolation source: Antarctica rocks | place: Antarctica: Victoria Land, Trio Nunatak nord | collected 2016-01-04 | reverse complement strand
CTTGTCCGCTACGGGGTTTTGTCCAGGAACTGGGCGGCAATGCATTGGATGGCCTTCTCCATATTTTTCCTCAGAAGAAAGAACATAAAAGCAAAAGTTTAAACAAGTTCATAATTCATATTGCTTCTTTTATCACATAAAAAAAGGTGAACTATGAGGTTCACCTTTTGATTTTAAAAAACGATATAAGTTTACAATTCAATCTTTCCGTGATCGCCCTGATCATAACGCCCGCCGGTAATTACAGCTTTCAACATCTGAAAAGCAACCACCATTTTGCTCGAATTGCTGTCCCAATATTCAGCATTTTCCGTATCCACTTTCATCAAAGTCAGCTTCGGATCGTCAATACCGTCCGGAAAAAATGCTTTGATAATCGGGTTCCAGTATTCCTTCATTTTTTCTTTATTATCCACCAAAGAAGCCCTGCCTTTGATACTTAAATAAGTGCTGTTGCTTGGGTTAGAATACGTTACGACCACTTTATTCTCATGCGAGATTTCATCTACTTTTGAAGAATATTCGTTGGTAAAAAACCAGATATTGCCGTCTTCATCAACATGTGCCGTGCCCATTGGTCTGCTATGAATTTCGTGGTTTGTGTTTACCGTTATCAGCATGGCAATCCGCACATCTTCAATTTTATCTTTTAAATATTTTACTTGTTCTGATTTTGATTGTTCGCTCATAATAATTTGTTTTTAGATAAAAGTTTAACCTGAAAAAAGCAATTTTGATTTAGATATTATCGATTCGGCTTGCTCACAAACGGATTTCCCTTCACATAAAACCGGTATGGCAGCAGCGCATCTTCCTTTGCATACGCCACACCAACACGTGGAACGGCAGCAATCTGATCATCCGAAAAAGTTAAGTTACGGTCTTCTAACCAAATCTCTTCACCCTGAAAACTTAAACCATTCATTTTCCTGGAAATACTTAAAGCTTTGGCAACAGAACCCGGACCGGCAGTGATATTATTTTTAAGGGAAGTCATTTTCCTTCGTTCCAGCATCAGGTCAATACCTTCTGTTGGGTTGATGGCGCGGATCAAAACAGCATGTGGTTCACCTTCAACAGAAGTTACCACGTTCAGCATTTCATGGATGCCGTAACACAAATAAACGTAAGCCACGCCGCCGGTTTGGTACATGGTTTTGGTGCGATTGGTTAAACGGTTGCCAAAAGCGTGCGAAGCTTTATCGGTAATGCCCTGATATGCTTCGGTTTCTACAATATACCCACCACTGATTTCGCCATTGATTTGGGTAAAAAGATATTTCCCAAGCAGCTTTTTGGCGATATCAACTACTTCTTTTGACAGGTAAAAATCTTCGGGTAGTTTCATTCAAAAGTTTAAAAGCTGCACGATTTGTTCCAGATATCTGGCATCGGTTTCATCAAACTCATTCAATTCGGAACTGTCCGCATCCAGCACGCCAACCACATTTTTACCTTGTAAAAGAGGCACCACAATTTCCGATTTCGACAAAGAACTGCAAGCAATATGACCGGGAAAATTCTCAACATCAGGCACAATCAAAGTTTCAGCTTTCTCCCAGGAAGTACCGCAAACGCCTTTTCCTTTTTGTATGCGCGTGCAGGCAACCGGTCCCTGGAACGGCCCGAGCACCAGTTGTGCTTCTTTTACCAGGTAAAATCCAACCCAAAACCAGCCAAACTGCTCTTTTAAAGCCGCCGCCACGTTGGCCAGGTTGGCTACCAAATCAGTTTCAACTTCCAGCAAAGCTTTTATCTGCGGGATCAAAGCTTTGTACCGCTCAGCTTTAGTTCCGTTTTGGATAATGTGTAAATCTTCTGCCATGGCGCAAAGTTAAAGAACGGGCTGTCATGCCGATGTCCGAATTGTAAACAATCCAAAAGCACAAAATTTTTAATCGTTATTTAGCTTTAATGATTGTCAGTTTAACTATTGTCCGTTACCCAAAATACGCTATTCCGTTTGCTTTAATGGCGATGGGCATACTTCGTTTACCACTCTATTTTCAGCAAAAATGTTCTTTTTTTAAGCTGATGGGGACCGGCAAAAACGGCACTTTTGACTTGCATCCTGATTGGCGGCAATGGGCACTTTTGGCCGTTTGGGATGACGAGGAAAGCTTTGATCACTTCAACCAAAAATCTTTTGCAGCCAAGTGGTGGAAAATATTTGCTGCGGAGAAATGGACAGTTTTGCTGGAGCCTTTGCAAAGCCACGGGAAATGGAGCGGGAAAGAACCGTTCGGCAATCCGCAAAAAACTGATTATCAGGGAACTATAGCCGTGCTGACGCGCGCCACGCTCAACATAAACCGCTTGAAACATTTTTGGCAAAATGCTGCAAAAATTGCCGGAACCATGACTTCTGCGCCGGGTTATATCACGTCGTTTGGTGTGGGCGAGGACCCGTTTTTACATCAGGCCACCATTTCTTTTTGGAAGGATTTGGAAGCGGTAAAAGGTTTTGCTTACCGCTCGCCGGAGCATGTGGAAGTGATCAAAAAAACCCGGAGCGAAAACTGGTACAGCGAAGAACTTTTTGCCCGGTTTAAACCGCTAAAATCCGAAGGAACGGTTCGTGGCCAAAATCCGCTGGAAAATACTTTTGAAAATTAATTGCTTTCAGATGCTTCTTTTATCGGCTAAATTTTCAGTTTTGTGCTTCTTTTAAAACATAAAAAATGCGTGTCGTTGCCGAATTGCCTCATCCGGAGTTTAAAATTTCTATCTTCCATTTCAATGGAAAATTCATTGCCAAATTTGAACAGGGCGCATTGGAACAAAGCTATAAAGTGTCAGAAATGGATATTTTAGACGGCGTAAACAGTGTTTTTGAGCTGCTGGACGAGGCTTTTTTAAAAACCGTTTCTGCGCGTTTTGCAGAGATGCGGAAAGATTTTAAGGAGAGCTATCATCGGTATAATTATTGATTTTTTGTAGTCCCTTTTCCGCTTTGTCATTTCGACCGAAGGGAGAAATCCTCATCAAAGCGAAAGAAAAACCTTGCATATTCGATTAAGATATCTCTCTTCGGTCGAGATGACAGAACCCTGAATCAACCTTATTCTTCATCGACTTCCTTATTCAAAAACCTCCATTCAGGATTAAACACCTTAATCAAATGATCCTTTTTCTCCCTTCGCCATTTCTTTAATTCCTTCTCACGTTCTATGGCAAATTCGATACTGGTATGATGTTCCCAATAAACCAAATAATAGCAATGATAACGGCCTGCAAATGTTTCTGGCGCGCCGCGGTTGTCATAATGCTGCTTTAACCGAATCGGCAAATCATTCGTTACACCAATATACAGCGTATTTTTTGTAGAATTGGTAGTGATATAAACAAAGTAATTGTGCTGCCGCATCTGGTTTGATTTTTTACTGTTGATAGATTTTGTTGTCATTTCGACCAACGGGAGAAATCTTCTTCAAAGCCGTAAACTCGTCTGGTTCAAAGAAGATCTCTCCCTACGGTCGAGATAACGAAGTTTAATATTTCGACGACAAAAGCATTTCTACCACTTTTACCACACCAACAGTAGCTTTTTCCTCCACTCGGATACTGTTTTTAACACTGGAAATGGCCGGGATTTTCGGATCAACAATATATTTAGGCGTTTCATCCGCAACATAATTTAGCAAACCAGCCGCCGGATAAACCGCCAGCGAAGTGCCAACCAGCATAAAAATATCAGCAGTGGCACAAATTTCAACCGCTTTTTCAATCATCGGCACCGCTTCTCCAAACCAAACTACGTGCGCGCGTAATTGTGAACCTAACTCACAAACTTCTCCCATTTTTATTTCCCAACCTTCAATTGGATAGGTAAGATTAGGATTTTTGCTTGATTGCGAACGCGTAATAATTCCATGCAAATGAACCACATTTGTCGATCCCGCGCGTTCATGCAGATCATCGATATTTTGGGTAATGATCGTTACGTCGAAATCTTTTTCCAGCGCAGCTAAAGCAAAATGAGCGGCGTTTGGTTGTGCTTCCAGAACCGATTTTCGGCGTTCATTATAAAATTGCTGCACCAATTCCGGGTTTCGCCGCCAGGCTTCCGGCGTGGCCACATCTTCAATATTGTAACCTTCCCAAAGGCCGTCGCTGTCCCGGAAAGTTTTTAAACCGCTTTCGGCACTAATTCCTGCGCCTGTTAAAACCACTAATTTTTTCATGCTTTTAAGATACAAAACCCATACTGTTTTTATCGGCATAAAAACAGTATCAACAAAAAAACGATGAAACTTTTACACTCCATCGTTTTAAAGTTAATTTTAGGATTTTGTTTTGGGCGTGCCCCTGCGGGTCGGGCTTTCCGTTACAAGTCCTCGCTCTACGCTGCGGGCTTTCCAAGCAATCCCTCACGCGGCAAAGCGCCTACCGTTCTATTTTACAACAAGCTGGTTATGCAATTTTAAAATCGGAAACTTCGCTTTCGCCAATTCAAATCCGCCAAATAAAATAAATCCGTAAACGAAGTTGCCCAGCAGCAAATTCTTTTCAAACGGAATGGCCGCAAACAAAGATTGGAAGTAACCGATACTGCTTTTAGCATACAAATTTCCGTATAACCACGGGTTAATGTCTGTTAACAGCCAATGCACCATAACAGCAGCCAGAGAAGCCGCAAGCACATTAGTCACGTTAACTTTACGGATGCGCGAACCAATAAAAACCATCAAAGCAAAGCTGATATAAATCCAGGTTTCACTGCCGTAAAACCAAACGAATTTGTGGAAATACAAATAGTTGATCAGCAAATCGCTGATAAACAAAGTCAGCAGCGGCACTAAATACGCCTTCTTTTTATCAGTAAAATAAGCACCACCAAACAGCGAAACCGCGCCAACCGGCGTAAAATTAGCCCAAACATGCTGGTTATCTAAATGGATAAAACGGGCAGCAGCAGCGAGCAAAATCATCAGGATTAAAACACTGTTGCGGATATTAAATTTTTCTAAAGACATGGATGCTTCTTTTATCACACAAAAATACGATTCTTAATTAAAGCTGAAACTTACGCCCGCATTGAAATTGGTGCCCAGCGTGTTGTAACCGGAAATTTCCTGGTAGCGTTTATCTAAAATATTGTTCACGTTTGCAAAAACCCTGACACGGCCGTTGATACCGTATTGCGCGTAACCGTCTAACAACTGGTAAGCTGGTAAACTCAAATTAACACGGTTATAATTAGAATCAAATGTAACATCGCCACGTTGCCCATAACTTCTGAAATTGGCACTCACATAAAGCTTGCTGGTAGCTTGTACAGCCGCTGTTAAACCAAAAGATTGTTTCGGGCGACGCAGCAAACCGTAAGTATTTATACCATTTTTAACAGTCGTTCCATCCACAAAACTGTAAAAACCGGTAAAACTTAAAATTTTGTATTTGTAGGAAGGTTCAATTTCCAGTCCATGATCGTTCTGGCGGTCGAAGTTTTCATAGCGATTATTTAAGGAAACAATGGCATCGCGCAATTTTCTGCGGAACAAAGCTACGCGTAAATTAAAAGTGTTATCTAATAAAGCCGTGCTAAAACCAGCTTCATAATTCAATGATTTCTGCGGTTTTAAATTCGGATTTGCGCCGTACGGGCCAAATAATTCGGTAAGTAAAGGCGCTTTAAATGCGCTGGAAACGGTTCCGAATAAAATCAGTTTATTTTCTAATAAGTTGATAGAAGGCGTTACATCAAACGTAAAATTATGGCCATATTGATTATGGTAATTGAACCGACCGCCGCCTTCGATATTAATCAAACCGGCAATTTTATTGACAGCAAGAGAAGAATACAGGCCAAACAAGTTCGCTTCCGGCGTAACATTAGCAGAACCGATTTGCTTGATCTGTGTATAACGGTTATCCAAACCAAAAAGCAATTTGATGTTATCTGTAAAATCATGGTTATAATACAAATCAACCAAATGCAAACGGCCAATATTGGAAGATGGATAACTGGATTCGTAACTTGCTGTGCTTCCGGTATAACCATAATTTAAGTTGAAGCGGTTTTTATCACCTAAATTATATTGAGAAGTTAAACCGGCGTTATAAAAGCGGTTTAAGCTTTGGTTTGGCGCATCGGCAAAAGGGCCATTATCATACTTGTACGAACCGGAAGTGAAGCGAAAAAACGGACTGATGCGCAAACCTCTTGCTGCTTCCACAGAAAAATTAGCATTTAAAGCCGACTGGTTAAAGCCATCTTTATCAAATGTGCCCGTGTTGTTTTTATCGGCAGCTTCGCTGATGCCATCCGTTTGGTTGTGCGTATAACTTACATTGTAAGAAAACTTGTTTAGCGAGCCGTTAAAACCAACGTTTTGCTTTTGCGAGCCGTAGCTTCCGCCAGTCAAATTTCCGTAAACGCCGATTCCTTCCGGTCCGCCTTTTTTGGTGATGATGTTGATTACGCCTGCCACGGCATCCGATCCGTATAACGTTGATTGTCCTCCTTTTATAATTTCAATGCGTTCAATTTGATCAATCGGAAACAAACGAATATCAAAAGCACCGCCGGTAGAAGAAGGATCACCGACTAAAATGCCGTCAACCAGCGTAACTGCAAAACCACTAGCCGCGCCGCGGATAAAAATACTTTTGTTTAAGCCGGGATTACTTCCTGCTCCGGCCACGATAATTCCGGCTTGTTCGCTTAGTAATTGTGCTATGGATTTTCCCAGACTGCGTGCAATTTGATCTTGTGTGATCACGTTAATTACTTTGCCTGTTTGCAACTGTTTCTGGTCGGTTTTGGTGGCCGAAACAACAATGTCTTTTAAAACTCTTGTAGAATCCTGGGCAAAGATTGAAGTGCTGCCCAACACTAATTTTGCAAGTGCAATACTTGCTGCGGTTTTGTAAAAGTTCTTTTTCATTTTTTGTTGTGAAGATGAAACGCATCCCACAGCAAACAGAAAAATTGACCCATAAAATGAAAATACACCCCGTAAAAAGAGCATTCGCATTCCAGCTTCAATCCCCGAAAGCTATGAATTTATTTGCGAAAGGCAGGTCTTCTGGCTTGCTCCCTTTTGCTGCGCCTTCCCGTTTTGGTTACCCAAAATAGTGGCATAAAAACAGCATCGGTTGATAGAGCTCACAGCTGCGGGACAGCTCCGGTTTCGCACCGGATTCCCTTTTAATCCCGGTTGTTGAGGCCGGAAACCAATTGCGGGGGCAAAGGTAGGATTTGGATTGGGATTGGGAATAGGGGAACAAATTCTTTCAGAAATCCTACAATTCTTTAAATAGCTTTGATGGACGCCGACGATTGTCAAATATATTTACAATCGTTATTTTGCTGGAAGTGAACCTAAAATATACCGTTGTCTGCTTTGTAACAACACACTTATGCAAACCAGGCTTTAAGTTGGATTGTGGAAAGCTTTCTGGCTGGTTTTTGATTATTTCAATACTACGGTCCAGTTTTTCAGCAAAATCGAATTTGACTTTTGGAGGCCACTTTTCCGTTAAATAATCAAATAAAGTTTGTAGTTTTTTATTGGCAAGTTTGGAAACGGCAACATGCCTGGTCATGACCGGTGTTGCGCCATCACTGTTTCATAATCAACTGTTTCACCGCGTTCAATTTCCAAATCAGCAGCTTCAATTTCTTTTTGTTCATCAGGAGATAATTCATTCCAAAAGTCATTGATTTTTTCTTGCTCGAAAATTTGTTTGACAGAATAAATAATCTTGAGATTATTTGTGCTTAACAGCAATTTTGCTAATTCTATTTTCTCTGCTTGAATATCCATCTTAGATGCGTCTATAACAAAAATACTATTACTTCTGATATAATTAAAAAAGCATTAAATTTTGTTTATCAATCCGTTTTGTGCAATTTATACTTAATTTAGTAGCTTCATCATTAACAATGAAATTCTACGAAAAATTCCCTCAATTAAAAGAAAAAAAGGTTTTGGTCGAAGTGTTGACCAATACTGTATTCTCTACCATGTCTTTAGAAAATCAAGAGGTTTCCATGCCAAAAGTTGAAGAAATTGTTTTGTCTTTGCTGAAAGAACAAGAGTTAAAACAAGTACAGTTCTTTTCTGATCAAATCCTTTAAAGCTATATAGTTTCCATTGTCTGCTAATTTCATGGCATCAATATAAACTTTTCTGCTGTTGCCCTCCCTGTGATAAAGTTCGAGTGGCCTATACCCCAGTTTAAGCGCTATAATATTCATTAAAATCCTTCCTGTCCTGCCGTTACCGTTGTTAAAGGGATGAATACGAATAAATTCATAGTGGGCAAAAACCATACAATCAAGATGATCTTCTAAAGTAGTAGCATGTTTGATTCTGAAATTAAGGTTATCAATAAATTGATACATCAAATGCAAGATTTGATTTGGATTAGGCGGAATAAGCTGACCAACAGTAACAATTGTGGTACGCCAAAAACCAGCCCAATCATAAAGTTCTGCAAAAGCGATGTGATGGATTTTTAAGAGTAATTTTGTAGAAATTTGTGTATCACTTTCCAATTGAAAAACAAATAGTTCGGCAGTAGCAATGCCTTTTGCCTCAAATTGATTGATCAAATTTTTATCCAATAAACCAAGTTTATTTTCATCTGGTGCAGGTGTCCAATTTGTATTATCTTCCATCATTTTAAATATAGATATTTTAGTTAGAACCATTCCAATATACTAATCTATTTTAAGCTTCAAATTAAAACATGTTTCTATCTTTAACTTTATGATGCTTCGTTTATCCACCTTTTTTTTGCTTCTCACCTTGCAAACTTCCGCCCAAAAAACTGATACCGTTTTTCTCGAAAAACTATTACAGTCTAAACCAGAACTTTTTGGGAAAATCCTTCAGCATCCAACCAAAAATGAAGTGCAAATTTTGTACACGCAGATAGATCGCGATGAACACAATGTACCGCATTTCCGGTCGTACAGCTTCAACTTAAACCCGAAACGTTACTTCTATCCGGCCAGCACCGTAAAATTGCCAACGTTAATTTTTGCTTTGGAGAAAGCCAATCAACTCAAAATTAAGGGCATAAAAGAAGCATCGATGCAAACCGACAGTGCTTATGCCACGCAAACAAAAGTTAGCGTTGATACTTCTGCCGAAAACGGTTTGCCGAGCATTTCCAACTATATTAAAAAGATTTTATTGGTTAGTGATAACGATGCTTTTAACCGTTTGTATGAGTTTGTTGGGCGCGAAGAAATCAACCAGAAACTCAAAAAATATGGTTTAAACCAAACGCGGATTATTGGAAGATTAGCCGTTGGCGATGCGGGCGAAAGTACCAAACATACCAACCCAATCGAATTTTATACCGGTAAAAGAAGCATTTATAAACAAGCGGCACAATTTGATCCGAACGATTACCCGATGCAATTAGAAAACATGCTGCAGGGAAAAGGTTACTTGGACAATCATGACAAATTAGTAAACGAACCTTATGATTTCCGAGAGAAAAACGTGTACACGATCTCGAACCAGCAGGAAGTTTTGAAGCGTTTGCTGTTTCCGGAAGTTTATCCGAAAGCGCAGCAGTTTCAGCTTAAAAGAGAAGATTATAGGTTAATTTACAAGTATATTAGTATGTATCCAACCGAAAGTATTCACCCCAAATATATTGAACCAGATTACTGGCCAACCTTCTGCAAGTTTTTGTTTTATGGTTCGGAAAAAGATGCAAGTTTAAATCCAAACATCAGGATTTTTAACAAGATCGGTGATTCTTACGGTTACAATATTGACAATGCTTACATCGTAGATTTTAAAAACAAAGTAGAATTTATGCTGACCGCAGTTGTACAATCCAATGAAAATGGTATTTATAACGACAACAAATATGAATACGAAACCGTGACTTTGCCTTTTATGAAAAATCTGGGACAAGTAATTTACGAGCAGGAATTAACCCGGCAAAAGAAGTATTTGCCGGATTTAAAGAAGTTTAAGCTTGATTATCACCGGCAGTAATTTCGTTCGCTACTTCCAAGCCCGAAACCAACGCCGCTTCCACCGTTCCTAATTGTTCGCCTTCAAACAAAGCTTCCCCGGCAAAATAAATGGTTTGGCTAACTGGTGTTTTTAAAACTTTTAAAGCTGATTGTGTTTGCAAAGTTGCATAACTGTAAGAACCTCGGGTAAAAGGATCTGCTGTCCAATTATAAACTTTGGCAGAAACAATTTTTAGGGTGATAAAAGAAGCATCCAAGTTGAAGATTTTGGCCAAAGATTGGATGGCGAATTTCAAAATTTCACCATCATTTTGATGTTGGATTTCGTCGCTCGGACTGCCGCCAAGCCAACCAGTCAACACATTATTTCTCTGCGGCGTTTGCGCCCACCAGGTTGGTATCTTTTTTTCGGAGAAAAGAAATTGTAGATTATTCAAGCCTTTTTCTTCCCAAAAAGGATCCGAAAATTCGATTAGGATTTTGATGATGGCGCCGAAACCCATATCTGCAGCGGCCTTTCTTTGTTTCGGCAAATCAGGCTTAAATTGGATCGCAGCTTCTAAACTTGGATCACAATTCAACACGCCAAGAGGAACTGTGACCACCAATTTTGTACCGGTAAAAACAGCATTGTCCGTGGTTATTACTTCAACAAAACCTTTTTTCCAATTCACCTGCTTTACAATTGAATTTAGAACAATTTCTCCATCTAAATTTTTAATTTGATTAGCCAGAAAATCCATCAACCTCACGTAGCCGCCCTCAATCCGGTACTGTGTTTCTTCCTCATGATCGCCGAGCCATTCATCTCGCAAAGAAAACAAACTAACGCGTTTTGGATCGGCTGTATCATAACCTTTGGCGAATTGGACAATCGATTTTCGCAAGCCGTCATATTTTTCTTCGTGGAAGTTTTGCTGTAAAAATTCGTCAAGCGGCTGATCTGCTGCAACTTCGTTCAAAGCCTTTTCAAAGTCGTCCCAATTCTCCATAAAAAATTCTGAAGGAACAATTTCTCCGTTTTTTATCTGGAAATTATCGCCGGAAACCGCTTCGTATTTAATATTTGCTTCTTTTAGCAGTTTTAAAGTGAGCGGTAATTCTCCGTGAATAAACTCGGCACCTAATTCGATTGGAACCGTAAAATCATCTCCCGAAAAAGTATAACAGCGGCCACCAATGCGGTTTCTGGCTTCTAATATGATTACTTTTTTACCTGCTTTAGTGAGTTCATAAGCAGTTATTAATCCTGCGGCACCGGCACCGATGATGATTGTATCAGTTTGGTTCATTTCTGATAAATCAGACGGTATAGTTTAGCTTGAAAGTTTTTTATTTCAAATGTATTCAATATCTTCAATTTTGATTAGTTCATTTTCATTTGGTGTAAAACATTCTTTGTCAAAATCTTCCCAGTTTACGTTATCAGAGATGTAAGTACAAAGTTCTGTGTAGGATTTATCAATTTTTTCCTCTGCATATTGCTTCAAGTGAGCAAGAAGAGATTCAATTAGTTCTGTTCTTTTATCTATTTTAAAATTCGACATAAAGACTCCACTATCAAAAACTGTAAATCCAAACCCATTATCGATTTTAATTTTTGTCATTAGGACAGGATTTTTTTCCATGGAAGATTTTCCAGCATGAGCAATATAATTATTTCTAATACTTAACAGTTCTTCATGAAGACCTTTTTCTGACTCTGTGCAAAACTTTAACGAACTCGTCTCTAATTTTATATTTCGCTCATCAGCTTTTGAAAAGCATTTACCATAAGTAATAATTATAAAAAAGGTCAGGGACTGATTAATTATTTTGTTACTATCATTGGTGTTTTTAAGTTCACTTAGCGCTTCAATTATTAAATCAATATCTTTTGATATTAATCTATATCCAGAAAAAAATTTAGCAAACTTTTTGTCAACTAACTTATGAGGTACAACTATTTTATTTTGAGTATAAACTCTAACATAACCAGTACCAGGAAAATTATAATACAAATATTCTACTTCAGCCATTTAGATTAAAAGTACAACTTAACTTTTTATTTAACAAGCTATTTTAGCTCAAGTTCCATATATCAGCAGGTTCAATTTTAGTTGTTCTTCCTGCTTTTATATCTTCTTCCGCCTTTTTCATTTTTGTCACAAACGCTTCATTATAAGGTTTTTCTTCCTTTTGAAATTTAATTTTCATAGCCTTCATAAAAGCCTTTAAAGCTTTAAGCTGCGCTTTATTTTCGGGTTGTACAATCAGCGTTTCCATAATCAAATTTAATAAATTCAGTGATTAACTTTTACAGTTGCCAATGATTTCAGTTGATACGGCCGGTTAAAAGCTTCCTGCCGCACTTTAAAATGTTCAGCTAACTTTCGGATAACTTCTTTAGACAATCCTTTTTTATAGTTTAAAATATCAGAAACATAACCTTTGCTGATACCTAAAATTTCAGTCATATCCTGCGGTTTCAACTGATGATCTTGCATAAAAGAACGCAATAACACAATTGGATCACTTTGTTTAAAAGTATTATTTTCTTCATCATATTTTTCGATGAGTAAGGTCAGCAAATCGATTTCATCCTGCAAAACTTCCGCATTTTCATCGCATAGCAAACCTTCCAATTGCTTACAATATTGGTTATACTGATCCCTGTTTTTGATGATGGTATATTTTATTGTACTGGTTTCCTTTTAGTAAAGATGAGATAAAAATGTAGGAAGTACGAACTTAACAAATGGATATTTTTTCGCTGTCATCCCGACCGAAGGGAGAGATCTTATTTCAAATTTAACGATCAAGTGCTTTGAGGAAGATCTCTCCTGTCGTCGAGATGACAACGCGTCGTCAAGATGACGCATTTACCGCACCTGCCCATCTCCCCTAACAATCCATTTCTCCGTAACCAATTTTTCCAAAGCAAAGGGACCGCGGGCGTGTAGTTTTTGCGTAGAAATACCAATTTCCGCACCCAAACCAAACTCGCCGCCATCGGTAAAACGTGTGGAAGCATTTACATAAACGGCGGCGGCATCTACCTCATTCAGAAAGCTTTCACACAGATTTGGATCTTCGGAAATAATCGCTTCCGAATGTTTGGAAGAATACTTTTCGATATGTTCCAGTGCTTCATCATAACCGGAAACAACTTTTACCGAACATTTAAAATCCAGAAATTCCCGGCCAAAATTTTCCGGTTTGGCTTGCTGCAAATATGGATAATTACTGTTCTTCAAAATGGAAAATGCGCGTTCATCTGCAAAAATCCCTACCTGAAAATCTTTTAATTGTGATGCTGTTTTTAGCAGTAGTTTTTCGGCAACAGCTTCATCTACCAGAATCGTATCCAAAGCATTGCAAACCGATGGACGCGAAACTTTTGCATTCACCACAATGGCGGCGGCTTTTTCCAGATCGGCAGTTTTCTCCACGTAAGTATGGCACACGCCAGCACCGGTTTCTATCACCGGAACTTTGGCGTTGTCCCGCACATATTCAATCAGTTGTTGCGAACCCCGGGGAATGATGACATCAATATATTTCACGGCCGTCAGCATTTCTAAAATAAACTTCCGGTCGGTTGGCAAAAGTTGTACAATGTTTTTATCCAGCCCGAAATCTTCTAAAACATTTCTAATTAACGACGCCAAAAAAACATTGGTAAAAGAAGCATCCGTGCCGCCGCGCAACACGCAAACATTGCCGGAACGGATGCAAAGTGCCGCGACATCAATGGTCACGTTTGGCCGCGATTCGTAAATAATCCCCACAACTCCAAGTGGAACGGTTTTCTTTTGGATGAACAATCCGTTTGGTAAGGTTTTTTCTGATAAAATTATATTCGTCGGATCTGTTAAAAGGGAAACTTCCAGCACGCTTTCTACCAAATTATTGATGCGCTTTTCGTTCAAAAGCAAGCGGTCTTTTTTTGGGTCGGCATCGTCCATCCGATCTAAATCTTTCTGGTTTTCGCGGATGATTTCCTGTGATTTGGATTTTATTTGATGTGCCAATTTCTCCAGTAAAAGCTTCTTTTCCTGATCGCTTGATTTGCTGATGGAATGTTTGGCTTTGGTGGTATTTTCTAAAATGGTTTGGATATTTTGCATAATTATATTAATGTTTTGCAACCTTCGGTTGCTTGGTGTTACGTTCTTTTGTCTTGATACAAAAGAACCAAAAAATCAAGAATGCCAAATCACCTCCGGGCGGCATTCAACCCAACGCTCCTGCGCGTATACCTTGCCAGCGGCTCTGTAATTTTGAAAAATATAAACTTAGCAAATTATTGTACTGCAAATTTCGCCACAATAAGAGTCATCACCACGGCGCGGAAAGGCCCGACAAAACGCCCGGAGGGATCGGGTTTGTCTTGAATTTTTGCTTCTTTTTGTTCAAGCAAAAAGAAGTTTAAATCATCTACAACAACACAATTTCATCGGCGTGTGCCACAATAATTTTTTCTGTTTTTTGCTGAAGCCGGATTTCTTCCGAAGCAACCTTCGCCCGTGCAACTGCAATCGCGCGGTTTTGCCCGTCCAAAATTTCAAATACTTCGTTTACCACAAATTTTTCAATGATTTCCAAAATTCCCACGGCCAGCAAACTGCTGCCTTTTTGCAGGGCTTTTACAGCTCCGCCATCAACCTGCAACTTGCCGGTAACCAAACTCCCGCTGGCCAGCCATTTTTTTCGGGCAGGAATAGTGCAATTTTGCGGTAAACAAAGCGTCCCGGTTTTTCCTTCGATCGCATTCAGGATACCGTCTTCCGTTCGGATTCCGAAAATCACTACTTTTATGCCCATTTGTGTTGCCAAACGTGCAAAGGTTAACTTGGAAACCATTCCGCCTAAACCTAAAGTAGATTTTTCTTTATTGGCGAGAGAAAGGACATTTTTATCAATCACTTCAATTTGCGGGACCACTTTTCCTTCTGTATCTAAAACACCGGGAACGGAAGTGCTGAACAACAAAAGTGAGGCACCAAAACCAACGGCAATCAGCGTGGCCAATTCGTCATTGTCCGAAAATTTAAGTTCCAGATCGCTAACCACATCGTTCTCATTTGCAACCGGAATGATGTTGTTCGCCCAGAGTTCTTCATACGTTTTCTTCAATTGCAAGAATTGTTTCCGGTTGGAGAAATGTGTCCGCTCGCACAAACTTTGCGCAATGTTAATTTTATAGGGATAAAAACAGTATGCGTATTTGCCCAGCAACAAAGGGTTCCCGATAGCCGCCGCTGCTTTACGCTCGCTGATGGTGCCGCTATAATTTTTAATAAAATGCTTGCCTGCACCAACCGCGCCGGAAGACACGATCACAATATTATATTGCTGATGCAAAGCCGCAACCTGCCGCGCAATTTCGGCAATTACGCTTTCGTCCGGCTCACCATTTTTTTGGGTGATGGAAGCCGTACCGAACTTTAATACGAGAATTGGTTTTGTCAAAACTTTATGAGATTATTGATTAGCTTATTATTTATGAAAAAGCGTGTCAATCATCCCCCTAACCCCCTTTAAAGGGGGAAGCCTATCGCCAACCTTTCAATCGTTTAGAAATTTGGAGATAGAAAGATATACGCCCTGGTCCTGTTCCCCCTTCGAAGGGGGTTAGGGGGATGACCTTATTTTTATCTGGTAAAAGAAGCATTGCCTACTTCGCGCTTCTATATTTTTCCCTCACCGCTTTAAATTCTGATCCGGTTTTCCATTTCGGGAAAACGGATTCATTGGCCAGCGTATTTCCTACATCAAACAAAAGCCTTACATCTTCCACCATTCCGGAGAAAACCCAGGTTTTTGGATCGTATTCATCAAACGGCGAATGGTAGCGGTTTTTGGTATAATCTGCAGCTTTTGCTTTTCCCCAGGCTACGCCGTGGCCAATGGCATCCACGCCGGATTCGGGATACAAAGACGGGACGCCAACTTTTGCAAAATTAAAATGGTCTGAACGGTAATACCAGCCGCCGGAAGGATCGGGTTCCGGTGTAACAATCCGGCCTTGTTTTGCTGCGGCGCGTTTAGCGTAATCATCCATTTCTGATTGCCCGTAACCAACCACAACCAAATCTTTTGTACGGCTAAAATTATTCAAAACATCCATGTTAATATCGGCAACCGTTTGTTTCAGCGGAACTAATGGATGCGTGCCGTAATATTCAGATCCCAGCAAACCCTGCTCCTCCGAAGTTACCGACAGAAACATTATGGAGCGTTCCGGTTTGGTTTTCAGCTTAGAAAAAGCTTCTGCAAGCGTTAACAGACCAGCTGTTCCGGTGGCATTATCTTCGGCACCGTTGTAAATTGAATCACCTTTTATGGCTTCTCCAATCCCAAAATGGTCCCAATGGGCCGAATAGATCAGGTATTCATTGGCACGGGAAGTTCCCGGCAAAACAGCCACAACATTATGCGAAGTAGATTTTTTAGTAGTGATATTCAGTGTTAGAGAAGCATCCAAACCTAAGCTAACGGCTTTAAAACCTCGTTTTTTGGCGGATTCCATTACTTCTTCGGAAATGCCCGCCAGTTTAAAAAGTTTATGGGTTGATTCCTGCGTGATCCAACCTTCCAGCAACGCGCGGGATTTTCCATTGTCGGCAGTTTGCAAATACAACTTGGATTTTGAACCGCTGTTGCGCACCACCGTCCAGGGGTAACTTGCCGGTGCCGTATCATGGATAATGATTAAAGCTGCTGCACCTTGGCGCGCGGCTTCTTCATATTTGTACGTCCAGCGGCCGTAGTAGGTCATGTTTTTACCTTTAAAAAGTTTGGCATCGTAAAAACCAGGATCGTTCACCAGCACCACAACGGTTTTGCCTTTTACGTTTAATCCGGCATAATCATTCCAGTTATATTCCGGTGCCACGATACCAAATCCGGCAAAAACCATTTCTGAATTGGCAACCTGAACCTGACTTTGTACATGCCTGGTTGTTGCGGTGAAATCTTCCAGCGGTGTTAAACTTAACGTACCGTTTTTACCTTTGATCAGCATCGGGCCGGCCGCTTTGGAAGCAATATCCACCATCGGCACATCCTGGAAATAGCTGCTGCCGTTGCCCGGTTTTAAACCCATTTGTTTAAACTGCCCCTGCAAATAATTGATGGTTTTAGTTTCGCCTGCGGTGAAGGGTTTTCGGCCCATAAAATCATCGGAGGCTAAAACCTCAATGCGTTTGCCCAAACTATTCGCATTGATGGTTTTGATAGCAGCAGAATCCGCTGCAGCAGGTTTGGAAACTTGGCTACGGGAATTTTGTGCCGATAAAAACAGTATGCCGGTAGTCAGCAAAGAAATGAAAGCTTTCATGGCAGCAATTATAAGTTATTACAGGAGTTTTTCTGCATAAAATATGGCGGATACTGTTTTTATCGGCCTAAAATTGAAATACTGAATCTTCGAGTTTGATTTTTTTGTTACACAACAATTGTTTTAGATTATTTATATAAGTTGCTTCACCAAAAAATTTGCAGATGATCAAGCCGAAAAACTTAATTTTTACTTTACTGATTACCGGAGTTGCCGCTTTGGGTGCCACTGCAGATTATCAGCAGCCAGCCCCGCCTCAACCCAAAAACCTGAAAGTATTGCCGAAAAATATCAGCCATGAAGAATTGGACCACGTGATGGACGAATGGAAAGGTGCTTTGGGTGTGAAATGTAACTTTTGCCATGCAGCCTCAGCGGATAACCCTAAGAAAATGGACTGGGCAAGCGATGCCAAACCCGAAAAAGAAATGGCGCGCCAGATGTACACCATGACCGGCAAGATCAACAAAAAATATTTCCATAGTAAAAAAGGTGCTGACGGCATGATGGCGATGGCGGCCGTTAATTGCAATACTTGCCATCACGGCGAGGCGCACCCGGAAATTGAGGAAGAAAAACCGACGAAATAAGTATTTTCTATCAACTTATAAAGCTTCAGTAATTGTTTTACTGAAGCTTTGTAAGTTGATTTTATGCCGATAAAAGAAGCATGGCCAGGATTTCTATTCGGCGGTGTTGATTGCCGGAAGCATAGTTTTCTTTCGTCTGGAATAAAGCAACCCACTGACAACCAGCAAACTACCCAGCACGCCGTAGATTGTAATTTTTTCGTGCAAAATAACAACCGCCATCAAATAGCCGAAAGCAGGCGTTAAAAAAAGCCATAAACCAGCTTTTACGGCATCGCGTTGCAACAAAATCAACCACATGGCATAGGCAATAATGGAAACCGGAAAGATGAGCCAGGCGATGCTCAGAAAAAAATTCAAGTCCGGAATGATGAAATTATTGGGCCGGTTTAAAAAAACAATCGGTAAAAACAGCACACCGCCCAGCGTAATTTGCCAGGTGTTCACTTCCATTTTCTTCAAAGTAAGGCCCGAATTGGCATAATAAATACTACCGGCAGAAAGCGCGCAAATTCCGGCGATCAGGGCCAGCAAACCGCCCAAAGTTGCATGATTATGATACAAGTTTGGAATGGCAGCCAACACCAAACCGGAAACGGCAATGATGATCCCGTTGATTTCAAAAGAAGAAAGCCTGCGCTTATAAAACATGGCCGAAAGCAGGATCAAAAGCAAAGGGTTTACAGCGGTAATCAAACTGATCAATCCGGCAGAAACGTATTTTATGGCGATTAAATAGCCTGACATATAAATAGTTACATTTAATATACCCAAAATAAAAAGCTTTTTAAATTCTGCTTTGGATGGAAACTGACTGCTTTTATTTTTGATGATATAAGTATAAAAAAGTAAGATTATGCTCACCGTTATGAAGCGGATCATGGTCAGTAAAAATAAATCGCAGGAATGAAAAGCAAATTTGGTAGCCACCGTAGCCGATGCCCAAAGCAGGGTAAAAAGTAAACCTTCGGCAATGTCCATGCTTTTTTTATCGAGGTAAATTTGCGCAAAGATAAAATTTCGGGCAGCTTGCAAGGTTCAAATTCCAATCCAATTTTTAGGTGATAAAAGAAGCATCACAAGGTAGTGTATCAAAAATCTCTATAGTCCGTTAAGGCTACTATTGGCTGTCATAAATGAAAATGTTTGTTTAAATTTGTTGATATGGAAATCGAAAACCTGTCTTATCCTGGCCTGACAAATCTTATTGACCTTGAAAGCCAGGCTGTTGAAAATGATATCCAAATTTTTAAATACGCTAAAAAAGGTGTCCAGTCAACCTTGTTTTATTCATTTGCAGCAGCTGCTAAAATACCTGACCAACTGCTTGCAAACATCTTGCACTTATCTTTAAAAACAATCGTTTCGTATCAGCTTGGCAAACAAAAGCTTGAGCCAGTGCAAGGCGAACATTTACTTAAACTGATTACTTTGTACAACAAAGGCATTGTGCTTTTTGGTACGGTTGATGGCTTTAACGATTGGTTGAACAAACCTTTTTGGAGTACCGATGAAAAACCGCTTGACTGGCTAATTACACCGGGCGGTGTTGATTTGGTGGCACAGGAGCTGGACCGTTTGGGATATGGCTATCCTATTTAGCAGTGGTATGTTTTCGGATAGTACACAAAAAATACGACGATCCTTTTATTTGCGCCCGGCATTGAAGGTAGATGGAACCGTGCAGGTCAAAAAGTATTATATTGTAGTGATTCTGTAGCTTTAGCATTTTTAGAAAGCATGGTTCGAAGACGGGGATTGGGTTTTGATCATGATTTTCAAATTGCTCATATAGAAATACCAGACAGCATTCCTACTCAAACTATCCTGGAGAAAAACTTAGAAAAAGGATGGAACAATCCGGTTGATTATTTGAGTGCACAACGGCAGACAAATCAATGGTATGATCGTTCGGAAAGCCCGGTACTGATTGTGCCGTCTGCTGTGCTAAGTGCTGGCAATAATTATGTACTTAATACAATGCATACGGATTTTATTCAAATAAAATTAATTGGCCTTGCGCCATTGGTCCCTGACCAACGGATTGAAGAGATTTTGAAAGGTATAAGAATTTGATATGCTAAATTTTACCTGATAAAAGAAGCATCTGCAATCACTCTAAAAATCAAAATATGAGTTCAATTTGATACCAATAAGCTGTATCTTCGCGTAAAATCACTACAACATGATTACGGTATCAAACCTATCACTCCGCTATGGAAAACGCACCCTTTTTGAAGACGTTAACCTCAAGTTTACACAAGGAAACTGCTACGGCATTATCGGTGCAAACGGCGCGGGGAAATCAACTTTTTTAAAAATACTTTCTAAAGAGATCGATCCGAGCAGCGGTTCATTCAGTTTTTCGCCGGGCGAGCGCATGGCCGTTCTCAAACAAAACCACTACGAGTTTGATGAATTTAGTGTGATAGAAACAGTATTGATCGGCCACCAGGAAATGTATGCCATCATGAAGGAAAAAGATGCCATCTACCTGAAGGAAGATTTTACCGATAAAGACGGCGAACGTGCCGGCGAACTGGAAAACCTTTTTGCCGAAATGGACGGCTGGAACGCAGAAAGCAATGCGGCAACCCTACTGAGCAACTTGGGCATTAAAGAAGAATTGCATTACAAACAGCTGAAAGAGCTGGACGGAAACCAGAAAGTGCGGGTTTTACTGGCGCAGGCTTTGTTTGGCAGCCCGGATATCTTGCTACTGGATGAGCCAACCAATGATCTGGATATCAATACGATAGCCTGGCTGGAAGATTTTTTGGCAAGTTATGAAGCGATTGTTTTGGTGGTTTCTCACGACAGGCATTTTCTGGATACGGTTTGTACGCACATTGTGGATATTGATTTTGCCAAGATGAGCATTTACACCGGTAACTATTCTTTCTGGTACGAATCCAGCCAGCTGGCTTTGAAACAACGTTCTGATCAAAATAAAAAGACGGAAGACCGTGTGAAAGAATTGCAGGAATTTATCCGTCGTTTCAGCGCAAATGCTTCCAAATCTAAACAGGCAACCAGCCGGAAAAAAGCTTTAGACAAAATCAATTTGGATGAGATTAAGCCTTCCAACCGAAAATATCCGGCCATTTTGTTTAATAATTTGGGCAGGGAAGCGGGCGATCAAATCCTGCAAATTGAAAACCTGGGCAAAACGTTGCATGGCGAGGTATTATTTTCAGGTCTGAATTTAATGGTTAATAAAGGCGACAAGATTGCCGTGATTTCGCAAAACAGTTTGGCAACTTCTGCTTTTTATGATATCCTGACGGGCCGCGACACAGATTATACAGGAAGTTTTAAATGGGGAATTACGATCAAAACCGCAGATATTCCGATGGACAACATGGAATATTTCAAAGGAAAAAATGAAAACCTGATCGATTGGCTGCGTGATTATTCTGAAGGCGAAAAAGATGATCAGTTCATCCGCGGTTTTTTGGGGCGGATGCTTTTCTCAGGAGAAGAAGTGCTGAAAAAATCAACGGTGCTTTCCGGAGGTGAGAAAATGCGTTGTATGTTTTCGCGGATGATGCTGCAACATGCCAACGTTTTATTATTTGACGAACCCACGAATCACCTGGATTTGGAATCGATCACAGCTTTAAATAACGGTATGAAAGATTTCCGCGGAACAATTTTGTTCACTTCCCGCGACCATGAACTAACCCAAACTGTTGCCAACAGGATTGTTGAATTAACGCCAGGTGGAATTATTGATAAACTGATGGGTTATGATGATTTTATCAACAGTGATACGGTGAAAAAACAACAGGAAGAAATGTATGCAATGGTATAAATTTCCTGTTCAACACAAAAAATAAATAATCAAAAAAGGGATGCTAAAAACAGCATCCCTTTTTGGTAAGGCCGAAATATTATTGACCGGAACCTGGCTCGTGATCTGTCATGCGGCCGGTTGTACGACCTGTTGGCCGATCAGCAAAAGAAGATGAACCCATGCCTGAAGTGGTGCTTCCTTTATCGTCGTCGTCCTGCAAATCATCGTCATCAATTACACCGGCATCATCGTCGTCATCTATTTTATCCAGTTCGTCTGCATCCGCCGGGAATGCTTCATCATCTTCGTCATAAAGATCATCTTCGTCGGGATCAGGAATTGTTGCATCCGCATCGTCTTCGTCATCATCTTCTGCAACCGCATTTTTTGGGGCATTAAAAATTGCATTTAAAGTTTGGTTTGCAAAAGTATGGTCATTGGCGTTTAAATAGTCTGCCTGATCATTTAAACTGCTGGCATTGGTGAGTGTCATAGTTTTGATATTTAACGTTAGTTTGTAATATTACCGGAACGAATTAATTCAAGGCATTGTTTTTAGAAATCTCTTTTTTAGAAAAAAATATAATCAGATTTTAGGCTGATAAAAACAGTATCAGTTTAAAACAAAAATTATGCCTGTACTTTAGCCAGGCAAATTTCTTTTAACTTAGAAACCGTGTAATCGATCTCTTCGCGTGTATTGAATTTTGAAAACGAAAACCGTATCGCCGGACGATCAGGACTTGCACCGATTCCGGTTAATACATGCGAACCAATATCCGTCCCCGAGCTGCAGGCACTGCCGCCGGAAGCAGAAATCCCGGCAATATCCAAGCTAAATAAAAGCATATCGGCCATTTCCATCTCTGGAAAAGAAACGTTTAAAACCGTGTATAAACTTTTGTCCGGTTCTGTTTCGCCATTAAACGCAACGCCAGGGACCGCTTCAAGCAATTGCTGCATCATGTATGTTTTTAAATCCAGTATTTGGTTTTTGTGGCTTTCCATCTGTGCATAAGCCAGTTGCAAAGCTTTGGCAAAACCTACAATCCCGTAAACATTTTCTGTACCGCCGCGCATGTTCCGCTCCTGCGAACCGCCATGGATCAGCGGTTTTATTTTAATGCGATGGTTGATGTAGATAAACCCAACGCCTTTTGGCCCGTGCAATTTGTGCGCGGCACCAACCAGAAAATGAACTTTTAGTTTGGTTACATCATGCGGAAAATGACCCATCGTTTGCACGGTATCGCAATGAAAAACAGCATTGTACTGTTCACATAAAATCCCTACTTTTTCTATGTCCGTCATCGTGCCGATTTCATTGTTGGCCTGCATCAGCGATACAAAACTGTGTTCGTTTTCCTGCAGCAATTGTTCCAGATGGTTTAAGTTGATGTTGCCGCGTTCATCTGTTTCAACAAAACTCAATTTAACCTCACCGGATTTTTCCAATGCTTTTAGCGTATGCAAAACGGCATGATGCTCAATTTCGCTGGTGATGGCGTGCTTTATCCCCAGGTCCTGAATGGCGCAACGGATGGCCATGTTGTCTGCTTCTGTTCCGCCCGAAGTAAAAAATATTTCTGAAGGAGAAGCATGAATAAGCGTGGCAATCGTCCGGCGCGCTTTTTCTACCAGCGTTCGCGCTTCGCGGCCAAAAGCGTGTATGGATGAAGGATTTCCGTAGCAGTTTTCCATCACTTGGAAAACCTCTTTTATTACTTCCGGATCCATCGGTGTTGTTGCGGCATTATCTAAATAAATACGCATATTGTCATTTTTTGTGAAGGTTTTAGGTAGATAAAAGAAGCATCAGCTTTGCAAAGTCAACATTTCTTTGATGTCAGAAATGAGCTTGTTAGCCAAACTATTTGCAACCTGTTCTGAGTTTCCTTCCGAATAAATACGGATAATCGGCTCAGTATTAGATCGTCTCAAGTGCACCCAATCATTGCCAAACTCAATTTTCAAGCCGTCAATTGTGGTATGCGGCTGCCGCTGATATTTCTCTTTCACACTTTCCAGCAAGGCATCAATATCCATTTCCGGTGTGAGCGTAATTTTATTTTTGGAGATGTAGTAGCTTGGATAAGTGCTGCGCAGAACCGAAACCGAACGGCCAAACTTAGCCAGATGCGATAAAAATAAAGCGATCCCAACCAGCGCATCACGGCCATAATGCAACTCCGGATAAATAACACCGCCATTGCCTTCGCCGCCAATTACTGCTTTTACCTCCTTCATTTTGTTCACCACATTCACCTCGCCTACTGCCGAAGCAAAATATTCGCCTTTTGCTTTTTCAGTTACATCGCGCAGTGCACGGGTAGAAGAAAGATTGGAAACCGTATTGCCTGGCGTATTTTTCAGCACATAATCTGCTACGGCAACCAGCGTATATTCTTCGCCAAAAACGTTTCCGTCTTCAGAAATAAAACATAAACGGTCCACATCAGGATCAACGGCAATGCCCAGATCAGCATTTTTGGCCAATACTTCTTTTGCTAAGGCAGTCAGGTTTTCTGGTAATGGTTCAGGATTATGCTGAAAATTGCCATCCGGTTCACAAAACAATTCATGGATAACTTCGACACCCAAAGCCCGCAGCAAAGCCGGTACAAAAACGCCGCCGGTAGAATTAACGGCATCCAGCACAATCTTGAAATTGGCATTTTTAATTGCTTGTGCATCAACCAAAGGCAACGCCAAAATTAAATCAATATGTTTTTGCAGATAAGAACCATCGTGGGTAACTCTCCCCAACTGCCCTACTTCTGTAAAAATAATCTCCGTATTTTCAGCAAGTTCCAGCACTTCTGCACCATCGGTTTCACTGATAAATTCGCCCTCATGGTTCAGCAGTTTCAGCGCATTCCATTGTTTCGGATTGTGGCTTGCCGTAATGATGATGCCACCACCAGCCTGTTCTGCCGGAACCGCGATTTCCACCGTTGGTGTGGTGGAAAGGCCAAGATCGATCACCTCTATGCCTAAACCTTGCAACGTGCCGGTTACCAAATTCAAAACCATTGGCCCGGAAATACGTGCATCCCGGCCAACCACTACTTTTTTTATACCTGTTTTTTTGATCAGCCAGCCACCAAAAGCGGCCGTAAATTTTACAATATCAGCAGGCGTGAGTGCATTGCCGGCCTGCCCGCCAATGGTGCCCCGAATACCGGAAATGGATTTTATAAGTGTCAAGAATATCTGTTTTAGAACACAAAAATACGAATAAATGCCTTAGGCTTTATACGGAATTGCGGTTGTTTACCGGGTTATTACCTATATTCGCGACCGTTTAAAATTACAATCAAATTGAGTTTAATGCCAGCTCTTTTACAGCCCAAAAACCATGACTAATTTTTGGATGCAGTTTGACCAGCATTTATTCCACCTCATCAACCACGATTGGAGCAACCCGGTTTTTGACGCGCTGATGCCGATCTTCCGCAACCCGAAAACCTGGGTTCCGCTTTATATTTTCATCATCGGTTTTAGTATTTATCGCTACCGGAAAGTTGCAATCCTGCTCATTGCGCTGCTGGCTGCAAGTGTTGGTACGGCAGATTTTGTTTGTGTCCGGGTGATAAAAGCATACGTAAAAAGAGTACGGCCTTGCAACGATCAGGCTTTTGAACCAACCGTCATTAACCGCGTGCCCTGCGGCACAGGTTTAAGTTTCCCTTCTGCCCACGCCAGTGATCATTTTGCAATTGCGATATTTTGCTGCTTTGCTTTTAAACGGAACTGGCGCTGGATTTTGCTGTTTGCAATTTTTTGGGCTGCGCTGATCTGTTATGCCCAGGTGTATGTTGGCGTTCATTATCCGGTTGATGTAATTTCCGGGGCAGCACTTGGTGCTTTTATTGGATGCTTATATGGCTTGGTTTATAACCGCCTTTACCTAAAATATTCATGAATTACTGGATTGTTTTTCCACTTTTTTTCAGTGCTTTTTTTGGAGGGGCAAGCATCTTTTTGTTTAAAAAAGACATGGGCAAAAACCTCAAGCTCATCCTTTCGTTCAGCGGAGCGTATTTATTTGCAATCACGGTTTTACACTTGATTCCGGATGCTTACAAAAGCGGCGACCGCTATGTGGGCATTTTTATCATGGCCGGGTTTTTATTTCAACTGATCCTGGAGCTTTTTTCGGATGGTGTGGAGCACGGCCACATTCACCACAATCCTCAGCACAACGAAACTGCCTTTCCTTCAGGAATCATGGTCAGTTTATGTTTACACGCTTTTTTGGAAGGTATGCCGCTCGCGCAAGGCCATCAGCAGGAACTGGTTTTTGGTATCGCTTTGCACCATATTCCGGCGGCTTTTGCATTGGGAAGTGTGCTGATGCAAAATAAGTTACATAAAAGAAGCATACTGTTTTTACTGGTTGTTTTTGCGTTGATGACGCCAGCCGGATTTTTCGCCAGTCATCTGTTAAGCACCAATCTGGCAGGATTACAGCAATATTTTTCGCGGATTATGGGTATCGTAATCGGGATTTTCCTGCATATTTCTACCACTATTTTGTTCGAGTCCAGCTCAGACCATAAATTTAATCTGCGCAAAATGGCTGCTGTATTGATTGGTTCCGGTATCGCCTTGATCACGTTTTTTGCAGAAGCTTGAGAAGCTGTTTAAATTTATATCATAAAGATTCATAATGCTTCTTTTATGCCTGTAATTTCTGGATTTGAATATTATTTCTATAAAAAAAAGTACAAAAAGCTAATGATTTTTATGTGGTAAAAGAAGCATAGAAAATAAGTACAATCAAATTTAAACAGCTTCTAAGCCGTTTTAACCGCGGAGTTTATCCAGCAAAGTACATAAAATCTGTGCTTCTTCCTCGGTAATATTCTGACTCAGCAAATCACCAATTTTAAGCTGACAGTCGATCTGAGATAAAACCTTCAATCCTTTTTTACTGATGCGGATATCCACCGCACGCCTGTCTTTTGAGTTGGTGCAACGCGTAACCAGTTCCTTTTGCACCAGCCGGTCTACAATCCGCGAAGCATCGCACATTTTATCAACCATCCGCTCTTTCAACAAATTTATGGTGGCCGGATTAGGAAACTGTCCGCGCAAAATCCGCAAAATATTAAACTGCTGGTGCGTAATCTGGTGCTTTTCCAAACGTTCACGCAAAATCGTACTTAACCAGCTGTATGTGTAAGAAATGTTGACCACCGCTTTATGGTAATTATCCTCAAATTTATTGCTTTGAATTTCCTTCTCCAGTTCCATAATTCGTGCTCCTAACGCCGTAAATTTATAATAATTTATTTTCCGGCAATTGTTTTTGTTTTTCGCGCCCGTAATCCCAAGGGCAATGCCGACATGTATTTTTACAGCAATAACCTCTTTTTAGGTGAAATTGGGTGGTAAAAACAGTATTGCCATTTTCATCTACATAAAAATCTTCGTTATCTACTTTCATTAATTCAGGATTTTAACACGCAATTTTCCGGCAAAATATTGTTGCAGATGCAAGCCGTTGCCATGCAAAGTCCAAATTTGCGAAGGCTTAACTTTACTGATCAGCAGCAAAATATCGTCCCAATCGGCATGATCGGAAATGTAAAGCGAATCCTGTTCATTGGTTTGCAGGTTTTTCCAGCCGGAAGCAAATATCCGCCGCAAACCTGTTGCCCGGATATAACTTTGGAAAGTAAAGGGCGGCACCATATAAATAAAATTGCTTTGGGTTTTGATGGATTTACGGTCGTACAATTTGTATTTGGCAGATAAATAACCAAACTTTTCATAAATCTGGTTAATGGGTTCGATGTTGCGGTGAACCAGGATTTGTTTCTGCGGACAAAACTGGTTGATCAACTGGATCAGCCGCTGGCTTTTGCCCAAAGCATAAGTGCCAAGCAAAATATTGGAAGGGATTTGGTTAAGTTTTTCAATCTCCAAAACCTGATCGGGATGTTTGGTATTCGGGTTTGCAAACGTTGTTTCTGTAATCAAAACATCCGCTTCCGCCCATTCCAGCATCTCGCAAGTGGCGTCGGGCTGTAGTTTAAAATCTCCGGTGTACAAATATTTTACGCCTTCAAACTCCATCAAAACCTGCGCAGAACCCAAAATATGTCCGGCCGGAATCAGCGTGACCGATACCTCTTTTATCGATACTTTTTTATGATAACCAACTGTATGCTTGTGCTTTCCGGCATTTTTAGCATAACGCAAATCCATAAAAGCCAAAGTTGTGGCCGTAGCAAAAACCTGCTGATGGCCGCCTATTGCATGATCGGCGTGCGCATGAGAAATCACGGCGGTTTGCACCGGTTTCTGCGGGTCCAAATAAAAATCCCCGGCAGCGCAATACAAACCGTTGGCCCTCAGCTCCAAAAAATATTCGTGGATCATAGCGATTTTGCCAATTCTAGCAATTGTTCGTGGATTTTCAAAACCTGCGGAATCACGAGCATGTTTGCGTCGTTTTGAACAATAAAATCCGCTTTGGCTTCTTTTTCTGCTTGTGGCAACTGTTTTTCTTCCCTGCGGAGAACTTCAGTTTTGGATATTTTGTCGCGCTGCATCACCCGCTGAATGCGCACATCCAACGCAGCCGAAACCACAATTGTCCGGTCGCATTGCTGGTCCGATCCGCTTTCAAACAACAACGCTGCTTCTTTTAGCACATATTTTTTATGCTGATAATCTTCGGCCCAAACCTCAAAAGCACGAAAAACGGCCGGATGAACCAGCGCATTTAGTTTTTTCAGTTCTATTTCCTGGTTAAAAACGATGCCAGAAAGATATTTTCTATTCAAACTTCCATCTGCAAAATAAGCTTCGGCACCAAAAGTTTTGCGGATAGCATTTACCAGAACCGCATTTTCCGTCATCAATTTTTGGGCCTGATAATCAGCATAAAAAACAGGAATGCCCAGCAATTCAAAAACTTTTGAAACCGTAGTTTTTCCGCTGCCGATATTGCCGGTGATGCCGATTTTGAGCATTATTTTCGCACAAAAAAATTAACAGCAGCTGGCTGAACGCTCAAAATGTTGCAGTAATCCGGCTTTTGTTTCAGCGTTACCGGCAAAGTTTGCATCCCCTGTTTTTGCCAGGAATTAAGATCGGCCACTACTTCAAAAAAATCAGCGTCTATATCCGGATAACTGTTCAGCGAAACCATAAACGTCACTTTTATTTTTTTGGGGAACAAACTTACCTGACTATAAATTTTATTATTGAGCAGCTTGACCGGAATTTCGAGCGTTTTTTCCGTGTACTCATCTACCGGAATATTTACGGCTACTGTTTTTGGGTAAATATTGACATTGTTTTCCTGCGGAGGGAAAAGCTTAAGGTTTGCCCTAATATCATCATTTGCTTTGTTTACCACTAAAAAATCTGTCGGCCAGGTTTTTATTGCATCTACATAAGCCGCAGAACCACTGATGGTTACAAAATCAGGTTTCAACATTATATCGCCCGAACGTGCATATTGCCGCTGATAACTGATATTTGTATTGAGCTGGACCGGCACACGCTTTGTTTTTTGCGCAGTGAAATTGAAATAAACGGTATCCGGACTGAAAGAAATAATTTGCTGCCCTTTTTCGGGTTTTCGGTTGATTACCGGCAACTGGCTGCTCAGCACAATAAAGTTTTGCGTTTCCAGCTTTTTTAAATCCACACCAACGCTTCTGCTTTTGGAAGGATGAATGCCGGAAAACAGTTTTTGCCAGCCTGTTCCGCCAACTGTGGCCAAAACAGTATCCGCTTGCAAAGCATAAAAAGCTTTTCGCAAAGGATGATTTTTATAATTTAATGCCACTTTGACCGGGAAAGTATAATTTTTGGACATCGTAACAAATATCCAGGCCAATACAGCCAAAAAAAGGCAAGTAAAAAAAGCGGAAATATGCTTTCGTTCTGCTTTGGATAATTTGAAGATTGCCATAACCTTTCCCTAAAAATTGGAGGTAAAAGAAGCATCGGCTTTTGCACGATGCTTCTTTTACCGGTCTAAACTTTGGCTACCGTGGCCGGCTGGTTCAATAACCGCGAAGCTTCCAGGGAAATAGCACTTTTATCAAAACGGATCTTGACATTGTTGTCCACTTCAATCAAAATGGTTACATCGCCAACTTCTGTAATTTTGCCGTGGATGCCAGCAGAAGTAACCACTTTATCTCCTTTTTTTAGTTCTTCCACATATTTTTTCTGATCTTTTTGCTTTTTAATCTGCGGCCGGATCATGAAAAAATAAAACACTACAATAATCAGCACCAGCGGAAGAAACTGTCCATACGCACCTAAACCGCCCGGAACCTGTAAAAAAATAGTCGAAATCATATTAAATTTTGTATTTGTAAATTGGTAATTATTTGCTTGCTGCTACTTCGCCAATCAGGTGTACCAGCGTTTGCGCCGGTGCAGTATTGGCCGTAATGGTAATTTGTTTGTCGATCAAACCGGATTTTCCGGCACTGTTGAAAATCACTTTAATGGCATTTTTTTCGCCGGGATTAATCGGTTTGTTCGGCCAGCTCGGGATGGTGCAGCCACAACTTGCCACGGCATCGGTGATAATTAAAGGCGATTTTCCGGTATTTTCAAAAGCGTAACTGTAGCTCACTTTGTCGCCGGCTTTGATCTTGCCGAAATCATAAATTTCTTTCTCAAACTTCAAAACCGGGTTGTTGCCAGCCATTGTTTTTTCTGCTGAGGTTGAGCCGGTTGTGTTGTTGTTTTGGTTACAAGCCGACAATAACCCACTGATTGCCAGTATGATGAAGTATTTTTTCATGTTGATTAATCTATTAATCCGCGACCGGATTTCCTGATTTTATTGTTGCTTTTTAAATCAGATAAAACTTTATCTAAGATACCATTTATAAATGAATTGCTTTTGGGCGTACTAAATTCTTTGGAAATTTCCAGGTATTCATTAATTGTTACTTTCACCGGGATCGACGGAAAACCCATAAACTCACAAATGGCCATTTTCATCAGCATTGTGTCCATCATCGCAATCCGTTCGGCTTCCCAGTTTTGGGTTTTATCACCGATCAGTTGCTGATATTCTTTATCATAACGAATGGTTTGCTGGAAAAGCGTTACCAAAAATTCCCGGTCTTCTACCCAATCCAAACTCAGTTCAGCCAGTTTATTTTTGCCTGCTTCTTCGTGCGAAAAGTTTTTAAAAGTTTTGGCGATCAATGCCTGTAAATTATCCTTATCAACCGGCCAGCTCAAAAAACGTTCTTCAAAATCCTGTTCGGCAGTTACCGATTTCAAGATCAGTTTTTTGAAAATAAATTTGATAATATCTTTATCCGCCTGGATCGTGTTTACTTCATTTTCCAGGTAAGCCTGATATTCCGGTGCTTCTTTTAGGGCACGAAAAATGGAGCGCGCCAGTTCCGGGTCAAAGCTCCAATCCACTTTATATTTTTTCAAACCGGCCAGATATTCCGGGTTTTGAAGCAGCGATACAATAAATTTATTCTGGATAATTTTGAGGTTTGGGGCGAGGTCTGCTTCCGTTGGCAAATGCAGATTGGCGCGGTCTTCAGCATCAACAGCAGCATATTGCACCACTTCATTAATCAGGGAAAGCATCCAGATGTACATCTCAAAAACCTTGTCCACACTTTGCAGCAACAGCTTTTCGTGTGCATTTATTTCTTTGTTTTCGGATTGATTGTAAGCATATAACGCCTGTAAAACCTTTATCCTGAGTTGCCTTCTGTTTAACATATTTTGATAAGAACGAGCTGCGGAAAATTAGCTATCCGCCCACAAATTTTTGCATAATCTGCCGGTTTTTCTGTTCAAACCGGCCTAGTGTTTGTTGCCGCAAAAGTAGTTTTTTTAGGCAAGCGAAGCAAATTTTTACGCAACATTTCCTGAAACAACCAGTTTTGATACTGATTTTTAGGTGATAAAAACAGCATCGTAATAGATATTTATGTTGAAAGCCAATTCTGACGTACTGTTTTTTTTTAACTTTGCCAAACCGCATGAAACACCTCGCTTACCTCAATAAATATTTCTGGAAATACCGCTGGCACCTGATTCCAGGGATATTGTTCGTCATTATTTCCAACGTTTTTGGCGTGCTGCCTGCGCCTGTCATCCGGCTTTCCTTTGATCTGGTGACGGAAAACATCGGCATTTATCACCTTTACAATGGCTTTGAACGGCAAAGTATCATCTACAATTTGCTTGGCCAAAGCTTGCTTTTGTTTGGGGCGATTGTTTTGCTGATGGCCATTTTGCGCGGCTTGTTTCTGTTTTTTATGCGGCAAACCATCATTTTGATGTCACGCCATATTGAGTACGATCTTAAAAACGAAATTTATGCACATTATCAAAAACTATCTTTAGCCTTTTATCGCCGCAACAATACCGGCGATTTGATGAACCGCGTGACAGAAGATGTGAGCCGCGTGCGCATGTATCTCGGCCCAAGCATTATGTATGCCATCAACACGGCCGTACTTTTTGCAATGGTAATTTATGCGATGCTGACAGTGAATATACGGCTGGCCGTGTTCAGTTTATTGCCGCTTCCGGTGCTTGCCTTGGCTATTTATTTGGTTAATACGGAGATCAATCATCGCAGCGAACGCATCCAGGAAAGGCTTTCCGGCTTATCCAGTTTTGTGCAGGAAAGTTTTTCGGGAATTCGTGTCATTAAATCTTATGTGCGTGAAAATTTTATCAACCAAAGCTTTCGCAACGAAAGTGAATTGTACAAAACCGATTCACTTTCGCTGGTAAAAGTGCAGGCCTTATTTTATCCGGTAATGCTTTTGCTTGCCGGAATGAGCACACTGATTACCATTTATGTGGGCGGAATTGAAGTGATGAAAGGCAATATTACAGCCGGAAACATTGCCGAATTTATTGTGTACGTCAACCTGCTCACCTTTCCGGTTTTAAGTTTGGGCTGGATTACTTCATTGATCCAGCGGGCGGCGGCTTCTCAAAAAAGGATCAATGAATATTTGCAAATGGCTTCTGAAATTAATCAGCCTGGTGTTCCTGCAATCGACATAAAAGGAAAAATTGAGTTCAAAAATGTAAGTTTTGTTTATCCTGATACCAAAATTACTGCCCTAAAAGAAGTATCGTTTTCAGTGGCGCCCGGAGAATTGATCGCAATTATCGGCCGCACAGGCTCCGGCAAATCCACCTTAGCCAATTTATTGATGCGGATGTATGACTGCACTTCCGGTGAGATTTTGATCGATGGTAAACCAATCCAACAACTCAACCTCGAAAATTACCGTGCGCAAACCGGTTTTGTACCGCAGGAAGTTTTCCTTTTTTCAGATACAATTGCGAATAACATTGCCTTCAGCGTAGACAAAATGGACATGGACCGGGTTGAAAATGCAGCGAAGTCCGCAGCGGTTTACAATAATATTATTGCTTTTGATGAGGGTTTTACTACGATGATCGGCGAGCGCGGCGTTACACTTTCGGGCGGACAAAAGCAGCGGGTTTCTATTGCACGTGCTGTTTTTAAGCACCCAAAAATCTTAATTTTTGATGATTGTTTGTCTGCTGTGGATACCAAAACGGAAGAGGAAATCCTGAATAACCTGGGTGAAGTGATGGTTGGCAGAACCAGTTTGTTAATTGCCCACCGGATTTCTACCATCAAAAATGCAGACAAAATTGTGGTTTTGGAGGATGGGAGAATTGTAGAGCAGGGAACGCATCAGCAATTGCTGGAACGAAAAGGAAGCTATTTTGAATTGTATGAAAAACAGCTTTTAGAAGAATCAGAAAGTGCTTAAACAACGATTGGAAACTTTATTAAGTATTTGTCCGTAGAAATAATTATCCACAAACAGTGCTTTTTTCTTTTGTGTTTTTAAAAAAGCATTATATTTATCGCAGTCAAATTAATGTAAAAATTGCAAATGGGAGATTTTGATAGCAGAGACCGCGAAGAGGTCTATTCCAAAAAAGTTAGGGCCGGTAAAAGAACTTACTTTTTTGATGTAAAAGCCACGCGTTCCAATGATTATTACATCACCATAACGGAAAGCAAAAAACGCATAGAAGACGGCGTTTTTATAAAACACAAGATTTTTTTGTATAAAGAAGATTTTGAAAAATTTGCAGAAGGACTCAAAGAAGCTTCAGATTACATTAAATCAAACCAGGAAGTTACCGAAAAAAGATATGAATTTGCAGAAATAGGCGACCGTGCCAATGCTAAAGTTGCAGATGATTTTTCCTTCGAAATATAAAAACGCCTACTCCTAAACTTTATCAATAATGAAAATCCTGCTTTTTGGCAGGATTTTTTTGTTTAAGAAGAATTTTCACATTTTCACACCGCCACCTGCAATTGCAGCGATCAGCACCATCACATAAAACATAATTATGGAAATGATCAATATCCCCCAAAACCGGAAATAAGATTTTAACCGCATAAAAGCAGTATTTACGCTGGACTGATCGCCATAATTAAATCCATTTTTTAATCCTGCTGCAAATTGAAGGAGGTTTAAAGAAGGAAGAAAAATAAGTACCCCGAAAGCGAAATATAAAAAGCTCAGGCCGCTGCTTAAAGCTTTGGCATCCAAACCTGTACCATAAGTTTGCTGTAATTTGCCCACAACTGCGCTTACCGAAAATGCGCTGATGATGGTTAAAAAGCTAAACACAAAGCCGGCAATGCCTAAAAAGTGTGCCCATTTACCGGTTTCGCGTAAAAATTTTTCGGCTTCAAAAGTAATGAGCATTTCGGTTGTTTCACCTGCTTCTTCTGTATTTTCTATTTGTGCCATGCTGCTATTTAGTTCGATGATATAACAATTATTTGCAATACTGTTTTTACCCTATAAAAGTTTGCCTTGCATTATCAAAACGGCAATGGAAAAATAAATGACCAAGCCGGTAACATCCACCAGCGTGGCTACAAACGGTGCAGAAGAGGTTGCAGGATCAGCACCCAGTTTTTTAAGTAATAAAGGAAGCATCGAGCCGGCAAGCGATCCCCACAAAACCACGCCAACTAAGGCGCAACCAACAGTTAAACCTACTAAAGCCCAGTGCGGACCGTAAACATGCGAGAACAAACTCCAGATATAAATCCGCATAAAACCAATTAAACCTAAGGTGATGCCAAGCAGTAAGCCGGATAAAATTTCGCGCCGCATCACGCGCCACCAATCTGCAATAGTTACTTCACCCAAAGCCATTGCCTGGATAATTAGTGTGGAAGCCTGCGAACCGCTGTTGCCACCGCTGGAAATAATTAACGGGATAAATAAAGCCAGGACAACTGCTTTTTCAATAGCATTTTCAAAAAACTGCATGGCGGTTGCCGTCAGCAATTCGCCCAAAAACAAAACGATGAGCCAGCCAACACGTTTTCGCACCAATTTTAATAATGGCATATCCAGATACGGCTCGTCCAAAGCTTCCGTACCGCCAATTTTCTGAATGTCTTCGGTATATTCTTCGTTTGCGATCCACAAAATATCATCTACAGTAACGATGCCCAGCAAAATATTTTCATGGTCAGTTACGGGCAAAGCCACGCGGTTGTTCATCCGGAAAACGTTGATGGCTTCTTCCTGCGGATCGTGTACATGGAGCGAGATCAGCCGGTCGTCCATCAGGTCACTTACCTGCGTCTCCGGATCAACCAACAAAATATCACGGATACGGATATCATCCAGCAAAACCCCTTGATTGTCAATTACATAAATCACATCAATTGTTTCCGAGTTTTTGCCATAACGGCGGATATGCGCCAGCACACGGCTCACGGTCCAATGCGATTTTACGGTAATGTAATCGGGTGTCATCAAGCGGCCGATGCTGTATTCTTCGTAACCGAGCAAGGCCAGCGCTTCTTTTCTTTCCTGCGGAGGAAGCTCGTTGATCAGCTTTTTTACGGTATCGCCATGGAGTTCGCTAAATAAGGAAGTCCGGTCATCCGGCGGCAGCTCGGCAATTAATTCCGTTACTTTTGGCCCGGAAAGCTTTTTGATGATGCGTTCCTGCGTTGGGAAATCCAGGATCCGGAAAACATTTACGGCACGGTTGATCGATAATGTTTCGATAAAAACAGCTGCATGTTCCGGCAACTCATCAATCAGCTGCTCTACATCCGATATGTTCAGGTCATCCAAATATTGTTTCAGCTCCCCTTCCCGGCCGCTTTCCAATAAACTTTCAATTTCCGCTATGTTTTCCTCCATTTAACAATATTTTATTTTGATGATATCTACCGGAAAATCCTGCAAAAATCGTTTAATTTTTTGAATTAGAAAGCTTAAAACCTGCTATCTTTGCCGCAAATTTTACGGTAACATCAGGCATAAAATTTTGCCGGGCTGATACTGTTTTTATACGATAAAAATCATTAAGATATGGGATTACAATGCGGAATTGTTGGATTGCCAAACGTAGGGAAATCAACTTTATTTAACTGCTTATCCAACGCAAAAGCACAGGCGGCCAACTTTCCATTTTGCACAATAGAACCGAATGTGGGCGTGATTACTGTGCCGGATGAACGGATTACAAAACTGGCAGAACTGGTTAACCCTCAACGTGTTGTACCGAATGTAATTGAGATTGTAGATATTGCCGGACTGGTAAAAGGTGCAAGTAAAGGCGAAGGTTTGGGCAACCAGTTTTTGGGGAATATCCGCGCCACCAATGCTATTATCCACGTTTTGCGGTGTTTTGATGATGACAACGTGATCCATGTGGATGGTTCTGTGGACCCGGTCCGGGATAAAGAAATTATCGATACGGAACTGCAGCTGAAAGATTTGGAATCCATCGACAAAAAACTACAGAAAGTAGAACGTGCAGCCAAAACAGGTGATAAAGATGCTAAAAAAGCTTTCGAGGTTTTGACCACCTACAAACAGCATCTGCTTGCCGGGAAATCTGCGCGTACGGCAACTGTATCTTTAGAAGATCAGGAGCACGTAGAGGATTTGTTTTTGCTGACGCTGAAACCGGTTATGTACGTTTGCAATGTGGATGAAGCTTCTGTGAATACCGGAAATGCTTATGTAGAAAAAGTTAAAGCTGCTGTTGCTGATGAAAATGCGCAGGTTTTGATTATTTCGGCACAAATAGAATCTGAAATTGCACAGCTGGAAAGCTACGAAGAGCGGCAAATGTTTCTGGAAGATTTAGGTTTGACCAATTCCGGCGTGAGCCAGCTGATTAAAGCGGCTTATAGTTTGCTCAAATTAGCAACCTATTTTACGGCCGGTGTGCAAGAAGTCCGGGCCTGGACGATCACGCAAGGTTTTACCGCACCGCAGGCCGCGGGTGTAATCCACACCGATTTTGAAAAAGGTTTTATCCGCGCCGAAGTCATAAAATATGATGATTTTGTAAAATTAGGTTCGGAAGCAGCCTGTAAAGAAGCCGGAAAATTAAGTGTGGAAGGCAAAACTTATATCGTGCAGGATGGCGATGTGATGCACTTTCGTTTTAATGTTTAAGCGTTTGGCTGCTTCCGCAGGAAAATAATATATTTGCAGCCAATGCTGTTTTTATCGGCATAAAATCGGCACTCGTAGTTCAATGGATAGAATGTGAGATTCCGGTTCTCATGATATAGGTTCGATTCCTATCGAGTGCACTTACTAAAATCCCTCATAATCAAATGATTATGAGGGATTTTTATTACTTCAGAAAAAAGTTCAATTTTATTAAATAAAAAACCCGGCTTCATCACCAGCATCTAAATCTGGGAGAGGAAGTACCGGGACAGCACATCACAAATATACAAATTTATGAATAGAATACAACTCGAAGCTAATTTCTCGATTGACAGATTAAGTCGTTATTTTAATTACTATCCAAATAATGAATCTAAAGCTATCTATTTATATAAAGCTAACATTGCGCTAAGCGAAGCTTTATACACATCATTATCCATATTAGAGGTAGCATTACGAAATAAGATAAATACACAATTAATTCGCAAATATAGCCGCATTGATTGGTATGCAGAATGGTACAAAAATTCTGTTATGCGCTATGCCTGGCCTGACATAAATAATGCTATCAAACATTTACACGAAGATAACAAGTCAATAACAGCACATAAAATCATTGCAAGTTTAATGTTTGGTTTTTGGACAAGCCTATTCAATGATCGATATGAAAGAGAATTGTGGTCAAATTTACGCTTCATCTTTCCAAATATGCCGAGAGCTATACGGCAAAGAAGAAATATATCAGCACCATTAAACGAAATACGCAGGACATTACGTAATCGAATTTACCATAATGAACCTGTAGTTTTTAATATACAACAACTAAACCAACATTATAATAAAATTATTCAACTATTGGATTGGATGGGTAACGATTTATTGCTTTATAATAACACGGAAGACCGTTTTCCAATCGTGTTTGCAAATGTTATATTTCAGTTAAATACTTTTTAAAATTAAAGCAGTGTTATTCTAATATACTCCCCCTACCTCAAAAACCGGTTACCAATCTCCAGACCCAATGCTTCATCTTTGTATAAAAAGTACACAATGCCGGCAGAAATACTGTTGTCGCTGGCAATAAATTCAACAGAAGTCCCCCAAAAAGTTAAACCCAGAATATTGGTGTTGATCACATTGATCACATTCAAAACCGTACAATATTGATCTGTTTGCATAACTGCATTTTACCTGATGGTTCAGGAATATTTACTTCTACGCACGAATTTGCAAGCAGGTTTAAAGTTTTTGTCTTTGGAGAAAACAAATTTTACCGGTGTAAAAGAAGCATCTTGGTTTCCAGCTTTTAAAGTTTGTTCAAACCACTGGCACGAAGCACGGATTGATCACCAAAACGGTTGCGGATATGATCCAAAGCAGCGTACAACTTGGTATTTTCTGCTTTTTCGGAAAACATATCCAGCTGGTATTCGCCTTTAATAAGATGGCTTAGCTTGACACCAATCAGCCGAACCTGCAAATTTGGATGATAAGATTTTCGGAACAGCTCTTTTACAGCCGCCAAAATCACATGATCAGCTGCGGTATAGCCGATTACCGCTTGTTTGGTTTCGGTGGAAAAATCTGCATAACGGATCTTGACCGTCACACAGCCGCTTAATTTTTTTTGTTGCCGAAGCAGGAAAGCTATTTTTTCCGTCATCCGTACCAGTTCGCTTTGCAAAAAATCAACATTAAGTGTATCACTTTCAAAAGTATTTTCTGTACTGATACTTTTCCGTTCAGAATACGGCACCACCGGAGAATCATCGATGCCGCTTGCCCTCCGGATCAGATCAAAACCGCCTTTTCCAAAACGCAACTCCATCAAAGCCGGATTGGATTCGCTCAATTCTTTCAACGTAAAAATCCCCATTTGCCGAAGTGTGACCGCTGTTTTTTCGCCAATCCCAGGCATCCGGTCTATTTTTAAGGTCGATAAAAACAGCTTTTCATCGCCGTGTTTTACCTCGATCTGTCCGTCAGGCTTAATCTCGTTGGTCGCAATTTTGGAGATCAGTTTGTTGGATGCCAGCGCGTAGGAAATAGGCAACCCGGTTTCTTTAACAATAGCTTGCTTGAGTTCTTTGGTAAACTGGCTGCAACCAAAAAAGCGGTCCATCCCCGTTAAGTCCACATAAAATTCATCGATACTGGCCTTTTCCAAAACCGGCACACGCTCACGCAAAATTGAAGTTACCAAGCGCGAATAATAGCTATAGCTTTCAAAATCCCCGCGAACGCCAATGGCCTGCGGACAAAGTTTGCGCGCCTGCCTGATCGGCATGGCACTGTGGACACCAAATGCGCGGGTTTCGTAACTACAGGCTGCCACTACGCCCCGATCTCCGGAACCACCCACAATCACCGGTTTGCCAACTAATGAACTGTCTTTCAAACGTTCTACACTAACGAAGAACGAATCCAGATCAAAATGAGCAATAAATCTTTGGTTTGGATCGGCCATATTGGTAATCGATACAGCTAATTTACCAATTATTTTAGTGGATTAAAATTCCTTTTTTCAGACGATGGACCACTTCCATCATTGCCCGGGAATTGTGGTACGGGCATTTCCATAATCCGGCTTTATCTTCATCCGGTATCAGGGCGTAATCCTCATCCAGACCCCAAATCCATTCGCCTTTGTCCGCACTGATAATGTATTGCTGAATGAAAGCCCAAACCTTTGCAAAATGATTAAAAAACAGTTTTTCACCGGTAAGCTGCCAGGCATTTAAAAAGCCAACCATTGCTTCGGCCTGCACCCACCAGTGGCGTTCTTTAACCAGATGGTTTTGGTCCGGTTTATATTCATAATACATTGATCCATCGCGGTCCAGTCCACTAGCTACTGCACGCGCCATGGCAACCGATACTGTTTTTACCGATGAAATTATGCCTTCGTCGCCCAAAACTTCTGCCGCTTCAAGCAACAGCCAGGAAGCTTCAATATCATGTCCGTAAGAAATAATATTGGATTTTGGCTGCCAGTTTTCATCCAGAAACAAAATCAAACGGTTGGTTTTCGGGTCGATAATATGAGTCAGAAAATCACGGATCAAACCACGGATCTGCTTCTCCAAAAAATCATCTTTCCAGATACGGTACAGATTGGTATAAGCTTCCAGAACGTGCAAATGCGTGTTCATGGTTTTTTTTTCGTTGTAATCCTTGTCGCTCAAGCGTAAATCCGGCAGTTCTTTCCAGTTGCGTGCAAAAGCCTCCAGATAACCGCCTTTTTCCTGATCGTAACTATACTTTTCTATAACCTCAAAAAGCCTTTTGGCCAAAGCCAGTGCCAGCACATCTTCACAAGCTTTATGATATTCTGCCAGGCCGTAAATGGCGAAAGAAAGCGCGTATATCTGCTTTTTAGCATCCAGCGGCCTGCCCAGATAATCTACCGTCCAGAAAACGCCACCATAGATTTCATCAATAAAATAATGGCGGATATAGTCAAAACTACGTTTGGCCAGCTCCAGGTATTCCGGTTTTGGCTGATAATTGTAAGCTGCGGAAAAACTCCATAATATCCGTGCATTCAACACAGAGCCTTTCGGGGCCTGCGTATAAACCTGGTTGTCATGGTCGATTTTGCCAAAAAAACCACCATATCGCTTGTCGGGCGTATGCATTATCCAATAATTTAAAATATTGTCAAACTCCTTTTTAAAGTCAGCAATTTTAGGTTTTGGCATTATAAGTTTTGGGTATAGATGGTAGGTTTCAGTTTATTTTGAAAGATCATTTTCGGATCAGCATAAAACTTTTTAAAATCTGCTGCACTTGCCTGGCCTGGGTACGGTGCAAAATAATGCTCCGTTTTCCAGTTGCGCCACGTTAGTACGTAAGCAGTTTTATATTGTTTTAAAGCTGGAAGCAATACTTGTGTCCACCAGTTTGGATCAGGGATCAGTATATATCCGGTTTCTGTTAAAGCCGGAAGTTTATGATGCTCTGTGGCTACCTTTTCCAGGATTTGATAACGGTTGTTGAGGTCTGATTTAAAATAAGCCGCATCTTTGTCCATATAAGCATCAAACCCGATGATATCCACGTAGTTATCTCCGGGATAGCGTTCCAGATAATCCTGCTCGGTGGCGTAACCTGCCGCAGAATAACCAATAATCAGGTTGTGCAGTTTCTTGTTCTCGCGGAGATAATCCACTGTAAAACGCCAGAGCGCGATATATTCTTCGGGTGTACATTCTTTATTTCCCCACCAAAACCAACCGCCGGTATGCTCATGCAGCGGACGGAAAATCACGGGGATCATCTCCCCTTTCGGGCCTTTCAATTGGTTTACAAATAAGGCAAATTTATCCAGATATTTAACGTATGCCGCATGATGGTCTCCGCCCGGAATGATCTGTTTAACCGTGGTTTTGGGCGTACTCCAGGCCGTTGCGCCAGTTACCGGATCATCAAAATGCCAGCTGAATTCATTGATGCCGCCGCGGCTATATACTGTTTTTACATAGGAAATTATGTTTTTAAAAGGTACGCCGTCCAGGTTTTTGGCACTGTCCAATTCCAAATGGCCCAATTCCCAGCCATAAACCCCGGGATAAGAACCGGTAACACTTTTGACATCAGACCTGCCTTTTTCGTATGCCCAGCCCAAGCCATAAGCCAGATCGTCCTGATGGCCGAAAATAACATTCGTTTGTGCCAGCTTGTGCATATTGCTGTACAAAATCTGCGTTTCTTTGGTTGCTGCTTTATCGCTAAGCGACGTATTTTGTGCAGATATTATTCCGGCAAAACCAATCAACTTTAAAAATAATAAGCTACCGGTTACCATTTGTTTAAGTGTCCTCATATTTGTTTTAGGATATGTTTTGTGATAGAAGTTAAACGCGATTCTACAGAAAACTATATTGCACCTTATAATCTTTATAATCGCTTTTTAACAACTTTTAAACATAATATTATTTTTTAACCTGTAAATATTTTTTTACCTTATATCATTAATGGTATTTTAACCCGACAATAAGCTATTTTTAACCTTAAATATTATATTTTTAGAATTGATGCACACAAACGTTATTAGGGAAATAACACCGCTTACATCAAGCGACTGCTTTACTTTATTTTCGAGGGTGAAAAAAAAGTTCGACTTTCCGCTGCACTATCATGAAGAATATGAGCTGAACCTGATTGTCAATGCCAAAGGTGCCAAACGGATTGTTGGGGACCATATTGATTTGATTGATGACCTGGAGCTGGTTTTGATCGGCCCGAACCAATACCATGCCTGGTTTACACATCAGTGCGAAAGTGAAGAGATTACAGAGGTAACGATACAATTCAATAAAGATCTTTTTTCTGATAACTTACTAAAAAAGAACCAGTTAAGTTTTATCCGAAACATGTTTGAGCGTTCACAGCGTGGCATTTTGTTCTCTAAAAGTACCATTCAGCGGTTAAAACCACGCATTATCGGCTTAAGCCAAAAAACCGGTTTCGATTCTGTGCTCGAACTTTTTTCCATTTTGCATGATCTTTCTACTTCAAGAAATATGCAAATCTTGTCTGATGCTACTTTTAACAATGAAAAATCGCATTACAACAGTCGGCGGATTGAGAAGGCTTTTGAATATATGAACGCGAATTTTAACCGCGAGATCAACCTGGCAGAAGTAGCCAAAATTGCCAACATGCCCGAAGCTTCTTTCAGCCGGTTTATAAAAAAACGGACTGGCATCACTTTTATTGACAGCCTGAATGAAATCCGGTTGGGCCATGCTTCGCGTATGCTGATCGATACCACGCAAACCATTGCAGAGGTTGCTTATAAATGCGGGTTCAACAACATTTCGCACTTTAACCGCATCTTCAAGAAAAAGAAGGTTTGTACGCCCAAAGAGTTCCGGGGAAATTATTCCGGAAACCGGATTTTTATCTGACAATTTTATGCCGATAAAAGAAGCATCGCCGTTCATTCTCAGTATAATTTATTCATTGCAGGCAAAGATATTATAGTAAAGCTGTTCATTTAAAAACCCTTAAAATACATCAGCCTTGAGAACTGTGGTTTCAAGACTGATTAAAAAAGCAAACCAATTTTATGCCGATAAAAGAAGCATACTGTTTTTACCCTACAAAAATTGCTGGTTTTGCTGTACTTGTTTGCAAATAGATTTCACGGTTTCTGCGGAAGTAAATTTATCTTCCGGCGTATTCATTACATAATCAACCAACTGATTTAGGGTGCTGGTGGCCACGTGCAGCCGCGTATCCGAAGAAGCATAGTAGATAAAAACTTTGCCGTCATCATCCGCAATCCAGCCGTTGCTGAAAACCACATTGGACACATCGCCAACCCGCTCTTCACCTTCCGGAGCGATAAAATAACCGTTTGGTTTGTGGGTTACTTTGGTCAGATTATGCAAATCCGTCATGAACATATACAACACGTAACGCAAACCTGCAGCCGTATTGCGGACGCCGTGTGCCAAATGCAGCCAGCCTTTTTCTGTTTTGACCGGGGCCGGGCCTAATCCGTTTTTAGCTTCGTAAACGGTGTGGTAAACTTTTTTATCCATCACAATTTCTTCTGCAACCACAGCCGGATCCATTGATCCTGACAAGCCGTAACCGATTCCGCCGCCGCTTCCGGCTTCAATAAAACTATCCTGAGGGCGCGTATAAAAAGCGTATTTTCCATCCACAAATTCCGGGTGCAAAACCACATTGCGCTGCTGTGGAGAAGGTGTTTTGAGATCAGGCAATCGCTCCCAATGCTTCAAATCGTGCGTACGCGCGATGCCGCATTGTGCAATGGCAGCGGATTGATCGCCTGGCAAAGCAGCAGGATCGCGGCGTTCGGTACAAAACAAACCGTATATCCAGCCGTCTTCGTGCTGCACCAAACGCATATCATAAACGTTGGTATCCACCGGATTGTCGCCTTTTGGCATTTCCACCGGATAATCCCAGAAAGAAAATTGATCGATTCCAGTCGGGCTTTCTGCAATAGCAAAAAATGATTTACGGTCTGCACCTTCTACCCGAACAGCCAATACATATTTGCCTTCATACTTTATTGCACCGGCATTAAAAGCAGCATTGATACCAATTCGCTCCATCAGGAAAGGATTAGTTTCGGGATTGAGATCATATTTCCAGAAATAAGGAACATGTGCAGCAGTTAAAACCGGATTTTCGTAACGGCTATAAATGCCATTTCCAGTTGCTGCTTCTTTATTTTTTTGATGTATTAATTGCTCGTAGTTGCTTTTTATGGCAGTTAAACGGGCATCAAAATCTGTTGTCATTTTATATTGATAATTGTGTTTAAGGTTTAGTTTTCTAATTTATCCCACCAGGTTTTTTTGAGGATTAAAACAATCACTGTGATCAGGGCTACTGTGATCAACAAAGGCAGTTTCATCCACAGGATAACGTACATCGGTAAAATAGTAAAGCAAGCTTGTGCTATTATGCCGATTACAACGTTGAACATATCCAGTTTGAACCTTTTATTGCCGATAAAAGAAGCATCTGCAGCTACCACCAAATCATGTATCGGTTTCCAAAAACCCCAAGGGCGCACGGTACGATAAAATTTCTTGAGCACTTCTGTATCAGTTGGCGGTGCGGTATATGTTCCGGCGATGCAGCCGATCACAGAAATTAACAACAAGAACGGCCAGTTGTATAAATCCAGATTGAAAAATATGGAAGGAAACCAGATTTTGACATAAGGCAACAATAAGGCTGATACAATACCGCTGGCCATTCCCCAGAAAAAACCGTTGGCATTAAAACGCCACCAGTACCATTTTAAAACATTCGCTGCGATATAACCTCCGTATAATCCGCCTACAATCCATTGCAATACGCTGTTTACATCTTTAGCGAAGAAACCAAGCGTTACGCCAAGTACCACCACCACTATTCCAACCAGATAGTTCATGGAAATAATGGTTTTTGTAGGCGCGTTTGGGTTGATGTATTTCAAATAAATATCATTGACCACATAAGCTTGTGCCGCATTAAGGGTTCCGGAAAAAGTGCCCATAAAAGCACCAAGCAATCCGGTTAATACAATCCCTAAAATCCCGACAGGCAAGAAATTGTTGATGGCCCCTGGCAAAATCCGTTCAAAATCCGTTCCGCCGCCCGGAGCTGCCAAGTCCAGTTGATTGTAATACAACAAAGCCAAAACAGTTAAACCAATTACCATAGAATAACGGATAGGCAGCAACATGATCGACACAAAACCGGTCATTTTGGTTGCATCTTTAGGCGATTGTGTGGCCAACATTTTTTGCATATCATAATTTGGTGCCGGGCCAGCCCAACTTGCAAAAACGCCTTTGAACAGCATCATCATAAAGAAAATACCGAACAGGCCGAAACCGTCATCTTTGATTTTTTGATTGGCTGCCGGTACAATGTGCGACCAATCCATGTTTAAATGCCAGCCAAAAAACGGATTGCCCCAACCGGCCGGAACGTGCAGCGAATGTCCGCCATGACCGTGCAAATTCACCATTGCAATAATGGCAATTGCAATGCAGCCAACCGTCATGATCGCATATTTGATCACATCGCCCAAAACAATACTGTGCATACCGCCCAAAATGGAGTAAAACATAGCGAATAAGGTGAAAATTATTCCGTAGAAATGCGCCACATATTCTGGTGCCACATGGAAAGGGACGTACGCTTCAACCAAATTCCAGGGCACGAAAATCTCGATAAATTTCCCCAACCCCACGAAACCATAAGCCAAAAACCCCAGGCAGCCGATCAAAGCAAAAGCTACGGTTACATTGTGCGATGCTTTCACGTTTTTGCCAATGGTGCCAAAGCGCGTGGCCAGCCATTCTGCACCGGTATCGGCGTTTGACCGGCGCAACCATTTGGCCAAAAACATCATGTTGAAAACCTGATTGAAAACCGGCCACAACCACGGGATCCAAATACTTTTTAGCCCGTAAACGAAGCATAAGGCCACCATCCACATCGTGCCGCTGATGTCAAACATATCCGAAGCATCGCTCAGCCCAAGCATATACCAGGGCAGTTTTTTGCCGCCCATTAAATAGCTTTCTTTATTTTGACTGGCTTTTTTGCGCATGTACCAGCCGATCATCAGCATCAGGATGAGGTACGCAATCAGAATGGAAACGTCTAATAATCTTAATTTCATTTAGGTTGAAGCTGAGTTATTTTGGGGTTGAAGTAAATTTTTGAATCATGTTCCAGGTAGATTTATCAGTGCTAAAAACAGCATTCAAGCCTTGTTCTTCCTGCGGCGGATCACCCATAAAATCGTCACCTTCTTTCCAAAATATTTGTCCGGGAATTGGTTTTGCTGTTCCTCCAAATGCCCAGAAATTACATCCTGCAATCGGCCCGAAATGGCTTTTGCTGCGTTGCCATTCGTTGAAAACAGCTTCGTAATATTGATTTCTGGAAGTTGTTGTTGATGACGGATCAAATGATTGCGCGTCTCTCGGCAAACCAAATTCTTCTAAAACCAAAGGCTTATTGATCGTTTTGGCAATGGCTTCATGCTGTTTGATGTAGTCAACTGATTTAGAAATTACCTGCGGCAAATCTTTTTTAATGCTCGTATCGCTAAACCAGCCCCAGTTTTTTGGCCAGATATGGATCGTGAGGTAATCAATCGGCTTAAAAGTATGAATATCAGCAAACAGCGCAGCAGAACCTTCCGCTCCCATTACGCCTTCCGTTCCGGTGGTCACCAAATGATTTTTGTCGATAAATTTGATATAAGTTGCAGCAGCCAAAACCCATTTTTTGAAAGCATCAAAGGCCTCCGCCCGCATCGGCCGGGGTTCATTGGCCAGTTCCCAAGACATGATTGTCGGATCATTTGAATAGGAAATATGGTTATATTTATTCACGTGCAAAACAATCAGTTTTACCTGCTTTACATAATCAGCCATGCAACTTTGGCAACTGTAAAACTTGCTGGTTTCGTCGCGCTGCCCGTCCCAAGTCATTTTTTTGCGCATCGTCGAATCCGGCAATTGTCCGTTCCAGTTCAGGTATTGCAGAAATCCGCCGCTCCACTCCCAGTTGTTGCTCAAAAACAGGACGGCGCGCATGTTGCGTTTGCGCATTTCGTTCAGCAGAAAATCCAAACTTTCTAAAATTTCCGGTCTAAAAACAGCATGTTCCGGTTGCAGTGCCGGGTTTACGCGCTGCACGCCGTTTTCCTGGCCCAAACCTTCTGATCCGGCCAAAACGCGCAGATTGGTTACGCCTTTTTGCTTCAGAAAATCCAGTTCCTGCTTCAATCTTGCCCGGCCTTTTTCGCCTTTTACTGCTTGCAGCAAACCGCCATACCAATAATTTGTACCGATATAATAGTATGGTTTCCCGGAAATGGTAAACTGGTCCCCTTTGGTTTTGACAAAATTTTGTGCCGAAACTGAATAATTTATCAGGCAAAAACCAATTACAGCTGCAACACAGGTGAACAGTTTGCGGGCAAGAAACATATTTTTTTTATGATGGTCCATTTCAACCCAAAGCTAAAGTTGCTTGGTTTACCTGGTTAATAGTGTTTTAACAATTAGTGGGATAATTATGCCGGATACTGTTTTTATGCCTTAAAAATCAGTAGCTGCACAAAACTTTACCTACCATTTTTTGAGTTTTTTGATGTAAGCTGAAACTTCCATCGCTATCACCTGGTGCTCGGCCATATCCGGATGCGTGCCGCAACCATGCGAAAACCGTTTGGAAAAGAAGTACTTGGATACGTTTTTGTCGCCGGATTTGTTCAGGTTGCTTACAATCCCGGTCAGGTACTTTTTCAGTGTTTTGGTCAGCATAAAATCGCCCATGGGGCTTGTTAAACAAACAATTGAAGCTGTTGGATAATGGCTGCGGATATTCCTGATAAACTTAACATAACTATCGGCAAATTTTGCAGAATCCTGCACGCCATCGTTTTGGCCCAAACAAATAGTAACTACATCCGGCTGGTATTTGCTAAAATTCCATTTGATGGAATCCTGGCGCATATTAACCTTATCAAAAACCTGCGGCATCTCGATTTTCATGTCGCAGCAACTGTGTATCAGGCCGATACCGGAAACGGCCGTAAGCTGCCATTGCGCATTCAGTAACCTGGCCGAAGCCGGGCCATAACTCATGTAGGCATTATTTTGATCGTACCATTGGCCTTTATCGCAATCCACAACCGATAAATCACTGCCTGCCCCGCAGGTAATCGAATCGCCGATGTATTCTATTTTATGTTTTGGCTTTGCCGGAAGTGGCAGCAGTCCGTCGCAGATTATCCCCCCAAATTGAAGATAGCCGATGCCGCTTTCTGTGTCTTTACAAATCGTCAGGATATGCGCGCCGTGATCCAGTTTTTTAGAGATATTAATGGTATCTGTTTTACCTTTTAACTGAATGCGGTACGGCTTCCGGTTATCCACTGCCACTTCGATGTAATTGTGGTTATTGCCGTATAAAACCTCATCATGCAAAACAACTTTACAGCTATTGCCTTTAAATTTAACTTGCACATAAACACCTGTCGACCAGTATTTTGGCAATTTCGGATTGGAGAAATCTACGCGGCCGGTGTATTGAATATGGCTGTTATCGGCAGCAAAAAACTTTGGGCCAATGCTGTTTTTAGCCGATAAAAATTGGGATAAAAGCAGCAGGGTTGAAACAGAAAAACTGTGTTTGATAAATCTCATCAGCAGGAGTTTAATTTTTATGGTGTAAACGAAGCATCAACACATCGTGCACCGGCACTTCGGTTTTTAAAGGCGATTTTGTTGTGCCGATATCTTTCATCGTTTCCAGGTTTCTCAAAGAATAAGTTTGATTTTGCGCATTTAAAACAGCTTTTGAAAGTGTATCGGTGATGACTTCCTTCTTCCAGTCGAAATCAATTTTCTGCGATTTGCTTCCGCGGTTTAAAAAACAAACTGCCCAATCTCCGCCCTGAAAAGGTTTCAGCCAGGTTTCTACGCTGTCTTTTACGGCATATTGATAGCCCTGAACGCCCATTTGATCCTGGTCAACAGCAATTACTTCCTTATTTTTTAAAATGGCAGCCGTTTGTGCGGACATGCTTCGGAGATCGTTTCCTGCGATAAGCGGCGCAGCGATCATGCACCACATGGCAAAATGCGCGCGGTCTTCGTTCGTTGCCATTCCGTTGCCCACTTCCAGCATGTCTGGGTCGTTCCAATGTCCGGGACCAGCGTATTGGCGCAAACCTTTCTGCAGATCCAGGATTTTCATTACGCTTCCGATGTTGTTGGAAATATCGCCGGTGGTGCGCCAGAGTTCGCCAACCTGCGGTGCCCAAATCCAGGGCCGGTCGGTCCCCCATTCGCAAATGCTCAAAACCATTGGGCGGCCAGCTTTTTTCAATGCCGCGGCAATTGTCTTGTACGCGCCTTCGCCTTTTAAGCTTTCGGTGTTGCACCAATCGTATTTTAGATAATCAACGCCCCATTTGGCATACATCAGCGCGTCCTGAAATTCGTAGCCACGGCTTCCCGGTTTGCCGGCACAGGTTTTTGACCCGGCATCAGAATAAATGCCCAATTTTAAACCTTTGGAATGAACGTAATCTGCCAGAGCCTTCATCCCCGAAGGAAAACGTTTCGGATTTGGATGGATAAAACCCAAGCTATCCCGGTCGCCATGCCAGCAATCATCAATGTTAATATACTCATAACCAGCAGCTTTCATCCCGGAAGACACCATCGCATCAGCCGTTTGCCGGATCAGGTTTTCATCCACATTACACGCAAATTTGTTCCAGCTGTTCCAGCCCATCGGCGGCGTTAAGGCCAAGCCTTTGTATTTGGTGTAATCCTGGGTGTAGTTGTTGCCCTGACTGTAAGCAGTTGCCGTCAAACTAAAAATGGCCAGCAATAATTTTATTTTCTTCATGGTTTTAGGTCGATAAAAGAAGCATCTGCAATGAACAACAGATGCTTCTTTTAGATGATATATTTAATGTTGTTTGCCGGATGAAGGTGCCAAAAAAACACCGATAAAAGAAGCATCCTAAAATAAATTTTCATAGAACTGATTTTAAATGAACCTCTGTTTTTAGTGATATTTTAGTGGGATTTGTATCATCCGGCCAAACTTTGTTCCAGGCTTGTTTTTGCAGCCAAAGCTTTTATTTTTTTGGGTCGATCTGTACAGAAGTAAGCGTTGTTTGGATGGACAGATCAGTTACAAAAAGAAGGGCAAGAAGTGGACAAAGGAAAACTTTTTTATGTATTAAGATGGATTAGCCGATATTTTATGCGATAAAAGAAGCACAGATCATTGAAAACTAAAAACGCCATCACCCATAAAAATATGGAGGATGGCGTTTAGAAGTAATGGTTTTAAATAAACCCTAAATCATCCACATAAAATGTACTTGGAGAGGCCACGCCTTGTGTCTGGATCACAAATTCGGTAATATTGCCAGGACTGCCCAGGCTGCTTAACGGAATCGTATAATCTGTGTAAGCACCGGCTTTTAACGTAATGATGAAATTATGTGCATAATCACCATTGATTACTACGGAAGCTTTATCGCCGGTAACAATGGCATTTCCACCGTAAATGGAGAACTTAATGGCTGATAAGCCTGCGGTTTTGGAATTAAGGGTTGCACCGCCATAACCAATTTGCAATGCGCCATATCCATTACCAACTGTAACACTGATAGCGTTTGTTCCGCGCTTAACATTGGTGGTATTGGCGAAATTAAGTGTACTGCCGTAGCCCGTATAATTGCCCCAGCCGTTGCGCAAAGCATCATCATAAATCAACGCTTTAAAGCCAAACTGAGCCACGGTTTGTGTGGTGCCGCCGGCTGTTGTTACGTAAATATAAGCTTGGACAATCCCTACCGGGACCAAAACCTTTATCTGGGTTGAAGTATTAGATACAATTTTGGCTGTTGCGGCGGTAGCTGATGTTAAACCAAACTTAACTGCCGTGGCACCATCCAGTACAGTCCCTACAATGGTTAATGTATCGCCGGCAGAACCCGCAAGCGGGGCAAAGCTGGTGACCTGCGGTGCCGGCTGCAAAATTGGAAAATTGTAGCTAACTGTACCATGTGTTGTAGTTACAATCAGTTTATTGGATTGGCCTGCGAATGGGATAGTGTTTGGAACAGTAAAAATAACTGTGTTGTCCGTTAACAATGCTGGGTTAAAATACACACTTACGCCATTTAAAGTCAGGCTGGTTGTGGTTCCCAAATTAGTACCTACTATTGCATATTGTGTATTATATCTTCCGGCAACAACAGTAGAATCAAACCCATGCGAAGAGTATAGCGTACCGGTAACACTTGAATCTAATGTTACACGTTTCACCACGTTTGTTGTTGTATCCGATTTTGATAATAAACGGATACGCGTTACAGTTGGCGCACCCGTACCTAAATCACTTTTTTTGCAGGATGCAAACCCTAACACCAGGATTGCGGGCAGCAACCAGGATAGTTTTATTTTATTGATTAAATTTTTCATTATCATTTTATTTAAACACGTAAGGAACGGGTGTACCGGTCAGGTTTGGATCAGCAGAAACTTCTGTTGCCGGATAAGGAAGCCTGAAGTTAGCATCTGTAATATTAGTGATGTAACCATTTGCGTAACGAACAGGCGGCGTGCTATTGTCAGAAGTACCTCTGTCTTGCTGCTTGATAAACGCAATTGCTTTGGGATGTGTGGTAGCATTAAACCCATCCAAACGGCTCAGATCGAACCAAAAATCATCTTCAAAAGCAAACTCTCTTCTTCTTTCTTCTAAAATATCATCTTTCAAAACCGTAGTAGGGGCAGCAGCAGAAGGTGGGTTACCGTATTGATCTAACTTAGGGTTCGGGATTGAATAACTTCTTCTGATCACTGCTAAATTACCTAAGCCAGCCCTGTTTCTGATTTTATTTATGGCTGCCAAAGCAACCGGATCGGAGCTGGTTTGTGCCCCGGCCATTACAGCTTCTGCCTCAATCAGATATACATCGGCATAACGCATCATATAAGTATTGTTAGCGGCAGATTGTGCGCCGCCAGAACCACCGTTATCTGCAGGAGAACCAACTACGTATTTTTTAACTTGCAGATGTGTGCCTTGAGAATTAGCATCTAAAGGCAATGTATAACCACCGCCAGAAACATTTATGGTTGGATAGAAAGAACCCGGGACCATAATGCTGCCGTACAAACGGGTATCACCCGTTACATATTCATCATATAAGCTAAACGTTGGCGCTAAAACACCATAACCGTCTCCTGTTGTAGTAATGGAAGAATTATAAGCAAAAGCCCCTTGCATCGGATTACCCAAGCCGTATCCGCCATTGCCAGCCCATTGTAATTGAATTATAGATTCTTCATTGTTATTATTAGCAGTTAAAAACAGATCGTTAAATGTTTTCCCTGCAACATCAGTTCCGTATAATTTAAACTCACCGCTATTAATTACTTTTTCAGCTTCTGCACGGGCGTTTGGATAATCCTGCATGTATAAATAAACTTTGGCCAATAAGGCTGATGCAGAACCGCTTGAAACCCGCCCCTGCGCGATCGAAGAACCGCTTCTGACCATTTTAGTACAATTGATTTCAGCAAATTTTAGATCGTTGATGATGAATTTATAAACGTCTGTTACCGGATTTGTATGCAACTGGTAGTCATTGATATAATTCTGTGCATTTTCAATTATTGGCACAGGCCCCCAGGTCCTAACCAAGTGAAAATAGGCCAAAGCACGCATTAAATGAGCTTCGCCCAAAGCATTGTTTACAACAGCTATCGGCACTGTAGCAGGCACTTTTACCGGGAGGTTATTAATGAGTGCATTGGATTGTGCCACTACAATAAACAACGCATTCCAAGCATTATCTAACTCGAAATTGGTATTGCTGACAGAAAAATCTCCAAAATTGGCTACATCACTGGAATAGCTGCGGCCATTGCCACCCAACATTTCTGTGATAGACCATCCGGCTTTACCACACCACCCAAACCAAACCGCACTGTAGAGATCATTTGTGCTGGCTACAACCTGGGCCGGGGTTTGGTAAAAATTATCTACTGTTACTGCATCAACAGGAGCTTTGTTAAAAGATTCTTTTTTACAACTGGTGGATGTAATAACCGTGATCACTAAAACGCCAGCTAAAAATTTTATATATCGTTTCATACTGTTTTTATCTATAAAAAATTAAAATTCGGCATTTATTCCAAATGTGATTGTGCGGGGGATCGGATATCTGCCCACATCTACATTGGTTAAAAACAC